>Ga0214250_1000014_pt1 | contig 85227 bp, 61 predicted proteins | sample TroBogypolimnion_35_FD_153088 | JGI IMG/M metagenome (GOLD analysis project Ga0214250, IMG submission 153088) | Freshwater microbial communities from Trout Bog Lake, WI - 29JUN2009 hypolimnion | ecosystem: Environmental > Aquatic > Freshwater > Lake > Hypolimnion/Profundal zone | place: Trout...
GACTGGATTTCATGCTTTACCGCGGGCATTTCGGATCTGCTGCGCCGGTAAACCATGGTTACCTGAGAGGCTCCCTGTCTGAGTGCCTCGCGTGCAGCATCGATGGCCACGTCGCCGCCGCCAACCACAACGACCTTCTTTCCGGTTTTTACCGGATTTTTCAGGTTCAACTGGCCAAGATAGTCAATGCCGTGGATCACGCCTTCGGCATCCTCGTTCTCGATGTTCATCTTGCGGCTTTTCTGGGCGCCGGTGGCCAGAAAGATGGCCTTGAAACCCTCGTTGAAAAGGCCTGCGACCGGACGATCCTTGCCGATTGAGGCGTTCAGCTGTATATCGACGCCCGTTCTCTTTATATAGTTGATCTCCTGTTCGAGAATGGCCGGGGGCAGACGATAGTCGGGGATGCCGGAACGGAGCATGCCGCCGGCGAACGGCGCCTTCTCAAATATGGTCGGATGATATCCTTTTTTGGCAAGGAAGTAGGCAGTGGCGAGCCCGGCAGGCCCTGCACCGATAATAGCCACCTTCTCGCTCTCATTTTTTATTTCAACAGTTGGGACGGGGAGTGTTGCCCAATCCACCTGATCTGCTGCAAAACGTTTGAGTTGACAGATGGCAAGCGGTGAGTCCACATCCTGCCTGCGGCATTTCGACTCACAGGGAGCAGGACAGATACGGCCCAGTGTGCCAGGCAGAGGCATTTTCTCCATGATCAGCCGCAGGGCTTCCTGATAGTTCCCTGTTTTTATCAAAGCGACAAAGCCTTGAATATTGATACCTGCCGGGCAGGTCTGCACGCAGGGGCCACGATCTTTTTTATCGATGGCATAACGCACCGGTACCGCCTGGGGAAAAGAGATATAGATGGCCTTGCGCATCTTGGTCCCGACATCCCACTCATTGGGCGCCTCCACCGGACAGACCTTGGAGCAGTCGCCGCAACCGGTGCAGTTGGATTTTACATAGCGGGCATGCTGATTGATATTGACCTTGAAGTTGCCGATGAAGCCATTGACGCTTTCTACCTCGGTGTTGGTCATCAGGGTAACATTCTTATCCTGTCCCACGGCAACCATTTTGGGTGTACCGATGCAGGCCGCGCAGTCCAGAGTCGGGAAGGTCTTGTCGTACTGGAGCATATGCCCGCCCACGGTGGGCTGCTTCTCGACCAGATAAGCCCTGTTCCCGGAGCTTGCGATATCGAGAGCAGCCTGCATGCCCGCAATGCCGCCACCGACTACCAAGGTGTTGGGATTGACGGAAAACTGGCTCGGAGTCAACGCATTCTGGTTGGTTACCCGCATCAGCCCGGCTCTGACAATGATGATTGATTTGGCGGTTGCCTCGTCTTCACTCTCGGTCACCCAGGATCCATGCTCCCGGACACTGACCATATGAAATGCCCGATAGGGGTTCAATCCCGCCCTCTGGCAGGCCGCCCGGAATGTCTTCTCATGCATGCGTGGTGAACATGAAGCCACAAGAACACGAGTTAAATCAAGGTTTTTAATATCTTTCTCGATAAGGTCCTGCCCGGGATCAGAACACATGAACAGGTAATCTTTTGATACTACCACTCCCGGGAAGGTAGCAGCATAATCCGCTACCTCCTTCACCCTGACCCGAGAAGCAATGTTGATCCCGCAGTGGCAGATGAAAAATCCGATTCGCTCAGACATGACGGTCCTCCTGAGAAAAGCTCATATTGTTATTTCCAGTTTTGCCCGATATATCCGACTTTTCTACCGCGTGCAGAAGCAGTTCCGTTATATCCTGGACTTTTATTGTATTTTCTACGCCAAGTTTACCAACAGCATCATTGAGCATGCGAATACAGTAGGGGCAGGCTGTGGCTATCACTTCCGCACCCGTTCGCATGGCCTCTTTGACGCGTATTTCTCCGAGAGTCTCTTTGGTCGCGCCATTCGTCCATGCGCCCCCCCCTCCTCCTCCACAACAGAAACTCCGCTCTCTGATATTCTGCATCTCTTCAAGGGCAAGACCCGGTATAGAGGTGAGAATGCGGCGCGGAGCATCATAAATGCCACTATGTCTGCCGAGATAGCAGGGGTCGTGATAGGTCACTTTCAGCGCAAGGCGATTGACGGGCTTAAGAAGACCATCCTGAATAAGCCTGTCTAAAAGTTCCGTATAATGTTCATTGGTGATATTTTTCAAGCCCTCGTAATTATTTCTGAATGAATTCAAACAGTGAGGAGACATGGTAAGAATTCTGGAAACACCCGCTTCCTGAAACATCCGGGTATTTGCGCCGGTGAGATCTGCTGCGACATCGGCCGCACCAATTTTATCAACCATATCGCCGCAACAGTTTTCCCGGGATCCCAAGGAGCCATAAGAGACTCCCGCCTTCTCGAGCAAACGCAGGAGGGCAAGCCCTGCCTTCATGCTGCCCTTGCCGGCGCTGGTGTCATAGGCTGTCGTACAGCAGGTAAACAGGCAGTAGTCATGCTCTTTTGTATACAGGGGAAGGCTGGTGCCTTTGGCCCAGTTCTGGCGATCTTCCCGTTTTCCTCCCCACGGGTTGCCGTTCTTTTTCAAGCTCTTGACAGGATCATTGAAGTGCCTCGGCAAAAGCCCGGCGCCAACGACCTGCCGGCGCACGGATTTAATCAGATCCAGAATGCCGATCCCTCGCGGGCAGTGTTCGACGCAACTGTTGCAGGTCGCGCAACTCCACGAGGCCACGTCAACAGAGACATCCGATGTCCGGTTGAGTCCGATATTTCGAATTATCATGCGAGGGCTGTAGGAGGAAATCTCACCGCAGGGACAGACTCCTGTACAGGTTCCGCACTGCATGCAGCTTTGGAAGGTATCGCCTGCCTCTTTTTTGATAATGGCGGGATCTGCTTTTGAATCCTTTAAGGCCTTTGCTTTCAAGGTAGTGAGAAAGATTGCCAGCGGCCTGTACATCAGATGGGACAGCTTTCCAAAGGGCAGCATCAGACAGAGCATGCCCACGCAGATCCCAACATGAATGACGTAGATGGTATAGGTCATGAGAGGGAGTCCGCTCAGCCTGAAAATATGGACCATGATGCCGGTAACGGCGATGGCAACGATCAGAACCAGAAAGAACACATCGGTGAAATCCGAATACCGGTGCATATTCAACTCTTTTTTGAACCAGCGGCTATACAGCATTCCGGTGGATCCTACCATCAGGGCGATGGTGGCGTAGTAGCCGAATAAGCGGGTTGGATGCCAGAACGGATGCACGATATCCGTTTGAAAAGCGCTAAGGTACACCATGACCAGGACCTCCATGGCTACCCAACCGGAGAACAGCAAGAGATGCCGCCACCATGCGCTTCCAGGGCCGGTTCCACACTTCCTCCACTTTTTCTGCGTGAAGTAATTGATAATAAAGACCGGAGCCTGGGTCAGATAGAGATGCAGAGGGATCTTCGTTCCCTGCATGATGCCGAAATACATATTTACGGCATTAGAAAACAACATGACAAAGACGAAGCCGATCATGATCTGATCGCCGATATGCACCCAATGAACCGGGGCGAAGGTGTTGAGTTCCACCCGTTCGGTGATGACTGGTCCGTGGAAAATGAGGAAGAGGGAAATGACGAACAGGGCGATTGCCAGGAATGCTCCAACCTCAGCTTTCGGGGAGGTGTAGAATCTCCTGGCCAGCCCGGTCCAGTCATACTGGGTCATCAGCCAGCGGCGTGCCGCCATCATGGTTTCGGCAGGTTCTGCCCCGCGCGGGCAATCGGTGTTGCAGTCACCGCAATAATAACAGAGCCACGGTTCCGGCGATTCGAGCAATTTATCTCGGAGGCCGAGTTGCAGGTAGCGGTAAATTTTTCGGGGGAAGGTATTTTCCCCAGTGGATAAAGGACAGGCTGAAGCGCAATTGCCGCACTGCATGCATGCTTCCATTTCCCTGGCTCCAAGCCTTTTAACTTCGCCGTACAAATCCGGGTTGATACTGTTTGTCTTCACAACCGTCCCCTTCAAAGACCACAAAATGCGTGGGCAATAGGAAAGCGCTCTTCAGACTGTCTGAAGAGCTGTCTGTAAAACCAAAGGACTCTCACGAACTTTTAACCTGCCTCCAAAACGGGTCTGTGCCGTGCCGGAGGCGGGTCTGTCCATGGTAACGCCCGCATACCATCAAAAATAGACCGGGACCTCTCGCAAACGGATACATAAAAACCAGGCCCGCAATCAAGGGCAGGGTATCTTTTTGCGACATCGTGGTATTTGAAATCGAGAGACTGGACTAAATTGCAAAACCAGTTATTCGCTTTGAAGTGCCACATAGTATCGCCGGGATGTTGACCCATTACCACAAAGTAGTATTTTTGGCGTATGCACATAATAAAACCGCACAAAAAAGCCTCGAACCCTTTTACCACAACGTATCACACATTTTTTTTCTGACTACTACAAAGTAGTATTTATAGCGTATGCACATAATAACAACGTGCAAACACCTTTCGCCTTTCCTTGCTCGCATCGACACACAGCATTCCTGAATACATACTACAGCGTAGTATTTCTAGCGTATGCACATAATAAAGGCGCCAGGATTCCTTAGGCTGTGTGCGACTATGTAGTAATATGCATATATTATGTTACCACAATGTGGTATTTATAACGTATGCACATAAATACTATTTAAATTAAGTAACAGGAAATAGCAAGGATAAATCCAAAAAAAAATCCAGAGTGAAAAGAAACCTGGACTACTCACGTGTAGCACCCGTATTCTGTTTTCAGAAATCAGACATAAAATACGCAATGCCGGATACCGCACATACCTCTTTATCCCTGCCGCGGCATCATCCTCGATCCCGATTCTTTACACAATAAGTCTTGGATTTGCAATGAGAAACATTTTACGTTCAATGATTAGAGATACAATGGTTATCGTGTGTATATTGTATAATACATTAAAAGGTTGGGATGTTTATATAACGTACTGTATATATTGGAGTATGTAATTTGTATCGTTGTTTTTGAGATGCGGATAGCCTGATCGTAAGGGGGGATGATTCCCCTCAAGAGAGGCTATCGCAGCCACTTATCGAAAAGAGGAATCCTGCAGGTAAAAGAGATATGGTGATTCTCATAAAGGATGAATCAGAAGAAGACGTCCATGCGGGCTTACGGAACCCAGAGCGAGACCAGCATCGCTCCTCATCATTGCCGAAATCACGCGACAGCAGCAGCCTTTGAGTAACGTGATACATCATAACGAAAAATTAGCAGAATCTTAACAATCGCCCTGTACTATTCAGTACCGTTCTTGAACGGGTATCACGTAATATCGCACACCTGCTCTGTGTTCTTTTTTGAGGAGCCAGGTATAAATCAAATATTTGAATGAGAGGAGCTGACATAATGACCGAATCAGGAAAAACTTTCACCTGCGCGACCTGCGGAAGTATCTCAAGAGAGGTGGAGGCCGCAGAAGGCTTGATCTGTTGCGGCATCCCCATGTGCATCTCTGCCGTTCTGCAGGACATGGCCCCAAGAAGCCGTCCTAATCTGGATGAAAAGCAGCATATTCTGACCTCAATCGCCTTCTTTTTAATTCTGATCGGGGGGCTGATTTTCTGTGGCTACAGCCTTTTTACGGAAATCAGTAACTCAGGCGGGGCAAGCCTGACGGTACTTCCTTACATCCTGCTTGGGCTTGCGCTTTTCATAGCGCTCTGTTTCGAGTTCGTCAACGGTTTTCACGACACGGCGAATGCTGTTGCGACGGTTATTTACACGCATTCTCTGCCGCCTACTCTTGCGGTGATGTGGTCAGGCCTTTTCAACCTGCTTGGGGTTCTGTATTCCAGCGGGGCGGTGGCCTTCGGTATCATCTCTCTTCTGCCGGTGGAGCTGATCCTTCAGGTTGGTACAGGGGCGGGATTCGCGATGGTTTTTGCCCTTCTGATTGCTGCAATCATCTGGAATTTCGGAACATGGTGGCTGGGGTTGCCTGCTTCCTCTTCGCACACCCTGATCGGTTCAATAATCGGTGTAGGTGTCGCCAATTCACTGATGAAGGGACACAACGGAACCAGCGGAGTGGATTGGGGGCAAGCGACCAAGGTCGGATATTCGCTGCTGCTCTCACCGCTGCTCGGCTTCTTTTGCGCCGCACTGCTGCTCTATCTGCTGCGCACCTTTGTGAAGAACCGGGCACTCTATGAGGAACCCAAAGCCAATCAACCGCCGCCGTTGTGGATCCGCGGTCTGCTGGTTCTGACCTGCACCGGGGTCTCTTTTGCCCATGGTTCCAATGACGGTCAGAAGGGGATGGGGCTCATCATGCTGATTTTGGTCGGTACGGTCCCGATGGCCTTTGCTCTCAATCATGCCATGCCCGCCAGCCATACTGCCGACTTCGTGGCTGTTGCTCAGAAAACCGAGCAGTCTCTGAATCTTAGCAGAGTAGACAGCCAGACCGAAAAACCCAAGGATATTCTGGCCGAATTTATCAGGACCGGGCAGTTCACCCCCGAAGTAATCCCGGCGCTTGGCACTATCATCCGGGACATCGGCAATCAGGTACAATTGAGCGGCTCACTGTCAAGAGTTCCGGGCGTAGCCGTTACCAATATCAGAAACGAAATGTACCTGACCTCAGAGGCTGTCCGGCTTCTGAGTAAGGCCGATACCCCCTCACTGAGCCCTGAGGCAAAAAATAATCTGAAACAGTTCAAAAAAGAGATGGATAATGCCACCAAGTTCATCCCCTTCTGGGTTAAATTGGCGGTTGCCCTTGCCCTTGGTATGGGGACCATGGTCGGCTGGAAACGGATCGTCGTGACCGTCGGGGAGAAGATCGGAAAGAGCCATCTTACCTATGCACAGGGCGCTTCTGCAGAGCTGGTTGCTATGACGACTATCGCTGCTGCGGATATTTTCGGCATGCCGGTTTCAACCACGCATGTGCTGTCCTCCGGTGTGGCGGGGGCGATGGCGGCCAACAAATCGGGACTGCAGTGGTCTACGATCAGAAATCTGGCTATGGCCTGGCTGTTGACCATGCCTGCAGCTATCGCCCTTTCTGGCTCTTTGTACTGGCTTCTGACCAAGGTTTTCTAGTCGGCATGGCTGGACCGGATTGGCCAGCCTTAACAAAACAGGAACGCGGCGCCTTCCGCATGGCTGGCCTGTGCCGGAGGAGCGTTCCTGTAAAAGGATAACGGCCTTGGTCGGGTTGAGGGCCGCCCGGACGGGTAGTGAGCGTGTCATCTGGATCTGTCGAACGGCGGCGGAGTGCTCGAAACGGTTTTCAACCTCCATTGAGTACTCCGAAAGACTGCGAGAGGAAATGATCTGTCTGAATTTACAGACCATTGTAAAGGTTCTCTCTGTTTTTTTTATCAATACTTTCCTTTACAGGCACACCCTCTATGAAGTTGTCAGATCTGAATAAATCTATACATCTTCCCAATCTCTGGGATATTATTGCTTTCCTGCTGGTTATGGGACTGATCACGCTGCTGGCATGGGGGAGCCGCCAGATGGCCGTCCCCTACACTCAGGGGCAGGAAATCCCTCTCTCTTTAGATCCCTCCTGCCTGCCTCTCTATGCGTTGCGGACCGTGCTCAGGATGGTCGCGGCTCTGATATTCTCCCTGATCTTTACATTCACCTACGCGACATTGGCGGCCAAAAGCCGGCGGGCGGAGGAGTTGTTGGTGCCGATTCTGGACATCTTGCAGTCGGTGCCTATTTTAGGCTTTCTTTCCATAACGGTAACCGGCTTTATTGCGATGTTTCCCGGAAGTCTCTTCGGGGTGGAATGCGCTTCCATCTTTGCCATATTCACCTCCCAGGCCTGGAACATGGCCTTCAGTTTTTATCAGTCGCTTCGGACAGTCCCCAAGGAATTGCAGGAAGCCTCAGTTCTCTTCGGTCTGTCCTCGTGGCAGCGGTTCTGGAAGCTGGAGACCCCCTTTGCCACCCCCGGGTTGATCTGGAACATGATGATGTCGGTGTCGGGGGGATGGTTCTTTGTGGTTGCCTCGGAGGCCATCACCGTCGGGAAGACCGCTGTAACCCTGCCTGGTATCGGTTCTTATGTGGCCCTCGCCATTCGGGACAAGAACCTCCATGCCATCGGCTGGGCGCTTCTGACAATGCTTCTGGTAATCCTCCTCTACGACCAGCTGCTTTTCAGGCCTTTGGTGGCCTGGGCGGAAAAATTCAAGTTCGAGATGACCGAGAGCCAGGACTCCGCAGAGTCATGGCTCCTGAATATGTTTTTACGGGCCCGTTTTCTCAGAAACTTTGTCGGCAGTATCGGACAGATCCGGGCTATGGTGATGGAATCTCTCCCGGCGCTGCCGCGACGCCAGACCACCTTCAAGGATCTTTCCCCGTTGCAGGTGCGGGTTCGGCAAATTGTCTGGTACGGTCTTCTGATCGGGGGCTTGGCCTATTGCTGCTGGACACTGGTCACCTTTGTCAACAGCGGGGTCAACCCGTCGGAAATCGGGAAGGTCTTCCTGCTGGGGCTTATCACCCTGGTGCGTGTCCTCATCCTGCTGCTGCTGGCCAGCCTGATCTGGGTGCCGCTGGGCGTTATCATCGGCCTGAATCCGCGCTGGGCGACCAAGGTGCAGCCTCTGGCTCAGTTTCTAGCCGCTTTCCCTGCCAATCTGCTCTTTCCTATAGCGGTCTTCCTGATGGTCCGCTATCGTTTGTCCCCTGAAATCTGGACCGCGCCGCTCATGATTCTCGGGACCCAATGGTATATCCTCTTTAACGTCATCGCAGGCGCGGCTGCCATTCCCACCGATCTTCGCGAGGCTGCGCTGAATATGGGGGTGACCGGCTGGCGCTTGTGGAAACGCCTCCTGCTTCCCGGAATTCTCCCCTCCTTGCTGACCGGTCTGGTCACGGCATCGGGAGGGACCTGGAATGCCAGCATTGTCGCCGAGGTGGTGAGCTGGGGCGATACCACGCTCACTGCCACCGGTCTCGGATCCTACATAGCCCAGTGGACGGAGAAGGGCGATTATCCCCATATTGTACTGGGCATAGCCGTTATGAGTCTGTACGTCGTATGCATCAACCGTTTCTTTTGGCGAAAGGTCTATACCATCAGCCAGACCCGCTATCGTCTTGATTAAAGGAGTAATTCTTGGAAACACGTGAGGGGAAAATAAACCTGCTTCGGCTGTCTAATATCAGGAAATTGTTCAAAAAAGCTGGAGGAGAAGATCACCTTGTTTTAAACGGGATCAGTCTCACCATCGATGAGGGAGAGATCGTTGCGCTGCTGGGACGGTCCGGCTCCGGCAAATCTACCATGCTCCGCATCATCTCCGGCCTTGTCCGGCCTGACAGCGGGGAGGTCTTCTATGGCGGCAAGCCGGTGAATGGACCCGTCAAGGGGCTGGCCATGGTCTTCCAGACCTTTGCCCTGTTTCCCTGGCTCACGGTCCTTGAAAACGTTGAGCTGGGACTGGAGGCCTTGAAGGTCCCCCGGGCTGAACGGCGGAGACGGGCGCTGGCCGCCATTGACCTCATCGGTCTTGACGGCTTCGAGTCGGCCTATCCCAAGGAGCTTTCCGGCGGCATGCGCCAGCGCGTCGGTTTTGCCCGCGCCCTGGTAGTGGAGCCGACCCTGCTCCTGATGGACGAAGCCTTTTCGGCCCTGGATGTGTTGACCGCCGAGACGCTACGAACCGATCTGATCGAACTCTGGCTGGAGCACCGCATTCCCACCAAGGGGATCCTGGTGGTGTCCCATAATATCGAGGAAGCCGTTCTCCTTGCGGACCGGATAATCGTTTTAGGGACCAATCCCGGCGTCTTCATTGCGGAGATTCATATACCCCTGGAGCACCCGCGCGACCGGGAGGCGCCTGCATTCAGGAAACTCGTTGATGAAGTGTACGAGATCATGACCAAGCGTCCTCGCGGTGCTACGGGGAGATCCGACGTCGTGCCGATGTCTTACAGGCTTCCGACAGCTCATGTCAACCAATTAGCCGGCCTCATGGAGGCCCTGGCGGCTGAGCCGTACAACGGCAGGGCCGACCTTCCTGAGCTTGCCGAACAGATGGGCTTTAGTGCGGATCAACTCTTTCCGCTCCTTGAGGCCTTGGAGATTCTGTTTTTTGCCCACACGGAGGGAGGCGATGTTGAGCTTACTCCTTCGGGAAAAAGCTATGTGGACGCCGACATTCTCCGGCGAAAGGTGATCTTCGCTGAGCACACCATCCGTCATATAGCCCTTGCGGCTCACATTCGGCGCATTATTGACGAGCGACCCGGAAATCGTGCCCCGGAAGAGCGATTTCTACGTGAACTTGAGGACTTTTTCAGCGAGGATGAGGCCGAAAGAGTCCTGCAGGTGGCTATAGAATGGGGGCGTTATGCCGAGCACTTTGCCTATGAGGAAGGGGCGGGTATGTTGAGCCTGGAGAATCCTGAAAGTTCGGCAAACACTCTGTAGCCAAGAGATGAGGCGCCACCTCATCGCCCTCCAGTTGAGCTTGCGGCAGGCCTGCGGAGGATGTCTTTGCCTCAAGGATCTTCCGGCGCCTTGCCTGACCTGATTGTGTAGCATATTCATTGTCTCTCCTCATTTTCTATCCCGGCCATCCTGAAAATCCCTCATAGTTGTGATTGAAAAAGCTGCTGAGGCGGTTCCGTCAAATAAACCTGTTGTATCTGGTGCCTTGGCTCAGAAGTGCATCTCATTAAAATATCTCTATTATTGTACAGCAGTGTACATATGCACTCCGTTCCGTTCAAGCAATCAGGGGGACTCGGCGGGATGAAAGAAAAAATGTGTCCTTAATGAACCCAACGATAAATTGAGGTGGAATTTTGCCGATACAGTATTAAAATCATCAAAGGGAGAAAACTGCCCGATGACTTTCGCCGGATTTTTTCCGGTCCGGACTGATATCAGAACCGTTCTATTTCCGCTTCTTGTGATTCCTGCAGTATATTTTGGCGGACTGCGAATCAGAAAAAGGAAGCATGAGCAAAGGAGTATACAATGATGCGATTTCTCTATTTTATTGGTGTGGCGTTGGTCCTCGGTGTATGGACCCATGGATCGGTTGCGTATGCCTTCGACGGGGAGAATGATGCATATTTTGCCTTTACGCCGCCACGCCTGAGCGAAGTGGATGGCCAGGTATCGTTTTGGAGACCTGGTTCTCCCGATTGGGGAGAGGCGCAGATCAATACCCCGCTTACCCCGGGCGATCAGCTGTATGCAGGGGATGGAGGGAATCTGGAATTGCAGATTGGCGCTTTTGATTTCTTTCGTGCGGGGGCAAACACCCAAATCGGTCTGGAGAACCAGGAGACGAATTTTATTCAGTTCAAGGTGACCTCAGGCACTGTTTCTCTGGATATCCGCTCAGGCGATTCTGAACGGACAATTGAGGTTGATGCGCCTAACGCTGTTTTCACGGTCAACCAGCCCGGGTACTACAGGCTGGATGTAGACGGGGAACATTCCACCTTTATTGTGCGCCGTTCCGGTCAGGCCGCTGTCACTCCGGCCAATGGAGAGACATTCGAGGTGTCGTCCGGATACGGCGTGGCTCTCACAGGAACGTCCATTCCGCAGATCGACTCTTTCCGGGCTCCCAATTTCGATCAATGGGATCATTGGGGGCTTTCGCGTTCTGACAGCGCCGGAAACGCTGACAGTGCGCGGTATGTATCTTCTGATATGTATGGTGTGAGCGATCTGGATACTGCCGGAGAATGGCGGCAGGATCCTACTTATGGAAATATCTGGATTCCCGCCGGTGTGCCGTCCGGCTGGACCCCGTACAGTACCGGGTCATGGATACAGGATCCTGTGTACGGCTGGACCTGGGTCGATATTCAGCCATGGGGCTGGGCTCCGTATCACTATGGCCGGTGGGTCTCCCTGGGTGGACAGTGGGCCTGGGCCCCTGGTCCGCCGGTGGCAAGACCTGAATATGCGCCCGCTCTCGTTGCTTTTTTGGGTAATGGAGCCAACGGTGGCGGCATCGGCGGAGCAGTAGTCGCATGGGTCCCTCTCGGTTGGGGCGAACCGGTTTTTCCCTGGTGGGGGCCTGAGCGGAACCGCCGTCCCTGGTGGGGCAGTTGGGGTGGTCCCCGTTACAGGGATCTTGAACGAACCGGAAGATATCAGAACCTGGAGGTTAGCAACGCCTTGGTTGTAGTCAATCAAAATCGATTCGGGCAGGGCGCGGTACGCTCAGAACATATCAACGGGATCCAGCGGGACCTTCGGCCGATTCAGGCCGGTCCTGCCGTTTCCAATTCCGGCGCGGTTGTATTGCCATCCGCAAAACGTGGCGTCAGACCTCCTGATGCAATCCTGCAGCGGGCTGTCATTGCGACACGTCCGCCCCGGGCGATATCCTCTTTCGAGGGAGGGAATAGTGCTGGTCCTGCGGGACATGCCTTACCGGCACCTCGAGTCATCTCCCCGCAGGCTCAGATGAAACCCGATTCAAACCGGCAACGCTTTCCCGCTAAGACTCCTGATGAACGTCCTGTTTCAGGCGGTTCTGGAGCTTCCGCGCCTCCGTTGCCTCGGAGTGATACTTTCCAGCCATCCGGCAATAAACCTGAGAGCAATTCGCTGCAGCAGCGGAGTGAGTCTCCAGTCCCTCAACTGCAGCAGAGACCGTCTCAGCCGCCGCCTCTTCCTGCCCGTAATGAAGAATCAGGCGGCGCTTCCTCGCAGGATCTGCAACGATTCCAGCAGCAACAGCAACAGCAACAGCAACAGCAGGAGCGGCAGCGGATTCAGCAACAGCAACAACAGCAGGAGGAACGGCAGCGGATTCAGCAGCAGCAGCAACAGCAGGAGGAACGGCAGCGGATTCAGCAGCAACAGCAGCAACAACAGCAACAGCAGCAACAACAGCAACAGCAGCAACAGCAGCAGGAGCGGCAGCGGATTCAGCAACAACAGCAGCAACAGCAGCAAGAGCGGCAGCAATTTCAGCAGCAGCAACAACAGCAGCAGCAGGAGCGGCAGCAGTTTCAGCAGCAACAACAGCAGCAGCAACAGCAACAGCAAAGACCCCAATCGCGTCAGCAGGATCAGTCGCGTGACTACTGTCAGAAGAATCCCAATGATCCTCGATGCGGGAAATAGGAGTGCGGTCCTTCAGCGCAAAAAATTGCAAACAGCTGCGAAGAGGACGTCCTGAAGAGAAGTTTCCTGGAGACCCACCCGGGCAACTGGGATTATCGTCCGCCGATTTGCGGGCAATAAATACATTGAGAATTAATTAATGTGTAAAAAATTAATTAAAAATGTATTTGTTCTTGCTTCTCAATGGGAGACCCGGTAACGTATACAAGTATGCTCTGATGCTTGTCGCTTGGACGTGCTGTAATCACGTCCAAGCGTCTTTTGACAAATGGCTGAATAATAGGGATATTTTTTTATTTGCGGATATTCCTGAGAACGTGCAGCATTCGAAAAAGAGGGTTCACCATGTCTGTAGGCACGATGAAATACCAGGTTTTGCATATTCTCTCGCAAAATCTCAACAACCCGCAACCGCAATTGGTCAACTCAAGTGATATTGCCAATCAGCTCAAACTCAGTCTTTTGGAAACACAACGGCTCCTCAAAGTTATGAACAATATGGGCGTAATTGAGAGCAATATGGATCTCCAGCTTTCCTTGATCACACGCAAAGGCCTTCAGTATCTCAACAGAGAGATTACCTTGTAAGCCTGTCCGGATGAACGAAAATCAACCGCAAAATTATGACCATTACATCAAAGCATTGATGGAAATCAGCCGAGCCGTTACCTCGGATCTGTTTTTAGAGGACGTTTTTAAGCTGATTGTCATGGTTGTGGCCAAAGTTACCGGAGTTGATATCTGCTCTCTGTGGCTTGTCGATGAAGAATGCAGTCCGCCGAAAATCCGGCTTAAAGCCACCCAGGCGATTGAACCTGAATATGTGATTGACCGTTCCTTGAACATGAATGAGGGTGTGGTCGGTTATGTGGCGACAACGCAAAAGCCATTGATCATAGCAAATGTTCTGGACTGTGAAATCTTTAAGGAAAAAGAGATGGCTGAGAAACTCGGTCTTGTGTCTATGGCCGGTGTTCCGCTCTTGGGAAAAAAAGGTAAAATTTCCGGAGTTCTTAACTGCTTTACATCCGCTCCTCATAATTTTTCAAATACCGACATTAATCTGTTGACCACAGTAGCCAATCAGGCGGCTGTGGCCATCAGAAACACTGAACTGATTGTTCAGACCAAGATTATCGAGGAAGAGCTTAAGACGCGGAAAACCATTGAGCGGGCCAAAGAAATAATAATGGAGCGCCAGACGTTAAGCGGTGATGAGGCCTACAGGTGGATCAGAAAACGGAGCATGGACTCACGCAAATCCATGATCGAGGTGTCTGAAGCAATTTTGCTCTCCAATGAACTCTATTAAACCCGGTCGCGGGCACCTTTGTCAGGAAAAATAATACATCTAAACTAATGCGTTGACATTTATATTAAGGTAGAATAATTTAGTACCGATTGAAGTGGACGCACAATGGCGTGTGTTCATTCTCTTGTAGCGTTCAACGACAAGACAAAGGCGTCTGTCCCCCTCTCCCCGGGGATAGGCGCCTTTTTTTGTTGCATCCATGCGCCTGAATTGTACGTCAGGTGAAAATTATACACCATAATGAGGGACACTATGCGTTTTATGAAAAGCAACGACGTTTTAGGCACCACCAACAGAGGAAATCCAGCCGAATCCGGTCTCTGTACTCTATGCCGTGCAGATTGCAAGGGACAATGTGAAACCTGGAAATCCAGTCTATCTGGCCGGAAGCTCCTGTATCCTCGGGATTTTGGAACAGTCACCGCCGGTGCTAACAATACCACTCATGTCGGCGTGTCGTATAACTCGCTGCGTATTCAAGGTTACGCCTACGGTGCGCATGGCATGGCGCAGGGACTCTCAAACAACCCGGACAACTGTATTTTTCCAAACGTGGACCTGACGACCGAATTCGGCAATACAGTGAAAACCAAATGCCGGATTCCGCTGATGACCGGAGCGCTCGGCTCGACCTTTATTGCAGCGAAATACTGGGATTCTTTTGCTATAGGCGGGGCCTTGATAGGTATTCCGATTGTCGTGGGAGAAAACGTTGTCGGTGTCGACAAGGCCTCGAAAATTAAAGATGGAAGAATCACCAAGGCGCCCGAATTGGATAGGCGCATCGATACCTACCTCCGGTATTTTGATACATACAACGCCATCATCGTTCAACTCAACGTTGAGGATACCAGAAACGGTGTTGCAGAATATGTTGTTGAAAAGTATGGAGAACGCTGCATTGTCGAACTCAAATGGGGCCAGGGCGCCAAGGATATCGGCGGCGAAATTCAGGTCTCTAGCCTGGAATATGCGCAGTTCTTGAAAAATCGGGGCTATATCGTTGACCCCGATCCGATGCTGCCAGAAGTTCAGCAGGCGTTTGAAAAGGGAGCGGTTAAGACTTTTGCTCGCCATAGCCGCCTTGGCGGGACCGATTTCAGCACTGTCGACCTGGTCCGTGAGGACTTTATGAAATCGGTCGATTATCTCCGAAAAATTGGATTCAAGCGCATCTCGCTCAAAACTGGATCCTATGGCATGGAAGAATTGGCAATGGCGATCAAGTTTGCCTCCGAGGCCGGTCTGGACCTGCTGACAATTGACGGGTCAGGCGGCGGAACCGGCATGAGTCCGTGGAATATGATGCAAAGCTGGGGAGTGCCTTCGATCAATCTGCATTCCAAGGCGTATGAGTATGCCTCCATCCTGGCCGCTCAAGGTAAACGCGTAGTCGATCTCTCCTTTGCAGGCGGGTTTGCGCTGGAAGACAGCATCTTCAAAGGAATTGCCTTAGGCGCCCCGTACACGAAGCTGATCTGTATGGGACGGGGGATCATGATTCCCGGATTTCTCGGGGCCAATATCGAGGGCGCTCTCCATCCGGATCGCCGGGAGCGGCTCAATGGCAACTGGGACAAGCTGCCGTCAAGCATCAGCGCAAGGGGAAATTCTCCAGAGGAGATTTTCGCATCCTACTATGATGTCGAGAAAAAGGTGGGAAGGGACGAAATGAAAAAAATCCCCTACGGGGCGATTGCCATGTGGGCTTTGGCCGATAAGCTGACCTGCGGACTGCAGCAGCTCATGGCCGGAGCGCGCAAGTTCCAGCTGAGCACGGTCACGCGCAGCGATCTGTTTGCCGGCAACCGGGAAACAGCACGAGAAACCGGTATCACGTATATTACCGATGCCAGGGATGAAAGCGCAAAGAAAATCCTTGCCTCCTGAAGCTGCAAGAAAAATTTCCCCGGGCAGGAATTCCCCGCCCGGGGTCGCCATGGCTATCCGAGTTTAATCCACAACAGCTCAGCAACACCTTCTCCGATGTTTTCCCATTGCTCCGGCATATCCTTGCGTACATAAATGAAGTCGCCTGCGTCGGCATCCTGACGCTGCCCATTGACCCACAGCCCCAGCGCGCCTTTCAGGAGATAGCCAGCCTCCTCGCCTTTATGGTTGAAAAAATGGCCAGACAACTTTCCGCCGGGTTTAATTTCCAAAAGATACGGGTCAACACTCGCCTCGCCGATGTCCGGCGGCAGCAGCCGCCGTCCTGCAACAATTCCCTTGAATAATTTTTCGGGAACTACCCCGACCCCTTCTCCCCCGCGAAAAACACAGACTGCGGGATCTGCAGTCAATCCGCCAAAAAAAGAAGTCACATCAACAGCAAGGCCTTCCGCGAGTCGAAACAGGGCGGGGATGGAGGGATAGATCAGGTTTTTTTCGATCTGAGAGATATTGCTGGGCGTGACGCCTGTCTTTTCAGCCAATCCTTTTTGCGAAAGCCCCAGTTTTTTACGAATCGCCTTTATCCGGCTGCCAAGATCAAATCGACCGGGCAGGCTTTTCGGTGTGTCAAAAATGAGCTCCCCCTGTTCGCAGGTAAAAACCTGGGCTTCGTTGATAGATGGGGACGTCCGTTTTTCCGCCTTGAAAATTTTGAGAATAGATTTGCCGTTTTTCACCGACAGATCAAAGACAACTTGTGCAATCTTGTTGATATTTGCCTTTAACCTTCCGGAATGAGCGCTTTTTTCAATAACCCAGTAGGCGATGGTATCAAGCTCGTACAGTCGCGGGCAGGTCCGGGAGTAAAATTTGATCACCTGATCCTCTCCGTTCCACAGATCCTGCATGCCTGTCAGGCTGTCAATGATGAAGCGAATATCGCCTGTCAAATTGCCATGCAGACCGTACATGGCTTCCCCAACCTGCTCGGGATTCGCGGGATCATTGACTTTGATCACCTGGTATGGCCATTGAGCCCCGTTTTTTTCGTAAAACGTATTAAAAATTTCCGACCGGTCCCCTTTGCCGTTGGTAAAACAGTCAAGGATCGTGAAGTCTTTACTTTCGGCCAGCGGACCGAGAAAGGTGACCACATTTTTCGGGGATCTGTCAAAGCTGACATAGACCACCGGTTTTTTCAGGACGAGCGACTGGCGGATGAACTGTGCGCAGAATGTTGAGGCAAAACTCCCTGCATCTTCATACCACAGGACATTGTCGCCGATGTAGAGACCGCCGAGCAGGCAGTCTAACTGCTCGATGCCAGATGAAATTCGCCTCTTCTCTCTGTAATCCATAACGAGCCGGTTTCTTTGAGGTGCAGATCATTCCCCGCAATGGCCGCCCCCGAAAATTGTCATTTCTTCCGATAGCATGGAGAGGCCAGGGGAAAATTTTTCGCATGCCGTGATCTTGAACGATACATCAAATCTGCACTGTATCCTTCTGATAAAAGAGTCTCCGATGAGAAAATCCGGAGGATCATAGAAAAACAGGCGCAAGGGATCGTTTTATTCCAAGTTCCTCTAATATATTTGTTAAAATGTGAATTTTCCATAAAAATAAAAATAATTCAGCCCTTGCTCGGGCTATAGGGAAAACACTATAATACAGCACGTCCGTGTCCTGCTTCCGGGTTTTGCCTGCCGGCATGCAAATCTGTTCAGGAATCATACCGAGGGATGGGTACAATGAAAAACAGGAACATTCTGATCATTCTTGCCGAGATCCTTTTTATCGTGTTCGGGTGCACTTTCGCCCAGCCTGTTGAAACAGTCCTGTTCGGAATCAATCTCCCGTTGACGGGCACCTATTCCAGCCAGGGCGAGGATGAATTGCGGGCCTATATGCTGGCAATCAGGCAGATCAACGAAAAGGGCGGAATTCTGGGAAAGAAAATTGTGTACTCAGTAAAGGACACGAAAACAGACGCTGAAGAAACCAGAAAAAACACAAGAGAACTCATTGCTGAAGGGGCCGTTCTCATCACCGGAGGTTCAAGTTCTGCAGAAGCCATTGTCCAAAGCGAGGAATGCCAGAAGGCCGGCGTGATTTTCATGGCCGGACAGACCCATGCGAATGAAACGACCGGAAAAAACGCCCACCGCCATACCTTCCGCTGGTATAATGATGCCCACCAGAGTGCGAAGGCCCTTGCCCGGACCTTGGTGAGCCGCTACGGAAACCATGCACGGTATGCCTTCATCTATGCGGATTACTCATGGGGACATTCCGTCTTGACGTCATTAAAAGAGATCATCGCGCATAATGGAGGGACAACTATTCTGGAGATCCCGACCAAACTGGGGGAAGAAAGCTATATTTCCCCGCTTCTGAAGGCAAAGATGGCTGGACCGGATGTCCTTGTGCTGATCCATTTCGGAAAGGATATGATCAACTGCCTGCAACAGGCAACAAAGCTCGAACTCAATAAAAAGATGGCCATTGTGGTCCCCCTGATGGATATCCGGATGGCCGAACCGCTCGGACCCGGGATCATGCAGGGAGTGATAACTTCCATGGCCTGGTATCATGGTCTGGCCGATGTCTATCAAGGCTCAAAAGATTTTGTCGGGGTATTTAAAAAAGAGTACGGACAAGTGCCTGGAAGTGGAGCAGCTACCGCCTGGGTCGATATTCTCCAGTACGCGGATGCGGTTGAACGGGCGAAATCTTTTGATCACTATCAGGTTATCAAAGCGCTTGAAGGCCACCATTTCAAACTTCTTCTGGATGATGAATACTGGCGGGCCTGGGATCACCAGGCTATCCGTCCGACCTTCGTGGCTATAGGAAAAAATCAATCAGAAGTAGCCGATAAGTCAGATCTTTTCAAAATAATTGAAGTCTATAAAGGGGAAGATCTTGCCCCAACGAGGGAGGAGAATCCCGTTCATCTTGAACCGATGCCATGATTTTCCGGGACAGCCCGCTGTCTCGCCGGGATAAGAGCCGCCTGGCGGGGAACGTATGTTTTGCTTTAAATACCAGGATGCACGGGAGATCCAGGTCGAAGGAGCCAGTATGAGAGCGTATTGCGGAAGTATCTTCCTTGCATTGTTATCCCTCGCGGTTTTTTTTCGTGGAGCGGCCCGCGCTGAAGAACAGGTGCCGACGATAACGGTCGGGTATATCCCCTTGCTTTCCCAATTGCCCCTCGTGGTTTCCTATGACAATGACAGGCTGAATTACTCGAATGTATCAGTAAAGATCGTTAAATACCGCTCATTTAATTCGCTTGAGGCTGCTCTGCGGGTAGGAGCGGTCGATGTTGCGGACCTTCCCTTGCCGGTCACGCTCAATATAGCAAATGACGGTTTGGCGATCAAGATACTTGGCCAATGTCATTCCGGCGGTTCTGTTCTTGAAGGTATCGGAACTGCAGACATGTCTGATCTTCGAGGCAAAATTATCGGGGTTCCCGGTCTCAGATCCATCGAAAATCTGGTGCTTATTCAGGTTCTTTCCGCAGAAAAACTGCGATACGGTCTTGACTACAAAACCATAAAAGTCCCCTTCAGTACTGTTATTCGATACTTCAGGCAAGGAAAAATAAATGCCATTTATTTTCCCGAGCCCTATGGGACCATGGCCGAAAACGATCACATTGCCCTGCAGGTGGACCCCCGGCAGAAACTGCTTTCCGGTGAGTTGACGACTGTGCTGACGGTCCGATCAGACATTTTCCAGGAAAAACAAAGAAAAGCCTTGGAGGAGTGGATACGCAGTGTGGCCAGGGCGTGTACGTTTATTGAAAATGATATAACAACCCTCTCGGGCAGACAGACCGCTATTATTCAGGAGCAATATTTCCGTTTTCCGCAGGCTCTGGTGAGTGCCTCTTTGAGGAATCGCCGGGGAGGGCTGAACTTTTCATTTATACTGCCCGACAAGAAATCAATCAAAGGATATCAGGATCAGGCCTTGAAAGCTGCAATACTGGATAAACAGGTTGATATTGATTCCCTTGTTTCTGTTGATACCTTCAACGGAATAATTGGAGGGGCCTCAAACCAATGAACATATCTCCTCTGACGATCAAACAGAAGATGGTTCTGCTGATGGCGTGCCTGATCGGTTTAGTCAGTTCTCTGATAATTGTTGTGAACTATAAACTGACAGTTGACAGCAGGCAGATGATTTCCTCTGAAATTTCAGGGAAAATTGCAAGACTGCAGGAACTGAGTGAACATGAAATGAATTCCTTGAAAAAGGTTACGAACGAAGGGATCAGCGAAGCAAGCGGTCTGACGGCGATAAACAGCATCGTTTCCCTGGCCCTTAACCGGCAAAAAGAATTTTACGGTACGGTTCAGGATGAAATAGGGAAGGTCGGCGGAAGGGTCCAGGATACGCTGTCCTCCCAGAATCAAACAGTACGCAGAGGTCTGGAAAACCTCTTTAACGACTCGACCGCGTTAACCTATCAGATGATAGACTTCGACAACGAATCGCTTTCTGTCCTTTCCAATATGGCACTCTTCAACCTGGATACACTGAAGGAGGCAAGCGATGAAAGTCAGGAGATTTTTGCGCGCAATAATGCACAGCTGGATGAATTTCTCAACAATATGCAGGAGGATTATCAGCACGATATAGATGGCTTGCTGGCTGAAGCCATAGTCAAGTCGGATACCTTGCAAGGTCCTCAGCTCATGGAGTATCTCGTGCAGCGTTTTGACGATCTCAAAAATTCGTCGGAAAAGAGGAAAAAAATCCTTCGGGAGAATATCGGCCGGGAATTTGGCCTCCAGGCAAAAGTTATTTCAGAAGAGATGAAAATTGTGGCCGACAAGGTGGATGTTGCCATTAATGAAGAACGAAATAACAATATGATAATGCAGAAGCAGAGAATGGATGAGGTGGTTGGAAAACTGCTTTCTGACGAATTGAACATCCAGAATGAAATAAAAAAGTCTGCCGAAGAAGTCAATAAGAGCATGGACCAGATCCAGACAGCCTTGCCTTTACAGCTCAAGCAAGAAGGCGAGGCGACAAACAGGATTATAGAAGAGCAGATTCATGAAGCGGAGGCGGTAGCGGGTGGCGCCCAGGATAAAGTCGGCCGGATGGTGGATCAAAACAATGAGGAGGCTCTGAAACGCATGACCGGAGCTGTCGGCGAATCCAGGAACGTGATCGGAAAGACATTCAGTGACGCGTCAAAAAAGACATTGCTTTTCAGTATTATGATAACTGCTGTCTGCGTTCTTTTTGCCGTCATCCTGGGGGCTGTCATGATCAGGAGGATAACCGGACCGATTTCAGAGGTCATGCGGTTTGCCGGAAAAATATCCCAAAGGCAGTCGACCGAAAAACTTCCGGAAGGGCCTGATGAAATAGGGAAGATGGGCGCGGCATTGAACAAGATGGCTCATGAACTGGAAGAACTGGAAGAGGCTACCGCCAACAGCTTCAATCAGACGCTGGACCAGGTGATTGACTGTGTTTTTATGTTCGATCCGGAAACACTTGTCTATCAATATGTCAACAGGGGTGCGTTGGAGCAGACCGGATATTCGCGCGATGAACTCCTGCGGCTCACGCCGCTTGCGATCAAATGCGAGTTTTCCCTGGACTCTTTCAAGGCGATTATTTCCCCGATCTGGATGGGAGTGAAGGAATCGATGGTCTTCACAACCGTGCATACAAGCAAGGACGGCAGGCATATCCCGGTTGAAATTCTGCTGAAGTATGTAACCCCTCCTATTGGAAAAGGACGATTTGTTGAGATAGTCCGAGATCTTACAGAGATCGAAATGGCAGAGAAAGAGAAGGAGCATCTGCAGTCTCAGTTATTGCATGCTCAAAAGCTTGAATCAGTAGGCCAGCTTGCAGCCGGGATTGCGCATGAAATCAATACGCCGATGCAGTTCATCAGCACGAATATGGAATTTCTTGAGGAGGCAAGCCGGGGGATGGCTGCAATCCATCGATCAATCCAGGAAATACGGGACGCTGCTCCCCCGGAGATTGCGGAAAAATTACAATCCGCTCTTGAGGAGGCGGACTTGGACTATCTCGTGGAGGAAGTGCCTACAGCGATCAATCAATCAAAGGACGGCATCAGCCGGGTTACTTCGATCGTGAAGGCCATGAAGGAATTTTCCCATCCTTCTTCCCGGGAAAAGGAGAATGTGGTCGTTAACTCCATCATCGAAACGACAATTCTTGTGGCCCGTAATGAATGGAAATATGTCTCCGATGTCACGACAGACCTGGCCGTTGATCTCCCAGCCGCCCCTTGTCTTGTCGATGAGATGGGGCAGGTTATTCTGAATTTGCTGACCAATGCCGCTCAGGCCATAGGTGAAAAGATCGGACGAAATCCTGTCGGAGAAAAGGGAGAAATCCATATTTCCACCAAGGTTGTGGATTCTTTTGTCGAAATCCGAATCCGGGATACAGGGGCCGGCATTCCCGTTGGAATCCGGGAGCGAATTTTCGATCCGTTTTTTACGACCAAGGAAGTCGGGCGGGGGACTGGGCAGGGATTGGCGATTTCCCACGATGTGGTAACGCAAAAACATGGAGGGACGCTTACCTTTGAGACAGAGGAAGGGACAGGAACCACCTTTATCATTCGTTTACCCTTGGCGGGATAGATCTCTGCCCATGGCGCGTGGTATCGAAATGTGGGAGAGCAGCCTGCTGCCGGTACGGTGCGATGGAAGGTCTCTGCAATAAAATCGGAGTGAACGGTAACATCAGGACGTCTTGGAATCTCTGTTTTACAGAGAGGGAGCAACAGAAAAAGAATGCGAAAGTATGATATTCTCTTTGTAGATGATGAATCGAACGTCTTGGACGCCTTCGAGCGCCAGTTGAAAAAACAGTTTTCCATCCGGACTGCCGCCGGTGCTGCGGAGGCCTTAAGAATCCTTGAGGAGGAGGGACCGGGGGCGGTTATCATTTCGGATATGCGGATGCCGGGAATGGACGGGATTCAATTGCTTGCCCGGGTCAAGAGCCTGTATCCGGATATGGTCCGGGTTATGCTGACAGGAAATTCCGACCAGGAAACGGCGATTGAAGCCGTCAATAAAGGGGAAATCTTCAGATTTCTGACAAAACCCAGTACTCCGCATATCTTGACGGCCTCGTTGAACGCGGCAATCAATCAGTACAGACTGATTACGGCTGAAAAAGAGTTGCTGAACCAGACGCTCAAGGGAAGCGTCACAGTCCTCTGCGAATTGTTGAGTCTTGCTCATTCCGATGCCTTCAGTTGCGGTTACCGGATTAAAAAGACGGTTCTCGGCGTGGCGCAAAAGCTTTTGCTTGATAAGCTCTGGCAGTATGAAATTGCTGCTTTGATGTCTCAAATAGGTTGTATCTCCATTCCGGATGATGTCCTGAGAAAGATCCAGGCAGGCTCTGCGCTGACGGAAAAAGAGGAAAAGATGTACGGGAACCATCCGCACATAGGCGCCAGACTGATTGGGAAAATCCCGCGCCTGGAACATGTCGCCGTCATGATACAGAACCAGATGCTTCCCTGGAATGCATTTGATGCAGAGCCAGGGATGCTCCTGAGTGCGGAAGAAAAGATAGGAGCCCAGATTCTGAAAGCTGCGATAGATCATGATTTTCTGCTGATCCAAGGGGGCGATCATCGTGACGCTGTCCGAAGCATGGAACTGCGTCAGGGTGTCTATAATCCCGATGTTTTGCAATACCTGGCAGCGAGTCAGGACTCGACGGAGAGGGTCAGGATCGTCACGCTGAACTTTGAGGAGATCGTTCCGGGGATGATAGCCGATGAGGATATTCTTGCCCGAAATGGCGCGATACTTATTCCGCGCGGGCAGGAGATCAGTTGGGCGGTCATTCAAAGTCTGAATAACTTTCTTGAACACTTGGGGATCAGAAATCCCATCCGCGTGCGTATTGACGAAACTCAGGACTTTAGGCCATAGCAGGAGGGCGTTCCGGCTGAAACGCGCATCGGCCTGGAACATGCCGCATGGTGCAACATTTTCACCAGGGTTTCTTGCTATGCCGGTTTTACCCTGCTATACTGCGATGTATAGCTGCGTGTAAAGTGTATCATACAGAGAATATTGTAAAAATGAACAGCTGATACCTGTCGGAAGGGAGACATCAATGAGTCTTTTTAAAAGAATCCTTTTATCCTCGGTTTTCGGGCTCATCCTGCTGGGTTCTGTCACCTTGTTGTGGTCCATGCGTACGTTGAAAGATCAGGGCCAGAGCGAAATCGACACCGTCCAGTCGACGATGATGAAGGAAAAAACAGATAAAATCAGGAACCTGGTTGAGGTAGCGTATAGGGTTGCGGAAAACGCCTATACCCTGACTGATTTATCTGAAGCGGATCGCAAGCAATTGGCCCTGAAGGCCATAAAGGCCATGCGGTACAATGCGGACGATTACCTCTGGATCAACGATTCCAGGCCGGTGATGATCATGCACCCCATCAAACCGGAGCTTGACGGCAAAGACCTGTCTGATTTTAAAGATCCCAAGGGGAAGCGTTTATTTGTCGAATTTGCAACGGTCTGCCGGGAAAAAGGTGAAGGAACAGTAAGCTATTTATGGCCAAAGCCCGGTCAGCAGGAGCCGGTGGAAAAGCTTTCCTATGTCAAGGTTTTTAAACCCTGGGACTGGATCATAGGCACAGGAATTTACATAGACGATGTCAATCAGTCCCTCCAGAAACAGGATACTGCGATAAACGCGGCCATTTCCCATGACAGATATACCCTGATTCTGGTTATCACGTCATTACTGGTGTTGACCATTGTCTTCGCAACCTTTATCAGCCGGAAAATCACCCGTGAAATTGCCCGGACGAGCGACATGATCAAAGAAATCGCCGAGGGAGAGGGGGATTTGACGAAACGGCTGGCCCTCAAAAGCAATGACGAAATCGGGCAGATGGCGAAATGGTTCGATTCCTTTATTGCCAAGCTGCACGATATCATCAGAAACATATCGGAATATTTTGAGACCGTGAGCGCTTCCGCCAACCAATTGCTGATCATATCCAAACAGATGGATGACGGTGTCCACGATATGAGCGACAAATCCGCGGCAGTTGCAAAGGCTGCCAATGAGATGAGCCAGAATATGAATTCGGTCGCCGCAGCCACCGAGCAGGCTTCGACCAATGTCAGGATTGTCGCCTCGACCGTGGACGCCATGAGCCAGACAGTGACCAATATCGGCAACAACTCCGACAAGGCCCGGACCGTTACAAACAAGGCTGTTGCGGAAGCCCGGAAGACATCGTCAAAGATGGACAGCCTGGGCAAGGCCGCTGCTGAAATCAGTAAGGTCACACAGGTTATCACGGACATATCGGATCAGACAAATCTGCTGGCGCTTAATGCCACCATCGAGGCAGCGCGGGCAGGAGACGCCGGCAAGGGATTTGCCGTGGTTGCAAATGAAATCAAGGAACTGGCCCGGCAAACCGCCGATGCCACCAAGAACATCAAAAAGGAAATTGAGGGAGTTCAGAATCATATTGGCGAAACCGTAACGGATATCGGACGGATAGCCGATGTGATCGGTGAGGTGGATGAAATCGTCTCTACCATTACCGCTGCCGTTGAGGACCAGACAACTTCGATGACCGAGATTGTTGAAAATTTACGGCAGGCAACTATCGGTATTGAAGAAGTCAACACGAATGTCGCCCAGAGCAGCATTTTTTCAAGCGACATAGCCTCAGAGGTTGATGAGGTCAATAAAATTGCCGGGGACATTGCTGCAAGCAGTGTCAAAGTGAACACCAGCGCCCAGGATTTAACCCGCCTGGCCTCGGACTTGAAAGGCATGATCGGTGAATTCAAGGTGGATCATTCCAGTTCGGCGGCAGCCCTTTCTGTTGCCGTATCGGATATGATTACATGGGACAGCAGCATCCAGTTTGGCATTGAAACCATAGACCGGCAGCATCATCGTCTGGTCGATCTGATCAATAAACTGCATCACGCCATGCGCAGCCGTGCGGGTAAGAGCGTTCTCGGCTCGATTCTGGAGGAATTGGCCGGATATACCGTGGAGCATTTTCATGCGGAAGAAAAACTGATGGAACAGGCCGGTTACGACAAACTGGACGAGCACAAGCGTATCCATGAAAAGCTTGTGAATGAGGTCCTTGACTTCCAGCGGCAGTTCAAATCCGGGAATGCTACCGTGAGCCTGGATCTGATGAATTTTTTAAGCGACTGGCTGATCAACCATATTAAGGGGGTTGATCGCAAGTATGTTCCGCTCCTGAAACAGAAAGGTTGAAAACACCTGCGCTGAAACCGCTCCCACGATTTTTTCAGGACGTGGGGAGGGCGCCGTTGCATTTACACACGGATAAACCAGCGGCGCCGGTACAGAATCCAGCACACAGACCATATCGTCAAGGTCAACAGACAGGCATAGAGCAGAGATCCCAATCGGGGTGAAACGAGCCTGCCGCTCAGAGTGATTATGCGGCTGGTCACAAACAAGGAAAACGGTGTTCCGTGCATGTCCATAACCGAAAGCGTATCGCTTGCCACCTCGGATAACACATAGGAAAGTATGGCATTCCGTCCGAATACCTGGGCAACCCACATCCATCCCGCCGTTTGTCTGACATCGGTGAGCAGATAACACAGACCAAAGAACATCATCGCCCATCCGCCGGCAAACAGGACGTAGGTGGGCGTCCAGATGATCTTGACCATCGGGATCGTCAAACTCCCGGCCCAGCCGAGCACACTGCAGACAAATCCGGAAGCAATCACCCGCATGCCCCAACGGCAGGACACTGGCCGGTTTATCAGGCAGTGCCCGGCCCAGCATCCGAGCAGAACGGAAACGACAGCGGACGGCGTGCTCAACAATCCTTCGGGATCCGTGGGGCATTCATTGAAAAGGTGAGCCGGAGAAAATACGGCAAGATCAACCCACCGTGGCAGATTGGCCAAGGCATCAAGATGGCCGGGGGGCAGTCCGGGAACACTGGCGAAACGGAGGAGCGCGGCATAGCCCAGGAGAATCACCGCCCCGATGCTCCACTGCCAGCGGAGCGGCACGTGAAGGGAGATCATGGATGCCGTCAGATAACAGAGCGCAATCCGCTGAAGGACACCCGGAATGCGCCATGTCGCGGGATTGAATTGGGGGAGGGCGTTGAGCAGCAGCCCAAGCACGAGAAGAATTCCTGCACGGCGCGCCAGCCGCAAATACCGGGATGAGGCGTGCAGCCTGCGCCCATCCGCGGCCTGCGCAACCGAGGGCCGCAGTTCTGCCGAAAGGGCCACGCCTACGATAAACAAAAAAAAGGGAAAGACAAGATCAGCCGGTGTGATGCCTGCCCATTCCGCATGAACCAGCAGCGGATAATTCTGCGAAAAGTCCCCCGGGTTGCTGATAATCAGCATGGCGGCAATGGTGAGGCCCCGAAAGACATCGAGAGATGCCAGCCGTGTTGTAGCGGATGCAGAAGGGTGTTGTCCAGCCATGAACGCCGTCCTCTTCAAGTGAGTGTACAGTTCGATATCCTTTCGTGAGTGCAAAATTTCTCAGGCTCACGCGTGTGCAGTATATCCCGGAAACAGTGCTACGGGCAAGCCTATTGGGAGGAAGAGAGCGAGAGGACGGTTTGTCACTGTTTCCTGTTGCACTGCCGGGATTTTTCTTGTCCGGATTCCCAAGATATGGTATCTTCGCGATTTTTTATTCCTGAGCTATGATTCATCTGAACAATATCTGCAAACAGCACGGCAGCCGGATTCTCTTTGCCGAAGCCAGCCTCCAGATCCTTCCCGATTCCCGCACCGGTCTGGTCGGGCCGAACGGCGCGGGCAAGACCACGATCTTCCGTCTTATTACCGGTGAAGAGGAGGCGGATCGCGGCGAAATCAGCTGCGCGAAAAAAACAGTCATCGGCTATTTTTCACAGGATGTCGGAGAGATGTCCGGAAGATCCGTGCTTGCCGAGGTGATGTCGGCGGCGGGCGAGATCGTCGAAATGGGGGCCGCGATGCGGGAGATGGAGGCGCGAATGAGCGAATCCATGCCCGACGAGGAACTGGCTGTCCTGCTCGAGTCCTATGGGAACATCGTTGAGATCTTCGAACATCGCGGCGGCTATGACCTCGACGCCAGGGCCAAGGCCGTACTCACCGGTCTCGGTATTTCGCCTGCCGACTTCAACCGGCCTGTCGAATCCTTCAGCGGCGGCTGGAAGATGCGTGTGGCGCTGGCAAAGATCCTGACGATTAATCCGGATGTCCTGCTCCTTGACGAGCCGACCAACCACCTTGACGTGGAATCCATTGTCTGGCTTGAAGAATGGCTCGCCAACGACTACAAAGGGGCCTTGCTCATGACCTGCCATGACCGGGAGTTCATGAACCGCACCGTCAGCCGGATTATCGAGGTGGCCAACAGGACCATTACCACCTATGCCGGCAATTACGACTTCTATCTGCAGGAAAGAGAGATTCGCAGGGAACAGCTGGCCGCAAGCTTTAGACGGCAGCAGGAAATGCTGGCCAAGGAAGAGGAGTTTATCGCCCGGTTTGCCGCAAGGGCCTCCCACGCCGCGCAGGTTCAGTCCCGGATCAAGAAGCTGGAAAAGATCGAGCGCATCGAACTGCCGCCCGAACAGCGGGTTATCCGCTTTGATTTCCCCGTCCCTCCCAGAAGCGGGGACGACGTCCTGCACCTGCGGGATCTCGGCCATGTCTGGCAGACCCCGGAAGGCGCAACGAAAAGCGTTTTTCATGGCCTTACCGGCACAGTCAGACGGCAGGAGAAGATAGCGGTCGTCGGGGTGAACGGCGCCGGAAAATCGACGCTGCTCAAGCTTGTTACCGGCAAAACCGAGCCTGCCATGGGGGAAATAGGGTACGGCGCCAACCTCGGTATCGGGTATTTCAGCCAGCACGCCATGGACATCCTGCGTCCGGAGGATACGGTCTTCGAGGCTGTTCAGGAGGTTATGCCCCTGGAGAACATCGGTGTGGTCCGCAACCTCTGCGCCGCGTTTCTCTTTTCCGGCGACGACATCCATAAGCGTATCGCCAATCTGTCCGGCGGCGAAAAAAGCCGGGTTGTGCTGGCAAAACTTCTGGCCCGGCCCCTTAATCTGCTGATTCTCGACGAACCGACCAATCATCTCGATATTCAATCCCGCGAGGTGCTTCTGGACGCCCTTAAAAAATTTGACGGGACGGTGATTGTGGTCAGTCACGACCGGCACTTTCTCCGCAGTCTGGTCAACCGGGTCTTTGAGATCGACCATGGAGAGATGCGGATCTACGAAGGCAATTACGACTATTACCTGCGCCAGGCCGAAGCCTGCCGTTAAGGTATGCAGACGTCACGGCAGTCCGAGCAGACGTCTGGCGTTGGCGGTGGTGTAGCGGGCTGTTTCCGCTGGGAGTTCATTGCGTAAGGAGGCCAGCACCTCCAGAATTTCGGGCAGATATTCCGGCAGGTTATTATGTCCCCGGCGGCCTGCAAGCGGGATATCCGGCGAATCGGTCTCCAGGACTATCGCCTGCTGCGGCAAGGCGGCGGCAATGGCCCTGATTCTCCTGGCCCGGTCATAGGTGAGGGTTCCGCACAGGCTGACACCGAAACCCAGCTTGATATACTCGCCTGCCTGCTGGAGGCTGCCGCTGAAGGCGTGAACGATGCCGCCGCGGGAAAAACGCCTGGCCCGCAGGGTTGCAAGGACTCTGTCATGGGCCTTGCGGACATGCAGCAGGACCGGCAGATGGGCTTTTTCGGCAATCTGCAGCTGCTGCTCGAAGAGTTCCTGCTGGGCCGCGCGGTCGCAGCCGTCAATATAATAATCAAGGCCGATCTCTCCTAAGGCAAACAGCCTTTCCCTGCCTGTCAGCTGCACTAGCTCTTCCAGATGTTCCGGGCGATGCCGGGCCAGATACAGGGGATGCAGGCCGGGGGCCGCAAAAAGCCCTTCTTCCTCTCTGGCCAGGCGCAGCATGCTGCTCCACCCTTCCTGGTCCACCCCCGGCAGGACAATCCCTGTGATTTCCTTTTCCCTCGCCCTGGACAGCAGATGTGCAAAGTCATTGGAGAACATACTGATATCGAGGTGGCAATGGGTATCTATCAATTCCATGATACGCTCAGACGGCTCGGGTTTCTTTTACACTGCGGCATAGCTTCTATGAAAGTCTTCCAGAATCAGCATCCTTACCATACTGAAATGAGGAACTTTCCTGGTTTTCAGGAAAACATCCCGCAACAAAAGCAAGGAGACCGACTGCTCTCTATCGTAACAAAAAGTGTCTGCATTGACATTATATCCTGCAATCGCTGCTGTGCAAATCCGGGAGACGCCGGCCCGCGATGAATCTCAGGCTCCTGCCGTTGACAGAAAAAGAAAAATCTTATATCATTATTAAAATAAATTTATGCAAACAGTATTTCTTTCTTGACAGAGGTGTATGATGGATGAAACTCTCAGGCGTTTGAACCGTCTGCCCTTAAGCAGGATTGTCAAACAGAAAATGATCGAGTTCAAACACAGGCCGGATCCTGGGGCTCTCTATCTGACGCAATTTTTTCAGTGGGCATGGGACAGCGGGAAATTCCCGGCAGACCAGGAAGGTGTGGCCAGGATTGAACAGATGCTGATGTGGCCCCAGATTGCCTGGATGACGCTGGTCATAACGCTCTCCCGCAAAGAGGCGGGCCTCGAGACGTTTACGAGCGGTCTGAGCCCGGAAGAACTGGTCTGGAAGATAGTGAAGGAAACAGAAAAGCGGTATAAAGGCCAGACCCCTTCCGCTGTTAAGAAAGCACGAAGAAACTATGGCTCTCCCCAGGGAAGCCGCCCGGCATCGTCGTAGATCCGGAAACGGGCGTGCCGTAGAGTCTTGTTATCGTTTGATTCCCCACAAGAAAAAGAGGACAGCCGGAAGCTCTGTTCGGGACAAGATGGTCCTGGACGGTACCGGCGGGTACCATCTCTGCAGTCTGGCCGAGGATGGCAAGACCTTGCCTTTTCGTGTCAATCAAATCCAATCTTAATCTAAACCAAATATTCCTGTGCTATAGACTGTGAACGGCGGAGCCTGCTGACGATCCATCCTCAGGCTTATTTCGACCTCTCTAATGACTTTCACAGCAGGGAATGGAAATGAGTGCAGCCCTATCGTCCACGTCACGCGCCTCATTTTTCACGCTGACAAAAAATCCCGTCCGGCTGCTCTGGCTGATGTCCGGTCTGGGCGCGTTTCTTGCTCCGGCCCTGTGGAACGGGTTTCCCCTCGTCTTTTTCGATACCGGCGGGTACGTGAACAGTGTGCTGGAGAGGAGGCTTATTCCGGGGCGTTCAGTTTTCTACGGGCTGTTTCTTTGGGCTGCATCGTGCGACTGGCGGTTTCTCTGGGGGCCGGTGCTCGTGCAATCGCTTCTTGCCGTATGGCTGATTTACCTGATGCTCCGCTGCCATGATCTGCCGTCAGGTCCCGCCGCCACTGCACTCTTCTGCGCTGGATTGGGCTTGTCGACCAGTATTTCCTGGTATACCAGTCAATTGATGCCCGATATCCTCGTACCCCTTGTGGTGCTTGCTCTCTGGCTCCTAAGTGTTCGATGGGAAAGACTTGGCGGGATGGAAAGAGCGGGATTGGCCCTGCTGGCCTTGCTGGCCCTGCTGTCGCATATGTCCTGTATGGCGCTTGCGGTCGGGCTTGCCGGAATCATCGTGGCAGCAAAATTTTTCGGGCGAAGGCAAGGATGGACCTTGAAGATTTGCAGCTGGTCGTCCGTAACGGTTGTGGCGGCCAGCCTCATCCTTATGCCGCTGGTGCATCTGGCATTGACCGGCAAGGCGGGTTACACCCCCGGCGGGCCTGAATTTCTTGCCGGGAAAATGGTTCAGGACGGTATCGCCCAGCGCTGGCTCCGGGATAATTGCCCGGAACAAGGCATCAAGCTGTGCGGGATGCAGGGCCGTATGCCCAAGACCGCAGATGAGTTTCTCTGGGGGGCGCGATCACCGTTTCAGGATATAGGCGAATGGACCGGCCGCGCCGATGCGGAACTGAATTTTCTGGTGGAAGGGTGCCTCACATCCTACACCGGATCTGTTGCCTGGGGCGCCCTGCGAGGCACTGTTCAACAGATGGGAATGGTGGCAACCGGCGATGGTCTGCTTGAATTCCAGGCGGTCACGAGAGGTGTTTTCACCGATGCCCTGCCGGGTGCGGCAGAAGCCTTCAATGCCGCCAGGCAGCAGCAGGACGGCATTACGCCATCCTTCCTCGATGCCTTGAACCTGGTGCATGTTCCCGTTGCAGGTCTGTCAGTCCTGGGCCTGTTGCTTGCAATCGGATGGGGACTGCATTCCAGGCGGTATGATCTTGCGGGGCTGGCAGCGTTTATCCTGTGCGCTCTTGTGGGGAATGCCTTTATCTGCGGCGCCCTTTCAGGACCTCATAATCGGTACCAAAACCGCTGCGTCTGGCTGGCAACGCTTGGCGTCGGCATAAGCGCTCTCTGCTGGCGGCAGGCCCGGAGACAAAAACAAAATACCTGAGAGGGAAGAGCAAAGAGACATGGAGAGGATAGCAGTAAAATTCGGTGGTTCCAGCGTGGCCGATGGCGGGCAGATCAAAAAGGCCGGGGCGATTCTTGCCGCTGATCCGCGACGAAGGGTGGTGGTGGTTTCTGCGCCGGGAAAACGGCATGCGGCTGAGGCAAAACTCACCGACCTGCTTTATCTTTGTCATGATATGGCCGTGATGGACACCGATATTGCGGGTCCTTTCGGCGTGATCCGGAGCCGTTTTGAAGAGATTGCCGTCTCGCTGCAGCTCAGCTCCCGTATTTTGCAGGAGATTGACCGGTTCCGCGAGGAATTGATGGCCGGATGCAGCCGTGATTACACTGCATCGAGGGGGGAGTATTTTTCGGCCCGTCTGATTGCCGAATATCTGGATGCCGAGTTTATTGATCCCGCCAAGTATATTCTTATCCGGGCCAACGGGACCATCAATGAGGAAAGCTACAGCCGGTTGGGGGCGCGGCTCTCGGACCAGGAGGCCCTGTATGTGATGGCGGGCTTTTACGGCAGTGACCGGCACGGGCGGGTGAAGACCTTTTCCCGCGGCGGGTCGGATATTTCCGGCGCTATTGCCGCCAGGGCCGCTTGCGCCGTGCTCTATGAAAACTGGACGGATACATCCGGAATTCTGATGGCTGACCCGAGGATTGTCGAGAACCCGAAGACAATTGAGGAGATATCCTTCCAGGAAATCCGGGAGATGTCGTACATGGGGGCATCGGTATTTCACGACGAGGCGATTCTTCCGGTTCGTGAGGCCGAAATTCCTATCCGGATCAAAAATACCAACTGCCCTGAAAGTCCGGGCACCCTTATCGTGCCCAAATTGAGCGATAAGGCCATAGCCGGAACGGAAATCGCTGGAATAGCGGGCAGGAAGGATTTTTCGATGATCTGCCTTGAGAAATCCTTGATGAACCGGGAGATCGGCTTTGCGCACCGGCTCCTTGGGATTCTGCGCGACCAGGGCCTCAGTTTTGAACAGTGTCCGTCCAGTATCGACACAATCAGCGTCATTCTCGAAGACAGTCAGCTGCACGGATTGGAGGATGTCGTTATCGACGAGATCCGGCGGCAGCTGGAACCGGACAATGTGTACATCGAAAAGAACCTGGCGCTGATTGCTGTCGTCGGAGAGGGTATGGTCCGCACTGTCGGGATCGCGTCGAAGATATTTTCAGCCTTGAAGGATGCCGGCGTCAATGTCCGGATTATCAACCAGGGCGCCTCTGAGATGAATATAATCTTCGGCATCTCCTCCAAAGAGTACGAGAAGGCGGTAAGGGCGCTCTACGCTGCCTTTATTGACTGAATTCATAATAACTTTTACGCGGCCATGATTCGTCTGGCCAGCTGCCCCAGGTTCCGCTATGCAGAGTCCCGTACAGGAGTTCCGGTTCAAAGCCTATGCGCTTATCGGCGAACTCGATCTGAACCGCCTTGCGACGCGGCTCGGCATCCAGCGCAAATACAGGTGGGAAGAGCCCATGAAGCTTAATCCCCTCACCTTTTCCCCGGCGGTGGCGGAGGACAGCCAGCAGGTGTACCTGTATTATTTTGGCGGCATCGTTTTTTTTAACTGCTCAACCGATCTGATAGCCCGGTTTATAGACAGCATTCCTCAGTGTGCCGACCTTTTGAAAGTGCAGCCTCAGTTGCCTTTTCAGGAGGAATACCGGCTGGAAATCAATCCGGAAGGTGAACCGGTCATTGCCAACGACTGTGCAGTCATGACAGGATATGACCTGGCCTTTCTCGATATAATCTGTTTCGTGATCGCCAAGTCGGTGGCGCTTGAGCGGATTGAGGAGAGGGTCGATGTGGTCTTCGACGAGGTGGAAGGCCTGATCGCCAATCTGGGGAAGGGCCGTTTGGAACTGCCGGACCGGGACATGGCCAGACTGGCTTCGTCGATCTTAAGTTTTAAATTCACCTCCATCGCGCATATCATGGTCCTGGATAAACCGGACATAACCTGGAACAACCCCGAGGCGGATGGTTTGTACCTGACCATGGCGAGACTGTTCGAATTGAACGAGCGCTATCAGGAGATAAAACATAAGTCCGAAACCTTGCTGGATATGACGGATGTTTTTACAAGTCTCTCGCATGCCCGGCGTTCCGCCCGGCTTGAATGGATTATCATCGTCCTGATTGCCGTCGAGATCGTTATTTATCTGATTCAGCTGTATCACGGCCATTGATGCCCTCTCGAGCGATCTGCTCGGCATCGTGGAAGAACAACGTATAAAGGATACTGTTATGCAAGACGCGTTAACGAAAAAAAAGAAAAAGAAAAAAGACTGTTCAGGGAAGATCGAGAAGATGAAAGGCCAGATTGCGGAACACCAGGGCTTAATCGAGATAATGCTTGAAAACCTTTCGTCAAAAACAGAAAAGCAGGAAATAGACAATTTCCTGGAGTTCGTGACGGCATCAAAACGTCCTGGCAAAAAGACCAGAGACGGGCTGTATGATGGGGAAGACAAATCTGACAATCAGCCCTGAAAAAACTCCCTGGAAGGGTGCCGCGGGATGTCCGGTGAAGGCGCAGCGTGCATCGGCTGAAGCGATTTCTGTCAAAGCCGGTCGAAAGGAAGCGCCGTTTCGGCTGCCCTCCGCGCAAAGAGTCAGGCTGCCCTCCGCCCGTCTGCAGCGCTTATTGGAGGTGTGCCGGATCCTTTCCAAGAAAGGGGAAATACTCCCGATCCGCCAGATACATATGCTGGAAGACCACGTCATAGACCAGAAACGTGAAGATTTCGCCCGGAGGCTGTGATCCTGAACGCAGGGCCAGTGCCATTTCCGATCCTTTTTTATGCAAGACGGCGTGTTTCTCGGCGTGCTCTTTCAAACCGGGGAAATCGACGGATTTCAGGATGGCCTCCTCATCTCTAAAATGCCGGACAATGTCTTCCAGCAGCTGCTCTACTATCCGGAGGATTTCGGCGTTGGGAAGCGACGATTGCAAGGCATTCAGAAATTGATTGGAAGTATGGAAAAAATTCTGATGCTGGCTGTCGATCAGGGTATTGCCGGAGCAGTAGATGTCCTTCCACTCCAGTTGAAAAGGATTTTTTCCCCCGCGCGCCGCCAGCCTGCCTGCTATGAATCCGGCCTCCACCCGGTTTCGGCCCTCAAGCTTGGCTTTGTAGAGCAGCGTGTCGGCAGAATCGATAAGCCTCGAAGGCGACGTCTCGGAGGTGCAGGTGATGGTGACGACGCCGAGACTGGCAGTGACGCAATCGGCAACCGAGGAGGCGTCATGGGGGATCGCAAGTCCCTGAATGCCCGCGCGGATTTTCTCGGCAATGACAATAGCGCCGTCCAGGTTTGTCTCGGGCAGGATACAGGAAAATTCCTCTCCGCCATAGCGGGCTACGATGTCAACGGCCCGGCCCGCGCATTTTTCCATCGCCCCTGCGATTTTCTGCAGGCAGTCATCTCCGCGCAGATGCCCGTAGCTGTCGTTAAATAATTTAAAAAAATCGATATCCAGCATGATCATGGAGAGGGCGGCGCCGGAACGTGCGTGTCGTGCGTGTTCTTTTTCCAGTGCTTCATCGAAATACCGCCGGTTTGCAAGTCCGGTGAGATGGTCCGTGATGCTGAGGGTTTCCAGCGCCCGGTTGGTTTCCTCCAACCTCTTTTGGGCGGTGCGGAGATTTTCTTCCGCCAGCTTCCGCTCATGGACCTCCATGCTGAGTTCGATGTTCTTTTGGTGTAACTCGACCGTGCGTTCCTGCACGCGCTGCTCCAGCTGCTGGTTGAGGCTGCGGATTTCCGCTTCCGCGTGTTTATGGCTCGTGATGTCGCGGCCTTCGGGGATGATCATCACGACGGCTCCCGCCTCATCCCAGACAGGCTTCAGAGAAAAATCGATGGCGCGCAGATTGCCGTGACGATCCGGATGTGTGACTTCGAAGCGTATAAACTCACCGCAAGCGGCTTTTTTGATCGCCGAACGCAGTTGTTCCTGCAATTCTCCGGAGTGGCTCCACCAGGGGGTTTCCCAGAACAATTTGCCGATGACCTCCGACTCTTGTATTCCGCTGAATTCCAGAGCGCTTCTGTTTGCATCGAGCATGATGCCGTTGATATCCATTAATCCTATGAATTGAAAGGTATGATCGAAGATGGCCTTAAATTTCTGCTCGCTCTTCTTGAGCGCAGCTTCTGCCCGGGTCCGTTCGGTGATATCGTGAAAGGTTGTGACCGCAGCATAGGGGATGGTCTCTCCCTCGGCGATCAGCGGCTGCGCGTTGATGGATATCCAGCGCACGTCTCCTTGTTGACCGTGGATTCCCATAACCACGTCGTGTTGCGGCTGTCCTGCGCTCAGGGCGAGCAGGGAGGGATGAAGGACCGCGGGGAAGGATGTCCCGTCTTCGGAGATCGCGTTGCAGAAGGCATTGCTGAACACCGAAGTCTGTTCCGTCAGGGGTCCGAAAATCTTTTCTGCTGCAGGGTTGGCGGCTGTTATCTCTCCGTTTTGCCACTGGATGTACACCCCTTCTGCCATGGCCTTGATGACGGATTCAAAGACGTTTTCGTTTTCCCTGAGGTCTCTTGTCAGTTGCCGGGTGATCCGCAACGTCTCGAGGCGGGCATTGAGCTGGAAACGGGCGAGGAAGAAGAGCAGAAGGCTGAGGAGGAAACCGGAGGAGATCTTCCCTGTCAAACCGGCTGCATCCCCCCAGCCTCCGGATGGCATGACGCTCAATGTCCATATGCCGTTGGGGAGTTTCAGCGTGCAGTCCACCGGGTCGGCCAGCGAGGTTGGCTGTGAGGCGGCGATAATCTGTTTTTGTCCGGTGCCGGGATGAATCCGCCAGAGTTCATACGTGATTCCCTGGGCTTCCATGCCGGAGAGGGCCGCGGTCTCCAGGACATCCGGAAAGCGGATGACGGCGATGGTGAAACCCCAGAAGGCGGTGCCGCCATGGGCGTCGTCGAGAAACACGGGTAAACGTCCCACCGCGCCGACTCCTCCCTGGATAAGGTCGAACGGGCCGGCAAGGGTGAGCTTTCCGGTGTCCCGTGCCAGGAATGCTTCCGTGTTCCGGTCATGAAGCAGATCGTGGCCAATCGCCCCTTCATTTCCGGTAAGCGGGACAATGTCCCGGACCACGCCGCCCGGCGCCAGTTGCAGTGAGGAGACCCCTGGAAAAAAGGGGAGCAATCCGCTGGCCACGGCGTCAAAATCCGTGATATTCCCCTTTCCCTGCCGTACAAGAGCGGCCAGGGAGTAGGTGGCGGAAAGCGCCCGTTCTATATTGAGCCGAAGCGTGGCCGCATGGTCGCTGGCTATATGGGAGACACGCGCCCGCTCGATCTGCAGTCTATGTATCTCCGAGCGCCAGATGATCAGGGCGGAGAGGGCAAGGGCGGCAAGAAAGATTACCCCGGCCGTGAGATCCGGTGGAAAGGGATTTCGGGATGCACTGCCCTCCGTTTGTCCCGGAATGGTGTCTGAATGCAAGGCTTGTCTCCTTCCCGGTTATCCTGCAGGGTAAAGGCTGTGGGCAATCTCAATCAATTCAGACGTTCCGCTCCGACCTTGAAGCCCCTGACAGACCTGACCACATAGTGTCTGCGGGGGAAAAGCAGGGGATTCCAGTGGCATTGCAATTCTATCCTGGCGCCTATGGCGACTTTCACGGCAGATCGGGTATCCAGCTCAAATCCGGCGCCGTTCACCGAGATATCAAATAAACTCACTTCGGTTTTTCCGGTGCCGGCCAGCAAAAGCACCCTGCCGCTCTGGCTGGTCCTTTTCATCTCCCTTCTGTCGAGGACGCAGAAAATTTTTTCTCCGCATTTAGAGCAGAATATCGTTCTCCTCCGGATACCGGGAACAACTGTCACCATTTTTTTCAGTTGGCAGATCGGACATTTGAAAAATATTCTTCCGTTTTTGACAGTGAACGTCCTAGACTTTGGCATCTGTACTCCCTGGGTTCCATGGATCGCTTGCGTCAGCCGCTGTGCGTCATCTTTACACGCACCCGATGAGCAGGGGCTTGAACAATAGCCTGACTGTCGCACTGATTCTGCAAAAAACATGAGGAAACGAAGAGACCCGATCCTCTAGGAACTATAACACAACCGGCGGTTAAATTTCTGGGTTTTTTTTCGGAAAAGTGACGGATTGATCGGTTTGTCCGATTGCTGAACAGAGAAATCCCATGACTTCAGCCTCTGCGCCCGGAACGAGGCGTTGCAGGGCGCCTCTTTTCGATGTCCCCGGGCGGGACCTCAAGGGAAACACTTCAACAGGCTCCAGGGTAGGCATCGCTTCCTTTGCGTCCTGACGAAATCCTAATGGGATATTTGCAAAATTTTAACAGCTCTCTTTTAGGATCGGAGCAGCGGCGCCTCGGAGTGGACAATGGTCTTTAAATTCTTATGAGTACTATAAGAGGCAGGCGCCAGGTGCAATGCAAGGCCTGCATGCAGGGGTTTTCTCTCCGGCATGCCGCAGCAAAAGCACGCGCGTTTACGCCGATTTTTTATCCGTCAATCTTTTCCGACTCCCTTCTCCGGCTTCCAGGCCCGAAGGGGGATCATACTCAGTATTGCTATGCCCCGGAAGGTTAAAACCATCATACGGACAACAGGACTGGAGGACGCCGATATCGAGAGCCTTCTGGAAGAACTCATGGCGCTGCGAAAAGAACTTGTGGCGATTCCGGCCAATCCGAGGCATTGCCTCGATCAAGTTCATGCCAACTACCGGAAGAGCGCACTCAATCTTCAGCACTATCTTGCCCTCCGCCGCCGCGATCTCCGCCCCCTTCAGCTCAGGCTGGCTTCCCTGGGACTTTCGTCCATCGGACGGGCCGAATCGCATGTCCTGGCAACCGTCGATGCGATTCTGAAAGTCCTGCACCATCTTGCCCGCCGTCCATGGGACGTCCCGGTCGTCTCCGATGAGGAGATCGTTGATTTCAAGGATGGGCAACGCCTCCTGGCCGAGCACACGAAATCCCTGCTCGGTCCTGCCTCGCATGAGCGGGGGGTCCGGATCATGGTGACCATGCCGAGCGAGGCGGCTGATGACTATACGCTCATTGAAAATCTTCTGCAGCAGGGTATGAACTGCATGCGTATCAACTGCGCCCATGACGATGCCGGCAGGTGGCAGCGAATGATCGATAATTTGAGACGGGCCGAGCAGTCTCTGGGGCTGCAATGCAAGGTCGTGATGGACCTGGCCGGACCGAAACTGCGGACCGGCCCTCTTGAACCGGGCCCTGAGGTGGTGCGGATCCGTCCCGGACGGGACGTGTACGGACGGGTAATCGCCCCGGCCAGGGTATGGTTGACGCCGGAAGGCTCCTCGCAATCTCCTCCGTCGCCCGCCTCCGCCTGTCTGCAGGTCCCCGAGACGTGGCTTGCCCGCTTGCATATGGGGGAAAAGCTGAAATTCTCGGATGCCCGGTGCGCCGAGAGGTCTTTTTTAATCGTCGATGTGACCGAGGAGGGATGCTGGGCCGAATCTGTGCAGACGGCTTACATCGTGCCGGGAACCGTGCTGCGGCGAAGAGGGCGGACTGTCGGCATTGATGATGAAGCCATGATCGGCAGCGTGCCGCCGCTGGCCAATTCCCTGTTCCTGCAGCAGGGAGACCTGCTCATCCTGACGCTGGACTCCAGGCCGGGGCGTCCTGCCGCCAGAGACAGCGCAGGCCAGGTTCTGACACCGGCCATGATAGGCTGCACGATACCTGCGGTCTTCGAAGACGTCCGTTCCGGAGAGCCGATATGGTTTGATGACGGCAAGATAGGCGGCGTGATCGAAAAGGTGGAAAGCGGCAGGATCCATATCCGGATAACGCACACCGCCCTGCAGGGAGGGAGATTGCTGGCTGACAAGGGCATCAACCTTCCGGACAGTGATTTCCGGCTTGCGGCTATGACGGCTAAGGACTTAGAAGACCTGTCTTTTATTTCCCGGCATGCCGATGTGGTTGAACTCTCTTTTGCCAACACCGCCCATGATGTGGAAGCGCTCCAGCAGCATCTGGAATATCTGGGAAGCCGGCAACCGGCCATCGTCTTGAAAATCGAGACCCGGCGCGCCTTCGAGAACCTGCCGGACATGCTGTTCACCGTCATGCGAACGCCGTGCTGCGGGGTGATGATAGCCCGGGGAGATCTGGCTGTTGAGTGCGGATTCGAGCGGCTGGCGGAAGTCCAGGAGGAGATGCTCTGGATCTGCGAGGCCGCCCATGTCCCGGTGATCTGGGCGACGCAGGTCCTGGAGACCCTTGCCAAGACCGGAATGCCGTCGCGGGCCGAGATCACCGATGCGGCCATGGCTGACCGTGCCGAATGCGTGATGCTCAACAAGGGGCCTCATGTGGTGAATGCGGTCCGAGTCTTGAATGATATTCTGCGCAGAATGCAGGCCCATCATGCAAAAAAACTGTCCATGCTTCGGGAGCTGAAGCTGGCGCACCTGTAAGGAACCCGGTAGCTTTTTCTGATGGCGCCCTGCGGGCACAGGTCCTGCCAAGGCTGGTTAACAGCAGACGCTGCCGTCAACGGAAAAACGCCAGGCGATCTCTTCGAGCCCTAAAGCGCCGATCACCTCGTTGAGCCGTTCGGCGGGACGGCGGCGGGGCAGGTCCTTGTAGACGGCGATGATCAGTTCGTTTTTCATCGAGTGCTCCCATCCCACAAGTTCAGTGACGTTGACCTGATAGCCATGGGCCTCAAGGCGCAGACAGCGCAGCACATTGGTGACCAGGCTTCCGAATTCGCGGGTGTGCAGCGGGTGCCGCCAGATCTCGGTCAGACTGCTCTGCGACAGAGCCTTCGCCTTGTTTTTTCTGAGCGTTGCGGCCACCTCGGCCTGACAGCAAGGCACCAGCACGATGGATTTCGCCTGTTTTTTCAGGGCGAATTGAATGGCGTCGTCCGTGGCCGTGTCGCAGGCGTGCAAGGCGGTCACAATATCGACATGCGCCGGCAGCGCGCCGGATTCGGTGGCCTCGACTACGGACTGATTGACAAAAAACATACCGGGAAATGCAAGCCGTTCAGCCAGGGCGCGGGACTTTACAACCAGTTCGTCCCGTGTTTCTATGCCGAAGATCCGGGCGCCGTTCTCCTGCTCCTTGAAAAACAGGTCGTAGAGGATGAAACCCAGATACGATTTGCCCGCCCCGTGGTCGACAAGGCAGAGCGCGGGGTTGTCCCGCCGGGCCTCACGGAGGAGCGGTTCGATGAATTGATAGAGATGGTAGACCTGCTTGAGCTTGCGCCTGCTGTCCTGATTCAGGCGGCCGTCACGGGTGAGGATGTGCAGTTCCTTGAGGAGTTCAAGCGACTGTCCCGGTCGTATGTCATATTTTTCAGGCATTGCCCCTTCCTTTTTTTTGGTGTCTGAAGCGATTTCCCCATCATACCCTGAAAATCACAGAGCAGATAGAGGCTGTTGCCTGATTTTTCGATTGCCGTTTCCCTCTCCGCATCATTACAGCGCAGGACCGTGGCTTGCGGCCTGTCAGCGTTGGAATTTTCTGCTGGTGGTCTTCTTCTCATAGAGCCGGACGAGATCCAGATATTCGTCCTGGGTCCTTTGGTCGGAGACCTGATTGCAGTTCAGGAATAAGCGCACCTCCTCCTCCTCCATTTCAATCGCTTCGAAAAGGAGGATCATATCGCAGATTGTATGGGCGCGTTCAACTATTTTTTCGAGCGGTTTAGAACCGCTGCTCTTTATTGTGGCCGCCATAGAGGTACCCCCTATTGGTAACGATAAAAAAACATCCAAAAAGCACCCGGTTCCCGTGCATGATTTTTTCCGTGACCATCGTTTTCTCTGCCGTGATGATGGCCGTGCACTCATCCGGGAAATGCTCTCTCAGGCACTCCGGACACACGCCGTGATGTCTAGCTGCTTTACGCATAGGATCCAGAAATTCAAGGATATCTTCCCGGTATCTATTACCGTTCCGGTGTCTATCACCAGAGAGGAAAACAAATTTCAACTTTTTCTGGTTTTGGTTCTGCGACATGAAATTCTCCATGGCTATCCTTGGTATATTCTCCCCTCGATGGGCGGGGCAGGGCTCCGTTTTTTATCTTTTTCGAGATTACCCCCCTTGTCTTACATTTTTCTGTCATTGTTTGGTGCTGAAGTTTCCCGGAGCGAAACAGCAGGTCCTTGCAGGGATGTGTGAAATAAATCGGAAAGTGGCGTCCCGCCTTCGTAAGCGTTCTTTTGTTGAGCTTCTTTCATTTTGTATCTCTCTGCTATTATTTGATTAAAACCATTGGTGCCACGCCTGCTCATGCAGTTGAGCAGGGGAGGGCGGGACGGCGCGGGAGGAAAAAAACAACGAAGGTAATTTTTTTATAAAAAAAATTACCATTTACCCGTTTACTTCTGATAGAATAATTAATGCTGGTAATAGAGACATTCCCCAGAGCATTGGAACACCGGTCTGAAGAGTAAAGAATGTCCAGCTTTATCGTGGTCCTCTCTGGGCATGTTGTGGCCTGGCGCAAAAAATAAGTATGCGGGATTGTACATGAAGAAGAAAAACGGAATGAGAGGGTTTACGCTGTTTGAAATAATGATAGTCATTGCCGTCATGGCTATTGTTGCCGCGATAGCCACGCCGTTGCTGCTGAGTGCACTTCCTGAAATGAATCTGAAAAGCGCCGCTCGAGATATCTATTCCGCGGTGAATGAGACGAAGGCAGAGGCCTTGAAGCGGGGTGTGAATGTGACCCTTCTGTTTAACCCTCCCGCTAATAGCTATCTCATATTTCTGGATAATGGGGCCGGTGGCGGGACCGCCAATGATGGCATTGTAAACGGCACCGAACCCACGATTCTCACAACAACGGCCCTGCCTCGATGGGTTTCGTTCGATCCGGCGGTTTCCGGCACGGGCGTATCCTATGCCAATAACGCCCTTGTCTTTTCTCCGCAGGGAATCCCTATTATTGCCGCGACGGGCCTTTCGGTTCCAGCGCCTCTGACCGTAGGCCTGCGCGCGGTCAGCAGCAGCGGCGCAGTCCTGGAAAAGCGGACCATTACGGTTTCAGTCGCCGGCGGCATAAACATGCAATAAAAGAAGATGACTATGTCCACATTCAAACGCAACGCACAGGAAAGGGCCGACACCGCAGGATTTACGCTCATCGAGATGATGATCGCCATCTTTGTGTCCCTGCTTGTGATGGCGTCTGTGGTTTCTGTCTACATAGCGCAATCCAAGAGCCACTCCGTGCAGGATGATGTTGCCAATATCCAGCAGAATCTGAGAGGCGCTCTGGTTATAATGCAAAAGGAGATCAGGCTGGCGGGTTGCGATCCGACGCAATCGCATCTCGCCGGATTTCTTATCGCCACCGGAACCGAGCTTCAGTTTACCCGTGATATCAAGGGGAACGGGGCCTACCCGAATTTGGCGAACGGCAGTGTCACCGACCCGGACGAAAATATTACCTATCAGTTTCTGAATAATCAGCTTTGGAGGACATCGAATGCGCTTCCGGGACAGCCTCAGTCGATTGCCAACAATATCGATAGACTGGAGTTTGACTATATTCTCGCTGACGGCACAATCGTTGGCACCCCTCCTAATCTCAGCCTGATCAGGGGGGTTCAGGTGTATATTCTTGCCAAGACGGCCAACCCTTCTTCGGATTTAATGGCTCCCGTTACCTATACAACATCCATTAACACGAATTGGACCACGCCCAATGACTATTACCGGCGGAGATTTGTGACGATTACCATTGAATGCCGTAATATGTGGTATCAACAATGAAGAGAGCAGAGAGCCTGAGAAACCCGCGAGGGGCGACCTTGATAGAGGCCATGATAGCCATAATGCTCCTGACCATCGGCATTCTGGCGGTGATGGCCATGCAGATCAGGGCAATCGGCGGGAGTTCAGTGGCGTTGGATCAGACAGACGCCAATAACGTGGCCATATCCTTTCTGGAGGTCCTGCAGGAGTTGCCATTTGGAGATCCCAACCTGACGGCTACCGGTCCTCAACTGTCGTGCAGTGTCGCGAATCCGGGCAGCGTGGTGACGAACACAAATGCCACGCACTATAATGCGAACACATTCACGAGCCAGCAGCAAGTGCAGATAACGAAAATTGTGAAGCAGGCCAATGGGGCGCCTGCGGGAACGGTAACCGATCAGGCCGGGCATACGTTTCAGCTTTCCTGGACCGTCCAGAATTGTACGTTTACCACAGGCTCGGCTGCAGGCGATACGCCGATCATGGCCATTACCGTTTTTATGAACTGGGGGTCCCTGATGGGACAGAACCAGCTGCAGATAACGACGTTAAAGTACAATAATTCAGCTCCGTAAATCATCTTATGACAAATCCAGAGAAGCGGTTCCTCACTGCCGGTTTTTCCCTCCTCGTGAAGCGGGGACCTGGTTCATTCTTTTGCGGGAGAGGCTGCGGAATGAGCGGCAGGGAATCGGGTTTTGTGCTGGTTCTGGCTGTGGTTATTCTGCTGGTTCTTTCCCTGCTGGGCATATGGGCACTGCGGACATCCAACTTTGAACTTGACGTTTCAGGCAGCTCTCAACAGGTCGGAATACAACAGAATCTCGCGGAAGGGGCGGCCTATAGCGAGGCGGTGAACCTGGGGTTTTATACCAAGGCATTTTATGCTATTTCCGATCCGACGGTGTTTAATACAGTCCTGTGGCCGACCTCCACTGGAACTTTTAACCCAGGGAATTATCTTAATAAACCACTGGGGGTCTTTAATCAGTTAACAACTCCGGGCGATTCTACGCAATGGCCTTACGACAACCTGCTGCGTAATTACAGCAATACGACGGCCTCCAACCAGGTGACATACAGCTATTTGACAACCTATCTGAACTCAGGCACTCCGCCGATGGGGAATAACGCCACGGCCACAGCCGGGCTTGCCGGATATACCTTCCGCATTCAAGGGGCGCCGGTGACCGTCCCCGCTGTCATTGAAGTCGGAGGGTATAAGTTGGGTACGAAGAGCTTGTAAATGAAGAGGAGCATCCCCATTGCCTGAGGGGGGCAGGAAATCGCTGCACACAAAGAGGACGGACATCTTGGAAGGATTTTTTGCAGGAAAAAGGTGGTATGGCTCCGTACATTCGTCAAGGGATTGCCTGTTGAATGGCCAAAGGGTGTCAAGCAGCCGATGACCCGATATGGATTCCGCTGATACCGACGGCGCAGGAGCTTCAATGCTGCATGGTAAAAACTGAAAGAGTACCTAAGGACACGTTTTTTTCTCGAGAGTGGAGGATGTCATGAACCCTGAACAAAATGCATATTTCAGATTGGCTGGCTGGGGATCCGTACTGCTGGCGGTCTTGTTTTGGCTTTCAACTCCTGCCTTGGCACGGGATACGGATATCTATCAGGTACACGTCAAACAGAATTGCTATATCCTGCTGGATACCTCGGAATCAATGGATTTCGGTGTTTATCAGAATTCGATCAACTATGCGTCCATGTTTGACTATCTTTTCACCTTGTACGAAACTCCGACCGGGGCGACAGATTCAGACGGAACGCTGGTCTACACGCATACGTACATTAACGACACCATCAATAATTCGGATATATTCTTCCATACCTCCATGCAGGCGACAAAAAATAAAATTTATCTCTGGGAGGGAGCAATCGGCGTTACGACTGCATCGGTCACCAATGCAGGAGTCACCCAGACCTTGACGGTCACCGGTGATCCGACGGATCCGGGATATTTGTGGTATGTAGGCTATCCCAATCTTGTTCAAAGCCCTTATCTTATAGATACCCATACGCTTATCAACAGCAGTGGCGTTTTGTCGAATGATGGCAGCGGCAATGCCAGCCGGCTTACCGTTGACGCTAACGGGCATATGCGGTTCGACGGGAATCTCCTTCCCTTCAATCAGGACATCCTGCAGCATCAATATGCAACACTCTATAACGGCTCCATAATTGACAACGGGTTTTCCGGCTTGCTCAACGCCCCAGGATATTATTTCAGCGGCTATCAAACCGTCTCGCCTACCGGCGTAGCATCAGGCGATGTCGCGGCTGTAAGCGGCAATACCAATATCTATTTTTTCGTTACAGGGAACTGGATAAATATGCAGTCTATGTATAATCTGCATTATGTGGCCGGTTCAACGCCTCAGCCTGCCGGGGCCGTGGCGGGCGCTGATGCCTAGGTCTACGAGTTTTTCCCCCTTACATCTCCGAGCTCCTGGCTTCCGACTCCTGTGACGGGCTATGGCTATCCGTCGCCGGCAGGCGGTACGGCCTATGGGCACAATGCAAGTTTCAGCGAGACTATCACGTCTGCCGGAGCTGCACAGATGCAGATTCATTTTTCCCTCTTTAATATAATCGGGACCGGTACGACGACCTTTCCGACTGACTATGTCAAGATATATGACAGCAATAATGTCCTTGTTGCAGCATACGATAACGGGAACACTCCCATCAGCGTCAGCAATGTAAATGGTAGCGGCTGGTCGCCGATCATCAGCGGCAGCAGCGCTACTATCGTCTTTCATTCATCGGCTTCGTCCACCGGCGGAACGGGATTCAACATAGATAAGATACGTTCGGTCAACTCGACGCAGGGGTATCTGATGCAGAGCCGCATCAACGTTGCCAAGACTGCTCTGACCGCCGTCATTGATGCATTTAAAAACGAGATTAACTGGGGCTTTGCCTATTTTAATTCGACGGGAACCGGGGCGACAGTAGGGACACTGATCAACCCGAACTCCACCGCCAGTGCCAATGAGGCCGCCGTTTATGCCCAGATGGCCAATGCCAACCCGCCAAGCGATACATTCGCCAGCCAGGTGACCAACACCCATACGCCGCTCATGGAAGCCCTCCAGGATGTCTGGATAAATGGATTTTACAACCAGCAGGCATCTCTCAACGCCCAGCCCTGCCGTTTAAATTACATACTCACGATGAGCAGCGGGTATGCTTCAAACGATTCTGACGGCACCAGGATTCATGGTGCAATTTCTTCGGCGCCGGTATTTGCAGCCGCGACGAACACCACCTCCAATCCGACGACTTTTAATGATGGAAACAAATTCACGCAGGACCCCTATCAGTATTCACCGCCCGTGCCCCTGGACTACTATGACGGCGTCGCCAACTGGATCTACAACCACAGCTGGGTGGATGGCAGCGTCGTATCCACTCCGGCCAACTCTTATGTCAACGTCATTACAGATAATATCTCTTTCGGCTCCACTCAGCCGTTGATGCAGGCCGCATCAACTCAGGGGGGAGGGCAGTATATGTCGGTCTATAACACCCAGCAATTGACCAACGCTTTCTACTCGCTGGGTCTTATGATATCGCAGGCGGTTTCCTTCACCTCGCCGGTGGTTTCGGTGGATACAGCCAATAAGATTCAGAGCGGCAACATTCTCTATATGGGACTCTTCCTGCCGCAGGCAAACGACATGTGGACGGGTAATCTGAAGAAATTTGAACTGGGAACCGGCACAGCTCCCTTGACCAATCCCGATATGATCTACGATGCAAACGATAATCCGGCTATTAACAGCAGCGGACAGTTCCTGCCGAACAATGCTCCCTGGTGGGGGAAGAATATTGTCCTCGACACCACCACGTCTAATATAGAGAACGGCGGCGCGGGTCAGGTCATGCTGGCGGCGGTTCAGTCGTATTTTACCAATCAGACATATTGGAACAGGCCCATTTACACATGGAAGAACGGAGCCATGGTTCATTTTGACCGTAACAATATAGTCCCCGCCGATCTGGGCATAAATACCGGAAATCCCACGGCAGATAATGCTACCCGGGACGCACTTGTTAATTTTGTTCACGGCTATACCTATGCCGCTGATAGTAATGGCAACCCGTTGTCGGTAAGGGACTGGGTTATGGGAGCTGTTATCCATTCCCAGCCGACGGTGGTCGATTATTACAACATTGCCAATCCTACCCTGCCGCTGCAGCAGAGGTATGTCGTCGTCGGCAGCGATGACGGCATGCTGCATGTATTCAGCGATACCAATGGGAGTTATTCAACAATTCTCGGTCAGGAAGTCTTTGCCTTCATCCCTCCCGATATCCTGCCGCAGCTTCAAAATGTGCAGGCCAATAACATGTACGATACCGTTGATGGTCTCATTACCTTGTACAGATGGCCGCCCGATGCCTCAAACATCGATTATAACGCCACATACGCGAAAAATCCCAGGTATATTATATTCGGCGAACACCGGGGTGGCGGGACCTACTGGAATCTCAATGTCACGAGTGTGAATCCCCTGCAATGGACTGTGGCCTGGAGTTACACCAATCCTGTAATCAGTCAAACCTGGGCCGCTCCGCAGGTGGCGTCGATTCCAATTTCAATTGCCGCGAATGGAGCCAAAACCTATCAGGATGCGGTTATATTTACGGGGGGATATGATGCCACTACCGAGGATAACTACCCCGAACCCTTTGTCGACAGTCAGACAAATCCGACCGGGAATCCGTATTTGGTCTATCCCTTTATCAATGCCAACATAGATCCAACCAAATGGAACCCCAGTCAGGGCATTGGAACGGATTACTATGGCGATGGTACATATCATAAATACAATCCGGCCACCGATATCTCCGGCCAAGGCATATTCGCGGTGGATATTGATAATCCCGCAACGGTTGTCAATATCACTCCCCCTTCAGGGCAGGCTCAGCAGGTCTTGCCCTTCCAGGTGACCTATAGCTCTTCTGGAACGAACCTGAATCCCAGCAGTGGAAATCCTCAAACGCGCTCCGATATGCCATTCAGCTTCCCGGCGACTCCTGCTCTTATAACAAATACCGATCAGAATGTTGTGAATGGCACCCTGGTCTATGAGGAAAATGTCTTTCAGGCACTTTACGCACCCGATATTTATACCAATATCTTCAAGTTGCTGTATACGTTTAATACGGTTAATACAGGAACAACAAGCAACCCCGGTTACCAATTAGTGAATTATCAATTAACCCCGGAAGGAACGCAGGTGCCATCAGCGGTCGGATGGTCTGTGAATAAGGTGTTCAGCGCCAATCCGGGGAGTGCCAGCGCCAGCGGTACAATGCTTGTGGGGACTGACCCCAATGATGACAGCGGCCGTAAGGCCTTTTCGCCTCCCGCGGTTTCCTGGGGCGGCACTGCGGGAAATTTCCAGGCGAGCAATTATACGTCCACTACCTCGCTTACATTCAACAATCTCAACACACTGGCGTCGCTCTACATCGGCACAGGGGATACTGAACATCCGACCGAAACAATAATCCGCAATCGTTTGTATGCGGTCTATGACGACTCTTCGGTCACTGCCACGCAAACCCTGACGCCGCCGACAACCACGTTGCCTGCAACTGCAGCCCCCTATCTGGAAAATAACCTGTTGAATCTGACTTGCGATGAGCTGGATGTCGGTACGACCATCACCGGCCCTCCTCTGAACGGAAGCCTTTTTCAAACTTGGACGTCATCGGCAAATGCGCAAGCTCAGCTGCAGGCGGCTTTGACCCCCTATTATGACTCCCATTTCGCATCTGAGGAAACAGGCACAAGCTATGCGAAGGGTTGGTACATCACACTTGCGGATCAGGAAAGCCTTGCCGTATGCCCTGCAACGCATGTAACGTATGCAGGATTACCCTTGACCAGTTCTTCCGATACTAACTTCGGGGTACAGATTCTCAGTGCCGTTACGTTGTTTTACAATACGCTGTATTATACTGCGTATCAGGCTTCCACAGGGCAGCCTTGCAATCCGCAGGGAAATGGGTTCGCCTATTCGATCAACTATCTCAACGGCGCTTCCGTCTACAACCTCAATTCAACAACTGTCATTGACATCGGAGACCGGGCCCTGAAATTTACCGGCATCTCCGGGATTCCGTCAGCCTTCACCATTGTCATCCGCAACGGGCAGGCTACAGCCATGGCAAGTATGGGCGGGGCGATAATCGGTCCCGGAGGTTACGGCGGTGCCGGCGGTTCCGGCAGTTCAAAAGGGACCGTAGGCGGTCAGTACGAAATCAATACGCCGCCGGGAGGATTGGAGCTCTATTACTGGCGAGACAGCAACAGCATGGCGCCTTAAGCAGACCTGATCGGAGCATCCTGGACGGATTACCGGAAAGTCTGTATAAAAACAATCGAATAACGAGGTTATTATGAGTGCTCAAAAGAGAAAGCATGCGTTGAGGCAGCTTTTTTGGGGGATTTGTCTCTGTTGTATTTTTCCTGCTGCAGGCTGGGCTCTTGTCGCCGTTATTCAGACCCAGATTGCTTCAGGATATATTGTCCATATCAATGCGGACCATTCTGTTAAATTGGATAATGGCAACGTATACTATCTCATGCAGGACGGCCAGCCCGTTGAAGGCTCAGTTGACGGGGCGGTTAGCCTGAAATATTACGTTAAGGATGGGAATAAAAATATCATTCTCGAGTCTGCCCCCGGCCTGAATTCTCTTCAGATCAATACTCCGAACACCACCGGAAACAAATAACTGGTGAACGGTGTGTCGCGCGGGCCGGTTTTGGGGATTGTATCGGCAACCGGCCTGCGCGATGGCATTCTGCATGCAGTCCAATTTCCTCTTCTCCTTTCTCCGCCAAAACTCATATCCGGCATTCTGCAATGCTTGGTATGTATCCCCCGGTACTCCGCTCAAGAGCCGTATGCACTGATACGCAGTCGGCCCCGTTTTCATGCATTGGGCACGGAGAAAGTTCAGGCGGTTTATTGAACGAAGAATGGTTACTGTAAACGTAGCAGGTACACAAGTATGCGGTATACAAATCGTGCTGGAGAAAAAGTATGGATGCAAAGATTCTGATAGTCGACGATGAACTTTCAATACGCAATCTTTTGTCTCGATATCTGGCGGATGCCGGCTATGTATGCCGGACGGCAGAAAATGCCGACGCTGCCAAAGATGTGCTTATGGAGCAGACATTTGACTTGCTTCTTTGCGATTTGAGAATGCCTGGCGATTCGGGACTGGAACTTTTTCACTATACAAAGCAGTATTATCCTGACATGGGCAGGGTCATGATTACCGGCTTTGGTTCACCGGAGATTGCAAGCGAGGTCATGGCTGTAGGCGTATACGGGTATATCATCAAACCCCTGACCAGAAATGTGGTGCTGATAACCGTCGAAAACGCCCTGCGTCTTCTGCATATGGACATCCACATGCGGGCCTGCAGGATCGAACTGGAACAAAACATTTCTGATCGAACGGAAAAACTGGCTGCGATCATGAACAACCTCAATGCCGGCGTCGTGATGTTCGATCTTGAGAGGAAAATTCTGGAGTTTAATCGGCAAGCGCAGTCTTGGTTCCCCGGCATTGCCTTGGGGGATGCCGTGCCCTGTTCTCTTTTGGCCGATTGTCCGTCAAAAGACAAAGTCTGCGAGGAATGTCCGATAATCGGGACCCTGAACACCATGAAGACCTGCGAGGCCATACGGACAATGAACACCGTCCAGGGGGAAAGAGACTTTCGGCTGGTCGCATCTCCCATCCTTGATTCTGCCGGAAAGATTTACGCCGGGATAGCCTTTTACGAGGATATAACCGAAAAAATGATTCTGGAGCGGGACCTGCGGCAGGCCCAGAAATTTGAGGCAGTCGGTCAATTAGCCGCAGGCATCGCCCACGAAATAAACACGCCTATTCAGTATATTGGTGATAACATAAGTTTTTTGCAGGAATCATTTAGCGGTATCGCCAGGGTTATCAAGGCATACGAGCATCACTGGCAAAGATTGACAGAGCTCGGCGCAGTTCCGCAGGCATTGGCCGGGGAAATATCGAAGGAGATTGAAACTGCCGATTTTGATTACCTCTGGGAGGAGATTCCCAAGACGCTGGACCAAAGTCTTGACGGTGTCGGCCGGGTGAAAAAAATTGTGAGGGCGATGAAGGATCTCTCGCATCCGGGAAGCGATGAAAAAACGATGGTGGATATCAATAAAATCCTTGAAAGCACCATAACTGTTTGCAGAAATGAATGGAAATATATTGCAGCAATGGAAACCTCCTTTGCTTCCGATTTACCGCTGGCGCCCTGTTTTGCAAGTGAGATAAGTCAGGCCTTTCTGAACATCATCGTTAACAGCGCCCATGCCATTAATGATTGTACGGCGGGCGGGGCTAAAGGCATGGGGAAAATATCGGTTACAACAAGCAAGGCGGGAAACTCCATTCAGATACTGATCACCGATACCGGCGGAGGCATTCCGGAGGCGATTCAAGACCGGGTCTTCGATCCCTTTTTCACCACGAAGGAACGAGGCAAGGGGACAGGGCAGGGGCTTGCCATTGCCAGAAGAGTGGTGGACAGACATCAGGGAGCCATCTTTTTTGAGACCCAAAAGGGCGTCGGGACGACCTTCGTCATTGAACTTCCTGTTCTTTCGACAGCCGATGTCCTGACCTGAAAAATTGAGTTGGCGTATCTCTGCTTCCCTTCAATGATGCTCTTTCTGTCCCTTTCTTCAGAATTGTGAAAATATATTCCGGATGACTGGAAAAGGGGAAGGAAATTTGCTATGCTACCCGATAAATAGCTGCGAATCTGCTTGCTGGATGCAAGGCCTCTGTCCGGGGCCAAGCGTGCCTGCGGACAGAGGTTTCTCTTGTCTTTATAAAATTATCATCTGAAGGAAAAGCAATGAAAATCATCGGAATACACGGCAGTCCCCGTCCGGCTGGAAGTTCGGCGCAACTGTTGTCGGCCATTTTGAAACAGTGTGAAGAGAAGGGCGCACAAACGCAAACATATCATCTGAACACGTTGAGCTTCAAAGGATGTCAGGCCTGCTACAGCTGCCGTCAGAAAGGAAAAGAGGGAGTCTGCATCATGAAGGATGATATGAATCATATCCTTGAGGATATTCTCTCTGCAGACGCGGTGGTCCTGGCTTCACCTGTGTATATGTGGCAAATGTCCGCCCAGGCCAAACTCTTCACCGACCGTCTGATGCCTCTGCTTAAACCGGATTACAGCTCCAGGCTGAGCGGTCAGCGGCTCTTGGTCCTTTACACCCAGGGACAACCGGATATCTCTAAGTTCTCTCTCTATTTTCAATATGTCAACGCTATGTATTCCTTCCTCGGCTTTCATACGCTGGACCCTTTCGTCGCCGGTGGTCTGCGGGAACTCGACGATCTCAAGAATCAGCCTGAAACGGTGGTGAAGGCAAAACAGCTTGCCGCCAGATTGATGGAGTCCTGATTGGATCCCAAGGTACAGGGAAAACAGCAGGAGGCGGTTCTTTGAGACTGGCGTTCTGTGATAAGTTTTTCTTGAAACGGCACACAATGGTTTGTCGGAAAGCCTTGTTATCTCTGCTTCTGCGAGATGTCGACTCTGCTGCAAAGCCGTGTTCCGGAATACGTCTCTGCAAGAGGAGAAGCTCGCAAGCGGTTGTCTTGTTCTTTTCATTCTGTATGCCCCTCTTCCTGGCCTTCGATGTCGTGGCGGCACAGGAGAATGCCGCAACTATCTCTATCGGGGTGCTTGCCAGGAGAGGCGTTGCGGAATGTCTGCTGGAATGGTCCCCTACAGCAGACTATCTCACGGAGCATATTCCCGGAATCTCTTTTAAAATCATTCCGCTGACCTTCAAGGAAATTTCCCCGGCAGTGGAAAACGGCAGGGTGGACTTTGTCATTGCCAACCCTTACGTCTATGTGGAATTGCAGGATCTGTACGGCGTCAGCCGAATGGTTACGCTCAAGAGGCTTACTCCCGAAGGCTATACCTCGCAATTCGGAGGGAGCATCTTTTGCCGGGCGGATAACGAGACGATCCGGGTTCTCGATGATCTGAAAAATCGCTCTTTTGCGGCTGTCGATGAAGCCTCCTTTGGAGGCTGGATGGTAGCCTTGCGGGAGTTCAAAGCTGCCGGGATCGACCCCTATCGGGATTTCAAAAATCTGAACTTTGGCGGGACCCAGGATGAAGTTGTTTTCGCTGTCCGGGATGGGAAGGCCGATGCCGGTACAGTGGCAACCCCTGTCCTGGAGGAGATGATCGCCGAGGGCAAGATTAAAGCTGATGCCTTTAAAATTCTGAACCGGCAGGAGCATAAAGAATACCCCTACGGTCTCAGCACCCGTCTCTATCCGGAATGGCCTTTTGCCAGACTGAAGAAGACTCCGGAGGATATCGCCGAAAAGGTGGCCATTGCCTTGCTGGCCATGCCGCAACAAAGCTCCGCAGCCATATCCTCCAGGGTCAAAGGCTGGACCGTTCCTTTCGATTATTCCCAGGTTCAGCTGTGCATGCAGGAGTTGCGTGTCGGTATTTATAAGAATTTCGGGATTATAACGATTGGGGATCTCCTTACTGCCTATCGTTGGAAGAGCCTTTTGGCCCTGACGGTTATGAGTATCCTTCTGGGGATGTTAGTCTATTCGCTCAAACTCAACCGGAAGCTGCGCATCTCCAAATCAACCTTGCTGGGCGAGACGCAGGAACGCAGGCGCGCCAATGAAGAACTGGCCCAGGCTAATGAATTCCTGCAGCAGTCGCGGCAGGAGCTTGCCAATATCATAGATTTTCTTCCCGATGCGACCTTCGTGATCGATAAAGACAAGAAGGTCATCACCTGGAACAGGGCGATGGAGGAGATGACCGGGGTCACCAAGGATGCGATGATAGGGCAGGGGGATTTGGCCTATTCCGTTCCCTTTTACGGCGAAAGAAGAGAACAGCTTCTTGACCTGGTTGACTGTGACGATGAAGCGCTGAAAAATCACTATATGAATATCAGCAGAAAAGGGCAGGCGATCTATGCGGAAGCCTTCGTTCCCTCTCTGTATGCCGGAAAAGGCGCTGTGGTCTGGGCGACCAGCGCCCCGCTTTTCGACGGTCAGGGGAACTATCGGGGCGCAATTGAATCTATCCGGGATATCACCGCTCAAAAACATATCGAAGAAGAGAAGAAGAGGCTGCAGGCTCAGGTTCTTCAAACGCAGAAACTTGAGTCCATTGGCACGCTTGCCGGAGGTATTGCCCATGATTTCAATAATATTCTGTCGCCTATCATTGGCTATACCGAGATGGTTCTGGAGGCAATCCCTGAAATGGGGAGTCTCAAGCAGGATCTGGGACAGGTGCTTGCCGGAGCGCACAGAGCCCGGGATCTGGTAAAGCAGATCCTTGCCTTCAGCCGCAAAGGACAGGAAGAACCCATGGCAGGTGTTGATATCAGCATAATCGTGAAGGAGGCTTTGAAGCTTCTCCGGGCATCGCTGCCATCGACGATACAGATTACGCAGAATCTTGAACACGGCATTGCCATTGTCGACGCAACCCAGATCCATCAAGTTCTGGTCAATCTCTGCACCAATGCAGCATCTGCGATGGAAGGAAAAGGCCTTCTCGATGTCTCCCTGGTTAAAACGGATCTGACGCAGACAGTCCTGAATGCGATACCGGTTTTTTCGGATCTCTTGCCCGGCCAGTACCTGAAGCTGAGTGTCTCCGATACCGGGCACGGTATTGACGAGAAGACCATGCAGTCTATCTTTGAGCCCTATTTCACCACCAAGGAGGTCGGGAAAGGCACTGGCCTTGGGCTTGCCGTTGTGCATGGCATTGTTAAGCGGCATGGAGGGGAGATCACTGTTTCAAGCGAGCTTGGCCGGGGCAGCGTCTTCTCCGTCTATCTTCCTATGGCCGTGATTGAGGCCGAACCTTCGCCTGTCGAATTTGTTTCCCTGCCTCGTGGCACCGAGCGTATCCTTCTGGTTGACGATGAAAAAATATTAGCTGAAATGGAAACGAAGATGCTGGAAAAACTGGGTTACACTGTAACGGCAGTAACCAGCGCTCCGAAGGCCTTGGAGCTTTTTCAAGCTGGAGCGTCTGAGTTTGACGTACTCTTCACCGATTTCACCATGCCTGAATTGACAGGGCTTGAACTGGCGGACGAGATATTGCGGATACGACCGGATATCCCTGTCATTCTTTGTACGGGTTTCAGTGAGAAAATTACCGAAGCGTCCATGAAAAAAAGGGGGATTCATGGTCCTCTCATGAAACCTCTGGATAGAGGGACAGTCGCCGCTCTGCTTCGCAGCGTTCTGGATAGGGAGCGTTCTTTCCCTGAAACCAGGTCCGCAGCGTAGAGGGGTATTGGACACTGTTTGATATTTGCACGATATCATCATGATATCCCGCTGAAGGGATAAATAGACAGGGAACTCTGATGGGCACCGCTCTGCCGTTTGAACGAATCTTTGCGCATAGAGAAAGCAGTATCCCGCATTGATTCGTCCCTTGCCGGTTGCGCTGTGCACCTCCCCCGGCAACACTCGGGGATTCATACGTCGGGCGAGGTGGCAAACGTACCTCCCTCTCAGGGCAGGGTCGGGATTTGCCGGAAGTTAAAATAATCCAATATTTCTGCCCGATAGAAAGAGAGACTGCTCTTTGCCGGCACCAAAAGGCTCAAAAAATCTCGCAGCAGAGGATACGAGAGGTGGCAAGAGTACCACCTCTCGTATCCTCTCTTCCCTCTGTGTCTCCCTCTCGCTCCGAATTCTCCCCCTCACTCCCCTGTTTCTCATCTGTAAAATCCTGATTTTTTTTCATAAGTATTACGATTAATTCTCCTGGCATGTTTTTAGCAAGCAAGAAAAGGAGCATTTTGAAAACCGGCTGTACCTGAAAATCTGATTGACTGCGCTGCAGGTACTGTTTTTAAAACAGCTACATAGGTGTATATAATGGCCAAGGCAAGAGTACTCGTGGTGGATGACGAACAAAGTCTCAGTCAATTATACGTGAGGAGGCTGGGGAAATTTTCCTATACTGTCTCGCAGGCGAATTCGGGTCAGGACGCGCTTGATATAATGCAGCGGGAAGAGATCGAAGTGCTGCTCACCGATTATAAGATGCCGGGCATGGATGGAGTCGAATTGATAACGCGGGCGATAGCGCTGTCTCCGATGCTTCAGTGTATCGTTATAACCGGATATGCCGATATAAAAACCACGATCAAGGCGATGGGCGCGGGCGCCTTCAATTATTTGCAGAAACCTGTCGATTTTGCCGAACTGGATATCATCATCGAGAAGGGACTTGAGAAAAGGAGAATGCTCCAGGATCTGGAGAATCAGCAACGGCAGCTGGATCAATACCGGCGGCACCTTGAGGATCTGGTGCTGGAGAGAACTCTGGCCTTAACCGCCGCCAATAAAACGCTTACCTCCGAAATCGAAGAGCGGAAATGCCTGGAAGGGTCGCTGATACAGGCAAAAATCGTTGCTGAAAACGCCAATAAGGCAAAGAGCGAATTTCTGGCAAATATGAGCCATGAGATTCGTACCCCGATGACCAGCGCCATAGGCCTTCTCAATCTCGTGCTGGAGACCGATCTGCTCCCCAAGCAGAAGGCCTATCTGGAGATGGCGCGGATTTCGACCGTGATCATGCATAATCTTCTCAATGACATTCTGGATTTCTCTAAAATTGAGGCGGACCGGCTGAGTCTGGAGTCCATCCCTTTCAATCCGCGGGCGGTTGTTGATTCGGTCGTTGATCTCCAGCATCTGCATGCAGAGGAAAAAGCCATCCGGCTTTCCTGTCTGATAGCAGATGACGTCCCGGCGACGGTGATCGGGGATCCGAACCGTTTGCGTCAAATAATTTTGAATCTTGTTTCAAATGCGATAAAATTTACCAAATATGGCGAGGTGGCCATAGAGTGCGGATGCGCAACGGAAGGCTCTTCCTCAACAGGCCGGGATCAACAGGACATTACGCTGCAATTCTCCGTGCGTGACAGCGGGATCGGGATTGAGGCGGAGAAACTGGCCGTCATTTTCGAGGCCTTCACCCAGGCAGACGGCACTATTACCAGAAGGTACGGAGGGGTCGGGCTCGGTCTGAATATATGCAGCAAGCTTGTTGCGATGATGGGGGGGCGGATCTGGGTCAACAGCCAGGCTGGCAAAGGCAGCACGTTTCATTTTACCTCCGTCTTTGCCGCCGGACCATCCTTGGAAAAGGGGGAGAGCGCAGGCGATATCAAGCCTGCCGATTTTCCTGCATCGTCGCCAAGGCCACGGAAAACCTTGTCAATTCTGGTTGTTGAAGATGATGAGATGAACCAATGGCTCATTCATGAGATTTTGAGAAACCAGGGATATACCGTAGTGAATGCGCCCGATGGGGCAACAGCCCTGCAGGAGATTGAAAATCGCTCCTTTAATCTGGTTTTTCTCGACTTGAAACTTCCTCGAACAAATGGGTACGATGTGGCCCGGCAGATTCGGGAACGGGAGAGAGGCGACAGGGCGGCCTCTGACAAACGTCTGCCGATCGTTGCCATGACAGGCTTGGCAACAAAAGAGGCGGAGCAGAGATGCATTGATGCGGGGATGGATGACTTTCTGGCAAAGCCCTTTTCGGTGGGGCAGATTATTGCCAAGGCAGAAAAGCATGCCGGACGCAGCGGGGAAAAACGTCCTGATGCCAGGGAAACAAAAGAGGCTGCTTTTCGCAATATTGCGTCTCTTGACTGCCAGATATTCGATGAAGAAGCGGCCCTGAAGAATGTCTCCGGCAATCGTGACGCGTTGAGCGTACTCATACGGAAATTTATACAGAAGGCCCTGCATGGCATTCGAATTATCGAGGGTACCGCATCCGAAGAGACTTCTGTCCTTTTCGAACAGGAGATGCAGAATCTGAAAGAAATGGCTATGCAAACGGGTGCGATCAAGCTTTCCGATGAGCTTTTCTGTCTTGTGCTGGATTTGCGGAATAAGAAAGGCATCACACCCAGCCATAGGGGAAGATTGGAGGCTGATTTGGAACTCTTTACCAATGATCCGCGAGTGACAGCTCTGATAAAAACAGGGGAGAATGCGAATGCCGGAGATAAAAAAAACTGAACTCAGGATGCTGATCGTAGAGGATGACTTTATGGTCAGGCAGATTATCCGCGACATACTGGAGCCCTATGGAACAGTCGATATTGTGGTGAACGGCGAGGAGGCGATTCAGGCCTTCAGGGTCGCCTGGCGCAGGCAGCAGCCGTATGACCTCATCTGCATGGATATCATGATGCCCATCATGGACGGCAATACGGCCTTGGTCGCCATTCGGGAAATGGAAAAGACCTTGGGGATCACCAGCCCGGAGGAGGTGAAGGTGATCATGATTACGGCACTCGACGATGTTAAGACAGTGGTGAAGGCGTATTCCAAGGGCGGAGCGACCTCCTATATTGTCAAACCCATCGAAAAGGATCGGCTGATCGGCGAGTTGCGGAGTATCAACTTGATCTCCTCCTGACCGCATGCAAGGCGGCTGCAGATCCTGCATGCCTCCTGCATTCCGCATGAACTTTCCGGGACTCAGAAACCGGATGTGTTTGACCGCCGGGAAAACGAGATGGATTGACAAAGGAATTTCGTTGCCTTACGGTATCAGACAGCAAAGTAACCGTACGGAAGCCCTTAGAGAGGAAAGATTATGACCATCGAAAAATACCATCGCGCATGCTTAGTCCTTATCCTTGCCGCTGCCATAACCCTTATGCTCAATGCCACTTCCGGCTGGGCCCATGAACGAGAGGATACTGCCTGCAGAATGACCTTCAGCATGGAGGGGTGGTCCGCCCTGTATCAGACCGCCTCAGGGTATGGGACGATATCCTGTACCAACGGTCAGCGTTCCCGAGTCTGGCTGAAGATGAAGGGGGGCGGTCTCACGGCAGGGAAATACAGGCTGCACGGGAAGGGTGATTTCACCGGCGTCAGGAGATTGCCGGATGTCTACGGAACCTATGCCGCCACGGATGCCCACGCCGGCGTGGTGCGATCCGCCAATGCCCAGATCATGACCAAGGGGACGGTCTCTCTTGCCATCGCATCCAAAGGCAGGGGCATCGACCTTGGGGTCGGCTTCAGCGGATTCACGATAGAACCGGCGGCCCGGAAGAGATAAATCTGCCCCATCCGCTTCTCCGTTTCAGGTCTTGTTCAGGAACTGAAACAGATTCCAGATGATTCCGCTGATCCCCTCGTACATCAAGGCCAGTTCGGCCTTTTGGATGACCAGGAGTTCACCCGTGGACGATTGCCTGGTAAAGAAGGAGACATTGCCTGCCTGTGAGGCGACAATCGCAATGGCATCGGGATTGTCATAGGCGAATTGGGCTGCGGAATAATGCCGGTTTCCTCCCAGTTCGGCGAAAATTCCCTTTCTTCCGCAATCCCCCTCGGCGGGTCGCATGATACGGACTCCGGTCGAACCGGGGGATGTCTCTGCCGTCTGAATCTTGGCGCCGAAGCAGTGTACTTTCCGGTTGTAGGACATCACCAGGGCGCCGTCGATGGCGGTCAGCCGCCCGATGCGATTGCATTGATCCATGACCTGCGTCCTCGCTTTTATGAAGTTCTCTTCACGTAATGTTCCCTCCTGGAAAAACGTTAAAAGATCCTGGGCGCTCTGTAAGGCCAGTTCCGGCTGTGAGGTGAACTCCGGTTCAAGGAAACTTGTTCCGCCTGCATAGGCGATCGGATGCACAATGGATTTTTTCCATGCCTCGCCTGCGGGCACGACAAGCAGCGTGCCGCCGCGTTCATGCGCGCGCATCGCCTGGGCAATATAGAGCAGGGTGTAGAAGCGGTGAAACTTGAACCGGTCCTTGATGGTGTCGGTGCCGGAGGCGAAGATCTTAGGCGTAATCGCCTCGAAAAAACCGGACGGATCAACGAAGATGGCCTGATTGTTGATCAAGGCGGCAATACAGCGGCCATAACAGATGATCAGGATATTGCCGGGACCCAGCACCTGGATCCAGAGATCGGTGGTCAGATGGGCGGCGGACCGCATCTGTAAACCCCAGATGTGGAGTCTTCCATCCGCGTCCGCGCATATGCAGATATCGGAGAATGAACTCTCAAGCGCCGATCCCAGTTTCACCAGGTCGGTTGCATTCAGAGAGGTCAGGGTATCGAAACAGAAAATATTGGAGGCCTGCTCCCGCTCCTTGAACACCAGGGAGAATTTGATCTGGTGCCCTTCCTCAATGGCCTGGCTTGCCCAGTAGGCGGTGTCGATAAGATCCGCGAACTGTCTGTCGGAAATACGGCAGTCGTTGATGAAGAGTTTGAAAAAGGTCGGATTCCTGGTATGTTGCGCCCTCATTGCCCGAATTCTGTTGCAAACGCTGGCAAGAAAGTCCTGATTGATCTCAAAGGCCGAGTGGAGCATAAGGGCACCCTGTGTGAAAGGAGGAGCGTGATTGCAGTGGAGACGTTCCGGCTCAGGGTCCGACGGCTGTTTCCGTGTCCCTTCCTTCTTCCTTCTGAGCCTTCTGGCCGCCTGTGTCCAGGGCGGAGGCATCCCAGCCGCCGCCAAGGGCGCTGATAAGCAGGCCGTGCGCGACCATAAGCCTGCTGTCTATGCCCATGGCCGTGACCTGACTGTTGAGGGCGATGGTCTGGGCCGTCACCACGTCAAGGGAGCTTGCGGTACCGGCTTTATACTGATTGACCGTAATGGCGGCTGCCCGCAGCGACGACTGGACCGTTTTACCCTGGACCTGCGCCTCGTGGCTGAGAATTCTGAGGGCTGCCAGATTGTCTTCAACCTCCTGGAATCCGGTCAGAACCGTCTGCCGGTAGTTCGCGACACTGGCCTCGTAGGCCGCCAGGGCCTGATCGGTCTGTGCCCCTCTCAACCCGCCATCGAAGAGCGTTTCCGACAGGGTCGTTCCGAGGGACCAGTAACGGCTGGGCCACACCAGCCAGTCGGAAAACTGGGTGGCGTTAAATCCGCCGGCGCCGTTCAGACTTAACGACGGATAGTATGCCGCCTTGGCCACGCCTATCTGGGCGTTGGCCGCCGCCATGGCCCGTTCTGCAGCGGCGATGTCCGGGCGGCGTTCAAGCAGATCCGACGGAAGGCCTACCGGAACGGACGGCGGCTCAATCGCAAGCGGTGCCAGCGGCAGCGAGAAGGCGGATGGCGGTTTTCCGGTGAGAACGGCTATGGCGTGTTCAAGTTGCGCTCGCTGAACCGTCGTATCAATGGCCTGAGCCTGGACGTTGCTGAGCTGTGTCTCGGCATTCAGGATATCTGTCTGCGCTGCTACGCCAGTTTTATAGCGGTTTTTGGTGATTTCAAGAAACTTTTGGTATTCTGCGATGGTCTGATCCAGGAGCATTTTCTGGGAATCCAGGGCCCGCAACTGGAAATAATCCTGCATGAGGGAAGACTGTATGCTGAGCCGCATCGCAGCCAGATCGGCGGCGCTGACCTGGGCGCTTGCCTCGCTTGCTTCGACGGCCCTTCTGGTCTTGCCCCATAGATCGAGTTCCCAGGACACGCTTCCTGTCAGGAGATAGTCGCTGGAAATCACTCTTGTCGGGACTCCATTGGAACTTGTCAGCGTATCCGAACGGGAGGGGGTCGCGGAGATTCCGGCTGTCGGGAACAGGGCGGCCCGCGTTGCCTGCACCAGCGCTTTGGCCTGGCGGTATTGGGCTTCGGCGGCGGCGACGTTCTGGTTGGAAACGGCCACCTGTTCCTCCAAGGCGTTCAGCTCAGGATTATTATAGATTTCCCACCACTTTCCCTTGATTTGCGTATCCTTCGGGTCGGCGGTTTTCCAGCCGGCCTCTTTGAAGGCGGCAGGAGTCTCGGTTGCCGGTCTGGCATAGTCGGGGCCTGCGGAACAGCCGTTGAGCAGCATGACGGCAAGGCAGATGAGCGCTGCGGCGGAACAGTGGAGGAGCGGCGGTAATTTTCTCCTTCGGGAAAGTTCTCCCCCCAATCCAATGTCCATCGAAAACAGCCCTTGTCCGGTTTGCGTTTCCGCAGCGTTTGTTCTCATATCGTTCAATCTCAAAGAGTTTGTTTTTTTGCAATAATCCATCACGCGTGGTGCCGAATCCGACACATTCTTATGACCTTGACGGCAGCAGCCTTCCTTTTCGCGCTGTCCGCTTGTTCGCCATCCAGATCCTGAAACGGTCCATATAGAGGTAGACCACCGGCGTTGTGAACAGGGTCAGCATCTGGCTGAAGATCAGCCCGCCGACAATGGTGATGCCAAGGGGTTTCCTGAGTTCGCCGCCGTCGCCCAGGCCTACGGCCAGCGGCACGGCTCCCAACAGGGCGGCCATGGTGGTCATCATGATCGGACGGAACCGGAGCATGCAGGCCTGGAAGATGGCCTCTTCGGGTCTGCAGCCTTCCCGGCGTTCGGCCTCAATGGCGAAATCGACCATCATAATCCCGTTTTTCTTGACGATGCCGATGAGCAGAATCATGCCGATCAGGGCTATTATGCTGAGCTCAGTCCGGCTGACCAGCAGCGCCACCAGTGCGCCTACGCCTGCCGAGGGCAGGGTGGAGATGATGGTTACCGGGTGGATATAGCTTTCATACAGGATTCCCAGAACGATATAGACCGATATAAGGGCCGCAAGGATCAGCAGGGGCTGATTGGCAAGAGACGCCTGGTAGACCTGGGCCGTGCCCTGAAACGTCCCGAGGATGGAGGCGGGAAGCATCATCTTTCGCGTGGCGTCCTGGATGGCGCTGACGGCGTCGCCCAGAGAGAATCCCGGAATGAGATTGAAGGAGATGGTCACTGCCGGAAACTGTCCCTGATGGGCAATGGACAGCGACGTGGGCGCCGGTTCGTAGTGGGAAAAGGCGCTTAAGGGAATCAGCGGACCGGTCGCGGATTTGACGTAGATGTCCCTGAGGGTTTCCGGGCGCTGCCAGTATTGCGGCGCAACCTCCATCACGACATGGTACTGGTTGAGCAGCGTGTACATGACGGAGACCTGACTCTGTCCGAAGGCGGCATAGAGGGTATTATCAATATTCTGGGTTGAAACCCCGAGGCGGGAGGCCGTGGTCCGGTCAATCACCAGAAAAGACTCGCTGCCCTTGTTCTGCTGGTCGGAGTTGACATCGGCAATGCCATTTACGGTCCGCAGTTTCTGCTCGACGCGGGGCGCCCAGGTCATCAGTTCATTCAGATCGTCACTTTGCAGGGTGAACTGATACTGGGCGCTGCTCAACCTGCCGCCGACCCTGAGATCCTGGATTGCCTGCAGGAATGCAGGCGCTCCAGGCACGCTGGCCAATTTTTTGCGCAGTCTGCCGATGACCTGATCAGCGGTGAGCCTGCGCTCCGCCAGCGGTTTTAAGGCGATGAACATCCTGGCCGTATTCCGGGTGGAGCCGCCGCCGGTGAAGGCAGCAACCGTGTCGACGGCGGGATCGGCCTGGACGATGTCGACAATGTCCTTAAGCTTCTTGTTCATGGCCTGAAACGAGATGTCCTGCGAGGCCTGTATGGCGCCCATCAGACGGCCCGTGTCCTGCTGGGGAAAGAGACCGGTGGGTATAACCCGGAACAGGATGACGCTGATTCCGATCGTTAAAAATGTGAGGGAAATCATTGTCCGTGGATGCCCGAGAGACCACCGCAGTCCTGTCTCGTACTTTCTGTGCAGCCAGAGGAAGGCGTTCTCGCTGGCCGTGCTGAGCCTGCCCTGTTTCTTGACTTTTTTGTCCTTGAGCAGCAAAGCGCACATCATGGGCGTGGTCGTCAGCGAGACGACAAGCGACAGCATGATGGCTGCTGAAAGCGTGATGGCGAATTCCCGGAAGAGGCGGCCGATCATACCTCCCATCAGGAGAATGGGGATGAAGACTGCGACCAGGGAGATGCTGATGGACAGGACGGTGAATCCGATTTCTTTTGCCCCGACAAATGCAGCCTCCCGGGCGGACATGCCCTTTTCCATATGCCGGGTAATATTTTCCAGGACCACGATGGCGTCATCGACAACGAAGCCGGTGGCGATGGTCAGCGCCATCAGCGACAGGTTGTCCAGGCTGTAGTTGAAGAGATACATGACGCCGAAGGTGGCGATCAGGGACACCGGTACCGCAATTGCCGGTATCAGCGTCGATCTTCCGTCCCGCAAAAAGGCGAAGACCACTAGGATAACCAGGATCGCGGAGATGACAAGCGTCACCTCCACATGATTCAGAGAGGCCCGGATCGATGTGCTCCGGTCATTGACCACCGTCATCTTGATTGCGCCCGGCAGCGAGGCCTCAAAATGCGGCAGCAGCGCCAGCACCCGGTCGACGGTCTCGATGATATTGGCTCCGGGCTGTCTGAAGATGATCACCATGACCGCAGGCTTGCCGTTGACCAGGCCGGAATTGTTCACGTCTTCGACGGAATCCTGCACATCCGCCACATCGGCAAGCCGCACGGCAGCCCCGGACCGGTAGGTTATGATCAGGGGCTTATAGTCGGCGGCCTTATACATCTGGTCGTTGGTCTTGATTTCCCAGGAGCGGTCGGCATCGGCGATCTGTCCCTTGGGCCGGTTGGTATTGGTGAGACCCAGGGCGGTGCCGACATCGCTGAGTCCTATGCCGTAATGGTTCAGCGCCGTCGGATTCAGTTCCACCCGCACGGCCGGCAGGGAGCTGCCGCCCACCAGCACCTGCCCGACCCCGTCGATCTGGGACAGCCTTTGAGCGAGGATGGTCGAGGCGGTATCATACATCTTCTCTCTTTTGCTGGTGGGGGAGGTCAGTCCCAGAATCAGAATCGGCGCATCGGCCGGATTGACCTTGCGGTAGGTCGGGTTGCTGGGCAGATTGGCAGGGAGATTGGACCTGGCGGCATTGATGGCGGCCTGGACGTCTCGCGCAGCCCCGTCTATATTGCGGTTGAGCTCGAACTGCATGGTGATGGCGGTGCTGCCCAGACCGCTTGCCGAGGTCATTTCGGTTATTCCCGCGATATGGGCGAACTGGCGCTCCAGCGGGGCCGCAACCGATGTCGCCATGGTCTCGGGGCTGGCTCCCGGCAGGGAGGAGGAGACCATGATGGTCGGAAAATCGACCTGCGGCAGCGGTGCGACCGGCAGGGTCCGCATGGCTATCAGGCCTGCCAGGACAATGCCTATGGTCAGCAGTGCCGTGGCGACGGGCCTTTTTATAAAGGGTGCGGAGATATTCATTTCTCTTCCGGTAAAGACGGTTCGGGAAGATCCGTTTCAGGCCCTGTCTCCGGTTTTTTTCTGCCGAACCTGGCGGCAAACCGGTCAAACCAGAGGTAGATGACCGGCGTGGTGTACAGGGTCAGGATCTGGCTGATGATGAGACCGCCGATAATCGAGATGCCCAGCGGACGCCTGAGCTCCGCTCCCATGCCCTTGCCGAAGGCCAGCGGCACCGCGGCAAGAAGCGCCGAAAGGGTGGTCATCATGATGGGGCGGAACCGCAGCAGGCAGGCCTGATAGATCGCATCCACCGGGGTCATCCGGTCCTTTCGTTCCGCGTCGAGTGCGAAGTCGACCATCATGATCCCGTTTTTCTTGACGATGCCGATGAGCAGGATGATGCCGATCAGGGCAATCACGCTGAACTCGGTGCGGCAGATGATCAGGGCGAGCAGGGCGCCGACGCCTGCCGACGGGAGCGTCGAGAGGATGGTGATGGGGTGGATATAGCTCTCATACAGGACCCCGAGCACTATGTAGACGGTCACCAGCGCCGCGACGATCAGTATCGACTCGTTATCCAGCGAGGCCCTGAAGGCCTGGGCCGTGCCCTGGAAACTGCCCTGAATACTGGCAGGCATGTTCAGTTCCTGGGTCGTCTGCTGTATGTCCTTGACGGCGTCGCCCAGCGAGGCGCCGGGGGTAAGGTTGAAGGAGATGGTATTGGCTGGGAACTGTCCCTGATGGCTGACGATCAAGGGGCCGGAGGTCTGCGAAGCCGTGGTGATGGCGCTCAGCGGCACCTGTCCGCCGGTCGAGCCGGTGATATAGAGATGATTCAGCTTATCGGGCGATGTCTTGAATTCGGGTTTGACCTCCAGGATGACGCGGTACTGATTCAGCTGGGTGAACATCGTCGAGACCTGCCTTTGGCCGTAGGCATCATAGAGCGTATCGTCAATCATCTGCGGAGTTATACCTAAACGGGCCGCCGTGTCGCGATCGATCTTCAGCGAGAGTTGCAGGCCCTGGTCCTGCTGGTCGCTGCTCACATCGCGCAAGGACGGCTTTTTGCTCAAGGCGGCAATCAGCTTGGGCGTCCATTCATTCAGTTCACTGAAATCAGGGTCTTCCAGGCTGTATTGGTACTGGGTTTTGGAGATGCGGCTTTCAACGGTCAGATCTTGCACCGGCTGCATGAAGAGGGAAATCCCCTGGAGTTTGGCCACCTCCGGCTGCAGGCGGTGGATGACTTCGGAGGCGCTGAGCCCGCGCTCGGAGAGCGGTTTGAGGTTGATCTGAACCCTGCCGGTGTTGAGGGTGGTGTTAGTGCCGTCCACACCGATGAAGGTCGACAGGCTCTGGACGGCGGGATCCTTGAGAATGACCTTGGCCAGGGCCTGCTGTTTTTCCGCCATGGCTGAAAAGGACGTCCACTGCGGAGCCTCCGAGAGCCCCAGGATGATGCCGGTATCCTGCACGGGAAAGAAGCCCTTCGGTATCCAGACGTAGAGCAGGACCGTGAAGACCAGGGTCCCCACCGCGACGGCCAGGGTTGCCGGCTGATGGCGCAGGACCCAGCGCAGCGTCTTGCCGTAAAACTCGATGATGGTGTCGAAAAGTTCCTCGGATTTTTGAAAGAGCCTGTTATGCTTTTCTTCCGTCTGGGCCTTCAGAAGCCTGGCGCACATCATCGGAGTCAGGGTCAGCGAGACCACAGCCGAGATGACAATGGTGACCCCCAGTGTAATGGCGAATTCGCGGAAGAGCCTGCCCACGACATCGCCCATGAAGAGAAGCGGGATCAGGACTGCGATGAGCGAGATGGTCAGCGACATGATGGTGAAGGCGATCTGCTCCGAACCCTTGAGCGCCGCGGTCAGAGGCGAATCTCCCTGCTCGATGTAGCGGGTTATGTTTTCGATCATGACGATGGCGTCGTCGACCACGAAGCCCGTGGCGATCGTCAGGGCCATCAAGGTCAGGTTGTTCAGGCTGAAATCCAGCAGATACATGATCCCGAAGGTGCCGACGATGGATAAGGGCACCGCGATACTCGGGATCGAGGTCGCGGCGGCGGTGCGCAGAAAGAGGAAGATGACCATGACCACCAGCGCTACGGCCAGCATCAGCTCGAACTGCACATCTTCCACGGACGATCTGATGGTCGTCGTCCGGTCGGTCAGGACAGAAACCTTGATGGAGGAGGGCAGGGATTGTTCGATCTGCGGCAGCAGCTTCTTGATCCTGTCGACAACCTCGATGACGTTTGATCCCGGCTGCCGCTGAATATTGATGATGACCGCCGGGTCTTCGTTCATCCATGCCGCCTGCTTGATGTTCTCGGCATCATCAACAACCGTGGCCACATCGGTGAGCAGAACCGGGGCCCCGTTGCGATAGGCCACGATCAGGGGCTTATAGTCCTTGCTGGTCAGCAGCTGGTCATTGGCGCCGATGATCGAAGACTGCCGGGGGCCGTCAAAGCCGCCTTTGGCCTCATTGACATTGGCCGCCTGCAGCGCGGTCCGCAGGTCTTCGAGCTGCAGACCGTAGGCGGCAAGCGCGGCAGGGTTGACCTGGACGCGCACGGCGGGCCGCTGGCCGCCGCTGATGCTGACCAGACCCACGCCCGAGAGTTGGGAGATCTTCTGGGCCAGCCGGGTATCGGCCAGATCCTCGACCTGCGGCAGCGGCATGGTCTTGGAGGTCAGCGCCAGGGTGATGACCGGCGCATCCGCCGGATTCACCTTGCTGTAGACAGGCGGATTAGGCAGATCCTTCGGCAGGAATGTTGCCGAGGCATTGATAGCCGCCTGCACCTCCTGCTCGGCGACGTCAAGGCTCAGGTCGAGGCTGAACTGGAGGGTGACGACGGAACTGCCTCCGGAACTGGTCGAGGTCATCTGCCGGAGTCCGGGCATCTGGCCGAATTGCTTTTCAAGGGGTGCTGTAATCGACGACGAGGTGACGTCGGGGCTTGCGCCGGGATAAAAGGTCGAGACCTGTATGGTCGGGTAATCCACCTGGGGCAGGGCCGAAACCGGCAGCTGATGATAGGCCACCAGCCCTGCCAGGAACATGGCGACCATGATCAGGGCGGTTGCGACCGGCCGCAGAATAAAGATACGTGAGGGATTCATTTATCTGGCCTTCGGGCTATTCTGACCCTGTCCCGGCATCTCCACCGTGCTTCCTTCATGCAGCTTGTCAGCTCCTTCCAGGACAACCTGCTCACCGGACGTCAAGCCCTCCTCGACGGAGACCTCGTCGCCTTCGGCGGGGCCGAGTTTGACCTGCCTGACCGTGGCGGTCATGTCTGGCTTGATAATGTAGACAAAGGTCCCTTGCTGCCCGCGCTGCACCGCAGCCTGGGGGATGATGATCGCGTTCTTTTTCGTGTCGATCAGAAGCTTGATGTTGACAAACTGGCTGGGGAAGAGTTCGTTTTTACTGTTTGGGAAAACGGCCTTGAGCTTCACTGTGCCCGTGGTCTGGTCGATCAGGTTGTCGATGGTCAAGAGATTTCCGGTGGCTATCTTATGGGCCTGGGCACGGTCGTAGGCCTCGACAACAGGCGGGGTCTTTTCCTTGAGCTTGGCCAGAACAGCAGGAATGTTGTCCTCAGGTATCGAGAAGACGACCGTGATCGGCTGCATCTGGGTTATGACCGCCAGACCCGTGGTGTCGGTGGAGTGTACCATATTGCCGGCATCGACAAGCCGCAGGCCGATCCGGCCTGTTACCGGCGAGGTGATGCGGCAGTAGCTGAGCTGCAGTCTGGCGTTGTCGACGGTCCCTTGATCGAGCTTGACGGTGCCCTCGTATTGATGCACCAGGGCTCCCTGGGTATCGTACTGCTGCTTTGCAATGGAATCCTGCTCTGTCAGGATCTTATAGCGTTTCAGATCGATACGGGCGTTGTCAAGCAGGGCCTGGTCCCGGGCCAGCTGTCCTTCCCCTTGCGTCAACAGCGCCTCGTAGGGACGCGGATCTATCTCCGCCAGGACGAAGTTGCGTTCGACAACCTGTCCTTCCTGATAGTTCACCTTTACCAGTTGACCATCGACAAGGCTTTTGACGGTGACAGTGGCCAAAGGCTGAACTGCGCCGAGTCCGGTGATGTAGATGTTGAGGTCGCTCTGCTTGGCGGGTGCAGTGACCACCGAAGTAATGAACTGACGGGCCTGATCCGGTGATTTCGCCCTGGCCGGGCCTGGAAAACCGATTGCCGCGGCTGCGATGACGGCACAGAGGGCGATCAGCCATTTGCAATGTTTCATCACAAGCCTGCCTTCCGGCCAGAGGGAATGCATCTTTTCTAAACTGGCTGTCATTGTCTCTTAAACCTCGCGTCTCTGAATTTTGAAAGCCTGGGCTTCCAGGATACAGCGCAACTCCGGGGGGCTATTGCCTGGATACTGGATTGATCGTGTGCTGTAAGTTGCTGTAATAGAGATAAAACACTGGAAATGATGCAATCATACATCCGAAATGGCAATTGTCAAACCCAAAACCTTTGTTTTCTTGCGGATATTCTGTGTTTCAGGTCTTGAGAAAGATGCGAAAATTTCTGCCTTTTAGGCGTGATTTTCCGGAGGCGCAAAAAAAAGAAGTCCTCACTGAATTCTTTCATCAGGATCGGGCGCGAGGGAAAGGCCTTATCCCGCTGAATGCGGCAGTAAATTACCGATAATAGGAGATCTTCCTCGGCTGCCCTTAGCGCCAGTAGTCGGCGATCCACTTGGTAGGTTTGACGGTCTTGTAGATTTTCTTAAACCAGGGTTTGACCGGTTTGCCCCAGACGCCGGCGATGGCGTTGGGAGGGTTGGGGTTGCCGTGGAAGACAACAATGCGGACATTTTTGGGGATGACGGTCGGAGCGATGAAGCTGTTCAGGAACCCGCCCGGCATGCAGTGCATCTTGAAGCTCTTGCACCAGTCCTCGGGGAAGTAGTCGAAATTGCCCTTTCCCAGTTCCCGCGTGATGTACATCTGCTCGGTTTCATTGTGCTTTACAACTTCGTCGTACTGGCTGTTGTATTTCTCCAGCAGATGGGTGCAGGTGCCGGCCTCAAAGCAGAAGACCGAGGACTGTCCTATCATCCGGCCCTTCTGCGACCAGTTCTCGATGATGGCCAGCTTGTCGGAAAAGGTGAAAAAACAGTCGATATTGTCAACGATCACTACGTCAAGATCGACGAACAGGATCTTCCCTTTCAGATCCAGAACCTGCTTGTCAAAAAGGGCCAGCTTGCGCCAGGCGGTGCAGTACTGGGAGTTGGGCCGTTCAAAGGCCGGCAGGGGCGCGATTTCCACTCCGGACTGGATACCCTCGGGCCGTTCGGTCATGCAGATAAAACGGAAAGGGAGCGTGATATTCCTCTTGACCATATTGTAGAGGATATTGACGTACTCGGGACCGTACAGGGTCCCCCATTTCATACAGACGATATTGACCGGTTCCATAGGATGACAAGAGGCTGATTTTTAATAATATGCATCGGAAATTTAGAGCGGAATCAATGAAAATTGAACCTAGACGATTTCCCAGGCCTTGTCAATTACTTCCCTCTGCCTGAAATTTCTAGGAGAGAAGCAGGCGATTGGCAAACCTGATTATGGGCATGATCAGATTCGAGATGGTCCTGGTGTACATCAGCAGAATAAGGATGATAAAGCCGTACCGGTCCAGGGCGGCATAGGGTCTGGCCAGATATTCAGGCAGCAATCCTGCCAGGATGCGGCTGCCGTCCAGGGGCGGGATGGGCAGAAAATTGAAGATGCAGAGGACCAGATTGATCCAGACGCTGGCGGCCAGCATCTGGATCATCGGCCTCAGGATGGCAATTGCAGCGTGGTCAATCTGGAATAATGAGAATGACAGGAGCAGGCCTTTGAGAATCAGGGCGCTTACAATTGCCACTCCCAGGTTGGTAACCGGACCGGCCAGGGCGACCCAGAGCATGTCCTTGCGCGGATTGCGGAAGTAGCCGGGATTGACGGGGACCGGTTTTGCCCAGCCGAAACTGATAAAGAAGAAGGCGAGGGTCCCGATGGGATCCAGGTGTTTCAAGGGATTCATTGTCAGACGGCCGTTCATTTTCGCGGTGGGATCTCCAAAGGAGAAGGCGACAAAGCCATGGGCGAATTCGTGGGTGGTCAGGGCGAAGAGCAGCGGCGGGGCGAGAAGAATCAGCTCAGGGAGGGTCTGGTTTGGCATTGTGGTTTCCGTTGGAAAAAAACTTTCATTGCAGCAGACGCAGGGCATCCGCATCCGGAAGCTTAAAATAAGCACCGGATAAGGAGAAGGCAAGCAATCACAGGGGATAGTTCTTTCTTATCAATGCCGTTTCATCTGCCTCGGTCTGCACCGCTCCGTCCAGACGCGCATCCAGCAGATCGTTGAGCATAACAGTAAAGGATGGCCCCGGTTTATATCCCATTTCCTTGAGCCGCTGGCCGGTCAACAGGGGCCGAATCCGGCTCAGGCTCGTTACATAAAGGGAAACGGCCATTTTGATATCGTTCTTGCGGGCAATGGCCATCAGGTAGATGAGACCTTCGTTGTTGAGATTGTGCAGGAGCCGGAAGATTTCACTGTTGCGCATGGTCCGGCGCCGCACCATCAGGCCCGCAATTTTCTCCGCACTCTCCTTCTGGTCAATCAGGGTCTCGGTGGTCTTCTGCGGCAGTTGAAAACGTCTGCAGAAAGCCTGCAGCTCCGCGGAGGTTGACCGCCCCATGATGGCCAGCAGATAGACAATCCATGCCTCGCAGCGGTCATTGAGATACAGGAGACGGTACCAGGACAGGGCCCGGTACGCCTGGGTCAGGATGTGCATGAAGCGTCTGTCGATTTTCAGATTGGGCTTCAGGTCCGGCCAGAGGAACTGAAAAAGATCAAATTCGGCGAGCCGCTGGATTGCCGGCAGAGGATTTTCCTCGGAAAGGATAATCTGCAGTTCCGTCATAAAGCGCGGGTCGCAGTCCTTGCCGAAAAGGGCCATCTTAACAGCGTTACGGATAAGCCTCCTGGTGTGTTCAACGATCTGGAAATCCATTCGTTTTTCCAGACGGATCGCCCGGAATATCCGGGTGGGATCCTCCACGAAGCTGAGGTTGTGCAGAACCTTGATGGCCCGGCGCTTCAGGTCATTCTGGCAGTTGAAGAAATCATTTAAGGTGCCGAAGCTGGCAGGATTGAGGTGAAGGGCCATGGCATTGATGGTGAAATCACGGCGGTAGAGGTCGAGCTTTATCGAGGAGAGTTCCACGGTGGGTAAAGCAGCCGGATAGTCATAGTATTCAAGCCTTGCCGTGGCTATATCGATCTTGAATCCGTCGGGCATCAAGACCATGGCGGTGGCGAAGCGCTCATGGGTCTTCACCCTGCCTTTCAGGGTCTCCGCCAGCTGTTTCGCAAAGGCGATGCCGTCTCCCTCAATGACGACATCCAGGTCAAGATTGCTCTTTTTCAACAGGAGGTCGCGGACGAATCCGCCCACGGCAAAGGCGTTGAATTGCAGCGATTCTGCTACCTCGCCGATGGTCTTCAGCAGGCCGATCATCTTTTTGTTCAGGCACTCGACAATGATGGCATTGACGTTGCGGGTTCGGGCCAGCGACGGCTGTTCGGACTCGTGCAGCATATTTTTCGGGAGATGGGAAGGATCGTTGACCAGCCTGTTGAGCAGGTCGGTGCGGGTGATAACCCCTTTGATTTCCCGTTCGTGGACTATGGGGATCAGCCTCTGGCGATGTTCGATGATCACCTCCTGGATGTCAAAGAGCGTCGCATTCAGCGACAGGACTTCAATATCCGAAGTCATGTACTCACTGACCGGCAGGTGCCCGAGGTTGTGATGGATCGCCTTCTCGATAACCATCCGGGTGATGATCCCGGCAACCAGCGGCAGCGTTTCGTCCTGGCTGTCCGGTTCGGCTGGCTGCGGCAGGACCGGAATCGAGGTGATATTGTAGCGGGTCAGGATCAGGTTCGCCTGGTGGATGCTGGTGTCGACGGAGATGGTAATGGCAGGCTGGGACATCATCTCTCTTGCGATCGGCAGCGGGAAGATGTGCCTGTGCAGGACTTGGAAAAGCTTTTCCTGGGCCTCAATCAAAGTCATATCCTGGATTGTGGCCGATGCTGCCGTCGAATGCCCGCCTCCGCCCATATCTCTGGCAATGGTGCCGACATTGACCTCCGGGATGCGGCTGCGGGCGATCAGATAGATCCTCCCGGCCATGGAGACCAGCGCAAAGAGGGTGTCGAGGTTTTCCATGCTCATGAAACGCCGGATGATGAGCGAGAAGTCATCGATATAGTCAGGCAGACTCAGGCTGACCACGACAATGGGGATGCCCTGAATGGTGTACGTTTGGGCCGTCTTCATCAGATCATGCAGGAGCTCGACCTGCAGTGTGGTCAACTCGTAGGTGATAAACTGGGAGACGATATCGAGTTTTGCCCCTTGTTCCAAAAGCCAGGCGGCGGCGCGCAGGTCTGCGGGCGTTGTGGTCAGGTGGGTCAGTGAGCCGGTGTCCTCGTAGAGTCCCAGACAGAAGATGGTCGCCTCGTCGGCGTTGACCGGGATCTGCCTTTCCCGAAGAATCCGGATCAATACGGTGATGGTTGCCCCGGTATTTTCGACGACCTGAATGTCTCCCGTCATATCTCCCGCGCTGCCGGGATGATGGTCGTAGATGTGCAGCGACAGCCCTGGATTGTTCAGGCAGGCCGCAAAGGGGCCGATACGGATGGAAGCCCGGGTGTCGACCACGATCAGTTGATCCACTTTGGCCAGATCGATAGTTTTAATTTTTTGAAAATCGTACCTGTACAGAAGCGATTGCGAGATGAAATCGCGCAGCCCCTTTTCCTGGGATCCGGGAAAGGCAAGCACAGCGCCGGGATAGAGCTTCTGGGCGGCGATCATTGAAGCCATGCCGTCAAAATCGGCATTGAGATGGGTGGTTATGACCAGCATAAAATTCGACGAAATGAGTATGCAGAAGCGGATGCCGGATATTTGATGCCGGGCAGGATTGGCCCCTGTTCCGGATCAGCTACAGGCCCATGGCGACGGTGCGCCCTTTTATGCGTATACGCTGCTGTTATTTGATAATATCGTATTGCTGCCTTTCATTCTTACCACGCGAAGTCCATGTCTGGACATGAAAATCTAGCCGCGGGGGTGAAATTTTTTGTGGATTCCCTTGAGGCGGTCCTGATCGATCTGTGTATAGATCTGTGTGGTGGCGATATCGGAATGCCCCAGCATCATCTGCACCGACCTGAGATCGGCGCCATGAACCAGGAGATGGGTTGCAAAAGAATGGCGGAGCATGTGCGGTGAAATCTTCTTTTGAATGCCGGCGGCAACAGCCATGTCGCCAAGAATCTGCCAGAACCGCAGACGGGTCATGGCCTTGCCGCGGGAGGTCACGAACATGGCGTTGGAGCGTTTTCCCTTCAGGATGTGAGCCCTGCTTTTTTTCAGGTAGGTCTCCAGGTCTTCCTTCGCCCGTACGCCGAAAGGCACCAGCCGTTCCTTGTCTCCCTTTCCGATTACCCGGACGAAACAGGACGTCAGGTTGCAGGCGGCGATGGGCAGACCGACGAGCTCGGAGACTCGAAGACCCGTGGAATACAGCAGGCAGAGCATGGCGAAATTACGCAGAATAAGCGGTGAGGAGACGGCAGGTGGGGTGAGCAGCAAGGTGACTTCATCCACCGTCAGGGCCTTGGGCAGGGTGTGCCCGCTTCTCGGCAGGTCTATGCCTGAAAAGGGATTGCGGGTGACATGGCCGCCCGTGGCAAGAAAAGCGAAAAAGGTCTTTAAGGCCGAGATCCGTCTGGCGTTGGAGCGATGAGAAATATGCCGCTTTCGGGCCTGTTCCAGAAAGGCATGAACGGTCTCGCGATCAATCCCGTTAAGATCGGTCTGTACACGGGCATGGAGAAAAAGGAGAAAAGACTGAATGTCAGCGGAGTACGCCTGAACGGTATTCTCCGCCAGGCGTCTTTCCGCGATTACATAATGAAGAAAGAGGTCGTGCAGGGTGGAAAACTGTGCGGGCAGAATCGACGGATCGATGGGATTCAGGGGCAAAGGGTTGGCAGTATGGATAAGATGCCCGCCATGGAGGGCATCTTATCGGCTGGCAGCTCAGATTGTCTTGCGAATACGGTTGAATTTGCGGAGTTTCCTGCGTGCTTCTGCCTGCTTGCGACGTTTCTTCACACTCGGTTTCTCGTAGTATTCACGACGCTTCAGTTCTCTTTTAATTCCGTCTATCTGCAACTTTTTCTTCAGTTGTCTGATGGCGTATTCAAGGTCCCCCCGAACTTCAACTTCTATCATCTCTGGCTCCGTTTGACGAATTAATCAAATAAAGATATATTTAAAAAGCACAAATTTTCATGACAATAATCTCTTCTTATATAAAGTAGCTTGAGTTCTGTCAATAGAATTTTCAGGCACGGCCTGACTTCCGCCTTGGAAGTGCAAATTACACTTATTTTTAATGCTTTTAAAGTCCGGACGATTCATAATGGTGGACGTTGGGCTGGTATATGCTGGAAACAGAGGAAATTTCCATTGCCGGACGGAGTGAAGATGGCTGTACGGTGGTGACTGGCGGATTGAGGCCGAAAATACTTGAGAGGTGCTGACGTGGAAGAAAAAAGAAAGTTGCGCGTGGCGTTGCTTGCCGGTGGAAAATCAGGTGAGAGGGACGTCTCGCTGGATGGGGCAAAAGGGGTTGCCCAGGCCCTCGATCCAGAGAAATTCGTGGTAAAGCAGTATGATACTGCATCGGATCTGGAGGCTCTGGTCGCCGATGCCCCGGAGATTGATTTCGCCTTTATCCTGCTCCATGGCCTTCTGGGTGAGGATGGAACCGTGCAGGGATTTCTTGAACTGCTGGGGATTCCCTATCAGGGCTCGGGAGTTTTGGGCAGCGCGCTGGCAATGGATAAAAATCTGGCCAAGGAGATGTATCGTCTGCATGGCCTGCCTGTGGCCGACTGGGAGATGGTGGATGTCCGCGGAGGCACAACTGCCTCCGAACTCATTGAACGCCTGGGTCTGCCGCTGGTAGTCAAGCCCATCTGTCAGGGCTCCAGTATCGGCATGACCATAGCCCGCACGGCAGAGGATCTGGCAACAGGGATCAAAGTGGCCCTGGCCCACGACTCCAGGGTGATGGTCGAGCAGTTCATCGCAGGCCGCGAGGTCACCGCCGGTGTGCTTGGCAACGACGTGCCGGTGGCCCTGCCCTTAGTCGAGATAATTCCGGGAGAGGAGTACGACTTCTTCGATTATACCGCCAAATACAAGCCCGGCGCGACACGGGAGATCTGTCCTGCGCCTCTTGACGAGAGCCTGGCCGCCAGGGCGCAGCAGTACGGGCTTGCCGCTCACCGGGCCCTGCAGTTGCGTGGATATTCCCGCACCGATATGATCCTGACCCAGGAGGGGAGATTTGTCCTGCTGGAGACCAATACCATTCCGGGAATGACCGCGACCAGCCTTTTCCCCCAGGCCGCAGCCGCCTATGGCCTGCCGTTTCCCGTTCTTCTGGAGACGCTGATTGAGCTTGGCATGCAGAGCAAATAGGGCAAAGGCCGCAGGAAAGAGCCCGGCGGTTGCAGCTGCCTGCGCCGGTTACAGGGCGATCCTCTCCGGGCGGGTGAAGACATTGATCCGCTCGGGCCGGGCATAGCCTATCAGGGTTGCGCCAGCCCGGTCGGCTATGGCCAGCCCCAGCGATGACGGGGCGGTCCGGGAGATGATGATAGGGATGCCGATGCGGGCGCATTTCAGGACCATGTCCGAAGTGAGCCGCCCCGTCGTAAAGACGGCGGCCCTTGCGTGCGCTCTGCCCAGCAGGATGCTCCCCATGATCTTATCCACCGCATTGTGCCGTCCAACATCTTCAAAGAAGGCCAGAAGCCGGCCGTCGGCCCACAGTCCGCACCCGTGGACGCAATGTGTCTCCTGATTCAGGGCGGAGGCGTGCAGGACCTGCAAGATGAAGTCCTTGATCTCGGCGAAGGGCAGGGTGTAATCGTTCAGGGGTTTGAACGCCCCGGTCAGCATCTCCCTGGCAATCTTCCCCGTGCCGCCGCAGCCCGAGGTGATGATGACCTCCTTAGGCCCGGTGAATTCCACATCGGCGTAGACGGAAATCCGCCCTTCAGGACAGACAAGCACCTCCTTCACCTCCCCCGGGGATTGTATGTATCCCTGTCCAAAAAGAAATCCTGCTCCAAATTCCTCCAGGCCCACGGGCAGCACCATGGACGAGCCGATGGTCTCGTCGTTGAGGGCAACCGTGCAGGGGGTTTCGATGGCAAGCTTCTCTGCTTGCCGCGCACAGCCTTCGGGAGTGATGACGGTGGAGGTATATGACAGTGTTACTGCTTCATTTTCTAATGGTTTCACGGATTTTTGCCTGCGCTGTGAGGATTGGCTGAGAGACGGTCTGCGGGGTATTGCGCGAGGATGGGGGAACCTGTCTGGCCATGGAGAAAGGTATCGGGCTGATCAGACGGCAAGTCTTATAATTCCTCTATCTGTCTTCTGAACCGGTTTAATTGCTGCGCTTTGATATCGTTCAGGTTCAGCTTGTAGATGTCCGGCGGGAAGAGCAGTTCCGCCACGCCTGAGTCGAAGATGCGTTTGACCTCATATTCGTCGTGGGCGACATCGCGCTGGTAGATATAGTTCAGATAGCTCTGGTTGGTATGCAGAATGAACTCAACCCGCATTCCGCCCAGGCGGGCAAAGAACTTAAGCATCTGCGTCTTTTCCGAACTGCCGGTGTTATGGCTCCTGTAGGACTTTCCTGTCAGGGTGTCGGAGATATCTTCAAGAGTCATGAAGGAGTCGATTTTGAGAGCGCTCTGGGTCAGATGCTGCTGGAAGTGCTGAACATCGCTGATGGTGTTGAGAACGGCCATGAGGCCCAGTTCGTCATCCACGGCCACAGCGGGGTTCTTCTGGTTTTTCCTGAGCAGCTTCAGTACCTTGGCCGCAGGCGGTTTTTTCCTGATGGTCACATAGATCGGTATCTCGCGCTTGCCCTTGGAAAAGCGCCGCCGCTTGATCAGGGTGATTTTTTGTCCCGGTTTTGCCGGCAGGGCCTGCCTGGCCTTTTCATCCATCACCTTGACATGGGTGCAGGCGAAGGATTCCGCATCGTGCTGGCTGATCAGGTAGACGATCTCCAGTTCCCCGATCTTCATGCTGGGGCTCCAGACATATTCGTTGAGAAAATGCAAAAACCCATTGAATTTATTTTCAATATCCGTTTCCCTCTCACGCTGGTCGATGGAGCCGGCCAGGTTCATCAGGGTCAGCTTGCGTTTTGCTTCAAATCGGGCCTTTTTATGATAACGGTCATCGAAGACGATCAGCAGCAGGTCTACCGGGTCGCTGGTCACCTCAATTTCATTCGTCGTTTCAATATGAGAGGAGTAGGGGGCCATGATTTTTGAGCTGAGATAGGAGATGACATCGTTGGCCGTATGGGCGTATTCGTGCAGTCTCTTCTGGATCTCTCTGGAGTTGCCGTCGATCCCGAACATATTTGCCAGGAGGGTGACTGCGCGGTCATGGCGAATGGCCCGCAGTTTTGTATCCTTGATCAGCAGCTGGATGTCATCATAATCGGAGATGTCCAGGAATTCAAAAATCTGATTTCTGATGGCCCTGTACTTGGTGACATTGATCTGATCGCCGCAGTACTGGCGAACCCAGTCCCTGGCCTCTTTGGAAAAAGGGCGGGTGAACGGGACGACGAAGTCGGTGGCGAAGAGATCGTTCTGCTTCATCGAGGTAAATATTGAGTCTTTTCCTAATATTTCCATACCATCAATGTCTTAAAAAAAGGAAACCGGACGAAGGGCCGGGCTGGTTGTGTGACAGTCTTCTGTCTCAGAATCGATTTTCAAAATAGGGTTTGAGGACCTCGGGAATCCTGATCGAACCGTCTTCCTGTTGATAATTCTCCAAGACGGCCAAAAGGGTACGGCCAATGGCAAGCCCGGAACCATTCAGGGTGTGCACCAGCCTGCTTTTTTTCTGGCCCTCGGGGCGATAGCGGATAGAGCCTCGCCGGGCCTGGAAATCAAGAAAGTTGGAGCAGGATGAGATCTCCCTGTAGGTCTGCTGTCCCGGCAGCCAGACCTCGATGTCGTAGGTCTTGGTCGATGAAAAACCCAGGTCGCCTGCGCAAAGGGTCACCACCCGGTAGTGAAGCCCCAGCAGCTGCAGGACCGACTCGGCATCGGCAAGCAGGGACTCAAGTTCCGCTCCGGAGGTTTCGGGGGTGGTGAATTTCACCAGTTCCACCTTGGTAAACTGGTGCTGTCTGATCAGTCCCCGTGTGTCTTTGCCGTAGGACCCGGCCTCGGAACGGAAGCAGGGGGTGAAGGCTGTGAACTTGATGGGAAGGTCCTTTTCGGCAAGCGTCTCTTCCCGGAAAATATTGGTCACCGGTACCTCTGCCGTGGGGATGAGGTAGAGATCCCAGTCTTTGATTTTAAAAAGATCCGCTTCGAATTTGGGCAATTGGCCGGTGGCGGTCATGGAGGCGCTGTTCACCAGAAAAGGCGGCAGGACTTCAGTGTAGCCGTTTTTCTGGGTATGCAGATCCAGCATGAAATTGGTTAATGCCCGGTCAAGCCGGGAGGCGAAACCGGTGAGCAACGAAAATCTGGCCCCGGAGAGTTTGGCCGCCCGTTCGAAATCGATAATATTGAGCTGCTCGCCAAGTTCCCAATGCGCTTTGGGCGTGAAGGAGAAAACAGGTTTTTCGCCCCACTGTTTCACCTCGATGTTGTCGCTGTCATTGCGCCCGGCCGGGACGGAATCGTCGCAGAGGTTGGGAATTGTCATGACGATATCCTGGAGCAGCAGCTCGATGTCGGCGAGTTCTGTGTCCAGGTCCTTGATTTTCTGACTAGTTTCCCGCATTTCAAGAATAAGGGGGGAGGCCTGGTCTTTATCCGGTCCGCCTTTCATTGCGGCAATATCCCTGGATGCGGTATTTCTCTTGTTTTTCAGGGACTCAACCTCACCCAGCAGGGCGAGGCGTTTCTTGTCGAGCACTGAAAACTCATCAAGCTTGTCCGTGGGAATTCCCCGTTTTGCGCATTTTTCTTTTACCAGGTCGAGGTTTTCCCGAATAAATCGAAGTTCGAGCATATTGGCAGTATCCGATAGGTGATTTGAATTATAGAGTGTTGAGCAGACTGTTGACGCTGTGTTCCCGTCGTGGCTTTATCCTTCTTAAAACGGTTTCTTATCATGGCCGGTTCATGAACGCAACCTCTATCGAATTGCTTTTCGGCGGCAGGTCTGCTATTTTGCCTGTAATCGTCCTGAGAGGTCCGGTATCGCCTCCTTGATTTCATAATGCAGGCAAAGAGCGGAATTTTCTCCGATGAAAAACCATACTTCATTGATAGTTTTTTTAAACGAATTACGCAAGAATATACGTGCGCTGGGACTGGGGCTTGTCCTTGTCACCGTGGTGATTTTTCTGCTCTCTCCTCGTCTGCTGCAGCTCGTTCAGGGGCATCTTGCCAATAAGCTCTATTTTTTCACCCTCGCAGGGCCATTTCTGGCCCATGTGAAGCTCTCCTTTTTCGCTGCCCTCTTTGTGATGATGCCGTGGATTACCACCGTCCTCTGGAGGGCCATGGCAAAGCCCTTCGGGGTGAAAGGCCTGCCCTTGGCTTTTTTTGTCTTTTTTACCTGCCTGCTTTTTTATTCCGGAACCATGTTCTGCTATCTCATTACCCTGCCTATGGGAATAAAATTTCTGCTGGGATACGGTTCCGAACAGTTGAAGCCAGTTATATCGGTGACCCGGTTCGTCAATTTTATTTCCATGTTTATTCTGGGCTTCGGCATGATCTTCGAATTGCCCATCTTTATGGTGTTTCTGGCGAGAGTCGGGGTCTGCACCCGGAAATTCTATGAAAGAAACAGACGTTATGCGGTGCTCTTCATCTCTATTGCGGCAGCGATTTTGACACCGACGCCGGATGTCGTCAACATGGGATTGATGGCAGTGCCGCTGTATATGCTCTATGAGGCCGGGATAATAATTCTTGTTGTGATGCGGATTAAGTGATCCCCTGCCGTGTCCGGCCGCTCTGCTGGATCAGGGCGGGAAGTGCATGGAATTTTGTGAAATAATACTTGCTTGCGGGCTGAGTCTCAGGTAGGCTGTCCTTAGAGGAGAGCCAAGGAATCTTGACCGGAATGTACACGGTTTCCCGCGGCGCAGGGCGGTTAGAATTCCTGAATCCTGAAGCCTTCCTGCCTGAGCAGGCAGGCTGTGACTCCGTTGTGGCCGCAGGAAGGGCTGCGTGCCGCAAGCAGGATAGCCCGGACCGGTTGGCTGCGGGCGATGGCAAGGACCTGGAAAGCCCCTTTGATGAAGGCCTTGCTCACATCGTCGCCGTTTCGGGTCATGACCCTGGCTTTTCCGGAAAGGACATCATCGCCGCTCCCGCCGGCAATATCAGCCGCATCCCTGGGGGTAGGCAGCCCGCCGAGTTGTTCCGGGCAGACAGGAATCCAGATTGCATCCTGAAGCATATCGAGACAGAAGGGGTTCCGCCTGGTTTTTCCGTCATAGCGTGTACAGAGACCGATCAAACAGGCGCTGACAATGTAGAGAGGGCACGGGGAATTCTGCATGTTCAATTTTGGAAGAGTTGAGGGATGATAAAACAGGTGCTTCCCACGGGGAAGAAGAAAATGTTTTTGCAGGGAGAATCCATGAAAAGAGGATTCCGGCTGCGCATGCCTTCAGGCCTCCAGGAGAAAAGGGTTGTGATCGGGGCGTGTTTGGCCGGAATAGCTCTTTTATGGGTCATCTTCGCACCTCGTATGGGGGTGTATTCCCTGTTACGCCAGCGTTCAACCGTAAACCGGTTGCGGTTGGAGAATGTGGAACTCGAGCAAAAAAACGCCTTCCTGCAGAAAGAGATAGAGCGTATACAAAATGATCCTGATTACTTCGAGAAAATGGCCAGGGATAAATACGGCCTCCTGAGGGAAAACGAGATGGTCTTCGAATTTCCCCCCAGTAAGAAGGATAAAAAAGAGTAAAGGTACCCTGAAGCATTCTGAATCAAGGGCAAGCGGAGGCCGCACGGGCCTCCCTGCTCAGCTGGCTCAGGAAAAACCGGATTTTGAACGGCAGGCCGGCTGTGCTGCGGCCGGAAGGGATGCGGTTTTTTTGATGCTGCTGACTGTCGAGAGTATTTTGGTGATATCTGCGCTGCCGCATTGGCTGCAGACTATCGATTCTTTTGTGGCAGATACGGCGACAATGGTCTCGAACACCGTTGCGCAGGCATTGCATTTAAATTCATAGAGGGGCATAATTATTTTCCTGTGGACCAAACCGGATCAGACGGGAGGAGGATGATTTACGCTGTCTCCCGTAAAGATACACCGTGAATCTTTACGGGACAGTATACTACAGGTCCGGCCGAAAGTAAATCCATCTGCGTCGCAGGCGGGGGTGAAAAGCCCTGCCGCTATGCCGACACTATTCCAACAGGTCTTTAAGGATCTGGCAGGAACGGCATTTCTCCATCTTTTCTACAATTGAGAAACCCTGCGTGCAGTCGCAGCATGTCCCGCAAAGGAACCAGCAGAGGTGACCGCTCTGGAACTCCCAGGCGGGGCATTGCCGTTCCATGCCGCAGTGCTTCTTCTCCCAGCACGGAGTGGTGGCTGTATGCTTTCCCCGATGATTACAGAGGAGAAAAAAAATCTGGCGCTCGATATGGGCCGGGATTGCCCTCCATCCCTGCTCGTAGCTGTGAACAGTTTTCAGCGCAACCCCAAGGAGTTCCGCCATTTCCTTCTGGGTCTTTCCTAACTTCTTTCTGAATCGCGAAAATTCCTCGGTGTCCACGTGCTGTCTCCTTGTCCATATGAGCATTTGTTGGACTGTAATATACTACAGATGGCAGTCCATGGCAAGGTGCAGACCCGGTAAAAGATGAACGGGGCAGTCACATCGAGTTGTTGCGCAACCATCCTAATTCAGGTGATATCCGTAGAGCATGCGGAGGTAGCAGCGGTCTGTTATCTGTCCGTTCCTGCGAATATCCAGGGTCCGGATGGGTCCCATGGTTTTGGCATGGCCCTGCATGATC
>Ga0214250_1000019_pt1 | contig 80443 bp, 73 predicted proteins | sample TroBogypolimnion_35_FD_153088 | JGI IMG/M metagenome (GOLD analysis project Ga0214250, IMG submission 153088) | Freshwater microbial communities from Trout Bog Lake, WI - 29JUN2009 hypolimnion | ecosystem: Environmental > Aquatic > Freshwater > Lake > Hypolimnion/Profundal zone | place: Trout...
GGATCTGCAACACCGTCTCCTCGTCGCTGAGATTCAGCTTGTGCTTTATAATCACCGCCCCGATTATCAGCCGGGCATCCTTGCAGGGACGTCCACGCCCTGAATCCATGGCCTTGTAATACCCAAGCGCCAGTTCATCCCAGGGGATGCCCCTGCTCCATTTTACCCATCTATTCTCTGGGTTCAGTTCTCCACCAAAAGGGAGGTGGAAACCTTCCAAGCCCATCTGTCGGTTACTTTTATATCTGATCATGTGCAAGCCTATTAAGGGTTTTTGTAGTATTTCTTGCACATAATAGCATATATGCAGATATTTACATCAATAATATAAGCTTATTGACTGTTTTTGAGGTTAATCTAAGTATGATTAATGTGCTTTAAATGTATTTTTTTTCAGGTAAGCCGGGGAGTGCATATAACACTTCCCGGCTTTCTTTTTTCAGCTATCAATATAACATTGAGTCGTTGCCAAACTGGTATTTCTCAGCATATGCTGAATTTCTACAAGCGGCTCATTCCTTGAAGCAAGAATTGAAGTGAATAAGTGCCTGATCCCATGAAAGCCAAAAAGCTCAACCGCTGCTTTTTTATAAAGACTGCCGTGCCAGTTGGTGACGATAAAGACAAATCATGGGCTCATACAAAAAAAGCATTTTGATAATTGTTTTTGTCTTTTTTTTGTGAGGTTTCCCCTGGTAATATTCCTCTGCAAAATTGCTTTTTAAGTATTGCGGAGTCGTATAGGTACGTTTTGATATTGGAAACGAATAGGCTAGAAAATCAAGTTTATTACATGAGTTTCTTAACACTTTTCAGGTCCATTCTTGTGAATTTTTGTTCTCTACCATCAGAATTAGAAATGTTACCTGGAAATGCAGCACAGGATGTCGTGAAAAACTGCCGTTCTGCGCATCCTGTGCTGACTCATTACCTGGTTTGTCGGCTCCTCCTACGATCGTCTGTCAATCGGCACGCCTCCTTACCTTCTTATTTTCTTTTAATTTTATATAGTTACTGCAGTATATTCCGTTCAGATTCCTCTTCCGCGCCGGTGCAGGAAACGATATCCCACGGATTCTTGCCGCCCTTCTTTTTGCAGAAAACATCCCAGCGGCGATAACGTTCATCGGAATCAGGATAATCGACAATGTAATGTAAGCCGCGGGATTCCTTACGCTGCAAGGCTGCGTGGATGATCATAAGGGCGATCCAGGTAATATTTCTCAACTCAACCATATTGGCCGTCACATAATAATCTTTGTAATGCTGTTCAATTTCCTTTGCAATATCAAGCATTCGCTGTTTTGCCAACTCAAGACGCCTGGTGCTCCGGACAATCCCGACATAGTTCCACATAGTCCTTCTGATGAGATCCCAATTATGATTGATCAGTATCTCTTCATTCAAAGGAACTGCCATCCCGGCTCGCCATTGGTCCACTTCCCGCAATTGCGTATGAGAAAGGATGGACCAGTTTTTTTCGCAATAGGCGTAAGCCCTTTCTGAGAAGACGACGGCCTCAAGCAGTGAATTGCTGGCCAGCCTGTTTCCCCCATGAAGACCGGTACATGCTGTCTCCCCCAATGCAAATAGCCCTTCAATGGATGTCCGGCCCCAAAGGTCCGCCAGGACGCCTCCGCACATGTAGTGGGCGGCAGGAACAACAGGTATGGGTTCTTTTGTTATATCAATTCCATATGTGAGACATTTCGCATAGATATTTGGAAAGCGTTTTTTCAAGAATTCAGGGTCCCTGTCGCTGATATCAAGATACACGCAATCCACTCCGCGCTCTTTCATCTCTTGGTCAATCGCTCGCGCCACTGTATCCCGCGTCGCCAACTCCAGACGTTTATCATATTTTTCCATGAAACGGGTGCCGTCCTTGTGGATAAGTATTGCGCCTTCCCCCCTGACCGCCTCAGAAATCAAAAAGTTCTTTGCATTCGGATGAAACAGACAGGTAGGATGAAATTGGACAAATTCCATATTTGCAACCTTTGCACCCGCCCGAAAGGCCATGGCTATCCCATCGCCCGTAGAAATATCCGGATTGCTTGTGTAGAGATAGACCTTTCCGCTCCCTCCGGTGCAGAGTGTTGTAACCTTAGCTCGATAAGGGATCACTCGACCGTCTTGTTCCAGGACATACGCCCCGGCGCAGGTTCGCTGGCTCACTCCGTTTATTTCTCGTTCCACCATGAGGAGATCAACGGCTGAATGATTCTCGCAGAGCACGATATTGGCATTAGCCTTGACCTTTTCCAAGAGGGCACGCTCAATTTCCCTGCCGGTTAAATCATAGGCATGAGCTACTCTCCTCCGTGAATGCCCCCCCTCTCTACCCAGACTCAGATTCTTCCCATCCTCCTCGTCTTTAACAAACTGCACCCCTATCTCCAGAAGATCCCGAATTCTTTCAGGCCCCTCTCTGACAACCGTCCGAACCACATCCAGATCACAGAGACCGGCCCCGGAGATAAGCGTATCCTCTTCATGCAGTTCAAAGGAATCCTCCTTGGAGAGAACTGCGGCAATACCACCTTGAGCAAGATTTGTTGCCGTATCAATATCCCTCTTCTTCGTAACAACAACCACTCTTCCCAATTGAGAAACCCTGAGCGCATAGGACAACCCCGCTATGCCGCTTCCTATAACCAAAAAATCCGAATCCATATATCACCGCTCAAATAATGTTTCACGTGAAACATACACATCACGAAATCACAAGAGTATCAATTTTCAATACTTAAAATGAAAATCATTAGTTTACAGAAAAAAATGATCGATTTGGGCGTCCAAAGACGCAATATAAAATATTTCGATTGTTAGAAACCGAAGATTGTATTAAAAGTCTTACTATGAATGCAAATTTTGCGTCACTTTTGAGGTTATCATGAAAAAACTTGGTAAAATTGTTGCTGTCGCAAATCAAAAAGGGGGTGTCGGAAAAACCACATCATCGGTTAATCTGGCAGCTGCTCTCGCAGTCAAACACAAAAGCATCCTTCTTGTCGATTCCGACCCTCAAGGGAATGCAACGAGCGCGGTTGGCATAACTATACGAAACATCAGCAACCACCTTTACCACGCCTATCTCGGTACCTGCAGTGTTTCAGATATACTCTTGGAAACAGGAATCAGCAATCTTAAAGTATTACCCACCTCAATAGACCTGGTTGCCGCAGAAATTGAGCTTATTTCAGTCGAAAAGAGAGAGCGGTACCTTTCAAATATCCTTAAAACAATCCGCACCGACTTTGATTATGTATTGATAGACTGTCCCCCTTCACTGGGGCTTCTGACAGTCAATGCCCTTACAGCGGCTGATTCTGTGCTGATCCCGATGCAATGTGAATATTTTGCCTTGGAAGGCCTGGCCCAGCTTGTCACAACCATACGTTCAGTAAAACGCTCCTTCAACAAGAATCTCTATATTGAGGGACTCCTTTTAACCATGTTCGATAAGCGCAATAAACTCACACATCAAGTTGCTGATGAAATAAACAAACATTTTGATAAACAGGTCTACAAAACAGTCATTCCTCGGAATGTCCGTCTGAGCGAATGCCCGAGTCATGGGAAGACAATCAGCGAATACGATCCACTGTCCAGTGGGGGCAAGGCGTACAGCAGCCTTGCCGACGAATTTCTCGCACAACAGAAACAGGGGTAAATTGTGTCTAAACTAACGGGACTTGGCCAGGGTGTTAATCTTCTCTTCGGGAATGAAACGGAAGAGGAAAAATATTTTTTATGCGATATCGATACGATAAGGCCGAATACATACCAGCCGCGAACGTATTTTGATGAAGGCGAACTGTTGGAACTGGCAGATTCAATCAAGGCTAACGGCATCATTCAACCCCTTATTGTGACTCCATCCGATACACATGGAGAATACACGCTTATAGCGGGAGAAAGAAGATTACGAGCCTCTAAACTGGCTGGACTTACCACAGTCCCGGTAGTGGTCCGCGATGTTGAAAACGAGGATTCTCTCCTTGAACTGGCAATCATAGAAAATGTTCAACGAACAGATCTTAACCCGATCGAAGAAGCTGAAGCCTATAACAGACTTATCGAGAAGTTTGGCTATACACAGGAAGAAACCGCAAGAAAGGTTGGTAAAAACAGATCAACAATAACCAACATGTTAAGACTCCTCAATCTTCCGGATTTCATTAAAAATGATATAAGCGCTGGTGTCTTATCCGAGGGACATGCCCGATCACTTTTGCGCCTGGGAGATGACATCCTTGGTCAAAAGGAAGTCCGCGATTTAATAATAAAAAACAAGCTGTCAGTGAGGCAGGTAGAGAAATTGATCCGCAAGATTCAAAGTCAGCCTGCACTGAAAAAACCAGCGGTAAAACCGGAACCGATCCCGGCCTCATACCTCGGTGTCCTCGCAAATCAACTGATCAACAACCTGAACTCCAACGTGAAAATCTCCCAAAACGGAGGACGGGGAAAGATAGAGATAGAGTACTATTCCATTGATGACCTTGAAAGGCTGATAGGCATAATCCTGAACCGGACAACTCTTGAAGCATCGGATACAGAAAATGAAAAACACTGTGACTGATAAGGGGGAACACTGTAAGGCACCATAAGTAATACCTGTAAATACTGATAATTACAGTACACCAAAACCAGCACGTAAAAGGGAATCACGGCTGACCATCCCCCTAAACCGTCCGTCTTTATCAACAACCGGCAGCCTTTTGATGACCCGTTCCAACATGATCCGAATAGCCTCTTCCAAAGGAGCATCGTCCCTGATTGTCACAACCTGCGTCTTCATGACCTCGGCAGCCGTTTTAGCCTTCAGATGCTCCTGCAGTTCACGATACCGTCTCCCTTTCTCGGTAAACGGTATCCTGCTGGCCAGATATTCAACAATGCCGGGATGGCGGTCAGTAAAGGCAATCAAGAGATCCTTATCTGATATAAGACCAAGGAAAATCCCGTCCGAATCCACAACGCACACACGCTCTATGTCGTTTGAATCAATTATCTGAATCACATCATCTACCGGCGTTTCCGGGAGTACAGTGCGCGTATCGCCTCTTGCAATGTCGGAGACAAACTTCAGATTTTCTATCTGAACATTTTGCTTCTGAAACGTCCGCCAATCAGGGCCTTTACGCAATACTGCATTAAAAACATCGAGACGAGAGAGAATACCTACAAGTTTTCCTGATTTACTGACAACGGGAAGCCGTTTGACGTTATTTTTCAACATCAGATGGACAGCATCAGTGGCTAGATGGTCTTGATTAATAGTAACAGCAGGACTGGTCATGATATCACGGGCAACCTTCGTCTCCAGTTCATGAAGAATAGAATCCGCCTTTGATTTTTCAGCAGCAATAAAGAGACCGATACGAAGAGGCAGGTTCGCTCGGTAAATCAAGTCACCCTGCGCTATGACACCGACCGGAGAACCGCTCTCATCGATGACAGGGACACCTGTAAAAGAGGACGAAAGAAAGATCTTAACAACATCATCAAGAGGTGTATCTGTCATGACAGAAACTGGGTCAACGGTCATGATCTCTTTGACCCTGGTGTTTTTGGGGATAAGCGAACCGTTTGTCGTGTGAAAAATTACATCCATATCCCTGAGAGCAATAATACCATCGGTTACCATCTCCTGTATGCCGGATAACACGAAGTCAAGGTCGGTGGCAGGCAAAATGACAGTAATGCGAATCGGCATGTTAAAAGAAAGCACTTCAATCCACTGAGTGGCAATGTCACCCGACTCATACGAACCCTCAACACCCCTGGTTACGATTGACCTCGCGGCAATCTTCAACCCGCTGACATATCTGACAATGGCACCGTGAATCGGTTGCCCGCGCCATCGCGCATCCTCGCTCGTGAATATTTCAATGCATTTATATTTTAACATCACCCCTCCTGCTTCAAAAAATCATGCAAAAATCCCAATAATTACAAGAAATAAAGAGATAGACAATGCCCTCGGCATATCATCAGCCTCTCTCATATAATCTTTGCAAGAATTTCTCCAGCCTTCAGCGCAGCAAATCCTGCCAGCACACTTAAGAACACGTTCAAGGCGGCTAGCATCATCTCCCCATTGCTTACGAGCCCTCCAGTTTCATACTCAAACGTCGAAAAGGTCGTATAGGCACCAAGAAAACCGACAACCAAAAGAAGCCGCCAAAAGGGAGGAGCAGCAAAACGCTCCATCAAAAGCGCCATAAGAAATCCAATCAAAAAACTCCCACTGACATTAATGATAAACGTCCCCAGAGGAAAAGGACGTCCCCACTTTTGACCAATCCAATTGGCAAGCAAAAAGCGGACAATTGCCCCTATAAAACCGCCCGCACCTATAATAAGGCACCTTTGCAGGGTTTCCAGATTCATGACGCCCGTTGTGAAGAGTTACGGATGGCTAATCAAGAACCACCCTCATCGAAACAAGACTTTCACATAAAAAAAGTATGTTTCCTTTGTATGATTTTTAGACAGAAAAAACAAGTTCTACAATGGATTGATTGGCTAGCATTCTAAAGAATAAAAGAAAGAAGTTCGATCATTGCACGAAAGAGAAGAGAAGTATCCTGCTACTCTTGCTGAAGGATAAGGTACTACAAGAATCACGGTTTTCCCTGCAACCAGCGACTGCTCATGGTAGATTCAAGACGGGTGGCAAAATCAGTAAATTGCAGGATTTCACTTTCAGTAAACAAACCGAAAAGTTCATTTTCAAATGAAGTTGCGGTTTCAAGGATCCGCATAACCAGTATTTCCCCCTCTGGAGTCAGAAAAAGCAACTTGGCGCGCCGATCATTACTGTCTTCCACTCTGCGAATGAGCCCCTTGGTTGAAAGAGTATCAAGAAGGCGGACAAGTGAGGGGCTTTCAATACCGAGAGAGGCAGCCAAATCCTTCTGACATACCCCATCACCGATATTTTTGAGATGGAGAAGAGGCCGCCAGGTTGCATCTGTCAGACCATGAGACTGAAATTCACTATCCAGAATTTGACGCCAACGCCTGCTCATATGAGCGAGCCGAAAGAGAAGGCTCCGTCGATTGATTTGCTTTTGAGATGTTTCCATACCACAAAAAGTAGCATGCTCATATTTATACTACAAGACAAAATCAACCGTTTTCAAGACAAGGATAAATGCAGAGATTTTAGAAAATAAAAACCCCGCGTGAACCAAATCACTTGGGGTTTTTTAATGGCGGAGAGAGAGGGATTCGAACCCTCGGTGGGGTTTTATCCCCACACTCGCTTAGCAGGCGAGCACCATCGGCCTACTCGGTCATCTCTCCCTCTATGGCGGAGGAAGTAGGATTCGAACCCACGGTACTTTCGTACAACGGTTTTCAAGACCGCCGCCTTAAACCGCTCGGCCATTCCTCCAGACCCTGCTTATGTACCATCTGTGTTTCAATATGTCAACGATCACCCTGAGTAACCAGTTTTTTTAGGTCTAAAAATACAAATTTGTAATATTCATTAGAAATTATTGTAATAATCTGGTAAAAGGGGAATGAATTTTTTACGTTGAAAAATCACTCATTCTATCTGAACTGAATTTATGCAGGAAACCAAAGACATCTCTGTTGCGCTTGAAGACCTGACCTGTCTTTATGAGATAACGAAAGAGCTTGCGTCGTCGCTTGATCTTAGTGATTGTCTCGAAAAGGCTATGGAAATCCTGGCAATTATGAAACAGATGGAAAACGGTACCGTCACCATTGTCAATCCCCTCACCGGAAAACTAGAAATTGAGGTTGCCTATGGCATTACAGCTGAGGGAAGGCGGCGCGGCAAGTATAAAATTGGTGAGGGTATAACCGGCAGGGTGGTCGCATCCGGTGAACCTATTATTGTGCCCCACATCTCCGAAGAACCCCTTTTTTTAAACAGAACCAGAGCAAGAGGGGATATCACCAACCAAAACAGATCGTTTCTCTGTGTCCCTATCCAGGATGGCCAACAGATTATCGGGGCACTCAGCGTAGACAGAATATATGAAGGAGGCCTGACGGATCAGGCCAATACAGATCTCCGCTTTCTTACGGTCCTAAGCGGTCTCATTGCCCAGACAACCAAAAGAATTCAAACAGTCAATCATGAAAAAGAGCAGCTTCATTTTGAAAATCTGAAGCTTAAACGAGAACTCTCCGAAAAAAACAGGATCAACGACATCGTCGGCAACTCCAGCAGGATGCAGGATGTCTTCGAGATGATCCACCGGGTCGTCGACTCCAATGCTACAGTGCTGCTTCGAGGCGAGTCCGGCACGGGTAAAACTCTTGTTGCCAAGGCTTTGCATTATAATGGGAGAAGGAAAGAGTTTCCCTTTGTTGTCGTCAATTGTTCAGCTTTACCGGAAACGCTGCTCGAAAGTGAGCTCTTCGGTCATGAAAAAGGTGCCTTTACAGGGGCCACAGACCGCAAGATCGGACGTTTCGAGCAAGCAGAAGGGGGAACACTCTTTTTGGACGAAATCGGTGAAATCAGCCATTCAGTTCAAGTTAAATTGCTCCATGTCGTCCAGGAAAGGACCTTTCAACGCCTGGGATCGACGAAACCAATAGAGTGCAATGTCAGGCTGGTTGCTGCCACGAACAGAGATCTTGAAACTGCGGTATCTGAAAAAAATTTCCGCGAGGATCTCTATTACAGATTGAATGTATTTCCTGTCTATATGCCGCCTCTGCGGGAAAGGCGGACTGATATTCTTCTTATTGCCGAGTTTTTTCTCGAAAAATACACAAAGGAAAACAACAAGAATATCAGAAGAATATCAACCTCTGCCATTGACATGCTGATCCAGTATCACTGGCCTGGTAATGTCCGGGAGCTTCAGAATTGCATCGAACGCGCTGTTCTGATATGTGATGATGACTCCATTAAGGGCATACATCTGCCACCGACCCTGCAGGTGGCTGAAACCAAGAGTCAGAATCATCCCCTTTCCCTGACAGCCGCGGTAGAGAATTTTGAAAAAGAGTTGATTATTGAAGGCCTGAAAAAATATAACGGCAACCAGACTAAGACCGCCACCTTCCTTGACACCAGCCTTCGCATCATCAACTACAAGATCCACCAGTACGCCATCAACCCCCGCAAGTATAAGATCAAATAATGAAACTTTTGCTTCATGTCTGTTGCGGACCATGTACGATCTACCCCTTATCTGTTATCCGAGGGGAGGGAATCGATGTATCCGGATACTTTTTCAATCCCAACATCCACCCTTTTAAGGAATTTAAGAAGCGAAAGGAAGCTGCCAGACATGTTTCTGAACATTTCAATTTCCCTATAATCTGGGAAAATAAATATGGACTGATCGAATTTCTCAGAAAAACTGTCTTTCACGAACAGCAACGGTGTCCAATCTGTTACGATCTCAGGCTCTCAAAAACTGCTTCCTATGCTCGAGAAAATGGATTTGACGCCTTTTCCACCACGCTTCTCTACAGTCGTTATCAAAATCATCAGGCCTTGCTTGAAACAGGACTTCGATTGGCCGATACCTTCGGTCTCTCTTTTTTTTACCGCGATTTCCGGCAAGGATGGCAGGAAGGGATCGATATTTCCCGATCCCTTGATCTCTACCGGCAGTCTTATTGCGGCTGCATTTATAGTGAACAGGAATCCTTTGATAAGCATTTTAAGAAAAAAAGTCCTCAACAAAAAGTATCTTCCTTCTTATGAATTCAATGAAAAAAATTATTGTCCTTGCAACAAATAACAAAAATAAGGTGCAGGAATTTCAGGCAATCTTAGCTGATTTTAACGTTGAAATCCGTTCAGTTTCAGACTTTGGCCCTCTTCCTCCTGTCGTCGAAGACGGTTTGACTTTCGATGATAACGCATACAAAAAGGCCTATCATACAGCAAGAATCCTCGGACTTCCGGCTATTGCTGACGATTCAGGCCTGGTGGTGCCGGCAGTAAACGGTGAACCCGGGGTATATTCAGCCCGTTACGCAGGAGAAAATGCAACTGACTCGGAAAATACAGCAAAGCTGCTGGAGAAATTGAAAGGGGTCAAAGACCGGAGGGCATATTTTAAGTGTGTTATTTCACTTGCAGTTCCATCCGGTCCAGCATTGACATATGAAGGTGAGTGTGAAGGAGTGATCTTGGAAGAACCGCGAGGAGAAAGCGGTTTTGGATATGATCCGGTCTTTCTCTTCAAGGAGTACGGAAAGACCTTTGCGGAACTCCCTATGCAGCAGAAAAATCGTGTCAGTCACCGCGGAAAAGCGTTGGCTGAATTTACGGCAGAGTTGGACAAAGTTATAAAATGGCTTGATCAGCGTCTCGCCGAAGAGAAACCGCCAAAACCAGATCATAACCAGTTTTCCCATAACGACTGGTCGAAGCCTTGAGGCCTTACTCGTCTTTAAGTTCTCTTTTTATCAGATCCCGTACGGCAATTGCACAGTCTTTTTTCTTGTACAGGATCTGATAGACTTGTTCAAGAATCGGCATTTCTATCTCATACTTACGGGACAGATGATATCCGGAAAGGGTCGTTTTGACACCCTCCGCAACCATCTTCATATCCTGCAGAATCTCCTCTAAAGAAAGGCCTTTTCCCAACCTTATCCCGACACTTCGGTTCCTGCTCAGATCTCCGGTACAGGTCAGGATAAGGTCGCCGATACCGCTCAGACCCGAAAATGTATCCTTTTCTGCCCCCATCTTCATCCCTAGACGGCATATTTCGGCAAGCCCTCTGGTGATAATTGCGGCCCTGGCGTTCAGACCAAATCCGATACCGTCGGATATACCGGCAGCTATGGCGACTATATTTTTAAAGGCTGCGCAGATCTCAATACCGATGACATCATTGCTGGTATAGACCCGCAGCTTATCCGTGCTGAAAATGATCTGCAGTTCCCTTGCCGTTTCTATCTCTCTGCTTCCTATAGTCACCGCCGCTGGGAGTCCGTCGGCCACTTCTCGGGCAAAGGAAGGTCCTGAAAGAACTGAAAGGGTGATTCCTGAATCTTTTCTCCTGCTCTCGACAAGCTCAGACATTATCTGGGACATCGTCATCAACGTCCCGTTTTCAATGCCCTTTACGGCTGAAATCACATGACATTGTGGTTCAATGAAATCGACTGCCTCGCAAAAGACATCCCGGAATCCATGTGAGGGAACCACCATACAGACGACATGCGCATCCTTGACGGCCTCCCGTATGTCCGCTGTAGGTTTGAGATTTTTGCTGAAAACCAGGCCCGGTAAGTATTTTTTATTCTCGCCATCCCGTATCATTTCCTGGATGGTATCGGCCCGATGCCCCCAAAGCAGCGTCTCGTATCCCTTTACGGAAAGGAAACCAGCAATGGCTGTTCCCCATGAGCCTGCTCCGATTACAGCTATTTTCTGCCTATTCTTCATCGGTGATTTCATCGTCGGATTCCTCAAAGGCCACGGAATCCATTCCCACAACCTTCTCCTCATCTTGAAGGTTGATTAACCGCACACCCTGGGTTGTCCGGCCTATCGTTCTCACGTTTTTCAAAGGCATGCGGATCATCTTTCCGGAGTTGGCTATAAGAATGACCTCATCATTATCCGTCACCTGCATTGCCCCGACAACATTACCGTTGCGTTCACTCTGTTTGATCGCAAAAATGCCTTTACCGCCCCGTTTTTGAATCCGGTATTCAGAGACAGGACTTCTCTTTCCATATCCGTTTTCAGTGACAATAAGAATTGATGAGTCATCAGAGATGACAATGGCGCCAACGATCTCATCACCTGCCGTCAGTCTGACTCCCATGACCCCTGCGGCCATTCTTCCCATATTTCTGATATCCGTTTCATGAAAATGAATGGACATCCCCTTCCTGGAGATCAAAAATACGGTATCATCCCCGTTAAGAATGTGAGCGGAGATTATTTCATCACCCTCATTAACCGTCAGGGCACGTTTTCCCTTCCTTAAAGGTTTAATGAATTCAGTGAGATCCGTTTTTTTGATCCTTCCCAGTTTTGTAACCATCATCAGGGTCTTTGTCTGATTATCGTCGGTCATCTTGGACAGAGGGAGAATAGCCGCTATTTTTTCGCCTTCGGAAAGTTCAAGCAGGTTGACGATTGCCTTTCCTCTCGCGGTTCGTCCCACTAAAGGAAGCTCATAGACCTTTCTCCAGAAGACCTTGCCAAAATTGGTAAAGAAGAGGAATGTATCGAGGGTGGAAGCTACATAGAGATTGGAAACAAAATCTTCTTCAATATTGGCTACGCCCTGGACCCCCTTTCCACCTCTATTCTGCGACCTGTAAAGACTGACGGGATTCCTTTTGATATAACCGGAATGGGTGACCGTAACCGCCATTTCTTCAGGTATGATGAGATCTTCCGGCAGAATTTCATCAACAGCATCTATAATCTCCGTTCTCCTCTCATCTCCGTATTCATTTTTTATCTCAATAAACTCATCCTTTATGATCTGCATGACCAGGTTTTCGTCAGCCAGAATCATCGTGAGCCGGTTTATCTCTATCAAAATCTGCTCATAATCACGGGAAATTTTATCCCTTTCCAGACCCGTGAGCCGCTGCAGACGCATTTCCAGAATTTTTTGCGCCTGAATTTCCGACAGGTTGAAACGCGCTATAAGCTGGATCTTGGCTTCCTGGGGATTACTTGATGCCTTTATGAGCTCCACCACTTCATCAAGATGGGTTATAGCTATGTTCAAGCCTTCGAGAAGATGGGCTTCCTCTTGGGCTTTTTTCAATTCGAAGGTCGTCCTTCGATAAACAATGACCTTCCTGTGCAGGATGAAATATTCAAGAATCTGTTTAATGTTCAGGGTTTCAGGCTTATTATTGACAATTGCAAGGAGGTTTATGCCAAAGGATTTCTGCATCGGGGTCATCTTATAGAGCTGATTAATGACCACTTCGGCATTTTCGTCTTTTTTCAGCTCCATCACAATCCGCATTCCATGGCGGTCTGATTCATCGCGCACTTCGTTGATGGAGGGAATTTTTTTGTCCTTGACCAGCTCAGCTATTTTTTCTACAAGCACAGCCTTATTCTGCTGATAGGGTATCTCGGTGACAATGATTGATTCTTTTCTTCCATCAGATGACTTTTCGATCTCGGTTAAGGCCCTCATGATGACGATACCCCGGCCGGTTTCATATGCCTCACGGATTCCAGCCCTTCCGCAAATTAATGCTCCGGTGGGGAAATCCGGGCCTTTAATAATAGAAATCAGCTGGTGAATGGTAATATTGGGGTCATCAATGAGGGCTGCAAGCCCATCCATCACCTCGTTGAGGTTGTGCGGAGGAATATTTGTCGCCATACCCACTGCGATGCCTGACGATCCATTGACCAGCAAAGTGGGAATTCTCGTCGGCATAACCGACGGTTCGGTAAGGGAATTGTCATAATTCGGTATAAAATCGACTGTTTCCTTTTCAAGATCCGCGACAATTTCCTTATCGATCCTGGTCATGCGTGCTTCGGTATAACGCATGGCTGCGGCAGAGTCCCCATCAAGGGAACCGAAGTTTCCCTGACCATCAACAAGAGGGTAGCGCATAGAAAACACCTGCGCCATCCTGACTATTGTATCATAGGCCGCCGTATCACCATGAGGATGATATTTACCTATTACATCACCGACTATACGTGCTGATTTGACGTAGGGTCTATTATGAAAAACCCCAAGCTCCCTCATGGCGAAGAGGGCCCGGCGATGTACAGGTTTCAAACCGTCACGTACATCAGGAAGGGCCCGGCCAACTATCACGCTCATTGCATAATCGAGGTAAGATTTCTGCAACTCTTTCTCGATAGAAATTTTAGCTGAAGTGTTCTTCTCTTCTCTCTCTTCTGTATTCATTTTTTATGTTCTGACCTTAAATATCGAGTTCTGTAACTTCAAGAGCGTGATTTTGAATAAAATCTCTTCTTGGCTCAACCTTATCTCCCATAAGGGTGGTGAAAATTTCGTCGGCCTGTTCCGCATCATCTATGGTGACCTGAATCAAAGCCCTGTTTTCCGGATTCATGGTGGTATCCCAGAGTTGTTCCGGATTCATTTCACCCAGACCTTTATACCGTTGCAGATGGCTTCCTTTAAAAGACTCATTTTTTATTCTCTGGACAAATTCATCCCATCTGGCAATCTTTATTTCCTTTTCACTGCCTGTCTGTGAAGAGATCTTTATTGTGAATTCCGCCTGGAGAAAGGTTTTAATCTCATCATAAAGCCCCATCGCAGAACGGTATTCCTTGATCAAAGGGATCCCCGGTCCCAGGGTCATCATAATCTGAGCCTTGCCGCGCACAGCAATATCAATCTCGTAACAGTCAGGCCTCCAACGGCATGATCGCAGATTTCCAATAATAAAATCTTTCGGATCAAGTTTTTCCGCCAGGTTTTTTAAAAACCCTTCCTCGGTAAACTGATCTGCGGATTTGACATTGTTCAACAGCATAAAATTCAGCATATCCTCCCAGATGTTCATTCTGCTCAGGTATGCTATTAATTTCTGATATTTACATAGTTTTTCCAACGTCTTTGGGAGGTTAACCTCTGAAATGGTTACTTCCCCTTCTTCCGTGCTGTATGAGACTTTCAATTTTTCGCTTGCTTCAGAAAAGAGATGGGAATTCAGCGCCTCTTCTTCCAAAAAGTATTTTTCCTGTTTACCCTTTCCCAGTCTGTACAACGGAGGTTGACCGATATAGACAAATCCCCCCTGGATCAACGGCAGCATTTGTCTGTAAAAAAAGGTGAGCAAGAGGGTTCGTATGTGGGCTCCATCAACATCGGCATCTGTCATGATTATGACTTTATGATACCGGAGTTTATCCATATCGAATTCATCGCTTCCTATACCGCAGCCCAATGCGCCTATCAGGTGTTTTATTTCCTCACTCCCGAGAATTTTGTCAAAACGTGCTTTCTCGACGTTCATAATCTTCCCGCGCAGTGGAAGTATGGCCTGAATCGATCTATCCCTGCCTTGTTTTGCGGAACCTCCTGCAGAATCTCCCTCCACTATGAAAATTTCGCGTTTTGCCGGATCCTTTTCTTGGCATTCAGAGAGTTTTCCAGCCATCAAAAGACTGGTTGATCCTTTTTTTCGTGAGAGATCCCTGGCCCTTCTCGCAGCTTCGCGGGCCCTTGCCGCCTCTACGGCCTTAATAAGAATCTTTTTGGCTATCTGCGGGTTCTGCTCAAGAAAAAGGGTCAACTTTTCCGAACAGACTGATTCAACAATTGACTTTACCTCGGAATTTCCCAGCTTCGTCTTTGTTTGTCCCTCAAATTGCGGATTGGGAACATGCACGGATATCACACAGGTAAGTCCTTCTCGAACATCATCCCCTCCCATTTTTTCCCGGAGATTTTTCGGTATGATATCGTCGTTTGCATATCTATTTATACATTTCGTCAGCGCAGCTCTGAACCCAGCAACATGGGTACCTCCTTCCCGCGTGCTGATATTGTTTACAAAAGAAAAAAGCCTCTCTGAATATCCGTCGAAATACTGGAATGAAATCTCGACGACGACCTGATCCTTTTCACCGCTTATGAAAATAGGCTCGGCTGTTATAGGGGTACGGTTCCTGTTGAGGTATTCAACGTAAGAATTTATCCCCCCTTCTGCATAAAATTTATCCTCAGCTCCGCTTCTTTCATCTTTTATATAAATTTTAAGATTTCTATTCAGATAGGCGAGTTCTCGTAATCTGTTCTTGACTGTTTCATAATTATATTGAGTAGTTTCAGTAAATATTTCAGGATCTGCCTTAAAGGTAATCTTGGTTCCGTTCTTTTCGCTTTTTCCTATAATTTCAAGCTCATTTATCTTTTCTCCACAACTATATTTCTGTCTATAAATATTGCCGTTTCTTTTAATTTCAGCTGTTGCTTCTATGGATAAAGCATTTACGACTGAAACACCGACACCATGCAGTCCGCCAGAAACCTTGTATGTTGAATGATCGAACTTGCCACCCGCATGAAGCGTTGTCATAACAAGCTCAAGCGCCGAAATTTTTTCTGTCGGATGCTTGTCTACTGGTATGCCCCTACCGTCATCTTCAACTGATACGGCATTATCTTCATGGATTATAACCCGTATTCTCGTACAGAAACCGGCCAGGGCTTCATCTATACTGTTATCGACAACTTCCCATATCAGGTGGTGTAAGCCCTCTTCACCTGTATTCCCTATGTACATGGAGGGTCTCTTTCTTACTGCCTCAAGACCATCCAATACTTTAATCTGGTTCGCGCCGTACTCTTCTTCTTTTTCTTCTGTCACTTTCATTACCTGATTTTCAATAGACTATTTAAGTTCTTCCTATAATTGCATGGGCATAATTATACTTAAAAAACCCGCATCCTGGTCTGATTTCATTAAACAGGGACTATTGTTGGAATTGATATATATCTGCACTGTCTCACATTCCATTGCCTGTAAAGTTTCTATGAAATATCTGCAATTAAATCCAAGAATAAGAGGTTTTCCTGTATAAGAGACCGTCTGTTCATCCTTGGCATTTCCCAACTCAACATTATTAGATGAAAGAATCATTTTTTCATTGTCTATGTTAAATTGAATCGTATGAAAGATGTCTTCGGTAAACAGATTAATTCTTTTCAGAGATTCCAAAAAAGGTATTCTCTTTATTTCTATGCAATCTGTGAGATGTACTGCACCGACTATTGCTTTATATTGCGGAAACTCTCCCTGTTTTAAACGGATAACCATGACCGTTTTACCATCTCGTAAAACAAGTTGTTTTTTCTCAAAGGAAATATCTACGGATTCTCTGTTTTCACAGAATTTTTTTATTTCCTGAATCCCCTTTTTCGGTATCAGTGTAACAGGGTTGAGGGTAAGGTTTTCAACATCAGCCGAAACCTTTTTTTCCATAATCGAGAGCCGGTGTCCATCGGAAGAAATCATCTTCAGATAGAAATCATCCTCTCTTTTTTCCCTTTCAAAAAGAACCGAAGTTAACGAATAAATATTTTCCTGTTCGCTGGCTATTGAGTAAATAACCTTATCTATCAACTCAAGAAAAACACCTGCAGGGGAGGATACGAATGTGTCCTCTTCGTATTCAGGAAATTCAGGAAATTCATCACTGGGCAAACCTGCCAGGTTGTATGTGCTCATACCAGCGTTTATGATAACCCAACTGTTCTCCGTTTCTTCGATGGAAATTGTTTTTGACCCTGATTCCCTTACTATTTCAAAGACCTTCTTTGAAGGAAGAGTTATCTTACCGTGGTTTTGTATTTCCCCTTTTACAAATGTTTTCATCCCTACTTCAAGGTCAGTACCGGTTATATAAAGACCGTCCTCCGTACTTTCTATAAAAACATTTGCAAGTATTGCCAGGGTACCCTTTTTATTTGTTATATTCTGAAGACCGTTGATACCCTCTAAAAGATCGTCCTTTAAAACTGTGCAATTAAGGGCCATATGATATCCTTTAATTAATGTATTTATTTTTTATTATTATTAACATGGCTCGTATGTGTAAAATGTAACTAACCCTATAATATACTTATATTTGTTACAAACAACAGAATGTCATTAAATGAACAAAAATTGTTTATTATGAGTTATCAACACGATATAAATAGACTTATAAAAACATGTTCAACAGATACATTAGTATAAATCCTGTGAAATGTGCTTTTAATGAATTTTGTATGAAAAACAGTAACAAAATAATAACAGAGAAATTTAAAATATGCGGAGAAAATCAAAGCCTTATTTTATTGGAAACTACTAAAAATATCAATATAATAATATGAATTTGTCATGATCAAAAATTATTCTCAATCATTTAAAAGACGTCTCGGTACAGCAATTGATCTTTATATAAAAGAGAAGGTTTTTCCGGGAGCAGCAATAGGTATATCATATTTAGTTGAAGGTGAATTTCAAAGAGCAACGTTCTGTTATGGAAAGATAGATGATTCAGAAAATCTGGTCGATACCAATACATTCTACGATCTGGCATCGCTAACCAAACCACTGGTAACAGTTTTTTCGATTCTGGCCCTTATTGAAGAAAAAAAAATCGGCTGGAATGAAAAACTGGATTCTCTCCTTTCTCAAAGTATTCCAAAAGATAAGAAGAATATAAGCCTGCTTAACCTCATGTCCCACAGCTCTGGTTTGCCAGCGCATAGAAAATATTATCTCAGTTTGTCAACTATACCACCAGAAGAGAGAAAAAAGGAGATTATTGATGCAATAGCAAAGGAAGAACTGCTTTATAAAAATGGAGAGAAAAACATATACAGTGACCTTGGTTATATCCTCCTTGGTAATATAATAGAAAAAAAATCAGGGATGGGGGTGGAAGAATTTTGGAATAAAAAAATTATAAATCCCATAAATCTGCAAAATACACTCTTTTTTCCCAAAAATAAAAAATCGGCCGGCATCATTTTCGCTTCAACGGGATACTGTTCCGATATTAATAAAAACCTCTATGGTACGGTCCATGATGACAACTGTCGTTTCATGGGAGGAGTGGCAGGTCATGCCGGTCTCTTCGGCACTGTAGAAGGAGTCTTAGCTTTTAGTGAGAATATAGTAAAAGGATACAGTGATTGGTATAAACATCCATCTTTCAGCAACACAAACCTGCGAAAGGTGTTAGAAAGGCAGCCGCATTCGGAATGGGCGCTTGGATTTGATACCCCCCATCCTGAGACATCCAGCAGCGGGAGATACTTTTCCTTTCCCTCTGTTGGCCATCTTGGATTCACAGGGACATCTTTCTGGATAGATCTAAAGAGGAAAATAGCGATAGTCTTCCTTACAAACAGGGTATTTTATGGTGTGGAAAATGAAAAAATAAAGACCGTTCGACCGCAGGTACATAATTTGATAATGGAGGAAATTTTGAAAATCATTAATGATGGTAGTGATATCCAATAAAAATCCTATCCTTTTTTTATAAAAAAACTCATATACCCAAAGCCCACCCTTGCTCCCAAATATGTATGACCAACGCGTCTGCACCATTTCGAAATATCATTAAGGGAATCAGAATCTGTGCTGTCAACCTGAAGAATCTGCCCTGAACTGAGCCCGTTCAATTTCTTTTTAGTTACAAGAAGCGGCAAAGGACAGTTTAACCCTTTGGTATTAATGGTTGTTGTAGGTATGATTCCACTATCGGAGAAGCTGAATTCTTTCATAAAATAATCCTGATAAAAAAGGCAGCCAAGTTACAGGAGCACGTATATTGCGAACCTCCCAAGACGTTTAAAAATTGAAATATATTACATGTTAAAATTATCCTTTCAGTGGAAAGAAGTCAAGTTGTCGAAAATTGACAATTAATGTTATGAACAATATAAAGGATGATATATGGAGGAAAATGAAAAAAATATATTTGGTCCGGAAAAGGAAAACCTGTAGACTGAAAGGAAATAGTGCGGCCATAATAGTGTGAGACTTTTTGAAGAATTTTTTGAGAGGAAACGGGTTTGGAAAAGAAACACGCCAAAATACTGATTGCGGACGATGATGCGATGGTCCGTAGTACAGTTTCAAAAATTCTTGAAATGTTTGGATATCTTGTCCATACTGTATCCGACGGAAAAGGGGTTATTGAGATTGTTAACAGTTCTTTCGATGTTATAATACTTGATATAAACATGCCCGGAATGGACGGTTTTGATACGATACACGCCCTTAACGCCCTTGATATGGATATCCCCGTTCTATTTCTAACCGGGGCCGGTTCAATGGATTATGCTGTAAAAGCAATAAATCTAGGAGCATATGATTTTCTTACCAAGCCTATAGAAGATCTCGATATTTTTAATGTCAAAATTCGCAGAGCCATAGAAAAGCGAATGTATGTTCTGCAGGAAAAGCGCTATAAAGAGGCTCTTGAGGATGATGTCCGTATAAAGGCTAAAAAACTTGAAGAACAAAACAAGTTGCTGATTTCCTACAGCAACAGCCTTGAAAATGCGACGGTTCAATTAATGACAAGCCTTCAAAATGCTATGGAGGAAAAGGATTACTATACGGCGGGTCATACCACCCGGGTAACAGATTATGCCGTAATGCTGGGAAGGGCCATGAACCTGCGCGTAGAGGAGCAGGTTATATTGCGGAGGGCGGCACAGTTTCATGACATAGGTAAGCTCGTTATTGACCTTTCCTGTATTCAGAAACCAGGCAAGCTCACTGAAGAGGAGTGGCTGTTGATAAAAAAGCATCCCAGTGTCGGGGCGAATATAGTTAAACCCCTGGGGTTTATGAAAAGGGAGCAGTTCATAATACGGCATCATCATGAAAGAATGGACGGGAAGGGATATCCTGATGGATTGAAGGGAGATGCCCTGGATACATTAACGAAGATTCTGATTGTGGTAGACAGTTATGATGCAATGACTTCGCGGAGGAATTATCGCAAAAATCTGACAATGGAAGAAGCCATAGCCGAACTCAACAACTGCTCCGGAACACAATTTGATCCTGTAACTGTCAGATATTTCAGTTCGAGCATAGCAGATTTTGTTAACGTAAATAATGTCTTTTCCCAGGAATATCTGGATGATTTTGACATAACTGAAAATTAAATCCCCTTCTTTATCGATAAAAAAATGAAAATAACACAAAAAGAAGTTGAGCACGTAGCGCATTTGGCACGGCTGAACCTCAGCCAGGCTGAGCTTGAAAAAATGACGGAGCAACTGGATACTCTTCTCTCCTATGTGGCGAAACTGGATGAACTGGACACGCAAAATATACTGCCTACAACCCACGCTTTTTCCATATCAAACGCTTTTCGAGACGATACTGTCCGGAAATCCCTCTCCAGAAAAGATGCCCTGGCCAATAGTCCGAAACAAAATGATGAGTACTTTGTAGTTCCGCGAATAATCTAGTATTCCTTGAATATTGAGTGTTTTCGTTCCAGACCAGGTTGACCTCTTGATAAAGCAGAAATAATACAAAATAAAAAATACCAGGAAACGGTATCCAGTTATTGAGGATAGAATGCACCCCAACGAATTAACAATTTGTCAGGCTTTGGATAAAATCAAAAAGGGCGATTTGTCTTCCCGTGAATTGACTGAAAGCTGCCTTGAAAGGATTACAGAGGTCGATGACCGAATTAATGCCTTTCTACGCGTCGACCCGGAACGCGCCCTGGCCCGGGCTGATCTGGCGGACTCAAAGAAGGGAAACGAAAGGGGGCTGTTGTGCGGAATTCCCGTTTCCATAAAGGATCTGCTCTGCACGAAAGGAGTCGCCACTACATGCGGATCAAAGATTCTGGAAAATTTCATCCCCCCCTATAATGCGGATGTTGTAGATAAACTGGAGAAAGAAGGTGCTGTTATTCTGGGGAAAACTTCGATGGATGAATTCGCAATGGGGTCGACTTCTGAAACCTGCGCCTTCAAAATTCCTGAGAATCCATGGAAGAAGGGATATGTGGCCGGAGGCTCTTCGGGCGGATCCGCTGCTTCTGTTGCTGCCTGCGAATGTCTCGCCTCTCTTGGATCGGACACGGGTGGATCCATCAGGCAACCGGCATCGCTCTGCGGCGTTGTCGGTATGAAACCCACCTACGGACGGGTTTCCCGTTATGGGCTGATCGCCTATGCCTCTTCCCTTGATCAGGTTGGCCCTTTTGCCAGGGACGTGCAGGACTGTGCTCTGATGATGAATGTTCTTGCCGGATATGATAGCAAGGACTCCACATCCGTGCAGATTGAAAAGCCGGATTATACCGCATTCATGCTTCCGGGAATGAAAGGGATGCGGATCGGTGTGCCCAGGGAATATTTTGGTGAAGGTCTTGATCCGGAAGTAGAAGGGGTGGTGCGTAACGGGATAGCCCTGCTGCAGGATGAGGGGGCCGAAATAGTGGAAGTTTCCCTGCCGCATACGGACTATTGCGTAGCCGTGTATTATCTGATAGCCCCTGCCGAGGCCAGCTCCAATCTTGCCCGCTATGACGGTGTTCATTATGGCCGCAGGGAGATGTCTGCGGATTCGCTCATCGATCTGTATAAGGACTCACGGTCTGCCGGATTCGGCACGGAGGTTAAGCGGAGAATTCTCCTTGGCACATACGCACTGTCCTCCGGATATTATGATGCCTACTATAAAAAAGCCTCACAGGTCCGGACTCTTATCATGAATGATTTTAAAAAGGCCTTTGAATCCTGCGACGTGCTGATATCACCCGTAGCACCGACACCGGCATGGAAACGTGGCGATAAGAGCGATGACCCTTTAGCTATGTATCTCTCGGACATTTTCTCCATTTCTGCAAATCTTGCCGGTATTCCGGGTATCTCTGTACCAGGAGGTTTCAGCGGGGAAGGCCTGCCCATAGGTATTCAACTCCAAGGCCCTCATTTTAAGGAAGAGTCTCTTTTTAAGGTTGCCTTCAATATCGAACGCAGTCTTGGTATTTCAGGAAAAAAACCGGTTCTTTGATCGAGAATATATAAGAACGGTGAGGTGGGCAATCCCGCTGCATGGAATGATCCTTTTATCTCTGGAAAAATTTGAAACTACACCTCCCTGAAAATATAACCTCTGCAATATCTTGTCAGGCCGCGAAATCTTTGGAAGAGCTGGAACGGGATCTTGGGGTTGCGGATACTGTGATGCTGGCCTGCAATGAGAATCCCTGGGGGCCCTCTCCGGCTGTGGCCAGGGTACTCGCATCGGCAGCGCTCCAACGATATCCTGACCCGTCGGGCTGGGCGCTCAGGAGTGCCCTTGCCAGGAAAATAGGGGTTTCAATCGGTGAGATATTTCTTGGAAACGGTTCAACTGAAATAGTGGAGCTGGTGATGCGGGCCTTTGTCGGGACCGGCTCTGAAGTAATCACAGGATTTCCTGCGCCATTAACGTATCAGCGATGTGTTCAAGCTCTTGGAGGCCGGAATATCGTCGTTCCCCTGAGGCGATTGAGCTATAATCTGGGAGCCATTATGGGTTCCGTTTCTGAAAAAACCAGGATAATCGTATTGGATAATCCCAATAATCCAACAGGGACGGTTATGAATCCGGGGGATTTCTACTCATTTTTGAGCGGTGTTCCTGAATCGATACTGGTGGTCCTCAATGAGTCCTATGTGGACTTTGTAGACGATGAAAAACTGCTGGATATCTTCTCGCTTGTCCGTAACACGAAAAAACGGTGCGGGGTTGCGGTGATTCGCTCTTTCTCTAAGGCATATGGCCTGGCCGGTTTGCGAATTGGCTATGGGATTATGCCGGAAGAAGCGGCCCGTTGCCTGCAGAAGTTGCGGCAGCCGTATGCTGTCGGTGCTCTGGCTCAGATCGCGGCCCTGGCGGCTTTTGAAGATGACCAGTATCTCAGGCAGACGCAGGAACGCATCAGAAAAGGAAAAGAGCATCTGCGGGAAGAGGTGAAAAAGCTGGGGTGCACCAGTTATCCCTCTCAGACAAATTTCATCCTGATTGATGTGAAAGTGAATGCCGAAACACTCTATCTGGCCATGTTGAAAAAAGGTGTGATCGTTCGCTCCATGGCAAGCTACGGATTTTCCGATTGTATCCGGGTCAATGTAGGGACAGAAAGCGAAAACGAGAAATTTTTACTGGCGCTTGCTGAATGTTTAGTGGATATCGAAAATGCCTGAAAAAACAGATATAATCACTCTCGATGGACCATCCGGAGTGGGGAAATCGACAATTAGCCGCATGATAGCCGCAATGCAGGGATATACGTATCTGGATACCGGGGCAATGTATCGGGCTGTCGGATTTTATTTAAAAGAAAATTCAATAGATATCGAAGATTTCGAAGAGGTGGCCGCATGTCTCGGGGATATCACCATACAGCTGCTCCCGGCTCGCAACGAGGCCGGGGATGCCGGAGTTCTCTTAAATGGGGTCGATATCAGTGACCGAATCCGTACGCCGGAGATATCCATGCTGGCATCCAGGGTATCGGCTATACCGGCAGTACGGGTGAAGCTCACGGAACTGCAACGCCGAATCGGTTTGGAAGGGCGTGTCGTGGCGGAAGGCCGGGATGTCGGTACAGTGGTCTTCCCGGATGCCGCCCATAAATTCTTTCTTGATGCGGATATTCATGAACGAGCCCGTCGCCGTATACGACAGATGCGTTTAAACGGAGAAACGGCTGATGAAAATGAAATCCTGGAGATGATCCGAAAAAGAGACAGGGATGACAGCGAAAGAAGCATAGCCCCGCTGAAAAAGGCCGAAGACGCCCTGTTGATTGACACAACAGGGCTCACAATAGAGGAAGTCTGCTCCGGAATACTGCGTTCAATACGGTCATAAAAAACCTCGATACCCGCAAAACCTGGGGTATCGAGGAAAAAAAACCGTCCTTCAATCATTCCGCTCTGAAATCATCCCTTCTGTTCATGGCATAGGAGGATTCATCCTGGCCTGTAAAAAGAGGCCTTTCCTCGCCATAACTGACAGTCCTGATTCTTGAAGATTGAATTCCAAGGTTGACCAGATACTGTTTGGCGGCGATGGCCCTTCTTTCCCCCAGGGCCATGTTGTATTCATTGGTACCCTTGGCATCACAGTTGCCCTCGATGACAATCGTGGCGCTCTTATTCTTTTTGAGGAAATTGGCGTTGCTGACCATTCTGCCGGACATTTCTGACTTGATGGTGGATTGGTCGAAATCAAAGTAGATCGGAGAGAGCCCCGGGGTGCATCTGCCATGTTCCCGTTTGTAGGCATCGGACTGATCGTCCGGGTTGTTTACCGAGAGGTTCCCGTTTCGCCCGTTTCTGCCTGTGTCGCTCAGAGTGCCGACACTTCCTGTGTCATTTTCCGAAGAATCCGGATATTCAATATTTTTTCCCCCTGACATATCAGAGCCTTCTGGGGTGACAACCTTTTTTTCACAACCGCTTCCAATAAGGACAAGCGATCCGAATAATGCTGAAACTAGGAGAGTTCTGATGGTTTTTGTTTTCATGCGTTTTCCTCTGTCTCTGAAATGGTATGACTCTTATAACGTGTAAATTTTGAATCCCTTTCGCTCTTGAATTCGAATAAAAAATACAGTCTGGAGAGGTATGTATCGAAAAGACGATTACTGCCAGCGTACACTGCTCCATATTCTAGTCCTAATCGGGGAGAGGTCAAGAAAATTCCTCTTTATTTCAGTGCGGGCACGGAGAAATAAAGAGGAATTGAATCAGCATAATGATGCGTATTGGATAAAAGTACTATACTATATCCCCGTTTGTTTTCAAACTGTGGACATACACAGATATATTGACAGGGTTGCAGGGGCACGAAGAGAAGCCGGGCATGGGCTTCGGGGGAAACGACAGGGAATTATATGGCATATGAAAAAGAACGGATATTCAATGCGAGCTGCGCGGCAGGACTGGAACAGCTCGTTGCCGGAGAAATAGAGTCGTACGGTGGAAAGAATACAGCTCAGGCCAGGGGCGTGGTCACCTGGCAGGGGGATATCTCTTCCGGATACCGCGCCTGCCTCTGGTCCCGGTTTTCATCTCGTATTTTTCTTCAGATTGCCGAATTCCAGGCAGCCGATAATGACAGTATCTATAAACAATGCAGTGATATAGATTGGAGTGAGCATTTTGATTGCGACACAACCTTTGCGGTTGATTGCACGCTCAGCGAAAAATCGATGATCACCCATAGCAAATTCGCATCCCTTCGGGTCAAGGATGCTATTGTCGATCAATTCAGAACCAGAATGGACCAGCGTCCCTCGGTGCAGACCGACCGGCCAGGGGTCCAGATAAACCTTCATATCCATGGGGACCGGGCCGTTCTGGCAATCGATCTTTCCGGAGAGAGCATGCACAGGCGGGGCTACAGGGCGGCGACAGGGACCGCTCCGCTGAAGGAGACGCTGGCCGCCGCCATCGTCAGCCTGGCCGGATGGGATAGTTCGGATGATGACCGAATCCTGGTGGATCCGATGTGCGGATCCGGGACGCTGCTCATCGAGGCTGCTCTGATTTTCGGAGACTCTGCTCCAGGGCTGTCCCGGGGGTATTTCGGCTTTACCGGCTGGAAGGGGCATGATGAGGATCTCTGGACCGGCCTTGTCAATGAGGCAGTGGCCAGGGAAGAGGCCGGGATGGAGAGGAAATGGCCGCTCATCCTCGGCTACGATGCCGATCCCGTTGTCATTTCCGCCGCCAGAAAAAATATAGTCCGGGCGGGACTGGAGGAGAGGATCCGGGTACATCAGGCCGAACTCGCTGTCCTGCAAAGGCCGGGAAAAAACGGCATTGTTATCTGCAACCCTCCCTATGGAGAGAGGCTTGCGGATGCGGAAGGAGTTGCACAGCTGTATCGAGCACTCGGCCGCATTCTTCGGGAGCGTTTCACCGGCTGGCAGACGGGTATCTTTATTGCGAACACCGATCTGGCTGACCGGCTGGGAATCGCCTGGGAAAGCAGCCATAAACTCTATAACGGTCCTTTGGCCTGCCGGTTATTTGTCGGTCCAGTCTCCGCTCCCCGCGAGGATCCTGTTCAATGGGCGCTGGTACCTGTCCCGGAAGAGTCGGAGGGGGCCGATTTTGCCAACCGTCTGCAAAAAAACCTGCGCAAGCTCCTCAGGTGGGCTGAACGTGAAGGGGTGAGTTGTTTTCGGGTCTATGACCGGGATATGCCGGAATACAATGTCTGCATAGATATCTACGAAAGATGGGTTCATGTCCATGAATACGCCCCTCCCTCCTCCATCGATGCTGATCTGGCCCAAAGCCGGTTGCGCCTGGTCTTGTCCATAATCCGCGAGACTCTGGGGATCAAGAGAGAACGGATTTTCGTCAAAACCAGGTCCCGGCAGAAGGGAAAACAGCAATACGAAAAAAAGGATAGCCGCAATAAAATGCATGAAGTCCGGGAGGGAGGCTGTTCCTTTCTGGTCAACTTTACGGATTATCTTGATGCCGGTCTGTTTCTCGATCACCGGCCGATCCGGGCCAGGATAAAACGGGAGGCGGCTGGAAAACGTTTTCTCAATCTCTTTGGTTATACCGGGACCGCAAGCGTTTGTGCCGCCTCGGGCGGGGCAGCCTCCACAACCACGATAGATCTGTCAAATACCTATCTCCAGTGGACGCGAGCCAATTTATCTCTCAATGGATTTTCAGGGCCGATGCATGAAACTGTGAAGGCGGATTGTCTCGACTGGCTGCAGGATACCGACAGGGTGTACGATCTCATCTTTCTTGATCCTCCGACATTCTCCAATACAAAAAAGGCGGCGCGGATCTTCGATATCCAGAGGGATCACGGACGGCTGATAGGGTTGGCCATGAACCATCTGGAGGAGAAGGGGGTGTTGATTTTTTCAACAAATTTCAGGAAATTTATGCTGGATGGCAAGCTCCTGGAACGGTTTGACATCCAGGAGATCAGTGAAAAGACCCTCCCCCCCGATTTCGAGCGGAATAAGAAAATTCACAGATGCTGGGAGATCAGGAAAAAAACCGAAGACATACACCGTGACATGCCGTAACAGGGGATGGAAATGGAATTTTTCTCAGCCAGTTATTGTGAGACCGGCTGCAGGTATGGTAAAGAGGACCTATAACGTCATTGAATTTCAATAATTGGAGGCTGTGCGAGTGTCAGAAACTACCAGGCTTAAGCAGCGGGTGCATACCCTCGAGCAGGAGTTGGAACTTCAGAAAAAAAATCTCGAAGATCTGAAAACACGCACTGGCGGGTCTCATCCGGCCGAAAATCAGGGGGATTGCGAACCTCTGATACATGAAGAGGTTGAGCGTCGTACCCGGGAGCTGCGAGCTGGCCTGGAACAGGCCAGAAAGGATAAACGCAGGGAAAGCGAATTTCTGGCCAATATCAGCCATGAGATCCTGACACCTATGGATGGCATCCTGGGGATGACGGGGCTGGTGCTTGAGACGGAGCTTACCCCGGAGCAGCGCCGCTATCTGGAGATGGTCAGCGCCTCTGCCGACCGGTTGTTGAATGTGGTCAACGATGTCTTCGATTATTCACAGGTCGAGGCGGGAAGGCTTCAATTGGCGCATACGGATTTTGATCTCTTTGATCTTCTGGAATGTGATCTCTATATTCTGAAGCTGGCGGCGGAACACAAGAAAATCGATCTGCTCCATTATATTGAGGAGGATCTGCCGCAGTATGTAAACGGTGATCCCGAACGATTGAGACAGGTCCTGGTCAATCTGGTCAACAATGCGATAAAGTTTACAGAAAAAGGGCTGGTCACTGTTGATGTGACTGTTGCCGGACGTGTGCCAGGTAACCTTGTTGTGAAGTTTTCCATTACCGATACGGGGATTGGCGTTCCTCTGGAAAAACAAAAAGGCATTTTCGATTCACTGGGTTCGGTTTGGGGGGCAGACGGCCATAAACAGAGCGGAGCCGGTCTGAGTCTTGCGGTATCGGCAAAACTGGTGGCCTTGGCCGGAGGGGAAATCGGCCTGGAAAGTGAATCCGGGGAAGGAGCAACCTTCTGGTTTACGTGGCCGCTCACCGAATCCTTGGAGGAAGGACGGCATATCTCTGCCAGAACGGCAGGTGATGAAACGTTCAGCAACAGTTTTGTTTTGAAAGGGGCGCGAGTGCTGCTGGCCGAGGATGAGCCGATCAGCGGCGCCCTGACGCAGACACTGCTGCAACAGGCGGGAGTTGAGGTCACAAGGGTGGAGAACGGCATACGGGCGCTGGAGGAAATTGAAAAAGGAGACTACAGGATTGTCCTGATGGATGTGCAGATGCCGGTAATGGATGGCCTGACTGCAACCCAGAGGGTGCGTGACCGCGAGCGCACGTCCGGAGGACATCAGTCCATCATTGCCTTGACAGCGCATGCTCTGCAAGGCGACCGGGAGAGATGTTTGCAAGCGGGCATGGACGACTATCTGACGAAGCCTGTGAGTAAGGATCAACTTATTGATATGCTGACTAAATACCTTACGACCACGGCCTTGGTCGTCGGAGGTGATCAGATAAGCCAGCCGGCGGTAGTGAAGACGCTCGTTGAGTCGGGATGGCGGGTGAGTATCGTCGAAACCGGCAGGTCGGCGGTCTATGAGGCGACCTTGTCCAACTTTGACTTGATTATGATAGAAACAGGCCCTTCTCAGAGGGACGGGATTGATACTGTCAGGGCAATCCGCAAGCTGGAGGAATATTCCGGACGGCGTGCAGCCATTATAGGTATAGGAATACCGCCTGGAGATGCCCGGCAGGACTTTATGGATGGAGGCCTGGACGATTTTATCGACCTTCCGGTTTCTAAAGATCAACTGAAAGAGAAGTTGCAGCAATTGAGGGAAATGCGGGTTTCCTGCTAACCAGCATGGCTGGACCAGAATGACCAGCCTGGGCGAAACATGAAAGCTCAACATTTCAGTATAGCCCAGGCCCGCATCAAAACGAGACTTTCATAGAAAAGAGCTGAGGAAATCCTGATTATAACGAAAAATCAGGAAGACTTGTCCGGAATCGAGCAGCACCGTATAATGGAAATACTGGTTGTAATGGAACCAGGATACGCATTCCACGTTTCGTGGCGAAAGAATTATGATACATTATTCCCAAGTTTGTCTGCATACCTTTGGCTATGCGCTTCCTCCCCGGATTGTAACCTCAGAAGACATTGAACGCCGTCTCCTTCCTGTCTATGAGAAGCTGAAGCTGCCGTCCGGAAGACTGCAGTTGATGAGCGGCATCGCTGAGCGGCGTTTCTGGGAGCCGGGAACACGGCCCAGTCAAGCGGCCACCCTGGCCGGTCAGGCGGTCCTGGAGAAGGCCGGTATTGCAGCCAGGGAGATTGAATGCCTGATCTTTACTTCAGTCTCCAGGGATATGATGGAGCCGGCCACAGCGTCTTTTGTCCATAATAATCTTGGCCTTTCCCCCGACTGCCTGATTTTCGATATATCGAATGCCTGTCTGGGGTTCCTTGACGGGATTGTCATGCTTGCCAATGTGATTGAGCTGGGGCAGGTGCGAAACGGTCTGATTGTCTCAGGGGAGACAGCCGAAGAGCTTGTTGAATCGACCCTGCTTTCCCTGCTCCAGAATAAGAATCTGAACCGCAAGAGCATCAAGCCGGCCTTTGCCTCCCTGACCATCGGCTCAGGTTCCATGGGCCTCTTCATGTGCCGGAGCCGGGACGGTGAAGACAGGCCCCGGCTGATTCATGGGGCCTGGCGGGCCAATACGGTCCATTCCGACCTCTGTCACGGAGGCCAGCAGGGAGAAGGCACGCTCATGGCCACCAATTCGGAAGAGCTGCTGTACCGGGGGGTGGAGACGGCCTCCACGACCTGGAAGGCCTTTTCTTCCGTCCCCGGATGGTCGGCAGCAGACATCGACCGGTTCTTTTGCCATCAGGTGGGATCGGCGCATGCCCGGCTGCTTTTCGACACCCTCCGGCTCGATCAGGAAAAAAACTTCGAGACCTTGGAATTTCTCGGTAATGTGGGGTCTGTCTCCGCTCCTATCACCATGGCCATGGCCATGGAAAAAGGCGTGTTCAGGCCGGGTCATAAGGGTGCGCTGCTGGGGATCGGCAGCGGCATAAACTGTCTGATGCTGGGAGTTCAATGGTGACGGCGGGATAAAGGAACAGTTTGGGGGGAGCTATGAAGGATCTTTTGACTAGGGAACAGGGCGCCTCTCTTCTGCAACTGGCGCGCCGGTCAATAGGCCGGAAGCTGGGGAGGCGGGAGGAAAATCCGATCCTCAATGGCAATGCTCTGCGCAGGAAGAGCGGCACGTTTGTGACCTTGAAAATCAGAGGACAGCTGCGGGGATGCATAGGAAATATCGAACCGGCGGATACTCTTGTCGAGAGTATTGAACGGAATGCCCTGCATGCCGCCTTCCATGATTTCCGTTTTTCGCCCTTGATTCCGGAGGAACTGGACCGGGTGCGAATCGATATCTCTATTCTCACCCCGGCTTCCCTTCTTGAGTATACCGATGGGGAAGACCTGGTCCGGAAACTGCGCCCAGGCGTTGACGGGGTGATACTCTCCTATGGTCAGACGGGGGCTACCTTCCTGCCCCAGGTCTGGGATCAGTTGCCGCAGCCGGAACAGTTTCTCGGCCATCTTTGCCGCAAGGCGGGGCTTCCCGAACGAACCTGGTGCGATGCCCATCCGGAGATCCGCATTTACCAGGTTCAATGTTTTGAAGAGGAAAAAGTATGATCGTCTTGGCAGGACCGCTGTTGCAGCGCATGGAGCTTATTTATCGGGAAATGGAGACGGAGTATGATACGGTGGCCGAAGAACTTGGTTTTTCCTGTGAAGGATGCCCCGATAACTGCTGCGATTCCTACTTTGAACATCATACCTGCGCCGAATGGAGTTATCTCTGGCTGGGCTTCCGGCAGCTTCCGCCCGAGGAGCAGAAACAAACCCTGGGCCGGGCCGCGGCCTGTCAGCGGGCCTGCGAGGAGGCCATTGCCCGGGGGGAACGTCCCCAGGTGATGTGCCCGCTGAACCGGCAGGGCCGCTGCATGCTCTATTCATACCGGCTGATGGTCTGCAGGACCCATGGCGTTCCTGCGGGCATGACCAGGCCCGACGGCAGGAAGCTGAGCTTTCCCGGGTGTTTTCGCTGTCAGGAGGTGGTGAACCAACGCTATCGGGACAGGGAGGAGGCGCCCCGTGTGGACCGGACGCCCCTTCTGCGGAAATTGGCGATGCTGGAAAACGATCTGCTGGAAGGGAAAAGGCATCTCCTGCCGAAAATTCGCCTGACCATCGCCCAGATGCTGCTGCAGGGACCGCCTGCGATGCCCGTTGCGCACTGCAGGCGATAGCGGCCTCTTTACACGGACTCCGGGTAGGGGAATTCCGGATCGTCCATCAATTTGACCATCCTCTGTTTGGTGGCAGTCTTCCGGTCATGGAACTCGATGAGGACATCCAAGGTCCGGATGACCTCTTCCTCGCTCACATCCTTCCTGATTCGCCTGCTGATCTTCGGGTGCGTGCCGCCCTTTCCGCCTGCAAAGACATCATAGCCGCTCCTGGTGGCGACAATACCGATATCCGAGGTGCCGATTCCTGAGCACCCAAGCGCACAGGCTGCGATGGCAATCTTCAGTTTGGCCTTGGTCTTTTCTCTTCCCGCAAAATGGTGCAGAATTTTCTCGCTGAGCGTTGCTGTATTGACGAGGCCCAGCTTGCAATGCTCTTCGCCGACGCAGACACGGGGAATAGGGAACTTGCCGGGCGCCTTGAAGTCTGCACCCAGAGCGGCCAGGGGTTTCTTGATCTCCTCCACCAGTGAGAGGGGGACATCAAGGAGGCGAAGGTTCTGCAGGGTGGACAGATAGATGCCAAGCTGGTATTTCCTGGCGATGTGCAGGGCGGCATCCATAATGTCCAGGGGCAGCCGTCCGCCTGGCAACAGGACAGTTATGCTTACTTTTTCTTCGTTTGACATGGTCATTCTCCGTTAAAAAGAGGCAGGGCGCTGGCCCTGCCATTCAGGATATCGTCTATACTGTGTCCGTCGATCCGGCTTACAAGGATGGTGCTGAGCAATGGCGCTATCTTTCGGTGCTCTTCCTCCAGAAGAAGAAGGCCTGGCAGGGGAAGGGCTTTCCTGGTTCTGAGTCTGGCCTGCATGATCATGGCCGGGTTGTTGAGCCGGTCCGCAATGGACGTATAGCGCGATATATCGCACAGGGACAGCAGAATATCGGTCATGTTGCCCCAGTATTCATTCTGGCCCAGATGCTCGACGATCTGCATGATTGCCGTTACGGCGGAGACGTAATAGCCGGGAAGAAGGGCCGCTTCTCCCGGTGTGCAGGGCTTCTCTGAAGCAAAACAGCGGCAGCCGAAGGGCCGTACGAGATAGATTCTGCAGCATGCATTTTCAAGAAAGGGACAGGAGACCGGCAGCACCGGGATGACCGGGTCGCTGACTTCGATTCCCTGCAGGCAGAGTCCCGCATATTCATTGGTTGTCCACTGGGGCGCCGGGGCCGCCATATCCGCCGCCAGATGCCTGGCAAACCAGTCTTCCAAGCCTTCATCCAGGATAAAATTGAGAATCCGCTCTCCCTCCAAGGCCGTTATCGTGACATTGCCGGTGCAGCAGGTTGAGCAGCCCTTGATGCAGGCCATGGGGATGGATGCCGACCATTGCTCGAAGGCGCTGTAGATCGTCCGGAGAATTTTTTCTTTCATAATTGCTTGTAAAAGTCCTTACGATGGGAGAGTTCTGCGTCACAGGCCTGGCAGCGGTGTTGACATCAGGGGTTCTCTTTCTTTTCGGGAGGCTCCGGAGCTTCGGTAATGAATCCCAGTCCGCCGCAGACGGGGCAATCATCCCAGGTCAGGACAAATCTGCTGACGCCCCTGAATTCGCATACCTGCCCCGATCCCTGGCAGATCTCGCATACCTTGACCGGCAAGGGTTCCTCATCGCTCATACTGTGTTGCCCTCCGGCTGTTGTATCGCAGGCCTCTCAATCCTGCAACAGGAAATCACGCCTGCAGATCATCGCTGCCCCGATGGCGTTGCCGACGGCGTAGTTCTCTGGAAATGTCACGGTGGTAGCCAGTCTGGATGCCACATTGGGCAGAAAAAATCTTGCCGCGGCGCCGATCCCTGTCAGGGGGATCTTCAAGGAGAAATCGACGTTCAGGATCGGATGGCGCCGCCTTGTTGCAATGAAGCCCGTCAGGGTTTTTCCCCAGGTGCGGGTGACTATATATTCAATAATCAGATTTTCGATCATCTCTTCGGTTTTGGCGATCACCATGGCGCAGAATTCTTCCGGCCCCGTTCCCATCAGTCTGCCGAGTATGGCGGCCCCGGCCAGGGAGACCGCCCTGTCTCCCCGATCGATCCTGCCTAAAGCGAGGAGAGCGTCGGTCGGAGTGAATCCCGTCTCCATGATCAGCTGCTTTCGGAAGAGGTCCTCCAGCCGGGTGTCAAGAGGGATTCCGCTCAGGCCGGTAACATGCCCGAGTCTGCGCGGAGTGGCAGGGCCATCGGCGTGGAGGGTCTGCAGGATGGGCGATTCCGGATCCTCGCGCAGTTTGGCAACCAGGCGGACGCAACGGGAATCGGCCGAAGGCCCCAGCCACTCGGAAATTTCCGGAAAACCTGTCGACATGGCGAGCGGCACAACCCTGGACGGGCCGATGGTCATGATCCCCTTATCATCGATGTGCACATGGCTGTCTCCGCCGATGCCTCCGGTGTACATGTCAACGGCCTCGACATGGGTCTTCCAGTCTCCGACGGTGCAGCCATCCGGTGAAAGTGACGGCATTCCGTTTGTGATCATGGCCATGTCGGTGGTCGTTCCCCCGATATCGATGACCAGGGAGTCGGTTGTTTCGGACTCGCTTGCTCCGAAGCAGGCGGTACAGGCCGGTCCGCTGGCGACAGTGACACCTGCCTGCCGGACGGCCTCGGACGAGGAGACGATTTTGCCGTTGCCGCCGATGACCACCATGGGGCAATCGAGGCGCTGTCCGGCCATGGCTTCATGGACTCCCTCCACGTATTCCTGCATGATGGGCATCAATTTGGCATGGAGCCCTGCTGTTGCCGCCCTCTCCTGCATGCCGGCCTGCCGGCTGATCCTGTGCGAACAGAAGACCGGTTTCGGGTCGATCATGGAAATCGTCTTTTCGGCCACCAGTTCATGGGTTGGATTTTCGATGGACATCGCCGAGCAGACCCCGTACGCGTCCACTTCATTTTTCAGCCCTCCGACAATATCCACAAGGTATTCAATATCGAGCGGTTCTTCTTCCTCGCCTTTGATGGTATGGCCGCCCTTGATGAAGACAACAGCCTTCACCGGCAGCCTGAAATGCTTGACATAGCCGATAACGAGAAGGGCGACCCTGGCCCCTTTATTTTCAACGATGCTGTTGGTGGCAAGCGTAGACGAGACAGCCACCGCCTGGATCTGCTCCGGGCAGATATCCGCTTTGGCAAACAATGCCTTCAGCGCATTGGCGGTACCGATGGACAGCTTATGATGGGTTGTCGGCTCTTTGGTTGTTTCGACCACCCGGCCGGTTGCGCTCTCCATCAGGACAGCGTCCGTGCAGGTTCCCCCGGTGTCGATTCCAATACAATATTTTTGCATTATGTTTTAAAATTCATTCGTTAAGGGGGGAGGGCATCATTCTTCCAAGATGATGGAAGCCCCCTCCGGCCAGAGATGGGCCATATTCTATATACCATTGTTCCTTGTGTCAATTATTCCGCTGGTGTATCCTGTGGGGCAGGCGACGGCAACCAGCTATTTTCAACCATGGAGTGCTATGAGTTTTTTGAATCTTGAAGGAAAGCGCTTTGCCGTCTTCGGACTGGCCAATAAAAAATCAGTGGCCTGGGCGATTGCCCGCACCCTTTTAGAAGAAGGCGCTGAAGTTATTCATGTCGTCCGTTCCGAGGCGAGACAGGAAACCGCGCGCAGGCTTTTTCCCGGCTCGCCGGTATTTGTCTGTGATGTGGAAGATGAGGCGAACATTGTCCGGGTCCGGGACCGGATTGCAGAAGAGATTGATGCGCAGCATGGCGGGCTTCTGGACGGGATTGTGCACTCCATCGCTTTTGCCAACTATTCCGAAGGATTCAAGCCCTTTCACGAGACCTGCAAGGCGGATTTTCTCCAGGCGGTGAATATCTCCTGCTTTTCTCTCATCTCCATCGCCAATCATTTCAAAAATCTGATCGAGGAGACGGGTTCGGTGATCACGATCTCCATTTCAACCACCAGAATGGCAGCGGAAAATTACGGCTATATGGCGCCGATCAAGGCGGCATTGGACTCGTCTCTCTGCTTTCTGGCCAAGAGTTTTTCCGCCTTTTCGAGCATCCGTTTCAATGCGGTGGCGCCGGGACTCCTGAAGACATCGGCCTCGGCCGGCATTCCCGGCTATGTTGACAGCTATCTCTTTGCCGAAAAGGCGACGCTCAGGAAACGGGCGCTGGCCACCCGGGAGGCCGCCGACCTCGCCGTATACCTGCTTTCGGAGCGGTCTTCGGGGATCTCGGCCCAGACCATCATCGTCGATGCCGGGATGGCTGTGAACTATTTTGACAGGGATATCGTCGGCAAAGCCGTCGGATGATCGCCGCGAAGGGCTTGCCGCTGTTGTGATCAATATCGGAACTGTCAGGAGTCTTTCCCTCTAGCGTCTTGCTTTTCAAGAATTTCATCGCTAAATTGATAAGTGTAGTTTCAGGCATGCCGGTTTGCGCCCCTCCTTTGCTCCGTGCCCTGCGCCAAAACCTCAGGGAGCCTTCAAACAGGTCCGTACGGGTGATACCTGATTGCAGGCGATAAGCTGGAACAGATTCCGGATCCGCGTGGGTGAATCGTATATTGAGTGTGAATTATGTCTAGTTGCAGGGCAAGCTTCATCTGTCAGGGCCTCTGTCCTGAATATTACTCCTCTGGTTTGCAGCCGTTGAGCGTGACGTGTATCGCCTTTGCACGGCAGGGGCTCTTCCTGAAATATCCTGTTGCCGGGAATCGCCGAGGGAAGGGAGGTACATGAAAAAAATCATTTCCAGATTGTGCATAAGCAGTGCAATATCCCTTGTTCTTTTCGCGGTCTTGGGCGGAACGCTTTTTTATTCCTTGAAAAACGGGATCGGCTTCGATCAATCCACCTTTGGTGGGGTCACCCTGAGAAACTTCCATCTCAGTCTCGATAAAAAGCTGAATCTCACGATCGGCGAAATTGTTCTCACCGGCACGAAAAACCTTCCCCAAAAGAAGCTGACGCTTTCCAGAATCAAAAAGGTTCTTGTCTCTGCCGATTTTGCCGGGAAGTGGTTTGATTCAATTCTTCTCAAAAAGATTACAGCCGGCAATACCCGAGCCAGCCTCACCTATCGAGGAAAGGGCGAAGGTTCTCTCACCGTCAACGATCCCGCCTTCTCCCTGGATGCGGATGTGACTCTTTCCGGGGATGAATTGGACTTTGCTCTCAAGCAATTCGAAAGCATCGACTACCGCAGCCGGATGACGGGCAAGATCCGGGTGGATATGAAGCGGTATACCGCCACGGCGGATATCGATCTCGACCTGGCCGGGGCGCTTCCTCTGCAACTCCACTGCGTGACCGACCGCAATGCCTTGAGCTTTGAAGGAAGCGCAACGGAAGCTATCCGCGATATTCGTCCGGTGGTTGAACTTTTTTCCCTTGACCATGACATTCAGCCGTGGATAACCGATTATCTCAAGGGAAGCTCTTTTCAACTCCATACCATTAAAGGGATTATTCCGTACAAAACCCCGGAAAAGGTTTTCGATACCCTGTATGCCAGCGTCACTGTCAAGGATACCGAATACAGTTTCGATCAGAAGTTGCCGGCCATCAAATCACCGGTCACAGAGGTGGTCTTTGAAAAAGGGATCCTGAAAATTCATCCTCAAACTCCGACCTACGCAGGACTTGATGGAGGCAGGAGCTGGCTGGATATCGACTTTAACCCTCATGAACCCGTTCTCACGGCATATATCGTGACCCAGGCCCCTCTCGGGGGTGAAATTCTCGCTCTTCTGAATTGTTACGGAATTCGCCTGCCATTCAAACAGACGAAAGGGGTGACGGACGGGGATCTGACCCTGAAGATCAATCTGGCCCGCCTGGATGTGCATGCCGTCGGGGTCTTCAAGGTTGCGGCAGGAACGTTTGAGTATGATCAGCAGTCCTTTCAGGTGCAGAATTCTGAAATTACTCTTCTCGATGACGATATAACCATCAAGGATGTCCAAATCGGTTTCCAGGATATGGTCCGGATGAAGGCGGCCGGCACGATGAAAATCGCTTCCAAAAAGGCCGATATCCATGTAACCGTCGAGAAGGTCGACGTGCCGCTGGAGGAGAGCCGATTGACGCTCGATACGTCAGGCCAGCCGTTCACCCTTGAGTATCATTGGATGCCGGAGGGCGAGCAGGTAACCGCCTCGGCATCAGCCTGGAAGATCGGAACCCTCTCTGCAAAGGCCGCAGGCTTTACAGCCCCCTTTAAGGCCGAGGATTTTTCCGGGAACCTGCCTGCGACCCAGATTGCGGTCTCGCCTGCCGTAAGGTTCCTGCTTTCAGGGGATTTCAATCTTAAAAAGATGGAATTCAACCTCATCGCCGATCTGCAGAGCTGGGAGTCGGAAGGCTTGAAGCTCAATCAAGCCCATTTCCCTGTGACTGTAGCCTATGGGAAAACCCTGGATATAGCATCGGCTGCCGATTCGGGGTGGCTGATTCAGGGACATACGGTTCGCATGGCACCATTCAAGGCGCAATATGCCAATAAAAGCCTCAGTATTCTTCAGGCAGGCCTGACCGTGGGGGATTTCTTCAATGGCGCCTTTCATGGAACTCTTACGCTCCCGTCCGGCAGGAGTTCCTTCGTCTTTGATAATGTAGATATTGGAAATAAGGATAAAGACAGCTTTGATCTTTCCGGAAGGAATCTGCAGGCCGAATTGACAAAAAACGACGATGCCGTCACGCTTGCGATCCCGGAACTGGGACTCTCATACACGAGAAAACAGGCCGCTGGCTGGGAGTTTCATGTTGAGGATTTTGGCAAACTCTATGACCGGTCTGCCTTTATGCAGAAGTATAGACTGAATAAGGGCTCGGTGGATATCTGGGCTCCTTCAGACAATCCACCCTATCTGTTTTCCGGAAATATCACTTCAGCCTATGAGTTTCTGGTCAAAGACAATATTCCTGCCAGTGACTACACCTTTAAAGGCCAATATGGCAATGATGGCTGGGTTGTAACTGTCAATAACGATCTGCAGATGCAGTATACGGACAGGATTCGCATTACATCCAATGACCTGGGGTTCAATATGTCGGCCTTACGGTCGTATCTTGCCGACCATCCCGCTGATGAGAAAGCGCCCCGGAAAATTCCCGATATGGATCTGCAGGCCAATAAATGCATGATCTATTTGAATCCGCTGCAGAATGCGCCTGCCGATACGTTGCGGATACATTCTGATGACGGTCATTTGACGGGCCAGTTGCGCTTCGGAAAGGGCAGGGCCGAGGTCGAGATGAACAGCACGGATTTTACTCTTATCGGACAGGACTTTGATGAAAAATTCATTGAGATGATGCTGAAGGATTCGAAATTCATAGGCGGGAAGCTCTCTTTTTATGTCAGCGGATTATGGGAAAAATTCAAAGGGGTGGTCAGGATAGAGGATAGTATCCTCAAAGACGGGGCTGTCCTCAACAATGTCCTGACTTTTATCAATACCGTTCCCGATCTCATCACCTTTTCGCTTCCGGAATACAGTCTGCAGGGGCTCCCCTTCAATCAGCTCTATGTGGGATTTAATTATGACACCAGCAGTATAGACTTGAATACTTTTTCTCTTGAGTCAAACACCATGGATATGACCGGGGACGGAGTCATCCACCTTCCGGAAAATACCATCGAGATGAATATCGATCTTATCAGAAAAACAAAGCAGAATATCGGCAAGATCCCCTTGCTGGGCTATATTCTGGTGGGCGACGAAAAACAGCCGAGCATCACCCTCAGTGTGCGGGGTGATCTTGATAGACCGGATATCAGCACTTCCGCTTATAAGGAGATCGTCAAGACTCCCTTCAATATTCTCCTTCGGACCATCAGCCTTCCAAGCCGTCTTCTGCAGCAGATGGAGGTCGAATCTCCGGACAAGGGTGCGGCGGCATCCGAGCACGCCCCGGAAAACAATCTCAAAAATTAAGCGCTGGCGGTCTCATCCAATGGAGTCGATAGCCGCAAACTCGGGCTCATGGAGCGGGAGTATGATATCGGCCATGTCTCGGACCCTGATCATCGTATCGTAGGCTTCATAGGAGTTGATATGGGTCCCTGGCGGGATAACCTCCATTTCCATGGCCTTGACCTTGGCCGGAGGGAAGAAATTCTCTTTGATCACGCAGAAGCCGGTGATGGCGGCCTTCCCTTTGGCCGTATCGATGAAGACCGTCATCCCGCCCGGCGTATGGATGGGGGTGTGCATGACGCTGATGCCGGGCACGATCTCTCCATCCTGCCGTATTATCTCGATCTGGTTGTTTTCTGCGATCTCGAAGATGAAATCCTCAACATAGCGAAAATCCAAGGGATGCGGATTCCTGATGGTCAGCAGCTCCTTTTCGTGGATATAGAAGCGGGCCTTGGAGCATTTGTAGTCATTTTCGCAGTGATCGGCATGGAGATGGGTATGAATGACGATGTCAATATCCGCCGGGGCCAGATCAAACCGGGCCAGCCCCTCTTCCAGCGTGCGGATTTTCCCGCCGATGGAAGCCTCTCTCTCGGCTGACTGGACCGGATGCATCTCGCCGGTGTCGATAAGAATTTTTTTATCCCCTCCTTCAAGATACCAACTGTAGATCGGGATGGTGTACGGTGTTCCGTAATCATGCTGATAGGTCATCATTCCCTTGTCGAAGACCTTGGTGCCGATGACCATGGGATGGATTACATAGTTTGTCATGAATTTGCTCCTGGCAGACGAATCGGGACTGCATTGTTGTATAAGAAGAAATGCGCTGAGATACGGCAAAAGTCAAGAGCAATGCCAGTGGACAGACGCAAAATATGGTGTTATGAGAGAGATTCTCGGAAAATAAACACGCCACTATTGTAACGGGTATTCTTAAAAAAATACAGGAGAGGGACATGAATGTCGAACAGCGATTTCTAGACGGGCTAAGGGTTCTTGATCTGAGCCAGTATCTTCCCGGTCCTTTTGCAGCCCAGATTCTTGCCGATATGGGGGCGGACGTTGTCAAGGTCGAGCCGCCGGCCGGGGATCCGATGCGGGGGTTCATCTTTACCGACCAGGACGGGATTTCCCCCTTCTATAAGCAGGTCAATGCCGGAAAATCGGTGGTGCGGCTCGATCTGAAGACCGCCTCTGACCGTGGGGTCTTCGAGCGGCTGGTGCGGCAGGCGGATGTCCTGCTGGAATCCTTCCGGCCCGGCGTGATGGAGCGTCTCGGGTTTGACCGGGGGCATCTGGCCGCCTGCAACCCCCGCCTGGTGCACTGCGCCCTGTCGGGTTTTGGACAGACCGGTCCGTATCGGCTGCGAGGCGGGCACGATCTCACCTACGTGGCCATGACCGGAGGCCTGTCAGCCACCGGTACCGAGGCCGAGCCGGTGATAACTTTTCCGCCGCTGGCCGATCATGCCGGAGCGCAGCAGGCGGTTGTCGGAGTGCTGGGCGCCCTTGTACGCCGCGGCAGGACGGGGAAGGGGGGCTTTGTCGATGTCAGCCTCTTCGAGACGGCGCTGGCCTGGCAATCGGTGGGAATGACCATTGCCGGACGGTTTCCCGAATATATGCAGCGCGGCCATGGCCTGCTTACAGGCGGTGCCGCCTATTACCATATTTACAGGACCTCCGATGGCCGGTTCATGGCCTTTGCCGCCATAGAGGCGAAATTCTGGTCGGCCTTCTGCGAGGCGGCAGGACGGCCGGACTGGATTGTGCGGCAGCAGGAGCCGATCCCGCAAAAGTCCTTGACTGCCGAGCTCCGGGAGCTTTTCGGTTCCCGGACTTTTCACGAATGGAGCGAACTGGCCAGCCGGGTCGATTGTTGCCTTGAACCGGTGCTGGAACATCGGGAGGCGGCAGAGCATCCCCACGTCCGCGAGCGGGGACTCCTGTACAGCACGGATGGTCCGGATCCGATTGCGGGCGTCCTCTTTCCGGCCTGGGTGGATGGCGCTCCTCCACCGGCGCGTTCGCCCATGCGGGAACGCCCGGCGGATCAGGTTCTGCAAGCCTGGGAGGCACAGGTTCCCTGATCGTTGTCCAAGGACCTGACTTTGGGGAGCTGATTGACGGAAGGGTTCTGTGAGTGGCGGAGACTCACCCCTTGAAGGGAGAGGGGTGAGTAAAATCAGGGTTGTAGCAGTCAGCGCTGTCAAATTCCTGGAACCACCCGTTTTCAAAGCCCAGGGTTTCCACTACCCGGACCACCTCCTGGTATTCCTCTGCCGTGATCTTCCTGTTGAGCGGCGGCAGGTCCGCAACCTCCTGCGTCGGGTTGTACTGGGCCATCAGGGAGATGGCCAGACGGGGGGAGATCTCCTCGGCAAGGAACCTGAACACCGCGATGCTGTTGGCAACCGCGCCGGGAAGAACGAGGTGTCTGACGATTATGCCGGAACTGAGCTTGCCGCTGCCGGTGTAGAAGAGCCGGTTGCCTTTCTGCCGGTACATTTCCCGTATGGCGGCACAGGCCACCTCGGGGTAGTCGGAAGCCCCTGACCAGCGGGCGGCCAGTCCATGGTCCATGTATTTGAAGTCGGGCAGGTAGACGTCCACCAGGCCTTCCAGCGAACGGAGGGTTTCAACCGTTTCGTAGGCGTTGGTATTGTAGACCACAAGGGGACAATAACCCAGGCGGTGCAGTTCCTGGATCAGTGTTCTGACCTGGGGCACCAGGTGGGACGGGGAGACGAAACCGATATTCTCGATCCCCTGGTCAAGCAGTTGCGTAATCCGGCGGACAGCCTCTGATAGAGAGGCGATCTTTCCGATTTTCCCTAAGGGATTCCGTGAGATCTGGGCGTTCTGACAGTAGAGGCAGCGCAGGTTGCAGCCCGAAAAAAAGATATTGCAGATTCCGTCCTTGCCGCTGATCACCGGCTCCTCTCCGTGATGCAGGGTGATGGCGGCGATCTCAAGACCGTCGGTAGCCCCGCAATATCCCAGGCCTTTATCCCGCTCCGCCCCGCAGGCCCGCGGGCATAGCGTGCATCGGTGCTGTCTTTCCGTCATGCCTCTCTCCTTGAGGCCAAAAACATACCTGATCGGGGGAATTTCCGCCTCATTAATCATTTGGAAAAGTTATGTCTTCGATTTTATTGCATGACTGCCAAATTTCTGCAGGTGTGCCTGTCAGACCATAACGATATCTACAGTATTCCAACATTTCATCTAACCCCTCATTTTTGTAGTAATTTCTATCGGATTTTTCCATTAGAGAGGTTTTGTTAAATTTTATTCTCAAGGCAGGGGTTTTTTTGATAAAGAATATTGTATGTGAGTCATCCTCCGTGTCTGCTTCGATGCGATAATACCCAATCTTTAACCATGCAGTAAGAAGGAGACAAACGAGAACGCATGCAGCAAAGAGCCATCGGTTTTTCATGGTGCACCTATCTTAAGATAGGAACGCAATTCATAGACAAATTTCATGCCGACATTCCCTGGGCAGGTTGTATCTGCCCACGCGGACAGAGGTGGTTACTTCCTTTAATGGTGATAAATTTTACGATCAGAGTGTGTCTGTTTAGTGGTTTGTTATTTTTTGAAAAATCAAATCCTTCATTTTATAGGTAAGGGTTCTCGTTTTATCAAAATCTTCAGTGACTGTAATTTCTACACTAATATCAAAATTTGGACCTTTAACTCCCTCCTCCTCTTTCTCTCCAAAGAATTCATCTTTCTCTATTATGAGCATATTATTAAATTCATCTGGAGATAAAGCTGTTGCGCCAACTATACAAGTACCTATAAATTTTGTTCTCCACGAAGGATCGTTATCTATATTAATATTCCATCCAATTGGAGCAGATTTGAGAGAATCAATTTTTCCTGAAACAAGTTTAACTATAAACCCAACCATCCGTTCTTTTTCTGAAAAATTTCTAGCCTTTAACGATACGCTGTATTTCCCGGAATTTTCCAGTGAGATTTTTGACTTTTCACCAGCGCTTAATTCTGTTGCAATTAATGAAAAAAAACAGTGGGTTAATAAAATTATAACACAATTTGTAATTGTTCTTTTGTTCATTTTGGCACCTTGACAGCAACTTAAACTTTGCTGCATAAACCGGAGGTTCGCCAAGTTTTGAGACACATCCGTCCCCTTTTTTCCATTAATCATTTGAAAAAGTTATGTCTTCGATTTTATTGCATGACTGCCAAATTTCTGCAGGTGTGCCTGTCAGACCATAGCGATATCTACAGTATTCCAACATTTCATCCAACCCGTCATTTGGGTAGGGTTTTCTCTCAGATTTTTCCATCACAGAAGGCTTAATAAATTCTATTCTCCAGGTGGGTGTTTTTTTGATAAAGAATACTGTACGTGAGTCATCCACCGTGTCCTCCTTGATGTAATAGTATCCAATCTTTAACCATGCAGTAAGAAGGAGGAAAACGAGAACGCATGCAGCAAAGAGCCATCGGTTTTTCATGGTGCATCTATCTTAAGATTGGAACGCAATCCATAGACAAATTTCATGCCGACATTACCGGGGCAGGTTCTGGATTCACTATCGTTTTGCGCTGCAAGCTTTGCCGCATATTCCCGGTGTCCGCCAAGTGTTGAGATGTGGAAGTGCTTTGTAAGAACGTTTACTAAAGTTTGTACTGCCTTCTTTTGTGGTTCCGGTACGGAATCCAGTTTTGTAGCAAAAAATGATAACATGGTATCGCCTGTGTCTGTAAGATTTTCAAGCAGCACTATGCTTATCACCCCGGTGTTTTGATACTTAATTCCTGAGCCCTTGAACCTGATATCACGGCATTCAAATATATTTCCCGCACAATCCGCCGCAAAATGATAGCCAATATCCGCCCAGTGGTGGGTAACATGCATTTGTTCTTGCTGTATTTTCCGGAGCTGGGATGCAGCAGGGCCGCATGCGTAACTTTCCCTGAATGATGAATTGCAATTTTTGTATAGTTCCAATCTAATTCGATTTCTGAACTGTTATAGTGCTCTTTTCCCCAACTTGCCCCTTCTGTCATCTGAAAATCAGACTGCCTCACTTCTTCAATAATAATCTGCCGGGTTGCAGCTCGATCATCTACGGAAACAGTGACGGCTTCCCTGCGGTCATTGAATTCGATATAGGTTGAATTTTCAGTAACCATACTATTCTCCATGAATATCTTTATGCTTGATTTCTTGTTTTGGAGATCGGTAATCTATCAGAATTTCAGCTGTTAATGCTTGCTTATGGGTTAAATGCAACGCACCGTTTTCGTCTGTTTTCATAACTTTTTTCTGTCCTTGATAGCGCACCAGAACAGTCCTGTTTTTTGCGGGTTCGTGGGTTGTTGAATCTTGAACATTCACCCGCACATCATACTTTTCGCCATCCTGATTTATGGGGCGACCGGCGCGTGGATTTCAATGTGAAATGTTGGTGAACCTGTAATTATCGTAGCGCCGCAACCGGTCTTGCAGCCAACATATGCAAACGGTTTATCCTGTGTGTGGGATGTTGAGCCTGTCACAATCGGTGTATCACCGTGCAGGGGACATCGGTGCATGTCGCCCATTCTGGCAACCGGTATCCCTCTATCCGTAAACGTTGTTGAGGCGGATATAATACTCCCGCCATGATCGCTTGTATCTCCTAATCGAGCCACAGCAACTAACATGTAATACCCCCTTTATTATGAAAAGAAATTATCTCAAAATATGGATCAAATCAGTGCATACAAGGCGTTTCCGGTTCATGAGAGCTTTTTAAATTTACTAAGATGGTTTGATCAGTCGCATTGTCAAATGCCTAACATAAAAGATCCGATAAGCCAAGCGTCCAGATCATGATGGGGGATGCGACGGTGCAGCGAGCGGAGGGTGGGCAGGTTTTATCTGCCGGCGCGGACATACAAACACGGTACATTCCGACGGGTGCGCGGCTTCTTAACCCAAGGCCAATTTGCAGGACATTCCAAGAAAAACCGTTGCACGGGATAAACAAGTATGATAGGGGGAAAACATCTGGTATAAAAAGGAAAGAGGCTTGCCTTTTCGGGTTTGGGGATCATGGAATAGCAGGGGGTAAATCCTATGGGTATAAGAGATCTGTACAAGGACATCATGGCATTAAACATGATGGACGACAACGACGAAAAGGAGTCCACTGCCAGAGCCTTTTTTCAGAATCTGAATACAATGCAATTGCCGGAATATTTCAATTGGGCCGGTGATATTTTCGATGATCTCCATGTGCGGGAAAGAGGGGATAAAAAGGCCTTGCTCTGGATGGATATCGCCACCCAACGCCAGAAAAGCTATACCTATGCGGAGTTTGCTGCCAACGGCAATAAGTGTTTGAATAAACTGCGTAAGGCTGGTGTAAACAAGGGGGATTCCGTGTATATGATGGTTCCCCTGGTTCCGGAGACCTGGTTTGGGGCTTATGCCTGCATCAAGGGAGGTCTGGCGATGGTCCTGACCGCGACCTCCCTGATCATGCGGGAAATGCAGTACAGATTCCAGGCCTATCCTCCCGATGTGATCCTGTCCGATGCAGCCTTTACGGATATGATCGATGCTGCCATCGCCGCTTCCGGAGTGTGTCCGAAAATCAAGCTGGTCCTTGGCCACAAGGAAGGCTGGACCAGTTACGAGGAGGTGGACATGGAACCCCCTGTGGCAGAGGCAGCCAGGACCGGCATAAACGATATCCTCTTCTGCTTCTTTACCTCGGGAACCACGGGCCTGCCGAAAAAAGTGGGTCATTCCGCCGCTTCATACCCCATCGGCCACCTGTCCACCGATGTGATGGTGGGAATCCGGCCTGACGATATCCATCACAATCTCTCGGCGCCCGGATGGGCAAAGTGGGCCTGGTCCAGCTTTTTTGTCCCGCTCAACATGGGAGCGACAGCCACGGGTTTTCTCTTCAAGATGTTCGACGGGCACAGCTATCTGGATGCCCTGGAGGCCTGCGGGGTGACGACCTTCTGCGCCCCGCCCACCGCCTGGAGGATGTTCATCAATCTGGACATGACCCGTCATAATCTCTCTTCCATCCGCCAGTCGATGAGTGCCGGAGAGCCTTTGAATCCCGAGGTCATCAACCGCTGGAAACGGTTTACCGGGACAGAGATCCGCGATTACTACGGGCAGACGGAATCCACTGCAATGATCGGAAACGCGCCGTGGATGCAGGGGAAAATGCGGATAGGCTCTTTTGGATTTCCGTCGTTTATGTATGATATGGTCCTGCTGGACGCCCATGCCAATCCGATAACAACGCCCGGAGAAACGGGACTGATCGCCGTCAGGCTCGACCGGTGGCGGCCCTTGGGCCTCTTCACCGGCTATATCGACGATCCGGAAAAAACCAAGGAAGTATTTATCGGCAACTATTATTATACCGGTGACCGCGCAACCTTTGACAAGGACGGGTACTGGTGGTTTGTGAGCCGCTCTGATGATGTTATCCGGTCTTCCGACTACCGCATAGGCCCCTTCGATGTGGAAAACGTTCTTATCGAGCATCCGGCCGTGGGAGAAGCGGCGGTGGTCGGCGCTCCGGATCCGAAGCGGTACCATATCGTCAAGGCCTACATCATCTTGAACGAAGGCTATGAGCCTTCCAGGGCGCTGGCGCTGGAGATGTTCCGTCATGCCACAGAGAATCTGGCGAGATTCAAGATTCCCCGGATCATTGAATTTGTCTCCGATCTTCCGAAAACCATCAGCGGCAAGATCATGCGATTCGATCTTACGGAAAGCGAGAAGTCCAGAAGACGCACGGACGAGGGGCCGCGGAATAACGAGTTCTTCTATTGGGATTTTCCGGAACTGGGATCGAGACAGTAATCGATCCGGGAACAGGCCGGACTCCCCTTAGAGAAAGGGCATTTCGATCTCGATTTCCCCGTCTCTGCTGATGCGTTTGGCATGCGGGTAGCGTCCCATGAAGACCTTGATCATCTTGACGTTCTCGGAAAGCACCGTGGCGGCGAAGGTGGTATAGCCGTTCATCCTGGCAATTTCCTCCAGCCTCTGCAGAAGATGCGAACCGATACCGATGCCGTGGAGCTCCTCCTTGACCAGGAAGGCCGCCTCGGCGATATGCTCGTCGACCCCGGCATAGGAACCGATGGCCACGATCTGTTTGCGCCGGCCGATCTGCCAGTAGCCGATGATGGTCATGTTGCGCCGGTAATCCACCTCGGCCCATTGCTTCTGCAGCATTTCCCGTGAAAAGACCCTTCTTTTATTGAAGAAACGGAAGTAGATCGAATCCTCCTGCAGAGAATAGTAGAAGTGGCGCGATTCGAATTCATCCGAGGGGAGCAGCGGACGGAACTCGATGTGCTTGCCTGTCGACAGCTTCATGGACGACTTGTAATCTTCAAGAAACAGGAGGTCCTGGTTGGACGGAGGCAGCTGATCGGCGAAGATATATCGCCGTTTTTTGGCCTCCTCAATCAGATCTTCCCGGAATTTGGGATGCGCGATCTGGGCCAGTTCCATGACCCTCTGGTAGATGCTTTTTCTCCTGAGCTCGGCAATGCCGTATTCGGTGACGACGATGTCAATGTCGCCGCGGGTCGCCGCCACGCCAGCACCCTCGCTCAGATGGGGGACTATCCTCGAGACCTTGCCCTTCTGAGCCGTTGACGGGATGACGATGATGGAAAACCCGCCTTTGGACATGCTGCTGCCCCGGATAAAGTCAACCTGATCGCCTATGCCGCTGTAGAAGAGGTAGCCTTTGGAGTCCGTACACACCTGGCCGGTGAGGTCCACCTCCAGGGCGGAGCTTATGGAAATGAAATTATCGTTGCGGGCGATGACATTGGGGTCATTGACAAACTCGGAGGACCTGAAGTAGAACATCGGGTTATTATGGACATATTCATAGAGCTTTTTTGATCCCATGCACAGAGAAGCCACCGCCCGGCCTGGCAGGTAGGATTTGTTCCTGTTGGTGATCACCTTTTTTTCAAAAAGAGGCAGGAGGCCATCGGTGATAACCTGGGTATGCAGTCCCAGATCCTTTTTGCCGTCCAGCGTGGAGACTACCGCGTCGGGGAGATGGCCGAAGCCCACCTGGATAGTCGCGCCGTCATCCACCAGCTGATTGATGTAGTAGCCGATGCGCTTTACGACGTTCTCGTTTTTCGGACGGGGAAGCATCTCCATCAAGGGTTCTTCGTGAAAAACGATGTAATCGATCTCATCTATATGGACCAGGCTGTCGCCCCAGGTCCTGGGCATCTGCGGGTTGACCTGGGCGATGACCTTCTTCGCGTTCTTCATGCCCGAAAGGGTGATATCCACCGAGATTCCCAGGCTGCAGAAGCCGAACTTGTCCGGCTCGCTGACCTGAATGAGGGCCACATCGAGACCGATTTCCTTCGAGTCGAAGATCTCCGGGATCTGGGACAGAAAGACGGGGATGTAGTCGATCTTGCCTTCAAAGGCCGCCTGGCGCATGTAAAAGCTGATGAAGAAGAGCTTGATGGAAAACCGGTTGAGAAAGTCTTCGTCGTCCATATACCGGGCAAAGGTCGACGAGAGCATCTGATAGACAATGATATCCTGAATAGCCTTGTTTTCCACCATGGACTTGATCAGTTCCTGGGGTTCTCCGCAACCGGTACCGACAAAAACTCTGCTGCCGTTTTCGATCTTTTTTACCGCTTCTGCAGGCGAGAGAAGCTTTTCGGGGCACAATTCCTGAAGATTCATAGGGGATATCCTTGTGAAGGCGTCTTATTCCAATTCTCAATAAAACCAGCATGGCTGGACCGGAAGGAGCAGGTACTACTGACGGCTATAGTAGCAGGTCGGCAGGGGTGCAGCAAGCCTATTACGCACGATCATACTGATAAAAACCTTGACAATATGGACGGCGATAGATAAAAAAGACCTATGACTGAGCGCTCGTTCAGTTTTTTGACCGGCCTGAAACCGGGCGGTCCCGGTGATATCTGAATATGTCTTAAAAAGATAAAAACCATTCATCGGAATAACCGATGTTAATCGTATATCACAAGAAAAGGGGTGGATGATGGGCACGGAGAGTGAAACTTACAAACCACGCAACAATGTCAGGGTCGTTACAGCGACGTCACTGTTTGACGGTCATGATGCAACCATCAATATCATCCGCAGAATTCTGCAGGATACCGGGGCTGAAGTCATCCATCTCGCCCATAACAGATCGATCCAGGAGTTTGTCGACGCCGCTGTTGAAGAAGATGTTCAGGGTGTGGCCATGTCCAGCTATCAGGGCGGCCATATGGAGGGCTTCAAATATATGATCGATCTGCTGCGGGAGAGGGGCGCCGGCCATGTCAAGGTCTTCGGCGGCGGCGGTGGGGTCATTGTCCCCGATGAGATTGCGGAACTGGAGGCCTATGGCGTCACCAAGATCTACTCTCCCGAGGACGGGACGACCATGGGATTGCAGGGGATGATCAACCATATGGTGGAAAACATGGATTTTTCTACCTTGGACTGTCATGCTCTCGATGTGGAGAAACTGCACAGCGACGAGAAGAAGACCGTAGCCGCCTTCATTACCGCCGTTGAAGAGGCCAAAGCCGGGCGTCATGGGAATCTCGACGAGTTGATGGCTGCCATCAAACCGCTTGCGGACCGGCATAATCCGCCGGTCATAGGCATCACCGGGACGGGGGGGGCCGGGAAGTCATCGTTGACCGATGAGCTGATCATCCGGTTTCTGCACGATATGCCCGATATGAAAATTGCCATCATCAGCTGCGATCCGTCGCGCCGGAAGACGGGCGGTGCGCTTCTGGGCGACCGGATCCGGATGAACGGGATCTCTTCGCCGAGGGTCTACATGCGCAGCCTGGCGACCAGGCAGTCGCATATGGAGGTTTCCGAGGCCTTGCCCGAGGCCATTCAGGTGGCCAAGGCCGCAGGCTTTGACCTGGTGATCGCCGAGACCGCCGGAATCGGTCAGGGCGATTCAAACATTATCCAGATTTCCGATGTCGCCATCTATGTGATGACCAGTGAGTTCGGGGCGCCTTCCCAGCTGGAAAAGATTGATATGCTGGACTATGCGGATCTGATCGTCATCAACAAGTTCGAGAAGAAGGGCAGCGACGATGCGGTCCGCGATGTCAGAAAGCAGGTGCAGCGCAACAGAAAGGCCTGGTCGACCGATACCGCCGACATGCCCGTCTACGGGACCATCGCCTCCAAGTTCAATGATGACGGGGTGACGGCGTTCTATCACGGGGTGATCGAGGCCATCAACGCCAAAAAGAACCTGTCGCTGAAGGCAAGTCTCCCCAGGCCTGCCAGTAAAATCTCTTCTTCCAAGACCATCATCATCCCGCCAGAGAGAAACCGGTATCTGGCCGAGATCTCGGAGACGGTGCGGAAATACCATCGGCAGACCGGCACCCAGGCGGTTGCGGTCAGGCGTGTCTGGCATCTGCAGGAAACCATGGCCCACTTTGCCGAAAAGGGGGCTGGCGATCTGGATTCCCTCCTGGAACGGCTGAAGGCGGAAGTCGCCTCGGCTGCGGAAAAACTGACCCCGGAGACCCGCAAACTGGTGGATGGCTGGGAAAAGATCAAAGAGGCCTACTCCGGTGATGAGTATGTCTACACGGTCAGGGGCCGGGAGATCCGGGTGCCCCTGTATACGGACTCTCTCTCGCATTCTAAAATTCCCAAGATTTCACTGCCAAAATTTTCCGATCCCAGCGATATCTATACCTGGATGCGGAAGGAAAACCTTCCCGGCTACTTCCCGTACACGTCGGGAGTTTTCCCGATGAAGAGAAGGGGGGAGGATCCCACCCGCATGTTCGCTGGCGAAGGCGGTCCGGCCAGGACCAATTCCCGGTTTAAGCTGCTCTCGGAAAATTATCCGGCGAAACGTCTGTCGACGGCCTTCGATTCTGTCACCCTCTATGGTTGCGATCCAGGTGAACGTCCTGACATATATGGGAAAATCGGAACATCAGGGGTCAGTATCTGCACCCTGGACGATGTCAAAATGCTCTACGATGGTTTTGATCTCTGCGCGCCCAGCACGTCGGTATCCATGACCATCAACGGTCCGGCGCCGATTATCCTGGCGATGTTCATGAATACCGCCATCAACCAGCAGATCGTGCGGTTCACTCAGGAGAAGGGCCGCAATCCCAGCGAATCCGAAGCATCCGAGATTAAGGCCATGGTCCTGAAAAATGTCCGGGGGACTGTTCAGGCCGATATCCTCAAGGAGGACCAGGGGCAGAACACCTGCATCTTCTCCATCGATTTCGCGCTGAAGATGATGGGAGATATCCAGGAATTTTTTATTAAGAATGCGGTGCGGAATTTCTATTCGGTCTCCATCTCCGGCTATCATATCGCCGAGGCCGGGGCCAACCCCATCACCCAGTTGGCCCTGACCCTCTCCAACGGCTTCACCTACGTGGAATACTATCTTTCCCGGGGAATGGATATCAACGAGTTTGCCCCCAATCTTTCCTTTTTCTTCTCCAACGGGATGGAGCCCGAATACACGGTCATCGGCCGGGTGGCCAGACGGATCTGGTCTGTGGCCATGCGGGAGAAATACAATGCCTCCGAGGCCTCCCAGAAGTTGAAATACCACATCCAGACTTCAGGGCGGTCTCTGCACAGTCAGGAGGTTCAGTTCAATGATATCCGAACCACATTGCAGGCCCTCTGCGCCATCTACGACAACTGCAACAGCCTGCACACCAACGCCTACGATGAAGCCATCACCACGCCGAGTCCGGAGTCCGTGCGCCGGGCACTGGCCATCCAGCTTATCATCAACCGCGAGTGGGGTCTGGTGAAAAACGAGAACATGAACCAGGGGAGCTTCATCATCGAAGAGCTCACAGACCTGGTGGAAGAGGCGGTGCTGGCCGAATTTGAACGGATCACCGAGCGCGGCGGTGTCATGGGCGCCATGGAGACGGGATACCAGAGGAGCAAGATCCAGGAGGAATCCATGTATTATGAATACCTGAAGCATTCCGGCGAGTACCCGATTATCGGCGTGAATACCTTCAGAAATCCGGATGTCGACTATGCAGCGGCCAACGCCAAGCTGGAACTGGCCAGGGCCTCGGACGAGGAGAAGGACGAACAGCTGGTCCGGCTCAAGGCCTTCCATGCACGGCATGCCGACAGCGCGCCTGCAGCCTTGAAGAAACTGCAGGCCGCGGCCCTTGCCGGCGGTAATGTCTTTGAGGAAATGATCGAGACAGTGCAGTCCTGCAGCCTGGGCCAGATTACCAATGCCCTCTATGAGGTCGGCGGTAAGTACAGAAGAAATATGTAGTCGCACGGATCCGCCGCGACAGGGCCGGTTTCAGGTTCTGCCGCGGCGCGTCACCTCCCCGCCGGATGGGACAGGTATCGAATCTGCGATGCCTGTCTCCTTTGTTTGACGCCGCACGGCCCATCACGCTGAAGCCTTGAGCGCTCTCTGTTTTTCATTATCCCTCCGATCTCTGCCTGAACAGTCTGTAAGCAGCGAGGAAAATCCCTTCCGTTAAAATTCTTCCCCTTTACAGTGAAGTTGTGGAAATTAGATGCAATTGCTGTATACACTTGCTATGTTTGCCGGAACTGCATGAGGGCAGACAGAATTCCCCTGCCTTCTGGAGGCTGCTTAAAACCGAAAACCACGCAAGAAGAGGTGATGCTCTATGGTTACATCTATTATTCTGATGAATGTCGAACGCCTGAAAATTAATGAGGTCGCATCGGCGCTTGCCGATATGGAAGGGGTTTCCGAGGTGTATTCAGTCAGCGGCAAGTATGACCTGATTGCAATTGCCAGGCTGGAGAACAATGAAAAACTGTCGGATCTCGTCACCAGGCAGATGCTGAAGCTGACGGGTGTCCTGAAAACCGAGACCATGCTGGCCTTTCAATCCTATTCCCGTCATGACCTTGATGCCATGTTCTCTATCGGATCGGACGGAAACTGATTGCGGAGACCGGAATTTTCCGACGGCACAATATTGCCGGGATTGGCCGGACGCCTCTTTGAGGAGAGGGTTTTATTTTGACAATCGCCTCCGCTTTTACGCGGTGGAGAGGGTGAGTTATGCATGTTCCACAATCAGAAGAGCAGGTCCGGCAGCTGATCACTGAACAGTTGAGCCTGCCGTCGCCTCCGGCCATTGCCGTGAAGATCCTCAATACGGTGCAGAAGGAGGACGCCTCCATGCATGATCTGGCCGGGATCATCTCCGCCGATCCTGCCTTGACTGCGAAATTGCTCCAGGTGGCCAACTCCGGCTTCTATTCATTGCCGAACCGGATAAAAAATGTTGAGCATGCGCTGAGCGTTCTGGGGATGAATGTTATCAAGAATATTGCCCTGTCATTTGCCATTGCCGGAAATTTGCGGGGGACTGAAGATAGTTCTTTTGATTTTAACTATTTCTGGCGACGTTCTGTGACCTCGGCAGTGGCGGCTGAGTTGGTCTCGACCCTGCTGGGGAGGAAGGACGAGGATATTTTTGTAACCGCACTCCTCCATGAAATCGGTATCCTGGTGATCTTTCAGGGGAAGGGAGAGGAGTATAACCGGCTGCTCAAGGAGCGGCTCAGTTCAGACTTTCCCCTCATTGAACTGGAACGGCAGAGATTCGGCTATGATCATCAGCTTGTTGGCGCAAGCTTGATCACCGACTGGAAGCTGCCTGCATGCATCTCCGAACCGATACGGTACCATCATGATTATCAAAGCGCCCCGGAGGAATACAGGAAATCTGCGGAGATACTTTTCATCGCTGGCAGCATATCGGCAATTTACAGTGAGGCGGATTCGGCCCAGAGGGTTCGCCAGCTTAAGGACGGACTCTCTGCAAAGTTTCATCTCAAGGAGGAGGATGTCCGGGACCTGATCGACAATGTTGCCTGCCAAAGCATTGAAATATTGAAGACATTTGATGTTGATCCCGGAGATATCAAACCATTTTCGCAGATGCTTCAGGAAGCCAATCTCCAGCTTGGCCAGTTGAATCTCAGTTATGAGCAGTTGGTGATGGAACTGAAGGAGGCTAAGGAGAAGGCCGAACTGCTGGCCTGTGAACTGCGTGAGGCCAATTCACGCCTGGAAGGGCTGGTTTTTCGCGATGGCCTGACCGGTCTCTATAATCACCGGTATTTTCAGGAGATCCTGGCTAAGGAACTGGCTCGCAGCCAGCGCTATCACACCTGGCTGTCGCTGCTCATGTTTGATATTGATTTCTTTAAAAATGTCAATGATACGTACGGACATCCGGTTGGAGATTCCGTCTTGATGCATATCGCCGGAACTGCTACGGGAGCGGTGCGCAGCAGTGATGTGGTTGCCCGCTATGGCGGCGAGGAGTTCGCCGTGATCTTGCCAGGGACAGACCAGAGCGGATTGAAGGTCTTTGCGGAGCGTTTGAGGCGCAGCATCGAGATGATAGCAACTGAGGCCGGAGGCAAGCATATCCGTGTGACAGTCAGTGTCGGAGGTACGGCATTTGACCCGGAATATGTGAAAATTACAAAGAAATTACTGGTCGAGACGGCAGATAAGGCCCTCTATATGTCGAAGAATAACGGGAGGAACAGGGTAACCGTTCTCAATCCTGCCGGAGGTTGATGTGGGCGATCAACAGGTCTTTAACCCATGAGTAATGGCCATGGCCGCCGTATCGGAAAAATGCTCATCCCTTTCCTACTTGGTAATAAATGAAAAAAGGCTTCGAACGAGGGGATAAAAGAACCTGTCCAGTATTTCCACGTGGTTAATTTTCAGGATGATGAGCGCAAGCACGAAAAGATAGGGAAATACCCGTGCCGATACCGTCCCCCATGCGTTCCTGCCTTTCGGGAGAAAAGCAGAGAAAAGACTGGCGCCGGCCAGGGGAGGGACGGGGAGGAAACTGAAAACAAATACCATGAGATTTATAACGAGAAGTTTCTTGAAGACCTGATCTTCCACGCCCATGCTCTGCATGACCGAGACTATGCTTCCTGCTATCCCGGCCAGGAGCAGATTTGCAAAGGGGCCTGCAAACCGGGTCAGGATAAGATACAGTCCCGGATATTTAAAGCGGCGGGGTTCAACGAAAACCCTTCGCGGCCAACCGAAACCGGCGACGGCAAAACAAAGAAGCCCCGAGATGTCCAGATGCTGGAAGGGGTTGAAATGAAACCGCTCCTTTGAATCCTTCTGGATATCTCCCAGGGCTGTCGCCATGACAGCCTGAGCTTCTGCATTGACTGTTATGGCTGCGAGAACGGAAATAAAAAAAATTACCAGATTTTCAACGTCAAGGTGATGGAATTCGATCAGGAACGGAATTCTGACCAGTTGATCGGTTGACATAGCCCCCCTCTCAGTTGTATATCCCGGTTTCTGCCGCAGTCTCCGGAAGAGAAGGCTGCGGCAGAAAGGCTGAAACAGGCAACGAAAACCAGAGGATTTGCTGCCTGTTTACGTCTCTTTCTTGCATTATCGGCCTCTTTCTGCGATCTCCCCGCGAGTGAGCCGGCATGGAAGGAGAAAACCTTCAGGCATTGCCTGCCCCTTGCATCGCGGGGTGTTCATCAGGTCATATTCCGGGAGGGCGCGTAACGGAGAAAAGAGTCATATTCCCGGATAAGGAGTATGAACAAATCAACTCGCTGTTTGTGCCGCTCCCACGCCGCGCTCAGAATATTTTGGCCTTTTGGTGAGCTTCGCCAGAATAACGCCGACGATCAAAAGTCCGGCGGAAATATAAAAGGCATTATCCAGGCTGCCGGTCCAATCCTTAATGCTCCCGCCCAGCCTGGCCATGAAAAATCCCAGACCCCAGCCCAGAAATACAAGACCGTAGTTTACACCCAGGTTTTTAGGGCCATAGTAATCCGCGGTGAATGAGGGCATCAATGAAAGTCCGCCGCCATATTGCCAGTAGGCAATACCCACTGCCATGAAGAGCAGGAAAATATTTTCTGAAGCAATAATGGATGGCAGTAAAAACAGGCAGATCGCTGAAATTGCACAGTTCAGCATATAGGCATTCTGCCTTCCGATCTTATCGGAATAGAATCCTGTTCCAACACGGCCGCATGCATTGACGAGGCCGCCGAAGGACACCAGGAGCCAGGCGTTGCTCAGGAAGAAGGGGACATTTTTAGCTGCCTTGGCCAGTATTCCTGCGGCACTGCTGATAATCAAGAGGCCTGATTGGGTTGTCAGGATGAACATGAAGATAAGGGCATAAAATTGCCAGGTCGTGAAGACTTCGGACACTTCCCAGTTGACGCTTGTTGATCCTTTGGTAGGTCCGGATACCGAGGTGGTCGGAGGAACGTATCCTGCGGGCGGTATCTTCAACAACTGGCCGGCAATGACAACCACGACGGCGAAAAAGACGCCCAGATAAACAAAACTTCCTGTAATGCCGAAGGTATCGATCAAATATTGACCAAGGTAGCCGATGTAGAGGGCCGCCCCGCCGTATCCGCCGACAACCAGTCCGGCAATGAGTCCCCGCTTTTCTGGTCCAAACCATTTCAGTGCGGCCGGAGTCGGAGCTGCATATCCGATTCCCATGCCTGCGCCGCCAAAAAGACCGAAGCCGATGATAAGCCCGGTGTAACTCTTCATGAGCCCTGCTATGATACAGCCGGCGGCAAGCAGAAGACCGCCCAGGGTGGCGCCGAATTTCGGGCTGATCTTATCCTGGATTTTTCCTCCGGGAATCATGAGGATGGCAAAGACGATAACGCATATGGAAAAGGGGGTCGCCGCCTCTGCATTGGTCAGATACGTCCAGCCTGTATTGATACCGGTCATGGCCTGACCTTGCTTGTCGAGATTAACCAGCGCCTTGCCCCATATACTCCAGGCATAAAGAATACCGAGGCAAAGATTGATAGAGGTGCCGGCGAATGTTGTTATCCAAGCCTGTGCCGGAAACTTTAAGGTTGATTGTGCGCTCATACTCATCTCCTTTGCTGATGACTCTGGATTTTGGATAGTTCTTTGAAACTAGCAAAACAAATGTCCTAAAGGATAATGAAAATTGGCAAATCTGATTGGATCGAAAGAGAGCATCCATCGGGAAAGGTTCCTGTTCTCCTCTTTATATGAAAGTCTCTTCATAATCTGGCTGTGCCATACTGAAATGACGAGCCTTCATCGCTCGTTGAATGTCATTCCGGTCCAGCCATACTGGTTAAGGGAAACGGTCTCTGCACCCGAATTGAAACTGATATCCACCACCTCCTTTGGGAATGTGAAAGGGAGAAAAGCATTACCATAAGAAAATAAAGGAATAACACTCATTTTGACTAGTATGTAGCATAAAAAATTCTACAAAGCAATTAATTTGATAGAATGTAGAAATTGATTTGATTTGTTGGAGTGTATGTCTGGGGAGTCATTAGAAAAATATCGACTCGTAACAAAAGAATCGATAGAGTGAGCAGTTACGAATTACGGCGCAGGAGGAGGGGTTTTTGACAACCGCATAAATGCACAAGGCGGCTTCATGGGATCACCCGCCAGGAAGGAAAGCCGGGGCTTGTTTCAGATCACTCCGGAATGAACGGCCTGCAGCCTGTTGATAAAAATCCGGGATAGTTTTATCATTGCTCCCACTCCTTGGCCGCCGGGTTTTTCCGGCGTATCCGCCGGAAATTTTTGACAGCAGATGAGGATCACATGCAGTGCGCAGATTTTTCTCCCTATTTCCAATACCTCGAAAATTGCAATACCCTCGGCGTCGGAAGCGTGGCTGCCTGGCGGTTTTATCCGGGAATGCTTTTCGGGAGCCTTGAAAAATGGTGGCCGGATGCAGGACAGAGGCCGGCAGCCCATGAGGGACTGGATATCTGTTATTATACGGATGCCTCGGGGACGGATAGACAGTTTGATCCGGGCGTGCAGGTTCCGGTCATGGCAGCCGGAAAGATCCTCGGTCTTTGTGATGATTTTCTGGGCCGTTCGGTGTTTGTCGCTCACAATGTTGGCGAACCGCTCCTGCTGGTTTCCGTCTACGCCCATATACGGCCCCTGCCGGATGTCCGTTTTGGAAACGGCGTCCCGGCAGGCGCGGTGCTCGGGACCGTGGCGGATACCGCGGGCAGACAAAACCGGATGCCCCCGCACCTCCATGTGACGGTGATGCAGATCCCCTCCGATCTCCGGGGTATCTCTCTCGACTGGAAGTTTATCTGCCGATCGGATAAAGTGTTGTTGATTAATCCCCTTGAGATAATACCCTGCCCTGCGTGCAGAATTCTGCCTGGAGTTTCCAGGAAGAACTGATTGCTGCTGTCTGTGTGAGAGTATCATAAAGAAATATCATGAAAAAATTGATTGTGCTCTTGGCACTGCTCGCGGCCTTTCCGCCTCTATCCACAGATATGTATCTGGCCTCGATTCCCCTCCTGGTCACGCGATGGCATGAGAGCCTGGCCACGGTGAATCTGACCCTGGTCTGTTTTTTTGTCTCTTATTGTGTTTTCCTCTTGTTCTACGGACCGGTTTCCGATCGATTCGGCCGCAGGCCGCCCCTTATCGCAGGCATCGGACTCTATGTGGCTGCCTGTGTTTTGTGTGCTGCTGCCGGAAATATAACAATCATGATTGCAGCCAGGGTTGTGCAGGGAGCAGGCGCCGCAGCTGCCAGCGCCATGGCCTTCGCCATCTGCAAAGACCGTTTCGAGGGGCATCTCCGCCAGAGAATTTTTGTACAGCTGGGCATCATTGTCTCTGCCGCCCCCATGGCGGCTCCCATTATCGGCAGCTGGGCGATAAAACTGTGTTCCTGGCGGCTGGTCTTCGTCATCCAGGCCCTGCTGGGTTGCATTGCCTTGCTGGGTGTTCTGCGGATGTCGGAATCCCTGAGCCAGCCCTCGAAGGCGGGTTTTTTGAGGTGGCCGGGAGCTATCTTCGTCTTTTCCGCAATCCTCCGTACATCCTGCTGGCTGTAACCTTTGCCGTTACGGGTGTGCCGCTTTTCGCCTTCATAGCCGGTTCCTCCGATATTTATATCACGAGACTTGGCTATAATGAGCAGCAGTTCGGCTATTTTTTCGGTTTGAACGCCGCCGCTTTTCTGGTTGCGCCGATAGTCTTTACCAGGGTGATCCGCAGGTTTCCTTTGATCCCCCTGCTTACCCTTGCCTTTGCCGGTATGCTGGGGGCTGCGGGCCTGATGCTCTGCCCGTGGATACCGGCGCCATGGCGGATCGCAGTGCCGATGTGGCTGCTGACCTTTTCTTTTTCCTTCAGCCGCCCTCCCAGCAACAACCTGATTCTCGAACAGGTGGACAGCGATATCGGCGCGGCATCGTCCTTCATGGTCTTTGGCTATTTTATTACCGGCGCCTTTGCGATGTGGGTTATTTCCCTGCAATGGGAGGATAAAATCACGGTGCTGGGGTGGCTGGGAGTTTTTGCCTCCGGCATCACGATTCTTGCATGGCTGTTAATCAACCGTTTTTTTGTCCTCCGTCAATCCGTGCGGCAGGGGGGCTGACATTTTCTCCGGTGTCAGGATTCGGGATGATTTTTCTGGAGAAACCTGCTCGTCCGTTCTACAATACAGGGGAGATCCGGCTTGATGCCGGTCTATGATAAACAGGGATGCAGAAAAGGCGCCCTTATGTCTTTCCATTATAACTGAATTTCAACCCTACGAAGAAAAATGACCAAAGAAAACATTCCCCTGCGGGATAGGATAATTGTCGCCCTCGATGTTGACAGCACGGAGAAGGCCCGGGACATCGTTACCCGCTGCGAATCCCGCAGCGGATTTTACAAGGTGGGCCTGCAACTCTTTATGGCCTCCTGGTTTGAAACCGTGGACTGGATTCTTGACCGGGGGCACAAGGTCATGCTTGATCTCAAGTTCTTCGATATCCCCGAGACCGTGAAGCTTGCCGTGGCCCAGGTCAACAACCGGGGGGTCAGTCTGGCGACGATCCATGGCAACGACGCCATCATCCGGGCGGCAATCGAAGCGCGGGGCGATATGAAGCTGCTGGCGGTAACGGTGCTGACCAGTTTCGGCGAAGAGGATATGCGCGCCATGGGCATGACCCAGTCCGTGGCCGATCTGGTGTTTTACAGGGCGCGGCGTGCCTTGGAGCTTGGCTGTGACGGCGTCGTCTCCTCGGGGATGGAGGCGGGGAGGCTGAGGACGGAGCTTGGCGAAAAACTGCTCATCGTCACACCGGGGATCCGGCCCGGCGCCAATGTGATGGATGCCTCCGACGACCAGAAACGGGTGGTCACCGCCGGCATGGCCATCGGCAGCGGGGCCGATCACGTGGTGGTCGGCCGGCCAATCACCAGGGCTGCCGATCCGGCCGGGGTGATTGAAATGATGCAGCAGGATATCGCTGCCTCTCTTTCCTTGTGAACGGACGATGAGAAAAATCTGCCTGTTCGTTTTTATCACCCTTGGCGGCTCCCTGGGATGGTGGCTGGGAGACTCCTTCGGTGTGATGACCGCCTATTGCATAAGCGTCCTCGGAAGCGTTGCCGGGGTGCTTGTCGGCTGCGCCTTCAACCGGAGGTATCTGGACTGACCGTCCTCAGGCCAGGTCCTGCCGCTCCAGCTGCCAGTCGTCTCTGAGATGAAAGATTCCTTCGTGGTTGGTGTGATCCAGATGGATGGGGGTGACGGAGATGAAGTCTGCCCGGATTGCTGCGACATCGGTATCCTCTGACGAATCCTTGAGCGGGGTGCCGCCGCCGATCCAGTAATAGCTGCGGCCGCGCGGATCCAGGGTTTCCTGGATGGAGTTTTCCCAGATCCTCCGGCCTTGTCTTGTCACCCTTATTCCTGAAATTTTGGTATTGCCCGGAACGTTGACATTGAGAAGGGTATTTTCCGGCAAGCCCCGGGCCAGAATCATGGCCGCCAGGCGGGCCGCCATCTTTCCTGCCTGGGAAAAATCGAGAGGCGCCTCGCCGGCCAGGGAGACGGCCATGGACGGAATGGCGTACATGGTACCCTCCACGGCGGCGGAGACCGTTCCCGAATACGAGATATCATCCCCCATATTGGGACCGGCGTTGATGCCTGAAACCAGAAGATCGGGTCTCCTGCTCAGGATTTTGCCCAGAGCGATGGTCACACAGTCTGTCGGAGTGCCGTCCAGCATATAGGCCGACTCGGTCAGCTGCTGGACCCGCAGGGGGCGGTTCATGGTCAGGGAATGGGAGACGGCTGAATTATCACGGTCGGGGGCGACCACCACGACCTGGCCCAGAGGGCTGATGGCCTCGCGCAGCGCCTGAAGGCCGGGGCTGGAGATCCCGTCGTCGTTGGTGAGGAGAATAAGGGGCATGGTTTCACCTGTCTTGAGTGTATGGATTTGTCTTCTCTTGGTCTTTTTCCGTTGGTGCGGTGCTGTGGCCTGGGTCGTGCCGGAAGGGGCCTTCCATGCCGGTCTTCCAGAATGCCTGGACGATGGGATTTGTCCTGTTTCTGCCGACGGTGCAGATGCCGACGGAGAACGGTTCGAGCCGGGGGGCCGGGTCAAGGACGGTGACCTGGTCCTGCAGCGGACTTTTTTCCAGCACCAGGGCCGGGACAATGCCGATGCCGCAGCCGAGACTGACCATGGTGATGATGGCCTCGTTGCCCGCCACCTGGGCGTAGATGGCGGGCTGGATCTTTTCTTCGCTGAACCAGCGTTGGGCCCGGGTCCGGCTCAGCCCTCTTTCGGCGATAATCAGGGGGGTCTTGCGCCAGTCAATGGTTCTATCCGCGGAGTAGACGATGATCTCCGGGAAACGTGCCGGGGCAATGAAGAGCAGCGGGGTCTCGATGATCCTGATGAACTCCAGTTGCAGCGGCCGCTTGTCCGGCAGGGCGGCGATGGTGACGTCCACCTCGCCGTTCAGCAGTTTGCTCAGGGCCATGGCAGCGTCCCCGGTCTGGAGATTGATATGGACCTCCGGGTAGGCCGTGCGGAATCGTCCGAGTATTTCCGGGAGGATGCCGAGAATGGCGGTCACGGAACAATAGATTGAAAGCTCGCCGCGCAGGGTGGCGTCCGTGGAGAGGCTTGCCTGCAATTCATTCCAGCGTTGGATCGCATCCTCCGCATAGTCCCGGAAGAGTTCTCCGGCGGGAGTCAGGGCCACAGAACGGTTGTCGCGGATGAAAAGCTGGTTGTTCAGTTCGCTTTCCAGCCGCTGGATGGTCCTGGTCAGGCCTGAGGGCGTGATGTTGCAGGCCTGGCTGGTCCTGCCGAAATGCAGCGCGTCCGCCAGATGCCTGAAGAGTTTTAAGTCTTGTATATCCATGGAAAGATTGTCGATTCCGCAGAGTTTCCGTTTTTCCGGTTTGGGTGGTGATGGCATCGGGGGGCTTATGTTGCATAATTTGCAATATAATATAACGAATAAATCACTTGACGCAATAGTAATTTCCCAATATACCGGGATTATCACGATGCAAAACATACGTTCTTAAAAAAAACATTCAAACAAGGAGATAAAAAATGGGTGAGAATTATTTCAACAGTCTGCCGCTGCGTCTGCAGTTGGAAGAGTTGTCGCAGTGCCGGTTCATGGATTCCACGGAATTTGACGGGGTCGAGGCATTGAAGGGAAAGAAGATCGTCATTGTCGGCTGCGGAGCCCAGGGCCTGCATCAGGGCCTGAATCTGCGCGACAGCGGACTTGACGTCTCCTATGCCCTTCGTGCCGAGGCCATTGAAAGCAAGCGCCAGTCCTGGAAAAATGCCACCGAGAACGGTTTCAACGTGTCCACTTATGACAAGCTGATCCCGGCTGCTGACCTGGTTATCAATCTGACCCCGGACAAGCAGCATACCAAGGTGGTTTCCGCCATCATGCCGCTGATGAAGAAGGGGGCCTGTCTGTCCTATTCGCACGGGTTCAATATCGTCGAGGAGGGGATGAAAATCAGGGAGGATCTGACGGTGATCATGGTTGCTCCCAAATCCCCGGGAACCGAGGTCCGGCAGGAATTCAAACGCGGTTTCGGCGTGCCGACGCTGCTGGCCGTCCATCGGGAAAACGATCCTCAAGGGGAGGGCTGGGAGATTGCCAAGGCCTACTGCTGCGGAACCGGCGGAGATAAGGCCGGAGCCCTGCAGTCCTCATTCATCGCCGAGGTGAAATCTGATCTCATGGGCGAGCAGACCATCCTCTGCGGCATGCTCCAGGTCGGGTCCCTGCTCTGTTACGACAAGATGATAGAGAAGGGAGTGGATTCCGGGTATGCGTCGAAACTCGTCCAATACGGCTGGGAAACAGTCACCGAGGCCATGAAGCACGGCGGTATCACCACCATGATGGATCGTCTTTCCAATCCTGCCAAGATCAAGGCCTTTCTGCTGGCCGAGGATCTGAAGGAAATCCTGAAACCCCTGTTTGAGAAGCATATGGATGACATCATGTCCGGTTTCTTTTCCCGGACCATGATGGAGGACTGGGCCAATGACGACTCCAACCTGCTGACCTGGCGGAAGGCCAGCGGCGAAACCGCCTTCGAGAAGTCCAAATCCACCACTGCGGAGATTCGGGAGCAGGAGTATTTCGATAAGGGCATCCTGATGATCGCCATGGTGAAGGCGGGCGTGGAGCTTGCCTATGATACCATGGTATCAGCCGGGATCAAGGAAGAGTCCGCCTATTATGAATCCCTTCATGAGGTCCCGCTCATTGCCAACACCATAGCCCGCCGCAAGCTCTACGAGATGAATGTCGTCATCTCCGATACAGCCGAGTACGGCAACTACCTCTTTGCCAATGCGGCCATCCCCATGCTGAAGGATTTCATGAAGACCATTGATGCCGATGTGATTGGCAAAGGGCTCGATCCGGCGGACAACGGGGTGGACAATCTCGATCTCATCCGGGTGAACGAGGCCATCCGCTATACCAGCATTGAGTCGGTGGGAGAGGAACTCAGATCCTATATGAGCGCCATGAAGCCGATTATGTAACGTGATCAAATCAGGACCCGGTGCAGCCAGTGCGTCGCGCCGGGTCCTTCCTCAATGAAACGCGTTCTGCGTATTTCCCCCTCTGATCCACAATTATCCAGTGGTGGATATTTTTTTTACATCCGCTTTCCCTTGTCCGATATTCTGCAAAAAAACACCACAGGTAACTATCTTATATTATAAGCATATTATAAATATTAAGAATGGCATGCTCTTTGCTTTTCCTCTGCAAGCGGGATACGGTCGAGAAGTTGAAAGCAGGAAACTTTATCAAAAGCTCATACCGGAACTGAAGCCGGAAGGATAGAAAATATGAATTTTCCACTTGTTACGATTCCGGAAGAGACCTTGCCTTCTCAGGCAAACACGTCCCTGGAACGGTATATGGGAGAGATAAGCCAGTATGAAATACTTACCAGGGAAGAAATGGACGATCTGGCTATGAGAGTCCATGAGCGCAATGATCGGAGTGCAGCCTATCGCCTCATTTCAGCCAATCTTCGCCTTGTGGTTAAGGTTGCCAAGGATTTTCAAAAATTCTGGATGCAGAATTTTATGGATCTGGTCCAGGAAGGCAATATTGGCCTTATCAAGGCAACCAAAAAATATGATCCGTATAAAGGGGTAAAGTTCTCCTATTATGCGACATATTGGATCCGGGCCTATATTTTAAAATTCCTGATGAATAACTGGCGTCTGGTTAAGCTGGGGACAACTCAGGCGCAGCGGAAATTATTTTTTAGCCTGAACAAGGAAAAAAAATTGCTTGAGTCTCAGGGCTTTGAGGCGGAACCGGATCTGTTGGCGAAACGTCTGAAGGTCAAAAGGTCGGAAGTCGTTGAGATGAGCAATCGGATGATACATAATGAAATTTCCCTCGAAAGCCCGGTGGGGCAGGAATCGGACGAGGAGCAAATCGGCTTTATCCCGGCCCGGGAGCCCAGTATTGAAGACAGCCTCTGTCTAAAGGACATGAAAACAAAATTGCATGATTTTCTGAAGACCATGCAGGGGCGCCATAATGATAAAGAACGGATGATTCTGGAAAAACGCCTGCTGACTGATGATCCGCTTACCCTTCAGACCATTTCGGAAATGTTCGGTGTATCTCGGGAACGCATCAGGCAGGTTGAGGCCAGTCTGTTGAAAAAGATCCGCAAACACATTGAAAATGATTCGCCTGAGCTTCTTGCCTTTATCCATCACGATATGCACCCCTCTTATTCCATGGTTGAGGCCTGAAAAGGCCGGATGCCGGAAAGGTTCTTCTCTCTCCACTCTCCCCTCTTCTTTATTTTCTTCCACCTCTCACCTCAACCCTGTGACCGTGCGGATTGTGATCTGCACGGTCACAGGCTCTCTATTCAGGTGAGGATTTTGCCCATTCATGGCGTACCCCCAGAAGGGGCCAGGCAACAGTATCAGCGTCCCTCACCCAATTTTCAGTGGAGTGTGACTATGCGGGCAAAGGGGATGGGAAAATCTGCATTGAAGGCATCGTAACGAGCGTCACATGTTTATTCACTGAATCTGGGGGGGTAAATATCCATTTTCATAGCTCGTCAAGACACAATCAATGCAGACAAAGAGCACGGCTCGGAGAGTGCTGTTTATTCGGCTGCAAGAAAGTTATGCTGCGGTTTTAAGGGCTCGTATCGACCCTCAATGAGAAAATATTTCCGATTGAGTTGATCTGCATGTCAGGGATCTTGAGGGAGGCCAGATCAAAAAGGCGATGAGAAAGGCGCAGGGAAATAAATCCAGAGCCGCAGAACTGCTGCATATAACCAGACAGGGGCTTTTAAAAAAAATGAAACGGTATCAGGTTGATGGATTGATGTAACGGAGATCGGACCTGCCTGCTGTCTGAAAGCGCCTCCCGCGTCCTGCGGGAAATCGCGCGGCCTTCCAGGGACCTAGTCAATGCCCAGATAGGCCTTCTGCACGGTTTCATTTCGTCTCAGATTGACCGCTGTATCGCTGAGAACAATCTGCCCGTTCTGAAGCACATAGCCCCTGTGAGCGATGGAAAGGGCCATCAGGGCGTTTTGCTCCACCAGCAGGATGGTCGTGCCCCGTTTATTCAGCGCCTCGATGATGTCGAAAATCAGCTCCACCAATACGGGAGCCAGCCCCATGGACGGTTCGTCAAGCATGAGAAGGCGCGGGTTCATCATCAGTCCGCGGGCAATGGCCAGCATCTGCTGTTCCCCGCCCGACAGGGTGCCGCCATATTGATCCACCCGTTCCTTCAACCGGGGGAACATCTCGAAGCCGTGTTCCATCCGGCGTTCAATCTCGCCGGAATCATTGATCGTGAACGCACCCATCTCCAGGTTTTCCCTGACGGTGAGTTTGGGAAATATCCCCCGTCCTTCAGGAACATGGCCCAGGCCTGCCTGCGCGATGGCATGGGGCGGCATCCGGGAGATGTCCCGGCCATCCAGCCGGACGTGTCCCTGCTGAGGGTGGATCATCCCGGATATGGTGCGCAGGGTCGTGCTCTTTCCCGCTCCGTTTGAGCCGATCAAGGTCACAATCTCATGCTCATTGACTTCAATGGAAATTCCCTTGAGGGCATGGATATGGCCGTAGAAACTGTGCACGGCATCGAGGGACAGAAGGCTCACAGCCGCACCTCATGCTGGCCCGCAACGGCACCCCGCCCGAGATAGGCCTCTATGACACGGGAATTAGAGCGGATTTCTTCAGGGGTCCCTTCTGCGATTTTTTCCCCGTAATCCATCACGTAGATCAGCTCGGAGATATTCATGACCACCCGCATATCGTGCTCGATGAGCAGGATAGTGATCCCCTTCTCGTCCCGGATGCGGTGAAAGAGCCGGGTCACATCCTCGGTCTCCTGGGGATTCATGCCGGCGGCCGGTTCATCCAGCAGCAGCATGACGGGATCGGCGGCCAGGGCGCGGGCGATCTCCAGCCGACGCTGCCCGCCGTAGGGAAGATTCTTGGCCAGTTCGTTGCCGACACCGCCCAGTCCCACATACTGCATCAGTTCCTCCGCCTTGAGTTCTGAGGCCTTCTCTTCCTTTTTAAAGGAGGGTAGATGAAGAAGGGTTGCCAGAGGGGATTGTTTGAGGTGAGCGTGCATGCCGACCAGGATGTTTTCTATAACCGTCATATTACCGAAGAGGCGAATATTTTGAAAGGTGCGTGCGAGTCCCCGCGATGCGATCTGATCGGGCCTCAGCCCGTGCACGGGGCGGCCGTTGAAAAGGATCTGGCCCTCATCCGGTTGGTAAATCCCTGTCAAGGTGTTGAAAAATGTGGTCTTTCCGGCGCCGTTGGGGCCGATGATGCTGACGATCCTTCCCTGATCCAGAGAGAAGTTGACCGCATTGACCGCGGTCAGGCCGCCGAAGCGTTTGACGAGATTGACGGTTTCCAGAAGGGCCATGGGTATCCTCGCCTTATTCCTTGTCCTGGTCGGTAAGCGCGTCGGAGACAAGTTCCCGTTTCCGCCGCCTGGAGGGGATCAGGCCGGCGGGCCGGAAAATCATCATCAGGATCAGGATCAGGCCGAAGAGCAGACGCTGGTATTTGGCCGGGTCCAGCTGGCTGGAGAGGTTGGCCCAGGCGAAGTGGATGATGGGGATCACCGCATCGCTTTGACGCAGCTGGCTGAGATACAGCGACAGCCCCTGCAGGATCTGCAGGTTCAGGATTGTGACGGTGGCGGCTCCCAGAATCACGCCGGGGATGCTGCCGGAGCCGCCCAGAATGACCATGGACAGCACACCGATGGACTGCATGAAGGAGAAGGATTCCGGGCTGATGAAGGTCCTGCTTCCAGCCAGCAGGACGCCCATGACTCCGGCAAATGAGGCGCCAACTGCAAAGGCCGCCAGTTTCATCTTCACCAGAGGGACTCCCATGGCGATGGCCGCCGTCTCGTCTTCGCGGATGGCGGTCCAGGCGCGGCCGATCTTGGAGTCGTCTAGACGCCGGGTCACAAAAACGATAACGATGATGACCGCCAGGGCAAAGAGATAGAACATGACGTTATACATGTCGGCGGGGCTGACCGTGTGGCCGACCACCCGGCTGAACAGCGCATTGAAACCGTCAACGGCCGCCTGTGGCATGGTCGGGCGCTGGATCGGGGTGATTCCCTGGGGACCGTTGGTGAGATTAAGCGGCTTATCCAGATTGTTGGCCAGCACCCTGATCACCTCTCCGAAGCCCAGGGTAACAATGGCCAGATAGTCTCCCCGTAGCCTGAGGACCGGGGTTCCAAGCAGGATTCCCGTTAACGCTGCAACAAATATTGCAGCGAATACAAAGAGATAAAATGTATCGCCAGGCATCAGGAAGGGAAGGTTTGCTGGCTGCGTGCCCGGAGCATAATGAAGAATATAGAACTGCTGGGATCCGAAAAAGGCCCAGAGATAGGCGCCGACCGCGTAAAATGCCACGTAGCCGAGATCCAGCAGACCGGCAAACCCGACGACGATATTCAGACCCAGCGCCAAGGCCGAAAAGACACTGATCTGAAAGATCACCTCCAGATAGAAGATGTTGCGGACCCCGACCACTGGGAAGATCAGCAGGGTCAGCACCGCTCCGGCGACGAATTTGAAGCGGCGGTCCGCCTCGAAATAGTAGAGGGAAAAAAAAGACGTTATCAGGACCAGGAAGGCCAGGTTGGAACGCGGGAACATATAGACCAGAGCGGTGCCTAGAATCATATGACCCATGATACAGAGGGAAGGGATTATGCCCTGATTGATCTTCCGGCTGATATCGTTAAAAAAAAGAGCGATCATACAATTTCCTCAGGCCTTCTGGGCCACGTTTTCGCCCATCAGGCCCTGGGGCCGGAAAATGAGCACCAGGATCAGGATGCTGAAGGCGAAGATGTCTTTATATTCGGTGCCGGCAGCGCCCATGGTGAAAACCCCCATATAGGAGCCGGCGTAGGTCTCCAGCATGCCGAGAACGATGCCGCCGAGCAGGGCTCTCCTGTCATATTGCCTATCCCTCCCAGGACGGCGGCGGTAAAGGCCTTCAGGCCGGGGAAAAAGCCGACGAAGGGATCGATACGGGTGAATTTCAGCGCATAGAGAACGCCTGCGGCTCCACCTAGCATTCCGCCGACCAGGAAGGTCAGGGAGATGACGCGGTTGACGTCGATACCCATCAGGCTTGCGGTCTGCGGATCCTGGGCCACGGCGCGGATGGCCTTGCCGACCTTGGTGGCGTTGACCATATAATTCAATCCCATCAGCATCAAGACTGCCGAAACGATGACGATGATCGACTTGATGGACACGCCCAGGGCGATATGGGTTGCACCCAGCGTCATCCTGCCGAGAAGTATGCGATGGTCAAAATTGCCGAATGTCGGCATGATCCTGTTGTACTGACCCGTGGTCAGGCTCTCGGTGAGGCGGATCAGATCCTGCAGTAGAAAGGAAACGCCGATGGCTGAAATCAGGGGAACCAGGCGCGAAGCATGGCGCAGCGGGCGGTAGGCGACACGCTCCACGCTCACGGCCAAGGCGCCTGCCGCCAGCATCCCCGCAATAATGGCCAGGAGCAGATAGCCGTAGGCCATAGCCAGGGAAGCGCCGGAGAGGATGCCGAATTTTTCTAGACCGATCAGGACTTCTACTCCGACAAAGGCGCCGGTGGCAAAGATCTCGCTGTGGGCGAAATTGATAAACTCCAGCACCCCGTAGACCATTGTGTATCCGAGGGCGATGGCCGCATAGACAAAGCCGATGGTCAATCCGTCGATGGCCACCTGGGGCAGATTGACCAGGGTATAGGTGTAGAGCGAAACGTTCAACCGTTGAAAGAGCGCCTGCCCGACGATGGTCCTATCGAGAATCAAGGCCAGGGCCAGCATAAGAGCCGACAGGATGACGGTGCTGCCCAGGGAGAAGATAAGCATCTGGCCCAGAGGCCGGAGCATTTCCCGGATATTGATGGATTTCACAAACCGTTTCATAGGTGAATTCGATGAAAAAAGTTCCCGGTCTTCTCCCCGGAAAAGGGTGGGACCGGGAACTGCGGGGCTGAATGCAATTATTTAGGTGGAGCGATATCGAGGGTCTGCACGACCGGGTTCTCATTCCACTTTGCCGGATCGGCAGAGTTAACTTTCATCACGAAATATTTGGCGACGGTGGGATCCCCGATTTCGTTGAAGGTGAATGTGCCGGTGATTCCGGAGTAATCCTTCAGCGCCCGGATGGCCTTGGCCACAGCCTCGCGGGTCGGTATCGCATTGCCGTTGGCCTTGACAGCGTTCTCTATGGCCTTCAGGCAGATGCCCATGGAGTCATAGCCCTGCGCTGCGAAGGGCTGGGGAGCAGCATTGAATTTAGCCTTGAAATCCTGAATGAATTTCGCGGTGCCGGGATAGGCGGAGGCAGGGCCGGAGACCGTGGAGTAGTAGGTTCCCGCGCCGTCGAGCAGGGATGCGCCGCCGATTTTAACCGCATCGGCCGAATCGTAGCCGTCATCGCTCAGAAACATGCCCATATACCCTCGTTCGCGCGCCTGTTTGAACAGGACCGAGGCCTGGGGATAAATTCCACCGAAGTAGACCAGGTCGGGATTGCCGGCCAGGATCGGGGAAAGCAGAGAATCAAAGTTGGCCTTCTCTTCGGTACCCTCGAAGCCCAGGACCTTCATGCCCATCTGCTCGGCCTTTTGTTTAAAGAATTCGGCAATTCCCTGGCCATAGGCAGTCTTGTCGTGGACGATAAAGACGCTCTTCACTGTATTTCCGAAGGCAAAATTGGCACCGACCACACCCTGCACGTCGTCGCGGCCGACAATACGGCTGACCTCAAGATATCCTCTGGTGGTCACCTTGGGGTTGGTATTGCCAGGAGAAACATTGGCAAGACCCGAGGCGTGATAGACCTCTGATGAGGGGATCTGGACGCCGGAGTTGAAATGGCCGACCACGGCCAGAATTGCCGGATCGGAGACGATGCGCTTGGCGTTGGCGACACCGGTGTCGGGATTGGCCTGATCGTCGAAGGGGGCCAGTTCAACCTTGATGCCCAGGGCGGTCAATGGTCCGCTCAGTTGTTCCAGGGCCAGCTCGGCACCCCGTTTCATGTCGACCCCGATGGCCGACTGGTCGCCGGAGAGCGGAGTCTGGGTTGCGATCTTGATGATCCGGTCGGCTGCAAAAGCCTGGCTGCCCAAAGCTATCCCTGCAGCAATACACAACGAAATAACGATCCATGCGCGTTTAGTCATAATATTTCCCCTTGTGAGATAATCAGATAAACGATGAATTCGGACATCTGGAATTACGTTCCACACCCCTCACTCCTTACCCCATTGGCCGTTGAAAGGTCAAGCGAAGTGTGCCTTTTGCCGCAATATTTTTCGGTCCTTCCGGGCCTGTCGGATTTGCGGCAGCAATTCGCCCTGCAAGAGAAAGAGTATTACTGCGGGACACACAGGTCCAGCCCTGCAGGTTTGATTGAGATATGGAAGTATCTGCTGCTCTGGTAAAACTGAAACCTGATTAGAAGGGAGCGGGAACGCATCGACAGTACGAGGCGTCCCCGTCCGGAAGGGAGGGCAACCGGGGCGCAGGGCGCCCCAGAGGGAGTTCTAGTCTTCGATTTTGCCGGTTTTCAGACGTTGCTGATAGATATCCTTGAGTTTATAGAGATCCTGCTGGAGCTCGAAGGCGCCATGCCAATGAGCGTAGTCGGGGCCGTTCATGACAGCTCCCTGCCGCATGCGTCTGCCCTCGTGATGCCAGAGGTGGTAGAGGATCCTCTGAAACTCGTCGTCCCAAGGGTTTTCCTTCAGAAGCTTCTTGTCCTCCAGTTCTTTGCTCATGGCAAGGGCCGGTTTCCAATAGCCTTCGTTATACAGGGCGATAGTGGTGTCAGCCTGATCGAAGAAATTCTTTGTATGCAGAGGGCTATGGCAGTTTTGGCAGACGGATTCCATTTTTTTCCTGCCCTCAGCGCCATCCCCTGTAAGCGGGCTGAGCGGGTCCGGCGAGTTCCGGAGCTGTGATTCCGGTAGCCAGAGGTTCCACTTGAGCCTTTCGGATATATTGTGTGTCGTCTTCAGATCGCCTATCCCGCTCATATGGCAGACGGCACAGGTCGGTGCACGGTAGTCGCCAGGCTCCCAGGCATCGGGGGCGCTGGTGAAGTTCCAGGTCGAGCCTTCGGCATTAAAAATCTGGCCATGCTTGCTGTTGTTATAGATCTCGATATCCGGATGATCCGGGCCGAGGTGACAGGAGGCGCAGGCTGCGGGCTTTCTCGCCTCGGCGATGTTGAACCTGTGCCTGGTGTGGCAGACGACGCAATTGCCGACGGAGCCATCAGGCCAGACGGTGCCTATTCCGGCTGCGGGCCAGCCTTCTTTGGTCGGTCTCTTTTCTGCATCGAGGGTGATTACCGAGCCATGGCACTGCATGCAGCCGCTCATCTCTGCGGCATTCTTGAACTGTTCCATGCCCTGGCCTTCATGCTTTTCGATCAGTGCCGACATGCTTTTGAAGTTCCTGCCGTCAGGGCCTTTATACTGCAACCGGGCGCGAAAGTGGCCGCTCTTGCTGAACTGATCAACCTGCTCCGCGTGGCACCGGCCGCAGGTCTTGGGGGTGACCATCACGGTGACAAAGGTGTCCGTCCCCTTGACGCCGGGACAGTTTTGAGAGGCCATCGGGGAATCTTTGTCGACCACATGGCAGTCGATACAGGACACGCCCACATGACTATGCTGGCTGTCTTTCCAGTCGGCGACGATGCCCGGCTGTTTCGCCGAATGGCATTCGACGCATTTTTTCCCCTCGGGAGACAAGCCGAAATCAACCTTCAGCGTCTTCTGACTGCTGTCCAAGGCAAAGGCAGATGAAGCCAGCCCGGCAGCAAAAATCACCGCTAGCAGTAATCGTATCATTCTTCCTCCCTTCAGTTCTTATTGATAAGATGCTCTCGAATATTCTTATGGCCTACATTCTCGTGGCATTGCAGACAGGACGTCACCGTCCCGTCAAGGAAGTCCTTGTGTGCGGAAAACGCCTTGGGGATATCATAATGCATCGCTTTGAGATCGTGGCATTTTTCACAACCGGAGATGTAGGTGAATTCTTCTTTGTTTTTCAGATTGCCGATCCAGTCGAAGGACTTCGCCCAGAAAATTTCTCCGAGGACATCCTTGGCGCCGTTATAGGCCTTGGCCTTCACGTAGTGAAATACGCTGTCCTGCGGAAGATGGCAGTCAACGCAGCGCGCTTTAAATCCGATCGGATTCATTCCGCCATGGACACCTTCCTCGTAGGCGAGGGAAACCCCTTGCATGGAATGACAGGAGGAACAGAAGTCTTTTCCTCCTGTCCGCTCAATCATTTCAGCAGTCGCCAGGGAAAGGGCAAGGCCTATGATAACTCCGCAAAAAATCAGAAAGACAATCTTCTTCATGGATCTCCCTGCGGGTTGATAGGAGGAAGGGGGAATTCAGCTAGAGGAAATAAGAGTAGTGAACTATTACTTGTTATCGTTAGGGGTGGTCAAGTGAAAAAACATCCAATTTATACCGTGGAGTTTGTGCAACATACTAAAAATAGTAAACAACGAATATGAAACCAATCGAAAAATCGCGTAATTTCAATAGTTGTCTGTCCCCTCTTGGAGGTATTGAGTAGCATTGAGTCATATTTTTGCAAGTGGATCACAGACATTACTATTATGATCCACTTCTACAGAAACGGCAGGCAAGCGATACACTTATGGTCACAGAATTTTTCCAATATCGAAGGAACTTCATGGAAATCATGAGTGTCCTTCAAGACCGCATGGATAGAAATATAAAACTCAAGTCCTGATCTTCGTGTTTGGTTTGTCGGCCGAGAACGAAATGAAGCCTCTACAAATAAGCATAAAATACATTTATATATTCGATTACCTTACTATAATCTCGATACGCGGTGTGAGATCATGACCATGCTTGTATTGTGCCCCCGTGCAACCTGTGTGTCACATAATCGACAGATGTTTGATCTTGTCCCTGTTATTATCGGGGCAATAGCGCTCCTGTAATCCTCTGTTTCGCAAAAGGATACCTGCAATTAAACAGATAGCGGCAACGACTATCAGGATGATGGCAGCGCGAAGCCAAGGTTCGCCAGACAACTGGCGTGCCACGACAATTTCCCATGCCGTATCAAGCCAGATGGCAGCTGAGGCATAGGCAAGATATTGAAGAACGAGAAGGCTCCAACGTCGGCGTATGATAAACAACACTGGCGTGAGAAGACACAATGCGGTCAAAATTAGATTATCTTCACGCAAGAAGTGTGCTGCGATAAACCAACTGGCAACTATATACAACGTTATTCGGGCTATCATTGAGCTATCTCAATTTTACGGCCATTCATATGCAATGAATGGTCGAGTCGGGTAACATTTTCAGGATGGGTACAATTTCGTACCAAGGTGCAATTAACAAAGGACATGATAATTTCGTGGGAGGGTGTGGGTCAATAAATATGAATGTGGAAGTGATATTTTGTCTGGGTGCCTGTCTTGTAAGTGCCGTTTTTTGACTCCCAGGATGACCGACAATAATGTAGTTTTAGTGGAATTTCCTTACAGATATGAAATATTACTCCAGCGCCTTTATTGGCATAAATTGAAATAAACCACTGATATGTAAAAACATAATAAGAATTTCCCATCTTAATCGCAAGAGCGCATCCAGGAATTTTTAACTTGCGTGCATTGAAAAATATTTCATTTGTGTTACCCTCGAAACCCAACGATTTTGACTAACGACGAAAATATCAAAGTTTTTGTCAGGGGGTTGATTCGGAGGTGGTTGGGAGACCCGGTTCCGGCTTTAAAAAAAAGAGGAGAACACAAATGAACAATGCGGATACGGCCTTTGTTCTGGCGTCGGCAGGGCTTGTAATGCTGATGACGCCAGGGTTGGCCCTGTTTTACGGCGGGATGGTGCGCGGAAAGAATGTTCTTGGAACGATCATGCAGAGTCTGTTCATGATCGCCCTCATTTCCATTGAGTGGATTTATCTCGGATATTCCATGTCTTTTGGGCCGGATGTCGGCGGTTTTATAGGAAATCTATCGTGGTTCGCTTTACATGGAGTAACCACTGCCCCGAGTCCCGATTATGCCACGACCATTCCGCAGACTGTGTTTATGATCTACCAGTGCATGTTTGCAATTATAACCCCGGCGCTTATCACTGGTGCCCTGGCAGAGCGTGTCCGTTTTGTGCCCTTTCTGATTTTTTCAGTACTCTGGGCGATTCTGGTATATAATCCGGTCTGTCACTGGCTCTGGGGTAAAGGGGGGTGGCTGGGACCGGACGGTTTTGGGGTGCTGGATTTTGCAGGCGGCCTGGTCGTTCATGTGACCTGCGGAACCGCTGCCCTTGCAGGCATTGTCGTTCTTGGTCCCAGAAAGGGATATGGCAAGACCAGTTTTATGCCGCATAACCTGCCAATGACCATGCTGGGTACCGGATTGCTCTGGTTCGGCTGGTTCGGATTCAACGGCGGTTCGGCTCTGGCGGCAAATGAGGTTGCTGCCACGGCCTTCGTCGCTACCCATTTCGCGGGAATGTCGGCAATGGCCACCTGGGTAGTGATGGAGTGGGTGACTCAGGGAAAGGCAACGACTCTTGGCGCTGCTTCAGGGGCCATCGCAGGACTCGCGACGGTTACTCCGGCTGCTGGTTTTGTCGGACCGAACTCGGCCGTAATGATCGGCATTATCGCCGGAGTTGTTTGTTATTCAGCGGTGAATTTCAAAAATCGCCTCAAGCTTGACGATTCTCTTGACGTTGTCGGGATTCACGGTGTGGGCGGGGCGATAGGGACATTGTGTTTAGGAATATTTGCGGCCAAAGCAGTGAATCCCAATGGGGTTGACGGGCTGTTGGCCGGGAACTCGGCCCAATTCCTCAAACAGGCGGTAGGCGTTGTTGTCGTAGGTGCCTATACCTTTGTTGTCAGTTGGATCCTTTTCAAGATTATTCATGCGGTTCTTGGCCTCAGATTGACTGAGGAAGCCGAGGTCGTCGGGATGGATTCGACTGAGCATTCTGAGACGGCATATAATAACTAGGGAACGTGCAACTGTCTGCAACGGAGAACAGACCGCAGGCTGTATGCGGGCATTCCATTTGATCGTGGACAAGAAGCTTTTCATCAAGGTTCTCCAGTCGCCTATAGAACTGTGAAAGGGGCCTTAGAGAGGAAGACTATGAAAAAAATTGAGGCAATTATTCAACCGTTCAAGCTTGATGAAGTCAAAGACGCACTCAACGAGTTGGGTATTAAGGGTATGACGGTTTCCGAAGTCAAAGGCTATGGACGCCAGAAAGGGCATAAAGAGATCTATCGGGGTGCGGAATATGTGGTCGATTTCATCCCCAAGACGAAAATCGAAATTGTGATCGGCCCGGATATGGTTGATCAGGTTGTAGAAAAAATCAAAAATTCTGCCCATACCGGCAAGATTGGCGACGGCAAGATCTTTGTCTCATCCGTGGAGCGGATTGTCCGTGTGCGAACCGGGGAGGAAGATCTGGACGCCGTCTAGCTGGAGTGTTTGAGATCCTCTTCCTTCCCCATGTGAGGCACGAGAAAAGTTGTGGAAGAGTTTTTTTGCGGTCGTTCCATCTCCGGAACGACCGCAAAACCCGAGACTCAATATACGGAGAAACACATGCCTTTTTGGAAACTGGATTCCCTGGAATTAGAGAAGTTCAGGCCGGGTATTATGAGCAAGGCGGAAATGGGGGATGACCTGATTATGGTCTGTATGCGAATAGACGCGGGCAAGGAGGACACTGGACATGAGCACCCTTTTGACCAGTGCGGCATTATCCTGGAAGGCCAAATAGAGATGTTTGTAGGCCAGGAGAGCCGATTGCTCAAGGCAACCGAGTGCTATTTTATACCTTCAGGCGAACGTCACGGTTGGAAGACTTTGGATAACCAGGTAAAACTTTTGGATATATCCTTAAAACAACCACGGCTTTAAGGGCGCCCATTTCTTTCTCTGCGCTTCCTAGGGCTTTGCCATTTCCCACATGATCTTCAAGAAACAGCAGAGGCGGGATGATAGGAACACCCCGCCAGTCCGTAGTTGGGTTATTTAGACATAGTAATTATTATATTACACCGGTACACACCCGTCAGGTTGAGCTTCTTTCAGAAGCTCAACCTGACGGGTAATGACAAGCGTTAATATTGCCAAGTGAAGTCCCATAAAGATTAATTTCTGCTTCATATTGAACTTTCTACTATCTCTTGTGGATTTCCCCCTGCTTACTGGGGCTGCAAAAACCTAAAAGAGCATCAACTTGGATTGTCAAAGAAAAAGTCATGAAGAAATCATATAGTTCTGATCCAATTATCAATGGCATTCTTCTTATCATCTGGAAAATCGCCGCATACTTGATCATAGAGCCAACGAAGTGACTTCGATCGTAATCTGTTTCTAAACAGTTCTTCCGCTTCCTGGATAACCACTTTTATCAAGCATGGACACTTATCCGTAAAACCAGACGGATCATCAACAAAAATATTCTTTTTACGGATTTCCGCGCATTGAAAAAAGAAAGAGGGACCCTCGATAGCTTCAATGATATCCCAAAAAGAAATTACGTCAGCAGGTCTTGCTAACTCATAACCACCCTTAACACCAGGTATTGAACGAACGATACCGACCTTTCTCAGCTTAGCGAAAGCTTTTGACAGGTATGTTTCCGAGATCGCATTTAATTCTGCTATCTGTTTGATACCAACGGTCTTACCTTCTGGAAGATCAACCATGTAAAACAACGAATGAAATGCGTACTCCACTCCAATACTGAACTGCATAGGACTTCTCCAATAAAAAAATGGAACAACTCTTTTTGTCTCACATCTCTGCTGTTAATTTTTTTTGTAACATGATTGAAGTGATTACAACACGTTAACTTAACGTGGTTGTTATTATTGATCCGGTGTCTAAACAGTTAAATGATCTTCATCGATTCAGATCAAAACCCAGCACCAGTAAGGGCTCTGTGAATTCTACAGATGATTAATTTAGATATTTTATCACCGGATCAATATGAACATTAACAATCGATTTAAACAACTACCTCCCAATACTTTCAGCTCGGAGCACTCTTTTACAGCATAAATTATCAAGAGGTGTCGTTATGTATAAAAAAAGGTAATTTGAAAGACTAAATTGTCTGCGTTACAGATGAAACTGTGACCTCAAGAACACGATTAGCCCAGGTAAACTTTTGTTTCATCATCTCAAATTCCGGACCAGACTTCATAAATTTCGCTGTACCATGTATAAGATATCCTGTACCAGGCCCCATTTTCCCCTCGATTTCTTTAGTACCTAACGTTATTAATACTTTGTTGTTCATCTCAACTTTTTTCTGAGTCTTTCTCATTCCATACACCGGTATAAGCATCCGGTTTTCCCCTGGAAAGGCCAAGTAGGAATTCCATGTATTTACCACATGGGCCTCGCCATCAGAGCATGATACAATGGAAACAATCCCTTCCTTGCTTACAACCATCATGAACCTTTCGTCAAACATAATAATCCTCCAAGTTTTATACATTAGCCATATCGTGGATATATATTATCCACGATATGGCTAATGTATATTGTCTGCGCTTATTGTCAAGTGAACTTGCCAAAGTACATCTCAATGCTCGCTGGTTAAAGCAGTATATCACCCTGGATATCCACCTAAAATCGAATAAAATTTGTCCAAACAATTCTTGCTGCTTCTGAAACAGGAGTTTCGGAGATAAACGGCTCGGCTGGCCGCAAGCCCTCGAAAATCAAGGGTTTAGGTGCCAGTCCCCAGTAAGACCCCACTTTCATCAACGTGGTAGCCAAAGGCCGATAGGACTTCGCTCTGGGTCTTACTGGGAGTCTCTATTCGGTGCCCGGGTGTTCGGCTCCCCTTTTTCACACTCAGAACGTAATGCAGATGTCGCATATCGTCCATGATCTCCGCAATTGACCGTTTTTGCCCGGCAGCAGCCATCTTCAACTCGATCCGACGCAAATAGGTCATAGCCACAACACAGGTGAAGAGATGACACCTGATCTTGCTGTCCGTCCAATGCCGGACCGGACTCGTGCCAACCAGATCGTCATCCTTGCTGAGACGGAACCGGTCTTCTACCTGCCAGCGGGCAAGACTTGCTTCGATGATATCTCCCGTCAGCCAATCCGTATTATCGGTAATAATTATGTTTTTTCCGAACATCGCCTGTTTCCGGTTGACCAGATAGACGTTTTTGCGAAAGGTCAGCGACAGGCCGTCAGGGGATTGGGTAAATTCCAGCTCGTATAATTGCGGCGTCATATGGATGTGTTCGCAAAATCGAATATATCGTTCTCGAACCGCTTCCTCATTCCGCCAGTGCGGAGCCTTGTCTCTGACCTTGGCCCGCATGGCCAGCAACTCCTGCCGCATGGCCTCCAGTTTATCGGCAAAGGTGTAGGCCTGCTTGCGGGCAGACGCCGGGGTGTGGGTAACAATCACGGTCCGCTCTTTGCCCCAGTACTCGCCCTTGGTCCGGTAGGCGAGCAGACACTCATCCTCGTGACCTTCCGCAATATGCTGGCGATTCTCAGTCGTATCGGCAGGCTCAAAGCGAG
>Ga0214250_1000020_pt1 | contig 79893 bp, 58 predicted proteins | sample TroBogypolimnion_35_FD_153088 | JGI IMG/M metagenome (GOLD analysis project Ga0214250, IMG submission 153088) | Freshwater microbial communities from Trout Bog Lake, WI - 29JUN2009 hypolimnion | ecosystem: Environmental > Aquatic > Freshwater > Lake > Hypolimnion/Profundal zone | place: Trout...
ATGTTCCTGCTTGAAGAGTTTCAGGGCCTGCTCGTACCTGCCGTCCCTGATCAGGGCGATATAGCCCTGGATGCTGACATGGGCCGGGCAGGTGGCCTTGCACGGCGCCGTGCCTCGCTTGCTGATGGCAAAGGCCCCCGGCATACCCTGAGGATAGAGCTTGTAGGCCGCCTTGCGATCCCGCAGTCCCTCGTCGAAGTCGTTCTTGGTGTCGACGGGACAGACCTTGGCGCATTCACCGCAGCTGGTGCATTTATCCAGGCTCACATAGCGGGGATGCTGCAGCAGATTCACGGTAAAGTTCCCGGCCTCGCCGCTGATGCTCTCGACTTCCGTCAGGGTGTGCAGGTTGATATTCAGATGGCGCCCGGCCTCCACCAGCTTCGGGGAGATCACGCACATGGCGCAGTCGTTTGTCGGAAAGGTCTTGTCCAACTGGGCCATCACCCCGCCGATGGCGGGCTTGCTTTCTACGAGGTGGACCAGGTAGCCGGAATTTGCCAGATCCAGGGAGGCCTGAATCCCGGCGATACCACCGCCGACCACCAGGACGGCCCCTGTAATTTCACTTGTCATCGTCGCGTTCTCCTTTTTGGGGAAGATTGACTTCCTGCAGCTCCGGTCCAAGATAGATGCGTTCATTTTCGGCGAGGATCCCCAAAGATAAGGCAATGATGGTCCAGAGATGGACGGTGCGGTAGGATGCGCCGTGGTGTGCGGCCAGGTCTTCAATCTGGGCGTGGCAGTTATGGCAGGGGGTGATCACGTAGCTGGCCCGGGTGGCCATGACCTGCTCATGCTTCATGCGGCCGTAATAGAATCGGGCCTCCTTATAGCCGTTCTGCAGGAAGCCGCCGCCCCCGCCGCAGCAGTAGTTATTGGAGCGATTGGGGACCATATCGATCATGTTTTCTTCACCGACGATGGCCTTGACCACATAGCGCAGTTCTTCCGCCAACGGATCTCCGAAGCTTTTCCGGACGTGATTGCAGGGGTCCTGCACGGTGAATTGTATTTTGAGATCGCGGTTCCAGTCGGCGTTGACCTTCAATTTTCCTTCGCGGATCCACTGGGCATAATATTTGACCATGGGGGCGATTTCGAGATCGGTCGCAATCCCGAATTTCTTCTGTCCCATCCATACCGAGTAGGTGGAATGGCCGCATTCGGTGTTCAGGTAGACCTTGCAGCCGAGAGAATTGGCCTTCTCGATGGTCGTGGTGGCGATCTTTTTCCAGTTTTCCTCATCGGCCAGGAACATGCAGTAATTTTCGCCGGCCCAGCCCTGGCTACCGTAGGTCCAGCTGGCGCCGGCCAGATGCAGAATTTTCCACAGCGGCGCCATTTCCTCAGGCTCCTTCACCGGCTCCCGCGAGTTCTGACTGACAAAGAAGTGGGCGTCCTGCTTGTCAATGGGCGCCTGCAGGTCCTCCCAGCCCGGCTGGGTATCGCGGACCTCCTGCAGTACGTCCTCGACCACGAAGCGGAAATCCTCCTCGGAGACCCCTGTGGCGGCGCAGCTCATATTCCTGAGTGCCATATCACAGGAGCCGAGAATCCCTTTGGGCCTCTTCTCCCGGGGCCAGAGTTTCCGGCCTTCAAATATCAGCGCCGGAATATTGATTTTCATCGGGCAGACATACATGCAGCGGCCGCACATGGTGCACATCCAGACCCAGGGATGCTCGGTAATTTCATCATCCAGACCATAGGCGACCATCCTGATGAACTTTCTCGGATCCATGTCTTCGAGTCCCGAGGCCGGGCATCCCGAGGCGCAGGCTCCGCAGGTCAGACAGAGGCTCAGATTTCCGCCATCGGGCAGAATATCCTTCACCTTGTCCATGAAATCGGATTTCTTGTTTCTTTCCAAATGGATAGCAACAACCATAATCACTCCTTTTCAGATGAAAGTTGACCGCAAAGTTCAATCTCCCCATATGTATGAGCCCTCAGGACGATGCACCATCCCTCGGGAGTATATTCCCGGTATTACGCTCCTTTCCGGCTGCAGGCGCCGGCATTCTTTAATATGGCTTGTCGTGACAGCAAAAAAGTGTCCCTGTGTATACTCCAGATGATCAGCCGACTTATCATAATAGATATTACTAATGTGTCAAATCGATTATACCTATTGATAAAGTGCAAGCTATACATCTTTCCAGGGCTGCTTTCAGGCACGAAAAACGGCTCAGGGGCGCAGCAAACCAGAGACAGGAGAAGAAGCATATCTGAATCTCCAGGGGGGATTTTCCGGCAACCGCAAGTCCGTCACCATCCTTTCTCTGCTTGAGTACGCCTCTCTTTTCCGCTTGGGAACGGCAATAAAACGCATCGAGCAATACTCCATCTAAAGGTAGATTTAACGCTCCGCAAGAATCCGGAAACAAAAAATTCATGCCCCATAATGATGGAATATTCCGATAATAGCCTGACAGGGAATGAGAATTTCAACAGCGGCATTTAAAATCGTTGCATGTATGTCATTATTATGTTAGGTTATGCGCCGCACGGAGATAGGGATTATCTATAGGTCAAAATGCCTCAACAAGATCAGTGGTGCAAGACGGCCATGAAAATGCGAAGAAACCGAATATTCGCAGGGCATTTGCTTTTTCTCTAGAAAATTACAGCTGACCACACTATATAATTCAAGCCAGCAAGGCCTCCGGCAGAGTAAGCAACAGCGTGAGAGAGCAAAAGCGCTCCACATACTTGAAAGATCGGCCCCGAACCAGCGAAAAGGGGACCGGCGTTACCACGAGAGGACAAGACCATCGAAACGAGACATCTGAAAATATTCGTCGCAGTCTACAAGCATAAAAGCTTCACCAAGGCTTCCGAACTTCTTCACACCAGCCAGCCAACTATCAGCGAGCATATCCGGAATCTGGAACTGCGGCTCGACTGCCAACTGTTCGACCGGCTGGGCCGCTCCATCATGCCTACCTTGGAGGCAGATATTTTATACCCGAGGGCACTGGCCATTCTGGAGGACATGAAACGGCTTGAAGACGAGATCGCCTCCACCGGCAAGGCCATATCCGGTGAGCTCATCATCGGCGCCAGCACAATGCCGGGAACGTACATCCTGCCGGAAATTGCCGCCGCTTTCAAGGTTCAGCACCCCGGCATCTCCTTTGAAATCAGGACAAGCGACTCGGCCCAGGTAATGAACGCAGTACTCAATCATGAGATCATGCTGGGTATCGTCGGGGCTAAAGTAACATCAAAAAAGTTGAATTATCAGCCTTTTATTGAAGACGAACTGGTCTTGGCGGCCTCAACGAAGAGGAAGATCGGCCCGGCCGTGACCCTCGATCAGCTCAAGGAGCTTCCGTTTCTGATGCGTGAAGAAGGATCAGGAACCAGAAAAACCATTGAAGGCCATCTCTCTCAGAGTGGCATGGATATCGATCAGCTTGACATCTGCGCCGTCCTTGGCTCCAGTGCAGCGATCCAGGAGGCCATCAAATCCGACATGGGCGTATCGATAGTCTCCCGCTATGCCATCCAGGATGGTATAAAATTCAAGCAGATTCAAGAGATCGCCATCGAAGGTCTGACCATGCATCGGAATTGCTTTATCATCACCGCAAAAAAAAGGACGCTTCCCCAGCAGTACCAGGTCTTTCTGGCCACATTGCTGAGTAAGCGATGACGCCCCCCTGTCCTTCCAATCGACACGGTCGCACTGCCCATGCATATCATTGCCGATAATCTCACCATCACCAGCACGCGAATTGCGAACGCGGTACAGCAAGCAGACCCCGCACCTATCATCGATATGGTGCGGTTCTGCGAAGCCTCCGGCGCAGGAATGATCGATATAAATTCAGGCCCGCTCACGCGCGACCCTGCAGAAAAGATGACATTCCTGGTCGAAAGCGCCAGAAAGGCCACCCGGCTGCCTCTGCTCTTGGACACCTCCAATCCTGCCGCAATGGAAGCGGGCCTGCTGGCATGCCAGGGCGAGGCAGTCATCAACGGCTTTTCCCTGGAACCGGACAAACTTGCCCATATCCTGCCCCTGGCCCGAAAATTCAACACCCGGATCATCGGCTATCTCCTCCATCCTGACAGCAGTGTCCCGGCCGACGGCGCAGAGCGCTTGACGGTAGCCTTGGAACTGAGCGCCCGATTCTCCGAGGCACATCTGCCCCCGGAGAATCTGATCATCGACCCGGTTGTCCCGCCTTTAATCTGGCCCAACGGCCATACCCAGGCCATGGATGTCGTGCAGGTGATCAGGATACTGCCCGATCTCCTGGATTATAAAGTCACGACTATTGCCGGAATATCCAATCTGACCAGTGGTCCAGGCAATGCAGAACGAAAACCTGTTTTCGAACAATGCTATGCGGCCATGCTGGCAGCTGCCGGCCTCGACATGATTCTGATGAATATGACACATACGGGAACATTGGCTGCTGTCCAGGCCTGCAATGCGCTCACCGGCACGAAGATATTTTCCTGGGTATAGACAACCGGAGCATTTTCCTGCAAAGTGTCCGTTTTTTTTAAGAATCGTTTAAGGAAGGCTTACGGCAGATCGGGCAGGTGGGCGTACAGGTCCTCAAGGGTCCCGAAGGTTTCAAGCGCCATGATCACCGTGTCCAGGGGTTCGGAAAAGATTTCCGGCAGATTCCGCTCCCCTTCGCTGTCCGGGCTGTAGGCCAAGGACTCGGCGGGGGGACAGAAGCAGGTATGTATCCCAGCGTTGTTACCGCGTGGATCGATCCGGTACCAGCCGTGCTTCTGCAAAAACACGGCATTCAGGCCGTGCAGGCTGAATCGTCCGTCATCCAGGCGCAGGCGCTGATAGCAAAACCCCGCCGGAATTCCGCCCGCCCGCAACAGGGCCGCCAGCAGGTGGCTCTTCGCGAAACAGAAGCCGGTCCGAAACCTCAGGACATCGGAGGCAATGCAGGTCACCGGTCCTTGGCGGGTATCCCAGCTATGGCCGACCTGATCCCTGACCCAGAGGAAGGCCCTTTCCGCATAGCGCTCCTCATCAGGGCTCAGGGAACGCATCTCCGCCGACAAGGCCCCGATGGCCTCATGCCGCCAATCGATGATCCGGCTGTGTTGCAGATACGCAGCCCTCATCCTCTCAGAGGGCCTGCCCCAGATAAGTACTGATAACGGCAGCATCAGAACGCAGTGCCGCCGCCGGACCATCCATGACCATCTTGCCCGATTCGATAACATAGGCATGCGAGGAGGAGGCCAGGGCCAGATGTGCGTTCTGCTCCACCAGAAGGATAGTCAATCCCTCAAGGTTGAGCTGGGCAATGGTTTCAAAAACCGTCTGAACCATCTTGGGGGAAAGTCCCAGCGATGGCTCATCCAGGAGCAGCAACTTGGGCCGGGCCATCATCCCCCGGGCAATGGCCAGCAGCTGCTGCTCGCCGCCGGAGAGGGAACCCGCCATCATCCGACACCGCTCCCCGAGGATTGGGAAACGTTCTTCCATGCGCGCCACATCCTGCATCACCTCCCGAAGGGGACGCCGATAGCCGCCCAGCTCCAGATTTTCCCTGACTGACATCCCGGCCAGAACCTGCCTGCCCTCGGGAACCTGGATCAGCCCCTCGGACACCCGTCTGTGCGCGGGCATCCGGGTGATGTCCCGGCCATTAAAGACGATCTTCCCCATTCGTGCCGGCACCACCCCGCTCAGCGTATTGAGGATCGAGGTCTTCCCGGCGCCGTTGGGGCCGATCAGGGTCACGATCGTTCCCTTCTTCACCCGCAAGGAGACGTTGCGCACCGCCTCCAGAGGGCCATAGGCCACCGTCAGGTCCACAACCTCAAGCATGATTCACTCCCAGATAGGCTTCAACGACTTCAGGGTGATGGCTGACCTGCTCCGGATTGCCGGTGGTCAGGGTACGGCCGAAGTTGAGCACGGTGATCCGGGAGCAGAGCCCCATCACAAAAGTCATATTATGTTCGATAAGCAGGATGGTCATGCCCTCCTCGGCCAGGGATTGAATCAGGCTCCCCACCTGCTGCACGCCTTTCTGCCGCATCCCGGCCACCGGTTCATCAAGGAGCAGCAGGCGCGGGCGTGAGGCCAGAGCCCTGGCAATTTCCAGACGCCGTCTCTCTCCGTAGGAGAGCGCCTTGGCCGGAAACCCCGCCCTGGCTTCAATGCCTGCGCGTTGCAGGCATTGCATGGCCTGCTCCCGGTATTCCTTCTCCTGCCGCCGGGCAGAAGGCAGACAGAACAAGCGGGGGAAAAAAGGACGTGAAGCCACCAGATACTGGCCCGCCATGACATTCTCAAGGCAGGTCATGGCCGGAAAGAGGCGGATATTCTGGAAGGTCCTGGCCACGCCCATGGCGGCCAGCCTATGGGCAGGAAGACCATGAACGGCAATTCCGTCCAGCATCACCGTGCCGGAGGAAGGGGCGGTAATGCCGCTCAAGACGTTGATAAGCGTTGTCTTTCCTGCCCCGTTGGGGCCGATCAGCCCATGAACACCGCCTTTCTCGACATCGAGGGAAACACCATCAAGAGCCCTCACGCCGCCGAAGGTTCGGGTGACATCCTTGACCTGCAGTAGCATGTTAGACCTCCTCCGCCACGGAAACAGGCGAGATCCCTGCCGGCGGTTTTCTGTTTCTTGTAAAAATCGAAACCAGGCCGTTGGGCAAAAAGAGGATCACCAGCAGAAGGATCAGGCCGTTTGCAGCCATGCGCATGGGACCTGCAGCCACACCGGTTCCCCGCAGAATCTCGGGCAGGGCCGTGAGCAGAAAGGCCCCGAGCACCGGACCGTACCAGATCCGTATCCCACCGACGATATTATAAATAAGCAGATCAACGGCAAAGGAAAAGCCAAATTCCCTGGGTGTGATGATGTAATTGAGATGGGCATAGAGGCCCCCTGCCAATCCCGCCAGAATGGCTCCCAGAGTGAAGGCCAGGGTTTTATAGTATGTGGTGTTGATGCCCATGGCCGAGGCAGCCGTCTCATCCTCCCTGATGCTTTCAAAGCACCAGCCTGCTCTGGAATGGCGCAACCTGGCGATGCCGTATCCGGCCACGGCCAGGGTCAGATAAATCCCCCAGGTTGTGGTAAAATTGGGTATCCCCACAAGCCCCTGCGCACCGCCGGTGATATCCAGATTCAGGACGACAATGCGGACAACCTCCCCGAAACTCAGGGTGGCAATGGCCAGAAACACTCCCCGCAATCTCAGCACCGGAAGCCCGATAACCAGCCCCACCATCCCCGAAAAAATGGAGCCTGCGGCAATGGAGAGGAGAAAGGGGACTCCGAACTTCATGGTCAGGATTCCTGCCGTGTAGCCGCCGATGGCTGCAAAGGCGGCGCTGCCCAGCGACAACTGCCCCGCCGACAGGGTCAGATAGAGACTCAGGGCCAGCAGGGCGTTGATGCCCATAAAATTGACGAGGCTGCCGTAGATGGCAAAAAATTGATTCAAGGCATCCACGAGATCACGCCTCCCGCATCTTCTTCCGCCCGAAAATTCCTGCGGGGCGCAGAATCAAGACAGCAAAGAGGACAGTAAAGGCTACAGCATCCCTCAGGTTTGACGTTCCGGTGATGGCCACGGTCAGCACTTCGCTGAGACCAAAGGCCAGCCCGCCGATAATGGCGCCGGGGATACTCCCCATGCCGCCCAGGATGATGACGGCCAGCCCCTTCAGCTCGATGGATCGCCCCATATCGGGAGAAAGAGAATCGAAATACAGGCCGAAGAGGATCCCGGCAGCTCCGCCAAGAGCGGAAGAGATGAAAAAGGTGAAGGCAATGATGCCATCCACATGAATGCCGAGAAGTCTGGCGGTGAGGTCGTTTTCTGCAACGGCGCGGATGGCCTTTCCCGCCCGCGCCCGGTTTAAAAACTGGGTCAGGACGACCATCAGAAAGATGGCCACTGCAACGATTTCCACCTGCAGGGAGGTAATGGAGATTCCTCCCCAGCGCCAGATATGCACGGAAAGGGTATGGACGGGAAAGCGTACGGTGCGTGCCCCGAAGAGTCCAAGTGCTGCACTCTCAAAGATTATGGCCATGGCAATGCTTGAAATTAGTCCGGAAAAGTTGGAATCGGCCCGCCGCCGCAGAGGGGCAAAGGCAACCCTGTCCAGAATGAGTCCAAGGACACCACAGGCCAGCACGGCACCGGGGAAGGCCAGCCAGAGAGAAAGGCCTGCGGTCTCAACCAGCCAGAGGGCTATAAGACCGCCCAGTGTGAAGACAGCGGCATGAGCCAGATTCAGCATGTCGAGCACCCCGAAGACCAGCGTATAGCCCACCGCAAAAAGCCCGTACACACTGCCTATAAAAAGGCCGTTAATTAATTGTTGAGCCAGAAGATCCATCGGATAATACCAGTCCTCTTGCTTTGCTTATTCGCCGAACACCGCGAATTTTCCGCCTTTGACAATCTGAACGACAGGGGTATGCTCTGCGTCGCGTTCAGGAGTAAAGGAGAATTTTCCAAGCACCGTATCCAAGTCCTTGATCTCGCTCATAGCCTTTCGAATAGCTGCATGATCCGTTGTTGTTCCTGCCTTTTTGATGGCCTCATAGGCGATATAGACCCCGGCGTAGGCCTGGGCGGCAAACTGATCGGGCGGGCTCTTGAACCGGGCGGTAAAGGCCTCAACAAATTTTTTGTTCAACGGCAGGGTCGATGAGGCATTCCAGGCGGCGCCCATCATAACACCCTCGGCGGCGTCCCCGGCGTTTGCCAGAAGCGCAGGCGAGTTGAAACCATTGCCGCCAATGATCGGCATGCTGGCCGGAACGTCTAGCTGCCGGGCCTGGTTTACGATCCCCGAGGCCTCCTCCACCAGGGCGGAGACGACAATCGCATCGGGATTTTTCCCTTTGATCTGCGTCAGTTGCGGTGAAAAGTCCCTATCCCCCTTGGCAAAGGTCTGCTCGGTCACTATTTCGATATGGGCATCGGCCAGGGCCTTCTTGAAGGCATCATAACCGCCCTTGGTAAAAGCATCGTCATTGCCATAGAAAACCGCCACCTTATGCACGCCCAATTTCTCTTTGGCGATCTTCATGGTGTACGGGATGACGACCATTTCCGTCAAGGAATCCCGAAAGATACAGTCGCCGATTTCGGTGATCCCTTTGGCGGTATTGCTGATGGCCAGGACCGGAACCCCCGCCTGCTGCGCAATTCGATCGGTCACCTGGGCCGTATTGCTGAGGGTCGGGCCGATTATCAGAGCGACCTTGTCGCCATTGATCAGTTTATTGAAAACGGTGATCCCCTGTTGCGGCTGGCTGGCATCGTCCTCAAAAACAGGAACGATCTTTGTCCCATTGGCTCCTGCAGCCGCATTAATTTCGTCCACTGCAAGCTCCGCCCCCCTCTTTTGCGTTGCTCCATAGGCGGCAGCCCCGCCTGTCATGCTCAGGGACAGACCGATTTTCGCCTCCTGAGCCGCAGCGAAGACTGTGGTGCACATCTGCCCTGAAATAAAAATAAGCGCCGCGCAAAGAGACGCGATCATGCCTGAATGATAGTGGATGTTACGCATTGATTCCTCCATGAATGAGAAAAGGAAAATAGAGAAAAGCCTGATTAAACCTGAGCCTTATGTATCACTGCAAGTTTATATTGTCAAGCTGTTGCCTGACCTCAAAGAGTATGCAGTCCCTGGAAACAGCAGGCAGGCTGAAAAATCATCCAAGAGACAGCTTGATCGCCCGGCTTAATTTCAGAAGGGTTACCGGCTTTTCCAGAAACTGCGACACGCCCAGCGCCTTTGCCCTCAGGACATCCTCGTTTTTCGAGTAGCCGCTGATGATGATGACCTTCTGCTTTGGCCGGATCTGCAAAATACGCTCATACGTCTCACGCCCGTTAAGCCCATCCCCCATGATCATATCCAGCAGGATCAGATCGGCATCCTGCTCCTGTAAAAAGGCCAGCCCCTCTTCGCCGCTTGTTGCCGAAGAGGCCGTATATCCAAGGCTGGTTATCAGCTTTTCCATAATTTCATTCTGCTCCGGCTCGTCGTCTATAAGCAGGATTCTCTCGCCATTGCCATGCAGCAGACGATCAGCGCCGATAGTATCTATCGAATACGTCTTCTCGATGGTGGCCGGCAGGTAAATCTCGAAAAGGGCTCCGGGCTTATTGTCTTTGACCTCTATCCAGCCGTTATGATCCTGAACGGCATTCCAGACAATGGCAAGACCGAGGCCTGTACCACTCTTCCCCATGATTTTTGTAGTGTAGAAAGGCTCAAAGATGTGCTCAATATACTTCGGCGGTATTCCGGGTCCGTTATCGGCAATAGACATCTTGATGTACGAGCCTGCCTGCTCTGCAACAAAATTTTCTGTGAGTGGATTGACGCATCTGCAGTTTTGGGTGGCTATTCGGACCACGCCCTTCCCCTGCATGGCCTCAAGGGCGTTACCGATAAGATTTAAAAGGATTTTCTGGATATGCAGATGCGAACAGTATGTGTTGTGCAGGTCCGGCTGCAGGTCGGTCTGAATGACAGCTTCAGGATAATTCGTCATTCGTCCGCTATGTTCGATCGAGCTCAGGTGGCTGAGGATGATATCATTAATATTTTCGACAGTTGTAAGGGCCGATCCGCCCCGGGCAAGCATGACCAGATCGGCAACAACCGCAGCGGCCCGCTTGCCGGCCTCCTGAATTTTCCTGATCTTCGCATAAAATTGATCCGATTCGTGCATCTGGGCCAGAAGCAGATCGGGATAACTGACAACACCGGACAGAATGTTGTTGAGATCATGGGCAACGCAACCTGCCATTTGCCCCAACGACCTGAGATTATTATCTTTAACAAGTCTTTTATGCAGGGCAAGCTTTTCTTCTTCAGCCCTGACCCGCTCCGAAATATCCCTGATGGCGCAGACACGAGCCGGTCTGCCCTGGAAAGTGATGGGATGAATGTTGGTCTCAAGAGGAAACTCTGTCCCGTCTTTTCTTTTCCCAGTAACTTCACAACTCCCGAAAAAATTTTCCTCAATATACTGATTGACTCTCTTCAGGGAGCCTGGAGCAAGAACTTTCTCTAAAAACCGGCCTTGGCCCAGTTCATGTTCCTCATAGCCGAACATTGAGTAAAATTGCCGGTTGGCTTCAAGGAGTCCGCCGTTTTCATGAATGACTATTCCTTCCCAGGCGGCCTCGGCCAGGACCTGAAACCTCTTTTCGCTGACCTCAAGTTCACAGGTGAGCTTCTGATGCTGCAGAGCCTTTTCAATTGTTTTTATTAAAAGCCCGTGATCGATTGGTTTGTTTAAAAAATCATAGGCTCCCTGTTTCATAGCCTGGACCGCGATCTGCACCGTACTGACGCCCGTCAACATCACGACGCAGGTCTTCATGCAGGAAGTCTTTATGAAATCAAGGATATCGCAGCCCGACATATCGGGAAGCTGCATGTCGAGCAAGGCCAGCTCAAAGTTTTTTTCCTTCAGCAGCCGGATCGCGTCGGATCCATTGAATGCCTCGCTGCACTCATAATTATAAAATTTGAGGATAGCGTGCAGACTGGTAAGAAACCGTTCTTCGTCATCAACCAGAAGAATATTCGGCATGGGAAGCGATTCTCCTTCTCTACTCACTTAAATCATTCTTTTCCAAGGGAAGATAGATCGAAAATCTTGTTCCTTCATCTGGAATACTGGCACAGGAGACAGTGCCGCCCAGATCCTTGACGGCTTTATACACGATGGACAGGCCAAGCCCGGAATGACCACGTTTTTTTGTGGTAACAAACGGTTTATACAGACTTTTCATAACAGATTCAGGCAAACCGGGCCCCGTATCCTCAACGGTGATTTCAATCCCGCCGCCTTGGGATCTGTCACCTTCGCGCGCAGTCTGGTTGAAAATTCCGGTTCTGATCTCGACCATGTCGCCCTTGACCATTGCCTCCGAGGCATTTTTCAACAGGTTGAGCATGATCTGTTTCAGAGAATCTGCGGATGTTACAATATACGGCAGCGCGGTTTCCGGCCGGAAACTGATTTCCATCCCCAATTCTGTAAACAAGGGGATTTTGACGATATGGAGTATGTCCTCAATAACTGCATTGACATCGGTCAACTCAAGCCGGGTCAAGGAGGTATTGGAAAAGAAATCCATATTGTTGACCATAGAGGATATCCGGCTGATTTCTTCTCCGATTATCCGCAACTCTTCCTGAATCTCATTTTCCCTGGCGAGTTTGAGGCCCAATGTCGTCAGGCAATTTGTTACAATCCCCAACGGATTATTAATCTCATGAGCAAATTTCCGCGCCATCATCGACAGGGATGCCATCCTGTCTGCCTCCGCTTCTCCGGCCTTTTGGAGTTTCACCTCTTCCAGGTAGAGGCAGAGTCCAACCTGCTGTGCTATCATCCGGATCAGCCTGCTGTCGCTCTCGGAGAGAGGTGCAACCGAATCCGGGATCCCCAGCAGGACAACCCCAGCAGGCCGTTTATCAGCCGCCAGAGGGACCAGTAAAACCGTCCCGCACCGCAACGCCCTGAGCACCTGCCCGTCTGCAAGGTTATCCCGCGTGTTTTCCGCGGTCAGTGACAGCGATTGCGTCTCGCAATAGGCCTTCACGATCAGACTGGAGCTCTTCAACACCGGCAGGATGAGTCCCTGGCTCAGATGCCGGAGACTGCTGGCGGCCGACGAGCACCCCCTGAGCCGTCCCTCCTTGTCCGGCAGGAAAAAGAGGACCTTGGTCAGGTTGAAGAGGATGTTCATCGACTGCTCGAAGATCGAAATCACGGCCTCGCTGTCGCTCGCATGGACAAGATCCTCAAGGATTCCGGACAAAATAGTACTGCTTTTAACCCGATCGGCAAGAACAGTCTGGACCTCTGAACTGCTGCCCGTATCCGTTTCTTCGCAGAGCGAGAGCTGGGCGGGAATGTCCTTTGCGGCAGGGACCGCAAGGCCGTCCCTCTGACCGGAAGATTTCCCGGAAATATCCCCCTTGAAATGCGTCGAGTCGATGAAAATGTTCAGGCTCCCGGCAATACGCAGCACCTCATCGCCCGCCTGATCGGCAATCTCCTGAAGGTCGGCGGCGCCCAATCCCAGCAGGAGTTCTCCCTCCTCGCAGTTCCGCCGATGATCCTGGCTGTTTTCCCTCAGCAGATTGGCAAGATAGACGATCTTGACGAGGGGAAATGCATCCCGTATCCGCTCTAGGGGACCATGATGGAACCGCACGGCATCCGCCGTCAGTGAATTCAACTTCCAGGTATCGATCAGCCATGCACCGGCATCACAGTGCGTTATTCCGATCAGTCGCGTTTCAGCCCAGAGTTCGTTCTGAATATTCTCGGTCTCAAGCAGGAACCACTCATGCTCCTTGGGAAAGGTTGCCACTAACACCAGCCGTCCGATGTCGTGCAGAAGCCCTGACAGATAGGCTTCATCCAGGCTCTCGAATCCGGTCTTCTTCGCTATGTTTCTGGCAAGGGTGGCGCAAAGCAGTGAATTCAGCCAGAAGGAATGAAGCTTAAACTGGCCTTGTCTGCACTCTTTTTGAGCGAATATCTGATGAACGGAGGCGGTGAGCGCAATACTTTTTATGCTGTCGATCCCGAGAGTGGCCACGGCCGCCTCGATGCCCGCAAAAGAACTGCAGGCGACGGAAGAAGGGTTGACGCGCTGGAGAACCCTGTATGTCAAGGCAGGGTCCCTGCTGATGATGGCCGCTATCTCCGATTGCGGAGGTTCGGTGCGATCGCAGGCTTCAAGCAGCTTGAAGAGGATTTCAGGCAGTGTCGGAAGGTTTCCGGACTGAATGATTTGCCTGTAGACATTTTCCTTGTTGATCATATCCGGCCTGACACGGGTGTTGTTTGAGGAGAAAACGCCTACGCTCATGAATTTCGACGAGGAAATCACGCCCTTTCCCCTCAGAATCCCTCTTTCCCCCGATCGGCTGCGCGATATTTTCCGGGGATCAGACCCCCACCGCACAGACCTGAACGGATGCTCTATTTTTACTATTAATTTCAATTTTTACAACTTCATTTTTCCCCAAGAGGACAGATAAACCTACAGTAAGTCAGGCTTTTACGCGCAATCCCCCTGCCACATTCGCGATAAGGAGAATTGAACATACGGGGAAATTCATCAACCCGTCTTCCAGGACAGTTACTCGATCAGCGCCTTCGGCCGCATCAATACACCAAAGCCCCTTAAGATCCTTGCAGGGCGGTCGATACAGAGTAAGAGCCGGTCCTCTCCTTCATCCATTGGACAGCTCGCCGCCGGACCGCCGGGCATAAACGCGCCAGAACAGAAATCTCCCAGAAATGAGGCCATTGCATGTACGACCACCCCTTATATTTTCGGACACAGGAAAAAGATCTCCAACTTTTCCTGGATTCACTCAATCTCAAGCTCCCCGCAGACAATCTGCGTATCGCCGACAGTTTCCTCGTGATCCCGCTGGATCCAGGGGCGGCAGCCGTATTCGAAGCCTCCGGGAATAAGGCCATTCTTCTTGCCTATCGGAATCAGGGACGCGTATTTCCTATCTCGCTTGTCTTTCTGAAAGGAGAGCCCCAGTCGTTTTTCTGTCATTCAACGCTTCTGCTTGATGCCTATGGACAGGGAGAAGGGACCCGCCTTGCCATCAGGAAGGCGGTGCAGGAATTCTTTTCCATGAAGGCGGACGCACTCCTTGCGGCGCTGGAATCGTCGTGGGTGGATGCCGACCTGGTGGGTCAGATGGACTGCAGGATACTCTGGGACACTGCGCCTGACAGTAAAATCGTCACCGACCTGTTCCTGGACAAACGCGGCCGGATATGCCCTATCCCGCTTTTTCCGACGGTGTATTTTTACAACAACATCTACGAGCAGAATATGCTGGAGGAAGTGCTTCCCAGGCTTTCAGACTGCAAGGACGTCCTGATTCTGGGGACGGGCGCAGGTCTTGAGGCAGTCTGCGTGGCCATGCAATACGAGATCAGGGTGGATGCCACCGACATCAACCCGCTGGCAGTTGCCAACACCAGGGCAGCCTGCAAACGGACAGGGACCGATCATCTGGTCAATGCCTGGATCAGCGATGGCCTGAAAGGTGTGCAAAAGGCCTACGACGCAATTCTCTTCGAGGCCCCTCTGGCAACCGGCCAGACCTTGATAAAAGATCGCAATCGCTTTGATCCGGGAGGCAGTCTCCTGCGGGAAGTCTTGTCGGCGCTCCCCGCCCATCTGAAAGCGGGCGGGCGGATGTATCTGATGTCGAACCCGGACCTCACCCCCTATCTTCCTGCTCATGGATTACAGGATAAGGTCCTTCGGCTCTTTGAGCCCAAGGACGAATTCGCTATCCATGAAATCCGGCAGGACTGAAAAAAGACCGCCCCGAAATTCCGCAATCCGGTCACAGCCGCAGCGAAATCTCTGCACGGCCTTCCACCGCAAGAGATATTGAGGCCAGACTCGCGCATTGATAACAAAACCAGTAAACAAATCAGGGGAACTCTGGTAGATCTACAGCAGCAATGCATCATCTGATGATCCGGCGTGGCCGGAACACTCTCATTCAACACAGCCATTCAGGGGAAATCGTATGGGAAAACGCACATTCATGGCGGTCATTGTTGCATTCGTCTGCTGTTTATCGTCGGTTATCACGGCTGCCGGCCCCGAAATCGATGGCTTTCGGGGCATGAAATGGGGCACATTGCTGGAAGACGCCCAAAAGACGAAGGCTTTGAATGTCCTGCAGGAAGATCAAGAGAACAAAACGGTGGTATGCAGCATCGGCGGCGACAAAATGCGAATCGGCGGCGCCAGGCTCGTCTCCATCACCTATCTCTTCTGGGACGGCAAACTGTCCGGCGTGGAGATACGCACAGCGGGAAATCAGGATTTTGATGCCCTGAAAGCAGCGGCCTTTGAAAAATTCGGAAAGGGAATAAACGACGGGAGCGCCGAAGAGGAACGTTTCTATTGGAAGGGAGAGGTCTCAAGCATAGTCCTCTCCCGCAAGGGATCCTCCGAACAAGGAAGCCTCAAAATAAGTTCCACAAAACTGGAAGAGCCGTTAAAAGCCTTTCAGGCAGAGCAGGCCCGCAACGGAGCCGCAACGGATTTCTAGAAATCCCCCGCGAGTCTCAAAAGGGTCCCTTGAAAAATTAGAATTTTCGTTTGAGATCAAGGCATGCGAAAAATTCAAGGGGCCCGCCATCCCATTATTGGCACCGAACTGATGCTGTTATTCGGACTCCCGGCAATGAGCCGGTCGCTATAAGACACATACACGAGCACATTGCGCTGACGGTCAAAGAACCGGACGACATGCAACCGCTTGAACACCAGGCTGCGTTGCTCATCGAAAACGCTCTCCCCATCCTTCAGATCGCCAAGGATCTTGATAGGACCAATCTGGCGGCAGGCAATGCTGGCATCGCTGGTGTCCTCCGCAATGCCAAGCTGGCCTTTAATCCCCCCTGTCTGCGCCCTGGAGATATGGCAGGCTACTCCCTGGACTTTCGGATCGTCAAAACCGTCGATCACGATCTTGTCATTAGGTCCGAAAAAGCGAAAATTCGTACTGACCGCGCCTGTGGCGCCCCGCTCCGGACGGCTGCTGAAAAGCCAGACAGCCAGGATTGCAAGAAGGAGGATCATTACACCGCCAAGAATAATTTTTACCTGTTTCATACGACTGCACCTTTCTGATATCATAAAAAAATCTTTTCCACACATTCCTGTCTCTGCGCTCTCTGCCAGGCAGGAGCCGCAGGGGGTCCCTCACCCGGAACGGGGTCCCCGCATATGCCTGTATTCCATCCAGGTCAAAAAGAGAAGGACGAGGTCAAAAACCGTAAGCCAAATAAGCCAGACCGAATGCGTGAAGCTATACCGGTAGATCTGATACAGAATGAACAGTATCAGCAAGAGGCCCATTGCCGGATAAGCCCAGCGCAGGCCTCGCAACAGGAAGGCGATCACAATACCCTTCATCACCCCGTGCGAGAGCAGATACACGGCAAGGAAGAGCGGTCCCTCTGTCGCCGTGGCGCAATAGCTCCTGAAATCAAGGAGGATCTTGACAGGAAGACTGTCAGGATCCAGGAGGTATCCCCCCGGCATCAACCGGGTCAGACAGTTGAGGATTTTCACCGGCGGGACAAGAAGAAGGACGCAGCCTCCCGTTATCTGAAGAACAGCATTGAGACCTTTCAACAAAACGCCCAGAACAAATGCCTTGTGAAGAACTCCCTGCCCCTTATTGTCTGTGATCATCAACTTTGCCAAAGCCCACAAAAAACACGGCAGGTCACCGTGAAAATTCGAATTTTTTACGGTGACCTGCAGAGACTCCGGCCCGTGCAGCGCCGGTCTCCAAAAAACCCTCTCTTCGGCCCAAGCCTGCCAGGTGGAGAACGTTTCGCATCTCAGGTGCGAAACTGCTGGCTTGTCCTGGCTGAATTATCGGCCAGGGTCCGTATCATTTCCGATGTTTCGGAAATAGCGTTTATGGCCTCGTCGACTTCGACTGCCGCCTCGGTAACGGTATTGGCCATCGTAGCCATCTCATCGGCATAGATGGAGGCCTTGGAGACCTTATCATTGGAATAGCCCAGTTTTTCCGAAGCAGCGGAAAGCGACTTGGCAATCTCATTGACGGTGGCCGACTGCTCTTCAACGGCACTGGCGATTGTGGAGACGACGTCGCTGTTCTGCGAGACAATCTCCGCGGCCTCCTTAATCCCGGTAATGGTATTATTCGTCACAGTCTGGACGTGATCGATGCGGGTCTGGATTTCCGTTGCCGCGCTGGCAGTCTGTTTTGCAAGCTCCTTGATTTCGTTGGCAACCACCGCAAACCCCTTCCCCGCATCTCCCGCCCTGGCGGCCTCTATCGTGGCGTTCAGAGCCAGAAGATTCACTTGATCCGAGATCGCCGTTATGGTCTCCGTGACCTTGCTGATATCTTCTCCCGCCTGTCCCAGTTCGGTCACCTCTTCTTCCAGCTGCTCCATTTTTTTCTTGGTGTTCTCGGTATTCAGATGCGCCCGTCCCGAAGTCTCCGAGATCTCTGTAACGGTGGTGTTCAGGTCTTCAATGGCCATGGCCACCGACTGAATGTTTTCTGTGGATTCTTCCATGACCATGGAAATTTCCTTCATATCCGCGCTCATATAGCCAGCTGACCGGAAGACGGTTGCGGATATGGTTTTTGTTGAAGACGCCTTTTCCTGGATCCTTACAATCAGTCCATGAATGGATGTAACAGAGGCATGGAGCGTATCCGCATCGTTCTGCAGCGTTTTAATGATCCCCTGAAGATTTCCCAGAAAGGCATTGAAATACCGCGAGACCTTTCCGATCTCATCGTTCCCTGTTACCGCAAGCCTCTGGGTAAGGTCCGCATCTCCCGAACTGATATTCTCCAGCCGCTGAGCCATCTTCTGGACGGGCCTGCCGATGAAACTGGAAATAAGCAGGGCGCCGATGGCAGCCAGAATGATCACCACGACAACGATGGAAATTAAGAGCAGGGCGATATCGTGGATTTTTTCATCGGCCTTGGTTGCGATATCCCGCAAAACCGTCTCCGTATTGTTGCCCGCTGCACCCTGTTTGACCTCCTGCTGCGATTTTTCCAGGGCCTGGGAAAAATCTTGTATCAGTGTATTTTTATAGTCATTTAAAACATATAAAGATAAAATCGTCATTATGAGACCAAAGGCGAGAGTTGAGGGAATGACAAAGCCTGATATTTTCGCCCTGATTGACATATCTTTAAAAAATCTAAGCATCTAAATCTCCTCCCGATTCATTGTTTTCCATTTGTTCAGGCTGCTTTTTCAAAGAGTTCTGAATTTTTTGTCAAAGGACAGCATTTTCACAAGAATAGCAATGAGAAATTCCAACCTGCGGCATTCCTTTTGAAATGCCTACGCAATTCTCTCTTCTTCCAGAATATTCCTCTCGGTCCGAGGCCCTTATTCTCTTGAAAAATCGACAGGAAGCATCTATGATCGAAACCATTGAGGCCTCTGAAACACCCGCACCGGATACTGTGGCCACAGCCGGGACCCTATCTCTCCCTAGGACTCTTCCGGCACGTACGCATCCCAGGGGAGCAACAAAACACGACCCCGATATGAAATTTATCCCCAGTACAATTCGCGCTCAAATTATGATGGCGTTTTCAGGATGTTTTCTTTTCATGGCGGTTATCATCGCCGTTAATTATCATAATTTCAACAAACTTTCAGGATCTTTATCGTTTTTTGAACTGGCGGGGGATTTGAACAGCACCATTTTGGAAATGAGACGGTATGAAAAAAACTATTTTCTCTATCGCCAGGAATTCAATTTTGAAGAAAATGCGACCTACACCAACCGGCTGGTCATGACGCTGAAACGGGAACAGGACAGCCTGATATCGGTTATCGGCCGGGAAAATTACGATCACTTCATCAAGGACGTGGAGCACTACACGGCCTTGATGCTGAAACTGCATCAGAAGGAATGCGATGCTGACGGTTGTACCGACATTCAATCGCAAGTCCGCGGTGTCGGGCAAAATTTATTATCCCTGGCCGATCAATTCGTCGTTGCCGAAAAGCGGGATTCCGACCGCCTTCTCAAACAGATGATCCCGATGCCGCTGATAAGCCTGATGAGTCTTCTAGTCCTGCTGGTCTTCGTTATCCTGCTGATCGTCGAAAAGGTGATCCGTCCCCTTGCCCGCATCACCCGGGAATCGGAGGCCGTGGCCCAGGGGGCTTTTCAACGGATCACACCCTACGGTGATGCAGGAAACGAAATCCATGCCCTGGTCAATGCTCTCAACCGGATGATGGCCGAACTGGAAAAGCGGCAGGAGCAGCTGGTCCAATCCCGCAAGATCGCCTCCATCGGAACCCTGACAGCCGGTATTGCCCATGAAATCAACAACCCGGTAAACAATATCTCGCTGATCCTCGAATCCCTGATTGAGGATGGGGAAACCATGACCAGCGAAGAGCGGACACAGACCTACAAGGAGGCCCTGGAGCAGGCGGACCGGACCAGCGAGATCGTCAAGAATCTTCTGGAATTTTCCCGGGCCAGCAAGCCGGTTCTGGGGGCGGTGGATCTGGTGTCCGTGGTGGACAAGACCGCCAGCCTCCTGCATAATGAGATGAATCTCCATAAGGTGCGGTTCACCCGGGAAATCGAGATTACCCAGCCTGACATCTATTTCGACAAGGGCGGATTGCAGCAGGTCCTGCTCAATCTCTTCATGAACAGTATCCATGCCATGTCCGGAGGCGGAGAGCTCCGGGTCGTCATCGGGGCCTCCGAGCAGAAGAATGAGTGCCGGATTGATGTGATTGATAACGGCCCCGGTATCCCTCCCGAGAGTATCGATCAGATATTCGACCCCTTTTTCACCACCAAGAAAGAGGGGATCGGCACCGGCCTCGGACTTTCGGTGAGCTACAATATCATCAAGAAGAATGGAGGCCGGATGAAGGTGGAAAGCCAGCCGGGCCATGGGGCCTGTTTTACGCTCTATCTGCCTAAAACCAAAAATGTTATTATTGAAGGATGAGAAATGGACCGTTTCCGTATAGCCATTGTCGATGATGAGCCCCTCGTCTGCCGGGAAGTCAAACGGTGTCTTTCCAAGGAACCGTACACCATTGAAACCTTTCACAATGGCGAGTCGGTCATCAAGAGACTGGAAGAGTTCCGGTTCGACCTGGTCCTCTGCGATCTGAATCTCCCCGGAATTAACGGCCTCGATGTCCTGAAGTTCGTCCGCAAACGCTCTCCTCAAAGCGAAGTTATCCTGATTACGGCCTACAGTTCCGTCGATACCGCCATCGATGCGATCCGTGCCGGCGCGTTTCATTATGTAACAAAGCCCGTCAGATTTGCCGAACTTCGGGTCTTAGTCAAACGGGCACTGGACAAGGTGCTGCTGGTCCGGGAGAAGCAGGCCTTGAAGGAGGCGCTCTTCTCGCAGAAGCGCCCGGCTGAGATCATCAGCAACAGCAAGGTCATGTTCGAGGTCTTTCAGCTGATCGACAAGGTCGGACCTCTGGACTGCAATGTCCTGATCTATGGAGAAAGCGGAACAGGCAAGGAGATGGTGGCCCAGGCGCTGCATCAGCGCAGTCCGCGTCGCAGCCAGCCCTTCGTCTCTTTCAACTGCGGCGGTTTTTCGGAAGAGCTGATCGCCAACGAGCTTTTCGGCCACGAAAAGGGCGCCTTCACCGGGGCAGACGAGACAAAAGTAGGACTGCTGGAAGCAGCAAACAAGGGCACCATATTTCTTGACGAAATCAGCGAGATGCCTGCCAGCATGCAGGTCAAGCTGCTGCGTTTCGTCGAAGAACGTTTCCTCCTGCGGGTCGGCGGGATCAAGCCGATCCCCGTGGATGTCCGGCTGATCGCCGCCAGCAACCAGGATCTCAAAGGTCTGGTCAAGACCGGTTCATTCAGAGAGGATCTTTTTTATCGGCTCAACGTGGTCCTGCTCAACCTGCCCCCGCTGCGCACCAGACCGGATGACATCCCCCTGCTGATCCGTCATTTTCTCTCCAAATACAGCAAAGCCTTCGGCAGAGATGTCACTCGCGTCTCCGCGGAAGTTCAGGATATCCTGACCCATTACCCCTTTCCGGGAAACGTCCGGGAACTGGAAAACATCATCGAGCGGGCAGTCGCCCTCTCCGACGAGTCCGAGATTTCCGCAGGCGATCTCCCGTCCGACCTGCGCGAACTCTCCATCAGTGCCATCGACACCCAATCCTGGCTCTCCCTGGAAGAAAAGGAAAAGTGCTATATCCAGGAGGTTCTGGTCAAGACCAATCATCGTAAAAACGTCGCTGCGGATATCCTCGGACTTCCCAGGACCTCGCTCTGGCGCAAGATGAAACGCTACGGTATCTCATAACAATTCGGCTTCACTAAGGAAACCGGATTTGTATTGATCATGGACCAACAAGAAGGCACTCCACTCTTCGAAAATCCAGCTGGAGAACACAGGGCTAAACAATCTCCGGCCTTTCGCTTTTTCAAAAAATAATCGGTTGGAACATCGATTATTTCCCTCAACGCCGCACCCCTGCAATTTCCCCAAAAAAAGTTTCACACTGAAACGAAAAGAATAACATGTTGATATATTAATTTTTTTTTAGCAGCAAGCGACTCTGAAAAAGACAGCATGTCTCAGTTTGAAACCTCTCCCTACACGACAAATCAGAAAAATCAGCGTAAGACATTGATAATTCATGAAAACTAAAATGGCACAATACTTGTATATCAGGGCGCAAGTTTTATGAAACCAAGAGAGGAGAAGATGCATCAACAGAAAATTCTCGTTCTAGTCGGTATATCCACCAAGGACCTCAAGGGCGTGCATTATACCCTGTCCCTGGCCGAACGTATTACAACCAAGGTATTCATTGTACAGCAGTCCGAAGGAAGGGAAAAGCAGGAGCCGCATTCCATCTGGTTGGAGGAGGCTCTTCACGATCTGATAAACAGCGCGCGCCTGGCGGGGTTGAACGTGACCCATCTGATCGCGGTTGGCGATATCGTGAAGGAAATCACTTCACTGGTCAAATCTGAGGGTATTACTTTATTGGTTTTGGGCGTTGATGACGAAGAATGTGAAAGTTTCATGCTGCAATTGAAGCCTCATCTTCCTTGCCGGATCGTCCAAGTTAAAGAGAAGGATCATATTAGTTACCTATAAGGAAGGTGTATCACATGGCAATTGTAATGATCTCAAGTTTGTTTCAAAGCGGCCGGAAGGAGTTGGCGGAAATCATGGCCAAGAAGACCAACTGGCCTGTGCTGAGCCGGGAGGAGCTGGTCGACAGGGCGCGTGAACAGGGCATTAAGATCGGTCGGCTTGAAGTCGCTATGATTAAGACCCCGCATCAGTCCGAGAAACTTGCGCGTGAAAAGGACCTGTATCTTGCATTTCTGACCGCCACCCTGTGTGAAAAGGCCCGCGAGGGCAGTTTTATTTATTACGGGCGCGGCGGACATCTGCTGCTGCCGGGCGTAAGCCACCGCCTCCGGGTGGGCCTGTCGACACCGCAGGAGATCAGAATTGACCGAACGGCCCAGTCACTGGGCCTGACTCCGGATAAGGCCGTCGGCTATCTCAAGGAGATTGATGACGATTTCAACAGATGGCTGCGTTTCATGCATGGAGTCGACAGTCGCGATCCCAAAAATTTCGACGCAGTTTTCAATCTGGAAAATATCGGACTATCCAACGCCGCCGACATACTGTCCCGAATGGCCGAGATGCCTGAATTCCAGCCGACCGCCGCCAGTACCCGAATGATCGAAAATCTCTCTCTGTCCGCCCAGGCCAAACTTCGATTGGCCCTTGATGACCGAACCGCAGAGGCAGACCTTCAGGTCCAGACAGACAACGGCGTAATCACGGTAACATACCCGCCGCAGCAGGAGCAGTTCCGGGAAAATATTCCCGCAGTTCTCGCCGAGCTGGACGGATGCCGTGAAATTCAGTGCACCATGGCTGAGACCAATATCCTCTGGATCCAGGAACGCTTTGACCCCAATGCGGAAAACTACCAGCAGATTACCCAACTTGCCCAGCGCTGGGGGGCTGCAATCGAACTCATGCGCCTGATCCCGCCCGGAGAGGACGCAGGCAACGCATCCGCTTCAGGCGCGGACATGGACAGAGCCTTCAGCAGAAAAATTCAGCCCTACGACGGTGGTGTCGAAGACGACGATCCCCAGACCATTTTCAACGACGGCGGCCTGAGCAGGACCAAGGAGGACCTTCTGAGCCAGGGGCGTTTTGGCGGTCAGCACACCGTCTGCGGAGGGTACGCCAGCATTCTTGAGCGAATTCAGGGAAGCGCCCAGTACACCCTTGTGGTTATAGGCGATATGTTCCTGTCCAAAGGTCATTCGGCCAGAACGCGTCAGACCAGGGAACTGGCCTTAAATATACGAGATCGAGTCAAGGCTCCGGTTGTTACGGCGGACGAGATGAAGACACGCCTCCTTTTCAGTAAAAAACAGGGCGCACAGCTGGCCGGATTCCTGGCTCTGGTCGTCTTTCTCTTTATAGGGGTATTTACGCATCAGCCTGAACTGTTCAGTTTCCTGAGCGGCCCTCTGCATCAGACCTATAAATGGCTGTCACCCATAGTTATGTTCCTTTTTATCCCCCTACTCGCCTATCTCATGGGAACAGTGGCCGGGCTGGCATTGAAGATTATAAATATCGATTAATTCAAAGACGCTGGAGGTAGTTCGCATGCACGAGTTATTATCGGTCACGTACATTAATATCGATCTCTCAATTGCCCTGCAGGTCATCCTGCTGGGATTCATTGGCGGGATACTGAGCGGGTTCATCGGCAGTGGCGGGGCTTTTTTCATGACACCGGGGATGATGAATCTGGGAGTGGATGGCGTTGCGGCCGTTGCCAGCAATATCGCCCATAAATTCGGAAAGGCCATGGTCGGAGCCAAAAAACATGCAGCGGCAGGGAATGTCGACAATAAGCTCGCCATCTACATGCTGGCCACGGCAATCGGCGGAGTGCAGGTTGCCGTATGGATCAACAGCTTCCTGTTCAAAATGGGCGGCGGAGGCGGGGAAGAAGGCCATGGGGCACCCAAAGGGGCAGGCGCCAATCTGTATATCAGTCTGGTCTTTGCCACCATCCTTTCCGTCGTTGCCATTTCGATGCTTCGCGACATCATGAAGTCGAACAAAAAAGGACAAGACGGCGCAGGCCCCTCGATGAAAATAGCCGAGTTCTTTGCAAAACTCAATCTCCCGCCCGTGATTAATTTCCCCGTTTCCGACACGAAAGTCAGCCTTTGGGTGCTTATGGTCGTTGGAATTGCGACAGGCTATCTGGCAGGTACCATCGGCGTGGGAGGCTTTATCGGAGTCCCCTGCATGATCTATGTCTTTGGAGTCCCCACTGCCGTAGCAACCGGGACGGAACTCTATCTTGCACTCTTTATGGGAGGATACGGAGCAATCAGTTACGCGCTGCAGGGATTTGTGGATCTGCGCTTGACCATGCTGCTCTATATCGGCTCTCTGATCGGCGTTCATCTCGGAGTCTATGGGGTCAAGGTCGTCAATGAAAAGTATATCCGTATTGTAACCTGTCTGATAATACTCCTCTGCGTGGTCAGCCGGGTTGTTGCCGTTCCTATTTATCTCCGGCAGCTTAGACTTATCGATATGAATCCGGCCTGGGATGTCTACTTTAATTCGGGCAGCAAGTTTTTCCTCTTTGCCAGCGGAATAACGGGGGCCCTGGTAATTTTACTGAAGGTTATTCAGGCGTATCGCAGCAGGAGGAAGATCCAGCAGACGCTCCTTGTGGTCAGAGAACCGGGACTGCAACCGGCGGCAGAGACAGCCGAGGCCGCGTGACCTCAGCGGCAGGGATAGGGCCATCCAGTAACAAATCAGGCATTGCGCCAAGGAGGTAATTGTGGAAAAATATTGTGATATTCTCATAGTAGATGATGAACCCATCGTCGGTCAACGACTGAAGGCATTGCTGGAGAAGGAGGGACATACGGTGGAGGCCTTCGTTGATTCAGAGGTCGCGCTCAATCGTTTGGATGCAAAACACTTCGATATAATTATCAGTGACATCCGGATGGGCGATATTGACGGGATCCAGCTGCTGGACCAGGTACTGAAAAAGTTCCGCCAGACAAAGGTGATCCTGATCACAGGCTATGCCACGCTGGAACTGGCTCGGGAGTCACTGGCAAAGGGGGCTTTTGACTTCATAGCCAAACCGTTCAAGCTCAATGAGATTCGCACGACGATCAAGAGGGCCATGGACTCGATTGCCTCTTCCCCTCCCGCAGCAATCCAGTAATATACGGCTGGAACATTGCAAAAGACCCTGCAGACAGAGGCGGCGCATGCTCATCCTCTGTCTGCAGCTCTTTGAAAATTTTTCAATCCCCCCCGTCAGGATTCAAACGATCCATCACGAATACGGAATTGGCTGAAAATCAGGCCCTATCCATTCTCCATTTCGCCTTCAGCAACACCTTCGCCTCTTGCGGCTCCAGGCTCTTGCCGAATACCGGAACAATGGAAAGCGGTCATTCGGATGCGGTTTCATCAAAAAGAAGAAGACATTGAAGAATCAGGGAATCGATACTTTCCTCAAGGACGATATCGCCCTCGGTCAGCGGTGAGGAATCGACAAAGGTAAAACTCCCTTGCGTCCAGGTAAGCGTCTCAAAGAGGATGTCTTTAATCTGTGAATAGAAAAGATCTGTAATTTCAGATAGTTGCAGATAACCATTTTCCACCGCAATCGAGCCAAGCTTTTTCCATCGTACCGAGGCCTTCTGATCCGCCAGGCAGATATCCAGCTCTTCTACAGTCAAGAGCTCCGACTCAAGAAGGATTTGGCCTATTTTCTTACGGCTTTCTTTGGAAAAACCATAATTGAGTTTTCCCTTGGTGAAGATAAAATACACCGTATCATTGCGGCTCCGGATAACGAGCTGCCCTGAAAGTGAAGCAAGGCCGATCAACTGGAATAAATTAACGGGCGAAAGCAGGCCGATATCGCCCTGAAAAGACCGCTTATTTTGCATTTCTGAGTTCTTTGCTGTTGAGTATTTCCTATCATTGACATTGGACTTTTCTTAGATCATTATCGATATACTTGCAAGACAAAAATAGGAGGGCTGCGTAAGAGTATAAGACAGATCCTGCTGATGAGTGAGCACCAATCCCTCTGGGTATGCATTTTTTACCGCCTCCCGGACAGTAAAAAATGTCCGTTTCCATTTTGAGAAAACCGATGTATTCAATAACAGACATCAGGCAATGGCACAGAGGCATTCACGGCTGAAAGAAAAAAAAAAGCAGACGGGCTCAGACAACATATGCGACGAGGGATTCTCTCTGACATTCATGGCAATCTTGAAGCATTTGATGCGGTTAAATCCGACATCGAGCGGCACTCGCTGGACGAGGTGATCTGTCTCGGCGATATGGTGGGGTATGGGCCTGATCCCGACGAGGTCGTTCGGGGAGTGCGCAATCTGCAATGCCAGACCGTGCTCGGCAACCATGAAACCGCACTGTTCTCTGAAAAGGCCAGGAACCGGATGAATTTTCAGGCAAAGGAAAACAGCGTCATGACCCAGCAGCTGCTCTCAACGGAAAGCCTTGCCTATTGCGGCAATCTTCCGCTGTCCCTCCACCTGCAAGACGCCTGGTTCGTACATGGGTATCCTCCCGATTCTGCGTCTATCTATCTGTTTAATCAATCTGACGCCAAGCTTCAGGAACTCTTTGCCGCAGCACGGGCCAGCCTCTATTTTGTCGGTCATACTCACGATCTCCAGCTGATAACCCACCAGCAAGGGCAGATCCGGCGGTCTCGTCTGACAGAAGGCCGGATAGCCCTGGAAAAAGGCAATGCATACATCGTCAATGTCGGCAGCGTCGGTCAGCCAAGGGATGGCGGCAACCGGGCCAAATATGTGATCTGGGATGACCTGACAGGGGAGATGGAAATACGCTTCATCCCCTATGACATCAAAAAAACGATGAATAAAATCTATGCCCGCGGTTTTCCGGCGATCTACGCCGAGAGGTTGGCCTGAGCATGAAGATGATCGGCAGATATGAAATAACCGGTCTCCTTGGCCGAGGGGGGATGAGCACGGTCTACAAGGGAAAGGCGCCGGTGACCGGCAGAATCGTCGCCCTCAAGATCCTCGCCCCTAGAAGCTCGCTTTTGGCGGATCTGGCGGGAGAAGAACGCCTTAGACAGATTTTTGTCGAAGAGGCAAAAGTCATGGGGGAAATCTCCCATCCTCATGTCGCAAAAATTATCGACTGTGACGAGACTGGCAGAATCCCGTTCATTGTCCTGGAATACTTCTCTCATTCCCTCGGCAGCTTCATCGGCGAATCGTACAGACCTGAACAGCGATCGCGGATAATTTCCGCCGCCAAAACCGGATTCTATATCCTCCAGGCCCTGAAAGGGCTGGACAGGCTCCACTTTGCCGGAATTATCCACAGGGATATCAAACCGTTCAATCTGATGATCACTAATGATGACCGGATTAAGATCATAGATTTCGGTCTCTCACGGATTCGCGGCGAAGAGAGGATGAAGATCCCCGGCCTGCAGGTGGGCTCCCCTTTTTATGCCGCGCCGGAGCAGGAAACGCATCCTGAGAGCGCCGACGAGAGGGCAGACCTGTACAGCATCGGGGTCCTTGCCTACAGGATGCTGACCGGACACCTGCCGGACCGGACCGGGGGCCGTCCGCGACCGCCGAGCAGTTTCCGGTCTGACCTGAACTGGGCCTGGGACGAGCTGATCTTGAAAAGCATCGCGGCAAAACCCTCGGAAAGATTCTCCTCTGCCCGGCAGATGATCAGGGTGTTTGAGGATGTCTATGCCGACTGGGAAAAGGAATCGGGAAAAGGATGCCTTTTCACTGAAGAAACCTGCGAACAGCAGGCATGCCTGCCGGTCAGGATGAAACCTCAAAGGATACTCTGTACAGATGCCCGTGAACATCTCGGCCTCGATGCGCTGATGCGCCCCGGCTCCTTCCAGGAGCAACGCCTGGAGGTGCTTGACGCCTTCCATGTCAGGGATCTGAATACCGGCCTGCTCTGGCAGACCAGAGGCTCGGGATACACCCTTGACTGGATGCAAGCCGGAGAATACGTGACATCCTTGAACCGGCAGACCTGGCTGGGGCGCAACAACTGGCGGCTTCCAACCCTTGCCGAACTGCTGACAATCCTTCAACCCCCGACCATTGCCAGGGACTTTTGCCTGCACTCAGCCTTTCCGAGGGATATTCACTGGCTCTGGAGTAGCGACTGGTACACGAAAATGCAGGCCTGGATGGTTGATATCGTTGAGTGTTTTGCAGAAAGATCGGATAAGGACGGGGAAGCCTCCGTCTGCGCCGTCAGCCAGACAAGGGCGACTTCCGGGCCTCTTCTCCCCTGAACTCCCGAGGTCCCGGCGACCCTCAAAAAAAATCCGCCCCTTCCCAACCCCTGTGGCAACCCGTCTTTTTTGAAATACTTGTTCAATTCATGCTGCCGGAAGACACCAGAATATCACAGTATCAGAGATATAAATAAAAATATCACCGCATCCCCAGAGCATTTTCTCCCAACAGGAATTATTGTACTTCTATGGCTGAGAATCATTCTTACTTAGAACAACAGAAGGATTTTCTGTCCGGTAACTGGTTATTTAATCACGTAATTCCATACGGCTATCTCCATAGGCCCCAAGGTGTCCTCAAGCAATGAGGCCTGCAGCGATTGCCATATGTTTCGCAACGAGGTGAAGAATATGGAAATCAAAGACTATTGCAAAAACGTCGACAAAGAACTGACGCAATGGCAGGGGAAATTTTTTGATGTCATCAACAGGTTCGACCACATGTCTACCGGCAGCAAACAACGGGTATTCCAGGATGTCAATGGCCTGCATATCGTCATAGCCGAACTGGACGACAGACTCGAAACGCTCAGAACCCAGTGCCCCATTGCCTGGAAGCCTGAAATGGAGGATGTGCTTCTCCGTTTCCCTGAATCAGCCTATACGTTCAACGATACGGCCAATGTTTTTTTTGATTATGACTTTGGCGGGTAGACTATGCCAGAGCGTATACAGAGCAGAAACCATCCACAATACGAGGTACGCGATGAAACGGCAAAACGAGAAGGTTGAATCATTTCTGGAGGGCCATCGGGACTTCATTCTCAACCTCAATCAATCCCTTGATATGATTCAAAAGGATATTGACGAAACGGCTGAAATGGAAACCCTTTGCTCAAGCGAATGGTGTGTTGCGGTTGAGCACTGTCTCGATGAGGTGGCGAAAGATGTCTATTCGATAAGTGAGCCGCGCTGGATTTCCGGCAAGAACTCCGGAACGCTGCGAACGATGAGACGCAAGGTTCATGATCTCTATGCACAATACAAAGGAGCCACTCACGCCTGACGGCACAGCCAGACAGGGCCTGCCTGCGCTCTCTGCAAACAGGGGGCGCGGGTATGCAGGCGGGCCTCTCTTTTAAGAACAATGACCATCCTCAAAGGTGAATTCAATCTCGTTGCCATCGGCGTCCATTACTTGCGACACCTCCCTGGCTGATATCGATTGTTTTGGCCTTATTAATGAGAGACAACCGCCCCCTTACAAGTCAGGAACCAGCAGGATATTCCATAAAGAAAAGGCAGGGCCGCAATGGCCCTGCCTTGAAGAAACGCAATCGTTATCGCGTGATTGATAATGGAGTTAAAAGGCCCAGCGCAGTCCGGCGTTGACGCCCCAGTTCTGCTTCACGTTCGGGTCGCCAAGACCTGCTTCAACCTCGACGTGAAACTGCAGCCTGTTCTGCTCGCCGCCTGCGGTCTGTACGCCAAGCGTCGCAATCCATGCCCCGTCGTCCTTGATCATTTCGAAACTGTTGCCGTTAATCGATACCCGTCCATTCGAACTGAGATCCTTCGTCCAATCCAACTGGCCATACACCTGCGTCAACCGGCCTGTATCGCTCTGGAGGACTTTGCCTCCGGCAAGGCCAAGCCTGCCGTTGATGGTCTGGCTGCTGTCAATGCCGATCTGATTGCCTTGGCTGGTGGTGAAGCTGCTCTGACTGCTGCGCAGCCAGTTCAACTCCGACTGCGGCTCCACAAACCAGCCCTGTTTGAAATCAAACCGCTTGCCGACTTCCGCATCAAGCGAAAGTGCGTTATTCTGCGAGTTGCCGGTGTCATACTCCGTTGCACCCAGCTGCCAGGTCCGGTAATCCCGCTTGAACCAGAAATAGCGGCCGATCAGATCGACATAGCTGCCGTTGTCGAAAATCCACGTGCCGTATGCACCCACCTGCTGATTGGTGGATTCGCCTGAGTCGTTGGTATTACTCGATGTATTTGCTTGACCGGCTCCGATCAGACCGCCGGTATAGAAACGCCCGCCGTTGAAGCGGATGAGGTGGTCGACGCCGACCTCAAAGCCGTTGACGGTTTGATCAATCTGGCTGCCAAGATTCATCGTATAGTCCTTGCTATAGCCGCGGGTCCACAAATCGCCTTCGATCCCCTGATCAAGCCGCAGCTCGCCAAGCCGCTTGTGCAAGCTGTTGAGTGACGCGAAGGTCGCATATTTGGCCGCATTGGCCGCATCCAGCACGTCGTTGGTCAGGTTGGAATTCTCCATTGTGTTGGCCAGATACCAGTCCCCGGCCTCGCCTCCCGCGACCTGCTGGCCGGGAAGAAGGCTATACCGGTAGGCCCCCGCATCCACCTGGCCGCTCGGCAGGACAAAGGTCCCGTTGCTCAGCGCAGGCGCGCTGACGTCGATGATCTTCAGCGACTGGCCGGGGCCGCTGGGATCGCTGCCCTGGTTGTTGATATAGACGTTGTGCTGGCCCTCTGTCGCCTGCGCCACCACCAGGTCGCCCTGCAGGGCCCCGAGGTTGGTGTTCATAGACAGCGAGCCGTTGCCGCCAAGCGTGCCGCCGACGGTCAGGGTCTTATATCCGCTTCCGGCTGCGGGCGGGACAAAGTTCAGCATTCCGTTCAGTGCCAGGTTGTTCACCTGCGAGTTGGCGGTCATGTTCCAGGTGCTGGCCGCATCCACCGTCACATCGGTCGGATCGATCTTGCCGGTCAGCGTCGCCCCGTTGATCAGCTTCAGCGCGGTGTTGTCCTGACCGTAGACATCGCTCACCAGCTGGCCGCCGCCTGCACTGCCGTCAAGGGTCAGCGTCCCTCCCTGGATCTGGGTCTGGCCGTTCCAGGCTGTTGCTCCCGAGAGCGTCAGTTCGCCCCCGCCGGTCTTGATCAGCTGGCCGTCACCTGCTATCGATCCGGCGTAGGAGGTGTCGCGCCCCGCGTCGTTAAAGGCCGTGAGGTCGGCTGTGCCCATCGCAATCTGTCCTGTTGCAGCGCCAGACAGGTGCTGCAGCGTCTGGTTATTATTGTTCATGTCCAGCGTGCCGTTGACGGTGACCGCATCGCTGCTCGCTATGGCGTCCACCGCATCGGTCTGCAGGATGCCGCCGTTGACCGTCGTTGCACCCGTATAGGTGTTCTGCGCCGACAGGATCAGCAGGCCGTCGCCGTTCTTGGTCAGGTCGCGACCGTTCCAGCCGGTGGCAAAGCCGCCATCATCAGGAACATCCTGGTTCTCCAGCACGATGTCCACGTTAAAGGACGTCCCCTCGTTGAGCGTGAAGGAGCCGGTGCCCTGGCTTCGGCCGCCTTCGGTCCAGGCAAGCTTGAAGCGCAGGTTATAGTCCTGGGCATTGTTGTCGATGCTGCCGCTCTGCAGCAGATAGTCGAGATTCGTGCCGGGGACATTGGTTTGGGCGAAGTCGCCGGTGATGCTGCCGGGCCCCCCGGTGGTGCTGATCAGGGTGTAGACGTTTGCCGCCACCTCACTGGCCCTGACCGGCGGCACGCTGCTGAAGCCGTTGACCACCAGGTCGCCGTCCAGATGCGCGGTCTGGGCTATGATGTCCGGGCTGGCGCCCAGCGTGACGTTGAGCATCGAACCGGCTTCCTGCGTGAAATCCCCGGCTACGGTCAACTGCGAGGACTCAAGGCCGATTTGCGTGGCCGCGCCCGTTTGCGTCAGGTAGTTGCCTGTAACGCTGAAGGTGCCGCTCTGCGCAAAGTTGAGCGTTCCGCTCTGAACCGTCACGCCGCCCTGCGTTCCGGTCTGTGTCAGGCTCAGGTTTCCGCTGCCAAGTTTGGTCAGACTGCCGGTGCCGCTGAGCTGGCCCGCATAGACGACATCATCGCTTCGGTCAAAGACCAGCGCGGCCTGGTTGGCGATGTCACCCGCAATGCTGCCGGAGGTTCCGCCGTCTCCGATCTGCAGCGTGCCGCCGGTGATGGCGGTCAGGCCGGTGAAGCTGTTTTCGCCTGTCAGGGTGAGTTGGCCGGCTCCTGTCTTTATGAGGCCGCCTCCTGTGACTGCGCCATCGCTGATGACGCCGCCGAAGGTGGTGTCGTCTGTCCCGGCGGCCTGGTTATTTGCGGTCAGCGCCGCTCCATTCAAGGTGATGCTGCCAGCACCCTGCACCCGATTTGCAAGCTGGTTATAGCCGTTCAGATCCAGGATCCCGCCGCTGTTTACAATGATGTCGCTGCTCGTTGCAAAGGCGTTGTTGATGCCGGTCCGCAAGAGTCCGCCATTGACGGCGGTCTGACCGGTGTAGGTGTTTTGGGCGGAGAGCAGCAAGGTCCCGTCGCCAGCCTTGGTCAGGCTCTTGCCGTCCCAGCCGGCGTTGGGCGCTGCACCGGCGACGGTTTCGTCGCCAAGGGCAATATCCACGTTAAATGCCGTGCCTGCCGCCATGGTGAAGCTGCCGGTACGGTTGGCAGGATCCACCGCGGTCCAGGCAAGCTCAAGCCCCACGTCATAGCCTTTGCCGTCGGCGGTTTGATGGCCATCCACCAGCAGGTAGTCCGCCACGGTGACCGCAGACAGTCCAGTAAGAGTCGCAAAGTCGCCGGTAATGCCGCTTGCAGTGCTGATGACATGGTACTCGTTGGCACCGACAGTGCTGGCTTTCTGCATTGCGGCCGGATCCAGAGCATCGGTTGTTGAGAAGCCTGCGATGTTCAGCGTACCGCCGATCTGGGCGCTATCCGCTGTTATTATTGCCGGACTGTTATTGATTGCAGAGAGGGCTACGTTCAGGTTTGCACCGTTCTGTTGCGTGAAGACACTCCCTATCTTAAGGGTTGATCCGTTGATCCCTATGTCGGTTGTTCCATCTGCTGTGGTGGTGTAGGCGCCGGTTGTGCTGAAGTTGCCGGTCTGTTTGAATTGCAGAGTCCCTCCCGTGACATCGACTTCGTTCACGGTGTTTCCCGTTCCTGAAAGAATTTGCGTCAGATTGCCGCTTTTGATAAGGTTGCCTGTGCCGGTGAACTTTCCGGCATAGTTGGCATTGTTCTGCAGCGAACCGTCGCTGTTCCCGTTGTTATTGCCGATCTGCAGCGTATTACTGCCCAGTTTGACCGACGCGGTGCCGTCACCTGCCAGCGAGCCGATGTCAAACGCGCTTAAAGTGGTGGCGCTGAGGTCAAGCTGCCCCGCATTTTGCAGCAGGACGTGTGATCCTGCCGCATTGGCCATGTTGGCGAAAGAAAGGACACTGTTCGTGCCGGTCGCCCAGAGCGCCGTGCCTAGGCTGTTGCTGTTTCCCTGAAAATTGACTACACCGCCAGCCTCGGCCTTGGCTCCCCAGGTGTTGGGGCCTGCCGTCATACTCATTGAAAGAGCGGTGTTTCCTGCCAGAGTCAGGACGCTGCCCGCTCCGGAGGCATCTACAGCAGCTGAACCGTCACCGGATACCGTGATGGCGGGCAGAATATTGCCTATTGCGCCGTTAAAGGTCTTGGTCGCCTTGTTGATGACCTGTACGCCATGGGAACCGGCCCCCGTGGTGGTAATGTGGCTGTCACCGTTGAGTAAGATATCCGCGCCAACGCCATCAATAGCCGCGCCGTGGCTGTTCGCACCCGTTGTGGTAATGTCGGCTGCCCCGCTGACCGTGATGATCCCTTGGTTATTGGCATAGAGGCCGTCGGAGTTATCGCCCTTAATAAGGGCTGTCACAGAGGCAAGGTTGACCTTGGCACCGGCCCCCGTCGCATTGACTCCATAGCCTTGATTGCCGTTAGTGGTCAGATCGGTATGCCCGGATACGTTAATAATTCCGCCCGACTCGCTCAAGAAGCCCCAATTTCCGGTTCCCGTGGTGCCGATATCGGCGGTATTCAGATTGATCACAGCGCCTGCACTCCTGGCATACACCCCATTGCCGGAATTATTTTCGGACCGGACCTTTGCATTGCCCAAAACATCAATGGTGCTGGTGCCGGTCGCAAAGATACTGGTTGTCCAATCTCCTGTGGTTGTAATATCGGCATTTCCCGATACAAGTATTGCGCCATTCGCGTCTGTATATAAGCCGCCCTTGCCGTTACCGGAAGTGGCATTGCCGGAAACGGTTGCCGTGACGTCAGTAAAGGTGATTTTTGAGTTCGCGCCCGTTGCGTACACTCCGTTAGCAGCGTTCCCGGAGGTGCTTATTACTGCAGTGCCGGCCTGTATCGCCGCTCCGCTGGCGGCTTTGATTCCATCGGCATTATCGCCCCCGGTCGTGACTGAAAGAGGGCTCGCCGCCGTGTTGGTGAATGTCATGGACGAGTTGGCGCCGCTTGCGTAAAGGCCGAAGGAGGATGCCCCGGAGGTTTTTACTGCGGTGCTGCCGGTACCTGTAATGGTTCCACCGTTTACAGCATAGAGACCGTAGGAGGATGTCCCGGCGGAGTTATTGGTTATCGTATTGTTATTCAATTTAATACGGGCATTTGCGCCATTTGCAGAGAGGCCGTATATATTGCCTGCCGTGCCGTTGACAGTTACGTTGTTGCCGGAGGCCAGGGTATACGTTCCGTTGGTTACATTCACTCCGGAGGCGTTATTGGTTGTTATGGTATCGCCCGGCAGCAACGACACCGTGGAGCCGTCAGACAGGATTTGCGTTACTGTATAGCTCGTGGCATGGGCAACAGGGATGGCGAGAAGGACCGCGCCGCTCAGCGCGGCTACGGCGGCCGCCGCAATGTTCCTGAGCGGGGACTGAGTCCCGGCTCTCAGTTTTCTCCGGGATCTGCCGCAGGCGCAGCCCCTGTGCGCCTTGGAAATCTCGGCCACAGGAACCCAGGTTAACAGCGTCTTACTCCAGACAGTTTTAAATACTTTGTTCATCGAAACCTCCTTGAGGGGATCAATCCGTTACCCTATCGCGCGGGAACCGGATTAATAAATTTTGAGACCTGCAATGATCGTGTTTTCCGTCAAGCCGCTTCCCAACAAAAAAGAGTGGTACGTATCAAGGCATTATCGCTGCAAAATACGGAACGGCTTCCTAACTCTTTAAGAATGCAAAACAACACCGAATAAAATTTTCACAGTTATTATAAAAAAGTTCTATTTACAGCGAGTTGCAATTATTATCAATACATTTTTACGATAGGTATTTGAACCAGATCCGAAGCTGTTGATTTTCCTCCTTTTAGTGGCAATTAAAAGTGAGGATTTTTTTTAAAGAGAGAGGATCGGCAGATATCTTTCCTGCCGGGAATTCATCAAGGAAACGTTCTCTCCCAAGGCAGAGAGTGTTATTCCCTGATAAATTTATTAATCGCGCATATCATCAATGAGTTGCATCGGTTTTCTGATAACCGGGATGCTCCTTTCGGAAAAATTGTTAGAAAAATGTAAGAAGGACGCCGTAGATACTCTGATTACTATTCCGTTAAAATCTAACTATCGAATCAGACAAGAGGTAAGGGATATGAGGAGAACCGGATCACAGGATGGAGATGCCATACAGTGTGTCTGCATGTTTTGCGGACGGCACAAGAATGACGCAGGAGGATGGGATAACGGATCATCTGCGGAATACAGCTCGATCCCCGCTTCCCAAAAAAGCCACGGGCTCTGTCCGGACTGCTTAAAAGAGCACTATCCGGCAGTGCACGTATCTCTTTGCAAGGATGGAAAGGTTGACGAATAGGCGCATACGAATCTGACGTTTAACACAGCTCCACGTATCCGACAAAAAAAAACCACGAGGGACACAACATGAACAAAACTGATCTTATGGAAAGAGTGGCTCAAGACTGTCAATTGACAAAAACAGCATCCGAGCAGGTATTGAACAGCATACTGGACGCAATCGCCCATGCTGTGGTAACGGAAAAGAAAGTGAGCTTGATCGGTTTCGGGACTTTTTCCGTGGCTGAGCGGGTTGCCCGCGAGGGCCAAAATCCCAGGACAGGCGAAGTCATCCAGATTCCCGCCCGGAAAGTAATCAAATTTAAGGCAGGGAAAATCCTTGCCGACGCCGTCAATCCTCTTATTTGACGGCCAGGAGGAAACAGAAAACCGGCACGGGGAGAAAACTTCTGCACGTGCGTCATGCAGTCAAACAGAACAGACGGTCATAGGCGCCGCCATCCAGCCGGGAAAACCAGCACCTATGACCGTCTGCATTTTCTGAAAATCCTTGGGAACCTCTTGCAGTGGCTTCATTCCAGAATGCGGGTGATTGTAAAGAAAGAATGGAAAAACATAAATCAGCGAAGACCCTATTTTTTGTAGGTTTAAACAGTGATACTCTGTAGGCAAGGCATCACTGAAAGCCGATTTTTTTTTCAAGACAGGCTATTTCCTCTGTAATTTTCACTCGCTCCTCTTCTGAAAGATCAGGGTCTTTCAGTCTCCGCAGCAAGGCAAGAAGAATCATTTCCTCCCGATATTCGTTACAGGTATAGATGAAGTTCGGCGTCATTTTTTTTTGCAGGATTTGAACCCATTGACTGCACAAGAGGCAGTTCCTTCCATTTGGTTGTGTATGCAGGCGATTTCCGGGACTGCTGCATGGACCATGGTTTATTGGAGGCCTTTGTCATTCCATACTGAATGGTATGGCGCCCCCATTTCCCGTTTATTCTATCCAGACCGGCCATGAGCGCTTTATCCTCTTTTACCGGGGAGAGGGAGAAGAGCTCACGCTGTTTATATCCCCGGACGATACCGGCGAGCAGAATACCGGCCTTGCGATATCTGTACCCCGGTCTATATAATGCTTTAAGGCAGTGCAATACCGCAGTTATGAGTTCGGGTGTAGACGAGGTCGGCCCGGGCAAGGTCATTGTCTGATTATTGGAATAGTATTGCGGATCGAAAGGACCGGTTGTCAGAAAGACATTGACGGTTCCGGCCTCCGCCCCCTGCTTACGAAGTTTTTCAGCTGCTATCGAGACATACGTAATAAGTGCCTCTCGAAGGTCTTCAAGGTCTGTCACCGGTTGTCCGAATGATCGTGATGTGACAAGAGACTTCGGGCAGACAGGGGCGTTTTGCAAGGCGATGCAGGGGATCCCGTTCAATTCCATCGTGGTTCGCGCCCCGGTAACCGTCAAGGTTTTACGGACCCACGCTTCATCGGCTCGTTTGAGATCAAGGGCCGTATAGATACCGCGCCGGTGCAGCTTCTCGGCCGATCTTCTCCCGACCCCCCACACATCTTTGGCCTCTATCTGTCCGAGAATGCCGTCTATGCGCCCGTTATCGACAAGATCGAAGACTCCTCCGGCCTGATTATCCGTTTTGGCTATCCTGCCTGCAATCTTCGCCAGCGTCTTAGTGGCGGCGATGCCGATGGAGACCGGAATCCCCACATACTTTCGCACTCTCTCCCTGAGTGCAGCGGCGTATTTTCCCCTGTCCCAAACTGTGTTTACGGGCAGAGAGAGGAAAGCCTCATCAATAGAGTACACCTCAACGTCCACCTCCATCTGCCGTAAAACATCCATGACCCGGCAGGAAAGATCTCCGTACAACGCATAGTTCGATGAAAAAACATGAACGGCATGCCGGGCAATCAGGGATTTGAATTGAAAGAAAGGCGCTCCCATCGGAATCCCCAGGGCCTTGGCTTCGTTGGACCGGGAAACAATACAGCCGTCATTGTTGGAGAGAACCACCACAGGCCTGCCGTTCAGTTCCGGCCGGAAGAGCCGCTCGCATGAAACGTAAAAATTATTGCAGTCAACAAGGGCAAAGACTTTCTTCATTGCGTACGCCGGTCAGAATTGATGAATAACACTGGTAACCACCCCCCAGACATTAAAATCCGTATCTTCGGCGATCTCAACCGGCGGGTAGTCCGGGTTTTCAGCAACCAGCCTGCAGGACGTGCGGTTGAGCAACAGTCTTTTTACCGTCAGATCTCCATTCACGATGCCGATAATAATCTTCCCGCTTGTTGCCTCCAGGGATCTGTCGACGACCAGGATGTCGCCGTGATTGATGCCTGCATCCCTCATGGAATCGCCCGCAACTCTCACAAAAAAAGTAGCGGCGGGATTCTGTATAAGCAGTTCATTCAGGTCGAGCTTCCTGTCGATATGGTCGTCGGCCGGTGAAGGAAAACCGGCGGAAACGCCGCAGACAAAAAGCGGGCATTCGATTGCCGTCTTCTGGTCAACTGCAAAAATCCCGTCTATGGAAGAATCTGTTCGCATAAGAAGAATATTGTCCTGCTTCTTTGGCTTTTGCAACACCTTTTACTGCCGCGCCTCCCTGCAAACCGCGTCGGGGAGATGATGTTCAGCAGGAAAGGGTCCAGGCATGGGGTACGATTATTCATGTTTTCCGTACAATAAATCCGGTTTTCAGAATTTTCGCCAAAAGGTGAAATCCTTCGGCATGAATGGGATATACAGAGTAAATCATTACATAATATCACATTTTAAAGACGCGATTCCCTGCCCTCTCGTTGCTGTATCCTTCCGCATCCTAATCAAATTCTCATTCGCCGGCGACCTCTTTTTACTGTACAATAAGCCTCCCCAATATACCACAACGTGGTATATTGGGGAGTGCGCACTCCATCTGATGCAATGAGAGCATCACCGTTTCCGGCAATCGCGCCCTCTGCAGTCGGGACCTTTGCAACGCGCACAAAGCCGGATGATACAGGAAGGGCAGTATATTTACAGACACAAAGCCGGATGAACGTTGCTCTTTCCCACACAGACAGTACAGGACTGCGTGCATCCTCATTAATAGATTTTAATAGATTTCTTCTCTCTTCGAATATGCACTTGGCGCACAATGGCGCCGTATCCTATGGGACTCATACAAAAGACAACGATCACAGCTTCGATTCTGGTCATTTCCCTCATGTCGGCCGTAGCGTCTGTATCGCATCATTATTTTCAAAATCAGCTCAAGGCCACCATTGCCCAAAGCCAATTCGTAATGGTGACGGGTTTAGCCCGCGAGATAGAAAGAAAACTGACAAACGCCCATGATCTGCTCATCGCCGCGGCAGTCGATATTCCGCAGGCTGCGGTCAAGGATCCGGACCAGGCACAGGCGTTTCTGGACAGCATGATAGGCCTGCGGCGCATCTTCGACAGCCATGTGACCCTCCTCTCACCGGACGGAAAAATACTTGCCGAAACGCCGTTTCTCCCCGGCCGTCGCGGATTCGATGCCTCATTCAGGCCGTATTACAAAAACACCGTATCGAAAAATGCACCACTAATTTCAGAACCCTATCTGTCAAATTCGGGCGACAGCCATCCCAGAATCATGATGACCGCCCCAATTTTTGACAAGAAGGGAGTTTTAGTCGGGATTTTATCGGGAGCCATGGATGTCATGGGAGAAAATATCCTTCAGGACCTTTCAAGGCTCACCATCGGGCACAAAGGCTACTTATACCTGACATCGCATGATGGCCGAATGATTATCATGCATCCCGACGCCAACAGGATATTGAAATCTGTCCCGCCAGGCATCAACCTTCAGTACGATCAAGCCATAGGGGGATTCGAAGGCACGCGTGAAACGACCAATTCCTACGGCGTCCGAATGTTGACGTCCTTTAAACACCTTGCGGTGAATGACTGGATACTTGCCGCAAACTATCCCGTTTCCGAGGCCAATGAGATAATTTTTGCGTTGGAGAAAAAAATTTCCGAGGCTTCAGCTATCGGAATTATCGCCATTTTGGCTATCTTCTTTTTTCTTACACAATACTTCACGCATCCTCTCGTCAAATGTATCCGGCATATAGAAACGCTGCCTGACAAAACGGGCACAGACAGGCTGCTCGACATCAGAACGCACGATGAGATCGGAACATTGTCCCAGGCCTTCAATCATATGATAGCCGAGCTTGACCGGCAAAAGGAATCGCTCCGGAAAAGTGAGGAACAGTATCGGACGATTTATAACTCTGCCAATGATGCTATTTTTATCCATGACTTAGATACCGGCGCCATTCTGGATGTAAACCGAAAGATGTGCGAGATGTATGGATTCAGCCCGCAGGAAGCACGGCAGATGCATATAGGAGACCTGAGCGCCGGTGAAGCCCCCTATACGCACCAGGACGCCCTCGCATGGATCTCAAAGGCGGCCCAGGGAGAACCGCAACACTTTGAATGGAAGGCGAAAGAGAAGACGGGCCGCCTTTTTTGGGTCGAGATAAAAATGAGGCGTGTGGAAATAGGCGGAACAGACCGGCTCCTGGTCACCGTCAGCGATATCACCGAACACAAACAGGCTGACGAGGCTTTACGGGAATCTGAACGGCGTCTCTCTCAAATAATTGATTTTCTTCCCGACGCGACTCTCGCTATCGGCATGGACGGCCGCGTCATCGCCTGGAATCGTGCAATTGAAGAGATGACGGGAGTTAAGGCCGCAGATATGCTGGGCAAAGGAGATCATGCATACAGCATCCCGTTTTACGGAATACGAAGGCCCATCCTGATCGACCTGGTGTTTCTGCCGACCGGTGAGCTTGAAAAACGATACTCCTTCGTCAGTAAACAGGGACATTGCGTTCTTGTGGAGACTGAGGCGCCCCTGAAAGGGGAACGCCACATCCTTTGGGGGATCGCCAGACCCTTATACGACAGCGACGGAAACGCCGTAGGCGCCATTGAATCGATTCGCGACATAACCGAACGCAAACAGGAGGAAGCGGAAAAAGCACTCCTCGAGGATAAGCTCATCCAGGCTCAAAAGATGGAGGCAATCGGCACGCTGGCCGGAGGAATTGCCCATGACTTTAACAATATCCTGACTGCGCTCATCGGCTACAGCAGCCTGTTGCGGGCAAAGATGCCCACTAACGATCCGCTACGGGCCTATGCCGATCAGATTTTAAAGTCGTCGGAAATGGCGGCTAATCTTACCCGGAACCTTCTGACCTTCACCAGAAAGCAGGTAACGGAAGTCAAGCTTCATAATATCAATTCCGTTATACAGGGGATCGAAAAACTTCTGCAGCGCCTGCTCTCAGAGGACATCGAGCTCACGACAGCCCTCACCGATGCAGAGGTGACTCTTTCGGCGGATGTCAGCCAAATAGATCAACTGCTCTTAAACCTCGCCACCAATGCGCGGGATGCCATGCCAAATGGCGGCAAGCTGATAATCAGAACGGAACGTATACATTTCGACAATTCCTTTGTTAAGGCCCACGGATTCGGCAAGCCCGGAGAATATGTGCTGATCTCTGTTTCCGATACGGGAATTGGCATGAACGAAACGATCAAAGAAAAGATCTTTGACCCTTTCTTTACAACCAAAGAAGTGGGAAAAGGAACAGGACTCGGCCTTTCCACGGTTTATGGCATCGTCAAACAGTATGATGGGTTTATTACTGTTTACAGTGAACCGGGTGAAGGAACGGCCTTTCATGTGTATTTCCCTGCTTCTGCCGCAAAGGCTGCAGAAGATACGATAGCCCACAGCCTTCCGATCAAGGGCGGAACGGAAACAATCCTCGTCGCCGAAGATCATGGAGACTCGCGGCGCCTTATTAAAGAAGTGCTGGACAGTAATGGATATACCGTCATAGAAACTGTGGATGGAGCGGATGCGGTAAATAAATACGCGGATTTCAAGGATACGATCTCCCTGCTTATCCTTGATGTTGTCATGCCCAGGAAAAACGGGCTGGATACCTTCAATGAAATACGTACCTTCCATCCGAATATCAAAGTCCTTTTCATGAGCGGCTATACAGGCGACATCGTTCTTGACAAAGGGATCCTGGCAAAGGAATTCAATTTTATTTCCAAACCGCTGTCACCCAATGCACTCCTCCTCAAAATAAGGGAGATTCTGGATGAAGATTTATGCTGAAATCCTGTCCTCTTATCCGGTTGATCCTCCTTTACGGTTTCCGGATTAACCGATAATTATCCGCGCATTAATATTTTCGTAAAAAATACCGTTTATACTGCCAAAGAGAGGAAAACTTCATCCCACAAAGGATGAAATCCCGTATACTATCAATATCTTCTTGCAACAGCAGTCTCCGGGATCTCTTATTCTCCCTCAACCGCCAGGATCTTTTCGTTTTTTACAGCCGGAGAGGGAGGTTCTCCTGGGTGTCGCGCCCGCGGCAGGATATTGAAGGCTTCACTTCTTGTTTAACCGTTTTCGTTTCCCTCTGTCCTCTGAGCCGGAAAGTTGAACTCCTCCTTCCACAGGAACGATGAGAACCATGGAAAAATCGCAACTTTTCAAGAGAGCAACAACCGGAGACAAGACGTTGCTTTTGCTTGTTCTCGTTGCTGCAGGTCTTGCAGGCAACGCGTTGCGCTTCCCTCTTTTCCCCAATGCCGATTTCCTCTTCGGCAGCCTTTTTGCTCTGATCGCACTGCAACTGCTCGGTCTTGGCTGGGGAATTCTGGCTGCGGCTCTCATTTCAAGCTATACCATTTTTCTATGGAATCAACCTTTCTCACTGCTCATTCTGACTATTGAAACAGGGGCTGCCGGTTGGCTGATGAGGCGCAGCAAAAGAGGCATGGTCATAGCGGACATGATCTACTGGCTCCTGATAGGCATGCCTCTGGTGTACCTTTTCTCACACACAGTCATGCATGTTTCGCCGAGCAACACCTACATCATCATGATCAAGCAAGCCGTGAACGGCATTGCCAATGCGATAGCCGCCCGTCTGCTCTTCACCGGTTTTTCCATGCGGTCACGTTCGGCGCTGGTATCATCCAGCGAGATACTCTACAACCTGCTTGCCTTTTTCATCCTGTTTCCGGCGCTGACTATCTTGGTCATTAACTGTAAAAGCGATTACAGGGAAACGGACCATCAGATCAGAACGCTGCTGATTAAAGATATTCAGGTCACGGATGAATATCTTGACAATTGGGCGGCATTTCAAAAATCCTCCATTGACAGCCTGGCAGATCTGGCTTCTTCCAGGCCCCTGATCGAAATGCAACCCTACCTGGAACTCGCCTCGAAATCGAATCCCGATCTTCTCCGCGTCAGTTTGCATGACAGAGATTCCGCTCTCACGGTCTGCTATCCAATGCTCTACAAAGAAGATCGGGACAATATCGGCAAAAGAGTCCCGGACAACCCTTTTGTCGCGACTCTGAAAAAGACGCTGACGCCTATGCTCACGGAAGTCGTTACAGGAAGATTCGGCATTGAACATCCAAGCGTTCTGATGGTTGCCCCGATGGTTGTTCATGGTGAATACGCAGGCTATGTCTCCGGCATCCTCAGCCTGGAATCCATTCAGGCTTTCCTGAACAGGCGTGCCCATGAAAATGAGATGCTCTATACATTGGTCGATCAAAACGGCAATGTTATTATGACCAACCGCAGCGATCAAAAGGCCATGGAGCCCTTCATGCGCGGCAAGGGAACACTGAAGCAATTCGATAGTTCAACAAAACAATGGATTCCGGCCGCGCCTTCCAATGTCTCTTCCATCGAAAGCTGGAGGCACTCCTTTTACGTTGCGGAAACCGTCATCGGCAGCCTGGGAGAATGGAAACTGATAATGGAACAACCGGTGGACCCTTTTCAAATTGCCCTCTACGACAAGTATGCACGGAGGCTGACGTTTCTGTTTCTCCTCTTACTCGGAGGGTTGATTCTGGCAGAAGTGCTGAGCCGGAAGTCAGTTGCCACACTTGTCAATCTGCGGCTCCTGACCCGTGATTTGCCTGCCAGGCTCGAAAGGGAAGGGACAGAGATTGCATGGCCTGCAAGCAGCATCAGAGAAATGCATCACCTTGTCTACAATTTCAAAGAGATGGCAAATTCGTTGAAAGCACGATTCGATGACATCCGGCAGATCAATCAATCCTTGGAGGTACGGGTCAGGGAACAGACCGCAGAATTACGAGAGAGCGAAGAGCGCTACAGATCCATTCTCAAGGCCTCTCCCGACAATGTCACAATAACGGACATGAAAGGGCGCATTCTGATGATTTCGCCTGTGGGCCTGACGATGTCCGGTTTCGCAAGGGAAGAGGAAGTTGTCGGACGTTTGATCACCGATTTCGTCGTTCCCGAGGACCGGGAACGTGCCTTGTCCAGTTTTACTCTGAAGAGCCGGGGCGCTCCCTCGGGGCTCACTGAATACCGGGTACTCCGCGCAGAGGGGAGCATCATAAACATAGAGGTGAAAAGTGATACCATTCAAGGGGCTGAAGGGCAACCGGTCAGGATGATTTTCATCATTCGGGACATCACCAAGCGCAAGAGGGCGGAGGAAGAGCGTAAGAAACTGCAGGCTCAGCTTCAGCAATCTCAAAAGATGGAGGCCATCGGTACCCTGGCCGGCGGCATCGCCCATGACTTCAACAATATCCTCGGCGCAATTCTCGGCTATACTGAAATGGCGCGAGAAGACTGTATCTCGGGTTCGGTAAAATCAGGCGATCTCGATCAGGTGATTCTGGCGGTCCGCAGGGCAAGAGACCTTGTCAAACAGATACTGGCCTTCAGCCGAAAGACGGAAACGCGGAAAATCCCGCTGCAGCCTGCCGTAATCGTCAAGGAATCCATTAAACTGCTTCGTTCCTCAATACCGACGACGATTGATATCCGTCAGGATATTGATAGTGTGACCGACCTTATTCTGGCCGATCCGACCCAGATCCATCAGATCATCCTCAACCTCTCCACGAACGCGTATCACGCCATGGAGGAGACGGGCGGGACCCTCCTTATATCATTAAAAAACCTGAGAAACGGCCACCGGGATCCGTTAAGCGGCCCCCATTTCAAACCGGAGCATTTCGTCCAGTTGTCTATCAGAGATACAGGCGCAGGCATCGCTCCGGAGATCATGGAAAGGATCTTCGATCCCTATTTCACAACCAAAGAAACAGGGAAAGGGACAGGTATGGGGCTTGCTATCGTCCACGGCATCGTGAAAAGCTGCGGCGGATCTATAAGCTGCAAGAGTGAGATCGGAGCCGGTACAGTTTTCGAGTTAAACTTTCCGGCCTTATCAGAACAAATTGCGCCAGCCGCCGAAGAGGTCCAGATCATCCCTGTCGGCACAGAACGCATTCTCCTTGTTGACGACGAAGAGACCTTGGTCCGAATGGGCAAGACGCTCCTGGAAAGACTGGGCTATACAGTAACGGCACTGACGAGCAGCATAAAGGCCCTGACCGCATTCAAGAACCAACCCGACTCCTTCGATCTTGTGATCACGGATCAGACCATGCCGGGAATGACGGGGATCGATCTGGCCCGGGAAATATTGCGGATGAAACCGGACCTGCCGATCATTCTCTGCACAGGATACAGCAGTCAGGTTTCCGAAGCGACGGCAACGGCACATGGCATCAGAGGCTTTTCTCTGAAACCCCTGGCTATGAAGAATATTGCGGTTTTGATCCGAAAAATGCTCAATGGGGAGGAAGCAAGCCCAGACCGCCAAAACTTCGATGAACCAACGCATCAGGTTATGCCTGCCTGATGCAGCATCCGCATTCGAAGCGTGTCAGCACGCTATGGTATGTGATTGCCCACTGGCAGCAGAGGGCGGCTTCGTCTTTCCGGAACTCTTCGCACTTTGCAAGGAGTTCCGGTTGGAAATATTGGCAGGAGGCAGAGAGGAGAAGCGGCGGAGATGTCCATACAGCTTTTTCAAGGCGGCCTGCTCAAGCTGATAAATGCTTCCCCTGGTGACTCGATAGATCTTGCTGATGGAAATTACCGACTGTTCCGTTCCCTGGTAGGGAGGGAGTCCAAAACGCCGCTTGATGATATCGCCGCTTTTTCCGGAAAGAATCCGGTCGATGGTCTGGAGCAGGATCTCCCGCATTTGACGGGCTTCCAAGACTCTGCCGGGCGATGCGTCCGATGACACAGGCTCAGATGATGCCCCTGACGCGCAGTCCTCATACGCATTCCACCCCAAGGTGGTCGAGTTTTCAATGATGGACGAATACTTGCTGAGATTCTCTGGATCTTCAGCCTTTGCAGCCTTGCTGTACTTCTCCACCGTACCGGTCGAGATACGTATGAGCCGGCCATCCAGCGCCTGACGCTGGATTTCCCTGAAGACCCAGTTGGCGGCAAAGGTCGAAAAACGGACGCCGGACGACTGGTGATAGCGATAGGAGGCCCGGGCTATACCGATCCCGCCGATCTGCGCGGCATCATGATAGGTTATCGATTCCTTGTAAATGGCGTTGGTTTTCGCGGCCAGTTTCCTCACCAGCCCGGTCGTAAGCAGCATATAAATATTGCGCAGGGTGTTGAGTTTTTCGACAACAGCCTGCAACCCCGGAAAGAGCAGGTCATCAGGCTCTGTTTCTGTTGACGGCTGGCTTATAATTCTGTTCCACACCCTGGCGATTATCAAGTGCTGGAAGGTTTTTTCCAAGGGCAGAGAGGTCCTGCAGGGGGTGGCGCTGAAGAGCAGCAGCGCTTCCTGACGTTCGCTCTCCGTTGATGCATCTGTGGTGCCAAAAAATATTTTTCTGTTATTAAACAGGTAGATATTCTGAATTACAGAGAGGGTGGCCTGTCTGAATTTCGGTGAACCAAGCAGCAGTTCGGTAAAAAGATGCCGATACCGCAGGACCTCCGTCGCCAGTTCCTTTTCATCACTGAGCGTCAATTGTTCTGATCGGGCTGAGGATGGACGGCAGGCGAGAGCGCTGCCCTGACGCACTATTTTCTTTTCAAGCCGGCGGCTCAGGCCCAAACCGCAAACACGTTCGGAGAACGATGCAGTTGAAGGAGAGGAAGCGAGGAGATCGATTATCTCGGGAGCGGTTCGCGTCTTCCCCAAGGATGAGGCTGTATTTTTCGTATTCATTCTTCCGTCTTTGCAAGGTTGTATGTCCGTTCCGAACAGGTATCTCTCCTGTTGCGGGCCCCTGCATCGAGGCATGATGGATTGGGGCTTTTCCTCTATTGTAGCTGAGCAAACTGACCACTGCCAGTATGAAATTTCTCTTCCTCCCTGCAATGGTATATAATAAATAAACGTTCCATGCTCCTGCAGTGAAAAACAGTATAATTTTTATTTATTCTGACGCTGTCAGAAGAGAGACAGCAAACAATTTTGGATTTCCCTCTTCCCTGGCCTGCCGTTATAATACGGTCAGAAGGAGGCGGGAACTCTCACCCGCTCACCCGGTATAACGGCATGAGGGTCCGCACCTGTGCTTGCCGTTGGCCATCTGAAAGTTTTCAAGAGCGGCGGAAAAAACCAAAACGAGGACAAGAAGACTGATGAAGATGATACCTCTTTGTTTTGCTGTATGTTTTTTATGCTCACTTGTCTCTATCCGTGCTTTTTCGGCAGACTGCACGGCGCTCACAGTGCAGTATAACGAAAGGATTCCCTACGCCCGGCAAACCGAAAAAGGAGTTGAAGGTCTTACCGCGACTCCGGCTTCCTTCGCTTTCTCGAAGGCTGGAATCCCTTTCAAATGGGAAAACACCCCCTCAAAAAGACAAATGAAAATGATTGAAGAGAATACGGGATGCGATTGTGCTATCGGGTGGTTTAAAAATCCCGATCGGGAAAAAATAGCCAAATTCACCCAGCCTATTTATCAGGATAAACCGTATATTGCCTTGGCAAGGGTGGACAATGACAAATTACACACCGGAATGGATGTTGAGACACTCCTCTCCAACCCTGATCTGACGCTGGAGGTCAAAGACGGATATTCGTATGGCCCGTACCTGGATTCCCAAATCACCCTGCATCAGCCAAAGACGGATACAACAACAACTGAAAATTTAAACATGTTAAAAAAAATATATGCAAAATATGCTGATTATTTTTTCATCGCGCCGGAAGAGGCGGATGAGTTGATCCGGTCATCCGGCCTCCCGCAGAAAAGCTTCAAATATGTCACCTTTTCGAATATGCCTGAAGGAGAAAAACGGTTCCTCATGTGCAGTAAACGGGTCGATGACACGCTTATCGATACGCTCAATGCTGCAATACTGGAATACACCAAGACATACAGGAAATAACTATTGGTTTTATTCCCATGAAGAACACCCCCTCAAAAACCATCTCTCTCACCGGCACGGTTGTTTCTATTCTCCTTGTCACGACAATTCTGATCCAGGCCGCCATGGGTGGTATTTTTTACTTCCGGGAGCGGTCAGGCCAATACCGGGATTTGCAGATTCAGCTGCAGCAAGTGGTTGATCAGGCAAAAAACAACCTGGAAAACCCCCTGTGGAATTTCGACAACGAACAGATCGGGCAGATACTGCATAATTTCATGCTGATACCGACAGTCGAGAGGGTAACGGTAAAAAATTCTTCCGGGACGACCCTCTTTGACCAGATCCAAGAAAAAAGCGGCAATACCGGAAAGTTCCGGCTTCTCAGCGAGAATCGGAAAATCTTCAAGGGAAGCGAGCAGCTGGGTTCGGTTGAGGTGTCGCTGTCCACGGATCAGACAAATCAGGGATTGCGCCATTATCTGATCAGCATCTTTTTCAGTATTCTGATCCTGACACTCGTCCAGATAGCAACGCTCTATCTGCTCTTCCGCAAGACAATCATCAATCCCTTAAAGACCATCGAAAGTTATGCCGGCCGCGTTACATCGCACACTGCCACTCTTCCCGATTTCCCGAAGGGACGCTTCACCGGCGAGCTCAGGAATCTGCGAAACTCCATAATCGCAATGGTTACGGCCATGCACAATTCAGAAAAAAGCTACCGTTCAATCTTTGAAAATTCCCTGGAAGGCATCTTCCAGACAAGTCCGGATGGACAGTTCATCAAGGTCAATTCGGCCCTGGCGGATATCCTTGGCTATGACTCGCCGGAGGAGTTGAATGCGACCAGGATCGACATCGCCCGAGAGCTTCATATTGATAATAACCGCAGGAAAGAACTGCTTGATACTGTCAAAATCAAGGGTTTCGTGAGGGGACAGGAAGTTGCGCTGCGGCATAAAGACGGACACACGCTTCACTGCCTTATCTCCATGCACGCCATACGGAATAATGCTGGTGAAATCATTCTATTAGAAGGTTCTCTCATTAATATTTCCAAGAGAAAACATGCTGAGGAACAGCTGGCAAATTTGAATCAGCACCTGGAAATCCTTGTTGAACAACGCACGGAGCAACTCAACCGGAGAAACGAGGAACTGGTTGCCAGCGAAGGGCGATACCGCAAGCTTGTCGAGACGATGCAGGAAGGAATTCTGGTCATCGATGAGACCGGAAGAGTGACCTATGTCAACCAGCAGATGGAAAGCATGCTCGGCAGCCCCCCGGACGAACTGGTCGGCAGAGCCTGCACCGATTTGATCGAAACACGATATCAGGAGATCTTCGCGACAAAAATCAAGGAAGCCAACAGCCGGTTTGCGGCAAAGCTTGAGATGAACTTCACCCGTTCGGACGGTCATGTCGTCTCGACTATAGTGACCCCGACTCCCCTCTTCAATGAGAATGGCCGGTACAGCGGGGCCTTCGCGGTGGTCACCGATATCACCAGCCTCAAACACCTTCAGGCTCAGCTCCTGAACGCCCAGAAGCTGGAAGCCGTAGGCCAGCTTGCAGCCGGCATTGCCCACGAGATCAACACTCCAACCCAATACATCACAAACAATGCCCGGTTCCTTGAAGATGCCTTTAAGGAATTTCTTGAAATTCTCGCACACTATGAATCCCTCTATACTGCAAACAAAACAGGGATTCCGGCCTTTGCAGCCCTGGAAGCAATCGACACAAGCAGGGAAAATCACCAAATCGAATCCCTTTTCGAGGAAATCCCCGAAGCATTTCATGACACCTTTGAGGGACTGGCACGAATCTCCAGTATTGTCAGTTCCATCAAGCGCTTTTCCCATCCTTGCCAGGATGTCGCGACTCTGGCAGACCTCAATGATGCCATCCGGACGACCATAACCATCTCCACCAACGAATGGAAATATGTGGCTGAGGTTGATACTGATCTCGACCCTTCCCTCCCGCAAGTGCCTTGTGACGTTTCTGCCATCAATCAGGTTGTTCTCAACCTGATCGTCAATGCTGCACAGGCCATAGCCGACAAAATCGGCAGCGGGACAAGCGGCAAAGGGACTATCACCCTTCAAACAAGAAACTGTAACAACTACGCAGAAATACGCGTTTCAGATACCGGGATCGGCATACCGGAAAACATTCGCTCCCGCATCTTCGATCCTTTTTTCACCACCAAGGAGATCGGCAAAGGAACGGGCCAGGGCTTGGCCATAGCCCGGACTATCATCACCGAAACCCACCATGGCAGTATCGATTTCGAGAGCGAGGCCGGTCATGGCACCACTTTTATTATCCGTCTGCCCCTTCAGGAACCGGCCTGAGGTTAACAACTTCCTTCCCGGATAAAAGATTGTATTATTAAGGTACCTTAAAAGGTACACCGTCAGTCCTTCCATGAACCTATTCCGTTGAGGCACCCCATGAGCATTCTCTTTTCCCCTCTTAGCCTGAGATCTGTGACGTTTCGCAACCGGATCTTCGTTTCCCCCATGTGCCAGTATTCAAGCCGGGACGGATTGCCGACCGACTGGCATCTCGTCCATCTCGGCAGCCGCGCTGTGGGCGGCGCGGGGATGGTCATAGCCGAGGCCACCTCCGTGAGCCAGCAAGGACGGATCAGCCCCGGAGACAGCGGCATCTGGAGCGACGCCCACGCAGAGGCCTTCATGCCGATCACCCGTTTTATCAGGGAGCAGGGCGCGGTGCCGGGGATTCAGCTTGCCCATGCAGGGCGCAAGGGCTCCTGCACGCTTCCCTGGCTCGGCGGCGAACCGCTTACAGCTCACGGATGGCGGACGCTTGCGCCAAGCGCCGTCCCCTTCGACGAGGGGCACCCTGTCCCTGAGGCCATGAGCCTGGAGGTGATGGACCAGGTTGAAGAGCAGTTCCGCGCCGCCGCCCGCCGGGCCCATGCCGCCGGATTCCAGGCGATTGAAGTGCATATGGCGCACGGATATCTCCTCCATGAATTCCTTTCTCCGCTGGCCAACCGGCGGGAGGACGAGTACGGAGGAAGTCTCGAAAACCGGCTTCGTTTTCCTCTGCGGGTGGCCAGGGCTGTGCGTGAGCAATGGCCGGATGCGTTGCCGATGCTGGTGCGGATTTCAGCTGCCGACTGGATTGACGGAGGATGGGACATCGAGCAGTCCGTGCTTCTGGCCCGGCAGTTGAAGGATATCGGCGCGGACCTCATCGACTGCTCCTCAGGCTTTGTTGTCCCGCGTGAGCCGATCCCGTTCGGGCCTGGCTTTCAGGTCCCCTTTGCCGCCAGGATTCGTGCCGAGGCGGGAATCGCCAGCGGTGCGGTAGGCTTCATCACCGATCCGGCCCAGGCCGAGCAGATCGTGGCTACAGGCCAGGCCGATGCCGTGCTTCTGGCCCGGCAGATGCTCCGCGATCCCTACTGGCCTCTTCATGCAGCCAAGGCGCTGCGTGAAGAGGCTGCATGGCCGAACCAGTATCTGCGCGCCCGCTAGGGTCTCGGGCGGATCCGGCCTGCGGAGGCCGAGGCGGCAGTCATCGTTGCCCTGACGTTTTGGGATGCGCCTGGGCCAAGTCTTACTCCTCATTGTCTTGCCTTGAAGAGTACGGTATAATCACACTACGTCGTACCGTTGTGCCGGAATCCGCTCCAGCCCGAGGGCGAAACGCCTTTATTCTCATGTGTACAGGAGACTCAAGCTATGGACAGACGCCAATTCATGCGGGACGTATTTCTCTGGTCGGTGGGGATGAGTCTGAGTATCCCCCGGTTTACCATCGTCGAGGAGGTCCTGGCCGCGGAAAAACCGCAGCCCCTGCTCAGCGTGGCGCGGGGAGAGGATTATGCCGCCCTCGTCGCGAAGGTGCTGGCCCCTCTGGGCGGTATGGGACGCTTTGTCAAACCTGGAGACAGGGTGGTCATCAAACCCAATATCGGATGGGACCGCAGCCCTGAGCAGGGCGCCACCACCCATCCTCTGGTGGTAAAGGCCCTGGTCCTCCAGGCCCTGGCCTCAGGTGCTGCCAGGGTGCTGGTCTTCGATAGGACCTGTAATGAGCAGAGACGCTGCTATGCCAACAGCGGCATAGAGGCCGCTCTGACCGAAATTACCGACAGCCGCGCCGCCATCGAGCATGTCGATCCCCGGAAATTCGTCCCCGTGGACATCGCCAGGGGCAAATCCATCACCAAGTGGGAAATCTACAAGGACGCCCTTGATTGCGACTGCTACATCAACGTGCCGGTAGCCAAGCATCACGGGCTTGCCCGCCTGACCCTGGGACTGAAGAACAGCATGGGGGTGCTGGGCGGCAACCGCGGCGCCCTGCATCAGAATATCGGGCAGAATCTGGCCGATCTGGCAACGGTCATCAGGCCCAGGCTGACCGTCATTGACGCCACCAGGATCCTGTTGCGCAACGGTCCCCAGGGCGGCAGCCTCGGGGATGTGAAGAAGACCGACGCCCTGATCGCCTCAGCCGATCCGGTTGCGGCCGACGCCTATGCCACAACCCTGTTCGACCTGCAGCCCGATGCCATCGAGGCCACCGTGGCAGCTGGCAGGATGGGCCTGGGGGAAATTGATCTGGCCCGGATTCAGGTGGTGACGGGCTGATGCATCCCTTGGCAGTCGCGCCGACCTTCTGGCGCCGGGCGGGGCAGTGCCTGTTCCTGGCCCTGTTCCTGTACCTGTTCATCAAGACCGACTATGCCGGGCACGATGAGCTGAACTCCTCGGTCAATCTGCTCTTCCGCATCGATCCCTTCCTTGCGCTCTCGACGATGCTGGCGGCGCGCATGGTGATTGCCCTGATGCTGCCGTCCGCCGTCACCGTGGCGCTGAGCGTGGTCTTCGGGCGCTTCTTCTGCGGCTGGATGTGCCCCATGGGGAGCCTGATCGACGGCAGCCGCCGCCTTCTGGGCACGCGGCAAAAGGGAGCAGGGCAGCGTCGGTGGAAGTATTATCTGCTCTTTTTTCTGCTCGCCTCCTCGCTCTGCGGTCTGCCGGCCTCAGGCTACGCCGATCCCTTTTCCCTGCTGGTCCGAGGCCTGGCCTTCGCCCTGCACCCGGCCGCAGGATACGGGGTCACATCCTTTTTCACCTGGACCTATCAGCACCTTCCAGCCTGGATGAATGCGCTGACCGAGCCGGTATACGCCCTTCTGAAAGCCCACCTCCTGCCCTTCACCGACAAGGTCTACGGGCTTTGTCTCTTGTCGTTGTTTCTGCTGCTGACGGTTCTGGGGCTTGGCGCCCTGGAGAGCAGGTTCTTCTGCCGAAAGATCTGTCCTCTGGGGGCGTTGCTGGCCCTCATCTCCCGTTTTTCCCTGTTCTCCCTTGCCGGAGGCGGAGAGGACTGCGGCAAATGCCGGCAATGCCGCAGCATCTGCCGCATGGGGGCCATCGACGAGGAGAGGCGGATCGACAGGGCGGAGTGCACCCTCTGCCTCGATTGCCTGCAGGCCTGCCCCCGGTCGCGCATCCACTACGGATGGAGCGCCGGGAGAAAACCGGCTGCGGCAGGGCAGGCTACGGGCCTGTCGAGAAGGGCTCTGATCGGCAGCCTGACCGCAGGCGTGCTTCTGCCCCTTTTTCTGCCCGTCCGTCCGCTGGCGAAAAATGCCGATCCCCGGCTGATCAGGCCTCCCGGCGCCCTGGCGGAGGCCGATTTCCTTGGCCGCTGCGTGCGCTGCGGCGAGTGCATGAAGGTCTGTATCGGCAACGCCCTGCAACCCGTCTGGCTTGAGGCCGGACTGGAGGGCATCTTCACCCCGCATCTTGTCGGCCGCATCGGCTACTGTGAGTACAACTGCACCCTCTGCGGCCAGGTCTGTCCCACCGGGGCCATTAGGAAATTGACCAAAGTCGAAAAACAGAGTACCATAATCGGCCGGGCCTTTTTCAACAAAAACCGCTGCCTTCCTTACGCCGTAGGCGTGCCCTGCATTGTCTGCGAGGAACACTGTCCGACGCCTGAAAAGGCAATACAATTCCGCGAGGTCACGGTTGTTAACGGCAAGGGCGAGCAGGTTGCCGTCCGGCAGCCGTATATTGCAGGCGAGCTGTGCATCGGCTGCGGCATCTGTGAAAACAAATGTCCGTTGAGCGGCGGCGCGGCAGTGATGGTCACCTCCGAGGGCGAAACCCGGAGCGGCGGACAGGCGCTGTCTCAGGACGGCTACTGACAGAAGTTCCGGTTTTCCGGAAGAATTTTGATACGGAGACGGAAACTGCCTTCTGACGGTTTATCCTCCTGAGGATCGGAGCATGCGAAGAACCACACCGGGATCGCCGGGAATGATACTGCTGACGGTCTGTATCGCCCAGTTCATGGTCCCCTTGATGTTGACATCGGTCGGCGTCGCCCTGCCGTCCATGGGGCGCGACCTGGGCGCCTCGGCCGTGCAGCTCGGCCTCGTCGAGCAGCTCTATGTCCTGTCGCTTGCCATCTCCATGCTCACCTTTGGCCGTCTCGGCGATATCGTGGGCCAGCGCAGGGTCTTTCTCGCCGGGCTTTTCTTTTTCACCTTTCTCACCTTCCTGCTTGGTTTTGCCGGAACGATCAGGTTTGTGATGATCTGCCGCTTCTTTCAGGGGATCGGGGCGGCTATGCTCCTTGCGGGAAGCATGGCCCTCGTGGCCGCCGCCTATCCTCCGGAACAGCGGGCGCGGAAAATTGGCCTGGTGTCCACCTGCACCTATGCAGGACTGTCAACAGGGCCGGTGATCGGCGGTTATGTGACCCTCCACTTCGGATGGGCCCACGTCTTTCTGATGGCCGTTCCTCTCGGGATGGCGGCCTTGGTCACGGGTCTGTTCGGCATGACGGAGATGGAAAAAAACGCCTCGGGGGAACGGATGGACTGGCGGGGAAGCCTTGCCTACGCCGTCAGCATCGGCTTCATCATGACCGGAGCTGCCCATGCCCGCGACCTTGCGCTGGGCCTGCCCCTGATCGTGCTGGGCCTCATCGGCCTCATCGTCTTTGTCCGCATGGAGATGCAGTCGAAGAGCCCCCTTCTCGATATTTCTCTCCTTACCGGAAACCGGTTCTTCACCTTGAGCTGCCTTGCCGCCCTCGGCAACTATGCGGCGACCTTCGGCATCATCTTTTTGATGAGCCTGTTTCTCCAGTATGCAAAGGGCCTGTCGCCGCGCCAGGCCGGTTATGTCCTCTTGATGCAGCCCCTGATGCAGGTTGTCGCCTCGCCCATTGCCGGCAGGCTTGCCGAGCGGTTCGAGGTCGCAAAGCTGGCCACCTGGGGGATGCTCGCAAGCTCCGCCGGACTGTTGCTCGCCGCGCTGACCGCAGGCCCCGGCATTCCGCTCTGGCTGGTTGTCCTTGAGCTTATGCTGATAGGGACGGGATTCGGCATCTTTATCACGCCCAATTCAACGGCCATAATGGGAAGCGTCGAGAAAAGGCAGTTCGGAGTCGCCTCGGGCATGATAGGCGCCATGCGGACCCTGGGCATGGCCTCGAGCCTGACCACCATTGCCCTGATTTTTTCCCTGTTCATGGGGAAACAGGCCATCACTGACGCCACCCTGCCCCGCTTCATTCTGAGCATGAGAACGGGGCTTGCAGCCTTTGCGGTTTTTTCATGCCTCGGTGTTCTCCTGTCGTTTAAGAGAGGGACGGGGCGGAACAGCAACTCATAGAAACAGGTACATATGCAATCTCTTTCCTCCACCCCGGTTTTACGGCACAGGCCTTTTTTGCTCTTTCTCGTTGCCCGCATGGCCACCTCCATGGCCTTTCAGATGCTGGGAGTCGCTGTCGGCTGGCAGATCTACGCCCTCACAGCAAGTCCGATGTACCTCGGTTTCGTGGGTCTGGCGCAGTTTTTGCCCATGTTCCTGCTGACCCTGGTCGTCGGCCATGTCGCCGATCGGTATGACCGGCGGGCCATTGCCCGGATCTGCCAGATCATCCAGGGACTTTCGGCCTGCGGGCTTGCCTGGGCCAGTTTCAGCGGCTGGCAGACCAAGGAGAGCATCCTGGTGATCATCTTCATCGTCGGGGCCGCCCGCGCCTTTGAAGGACCTGCCTTGCAGGCCCTGCTGCCGGGTCTGGTTCCGGTCGAAATCTTTCCCCGCGCCGCGGCCTGGTCCACCTCGGCACTGCAGACCGCAACCATCATCGGCCCCGCCGTGGGTGGATTTCTCTACGAGGCGGGGGCGACCGCCGTCTATTCCGCCTCCGGGGTACTCTTCCTGGCAGCCTCGGTCTGCATCGGCCTGGTTACGGTGCAACGGCTTGCCACGAAGCACGAGCCGGTCAGTTTCCGCTCGGTCTTTGCCGGGATTTCCTTTATTCGAAGCAGAAAAGAGATCCTGGGCGCCATCTCTCTTGATCTCTTCGCGGTGCTGCTCGGAGGGGCGACGGCCCTGCTGCCGGTCTATGCCCGCGACATCCTGAAAACAGGTCCCTGGGGGCTCGGCCTGTTGCGTTCGGCACCGGCCGCGGGCGCGCTGACAATGTCGGTCTTCCTGGCACGGTGGCCCCTTCGCCACCGGGTCGGCAGGACCATGTTCCGGGCGGTGGCGGTCTTCGGCACCGCCACCCTGGTGTTCGCCGTCTCCACATCCTTTCCGCTTTCCTTTGCGGCGCTGGCCGTTCTCGGGGCCTCCGATGTGATCAGCGTCGTGATCAGGCATTCCCTGGTCCAGATCAGGACCCCCGATGCGATGCGGGGCAGGGTCAGCGCCGTGAACGCCATGTTCATCGGCACCTCCAATCAGCTGGGAGAGTTCGAATCGGGGTTGACCGCAGCCCTCTTCGGCACAGTGCCCGCCGTCATGATCGGGGGCGTCGGGACCATAGCCGTGGTTGTGCTCTGGATGCGCCTGTTTCCTCAGCTTGCCCAGGTTGATACGCTTGATCAATAGCTTGATCAATAATTTGGAGACCAGACAGAACTGTCTCTAAAACCGGCTTCCGGCCTCACAGGTCTAAAGCGTGCGGCGGAAAAGCAGCGTGGCGGCTGTCATGGCAAGCACGGTAAAGATGCTCAGAAACAGGAGATCGCCACTGATGGCCATAAGACCGGTATTTTTCAGGATGAGCGATTTAAACCCGTGAACCGCATAGGTGAAGGGATCCAGCACGGTGATTACTTTCATCCAGGGAGGAAAGGCATTGGTCGGATAGACCGCGCCGCTGGGGAAAAACAGGACGGTGTTGAGCATGCCGAAGATCGCGCGGGGCACAAGGGGATCACTCACTCTGACCATGATCAGAAACATCATGCTGATGAGCGCCAGCGCAGTCAGCGCCACCAGGACCAGCATGCGTGCGAAGCGCAGGAGATTGAACGGATCCGGAATACCGGCTATGAGCGAGCCGACCGTGATCAGGACCAGCCCGGCCAGGACAGCCTTGAGGGCTCCGGAAAGATTGAAGCCCAGGATCAAATCCAGCTTGGTGATCGGCGTCACAAGATACCCTTCATGCAGACCGCGAGCCTTATCGTCTATATAGATTATGCCCCCGCCGATCATGGCGGACACAAAGATGGCCAAGACAATGGTTCCCGGCAGAAGATACTGGATATAGGGGACATACGGGTAGACTTCGACCACTGCCAGCGTGACGGCATTGGTCAGTCTCGGGCCTGCCGGCTTCATATTATAGGCGCTCAGGATCTCGGTGAGGCTTTCAGCAAGGGCTGAAGCGCTGATCTGATCCGTATTGTCTTCGATCAAGGCGATCTGGGGGCTGGCGCCGGTCAGCATTTTCCGGGAAAATTCGGGAGGAATGTTCAATACCCCGTTGATGCGGCCATCACGCAGATCGCGCATGGCCTGTCCCTGGTCGCTGTACGAGATGGTTTCAAAGGTCTGCGCATTGGCCGCCACAGCCTTGAACATTCCGAGCAGCTGTACGGTAGGCGCACTGTGATCCTGGTTGACCACGCCCACCTGCAGGTTTTTGATCTTTCCCTCGAAGGCATACCCGAGAACCACGAGCTGAACCAGCGGCAGCACCATGGAGACGATAATCAAGGTTGGGCTGCGCCGGAAGCGGCGCAGGTCGCGCTCGATAAGCGCCAGGACTCTAAAAAATGAAAATCCCATTGTTTTCAGCCTCGCTTAAACATGAAAGGACTGTCCTTGGCGGAAGGGGCCTGCAGGGCGTCACGCATCTGCCGCCCGGTGTAATGGACGAAGACATCATCAAGCGTCGTGCTCTGCACGGATAGAGATGCGATCGCGGTATTGTACTGCCGGGCGGCATCTATAAGGGCCACCGTTGTGCGCGGCCCATTCTGGGAGGCAATGCGAAAGACGCGATCTTCCGCCTTGATACCGACGACCTCAGGCAGGTTTTCGAGGACCTGCGGCCATCCGTCCGGCATCGTCAGGAAGCTGACCTCGATCACGTTCTTGCCGGGAATCGAGGCCTTGAGCTTTAACGGCGAATCGAGGGCCACCAGTTTCCCGTGGTCAACGATCGCAATCCGGTCGCAGAGCCTGTCCGCCTCGTCCATGTAATGGGTCGTAAGGAGAATGGTGAGGTCGCGCTGCTCTTTTAAGCGGGAAAGCATCTCCCAGACGGAGACCCTGGAGACCGGATCCAGTCCGGTGGTGGGCTCATCCAGAAAAAAAATCTTCGGCTCATGCACCAGGCCCCGCGCAATTTCCAGGCGGCGCCTCATGCCGCCTGAAAGCATCTTGACCGGCTTGTCCGCCCACTGCGCGAGGTCCACCGCCTCCAGCAGCTCCAGGATGAGCCTGCGGCGCTTATTGCGCGGAATGCCGTAGAGCTTGGCGAAAATGCTCATATTCTCCGTAGCGCTGAGGTCGAGGTCGGAGGTCATGGCCTGGGGGATGACGCCGATGGCGTGACGGACCTCGTTGGCCGAGCGGACCACATCATAGCCGATGATGCGGGTATGGCCGGAGGTCGGCTGAACAAGCGTCGTGAGCATGCGGATAAGCGTAGACTTCCCCGCCCCGTTGGGGCCGAGCAGGCCAAAAACCTCGCCGTGATTGACTGTGAAACTGAGGTTGTCGACGGCACAGAAATCGCCGAAATTTTTCGTGAGGCAATCGACCTCAACGTCGCAAACCGGACGATGGGGGACGGAAGCTCCGGGAGACGTCATCGTCATCACCGCAGAGGCAGGGTGACGTAAGCCGTCGTCCCCAGAGCCAGGCTGCGGTCACGATTATCGCAGCGCAGCCGTATTTCAAAGGTCTTGATGTCGCGTTTTGTGCGGCTGACATCACGTTGGGTCGCATAATCCGCGTCCACGCCGCGAAAAAAGACCGTCCCCATCCGGGTGGCGCCGGAAGGAAGCCGTACCGTCAATTCCTGTCCGAGGTGAATACCGTCGATATAACTTTCCTCAATGTCGGCTCGAACCCAGAGGTCGTCGGGATTGACCAGCGTCACGATGGTTTCGCCGGGGGTCACCACCTCCCCTTCAAGCACTGCCCTCACGTCAACGATACCGTCAATAGGAGCGTAAATTTTCGTATAGCCAAGGACGACTTCAGCCTTTTCGGTCTGAAAGCGGGCAGCGGCAAAGTGCTTGCTGCTGGCAGCAAGCGTGGCCTTGCGGGCGGTTACCTGTATGGCATTGGCCTGCGACAGCGCCAGGGCCGCCTCTGACACCTGCACCTGTCTGGCAAGGGCCTCGACGTGCGCCCGGGCGGCAGCGCAGCCGGTGCGCGCCTGATCGTAATCCTGCTCGGAGTTGATATTGCCGCTCCGCAGGGCGTGAGCCCGCTTTAAGGTGATCTCACTGTATTCCAGATCGGCCCGGGCCTGGCTCAACTGAGCCTGATCCACCGCTAAAGCGGCCTGGCTCTGACGAATCTGTTCTTTCGTCTGGACCTCTTGAAGCTCCAGGTTCGCTTTTGCCGTCTCAACCTGCTCGGACGATTCCCTCTCGGAATTCTCGTAGTAATCTTTGTCGGCCTGCCATTCCTGCGGTTGAATGACGGCCAGCAACTGGCCCTTTTTCACCGTATCACCCTGGCGTACCAGGAGTTCCTGAAGACGTCCCTGGATCTGGGACCCCACCTGCACATCATCGGTGGTCACGATCCCTGTAAGCGCAAGCGAAGGCGGCCTGCGGGTGAACGTGTACGAGATGCCCGCGGCAACAACGGCAAGAATGGCGACAATGACGGCGATCCGGCGTTTCATACTGTTCTGTAGGGATAAGAATTTATCGTGATAGTATGCAGGGTCAACGGAAACGGGCCTCCATTGACCCTGCCTGGTCTCAGCTGTTTTCCGGCAAGAGTGTCCGGGTTTTTGAACCACCCGCATGCCCGGCCGCCATCAGCATATACATGGCCGGCACCACAAAGAGGGTAAACAAGGTGCCGATGGAGAGACCCGAGGCAATGACCAGGCCCATGTTGTAACGGCTGATGGCGCCGGCGCCGGTTGCCACGATCAAGGGGACAACGCCCAGAACCATTGCCGCGGTGGTCATCAGGATAGGCCGCAGCCGGATGGCCGCCGCCATCTCAATCGCCTCGCGCTTGCTGTGCCCCTGCTTTTGCAGATTGTTCGCAAATTCGACAATCAAGATACCGTGCTTGCTGATCAGTCCGATCAGGGTGACCAGACCGACCTCCGTATAGATATTAAGACTGGCGCCGCCGATGCCGAGACTGATAAAGATCAAGGCTCCGCATATCGACATCGGCACGGTAACCAAAATGATAATCGGATCTCGGAAACTTTCAAACTGGGCTGCCAGGGCAAGAAAGATGATAATGAGCGCAAAGAAGAATGTCACGACCAAAGCACTCGATTCCTGGGTAAACTGCCGGGACTGCCCGGCATAATCGATCGAGTATCCCTGAGGCAAGGTCCTCACTGCCAGTTGCCGGAGATAATTCAAGGCCTCGCCCTGGGTAACACCGGGGAAGGCAACCCCGGAGATGGTCGCCCCGTTCTGCTGCTGGAAATGGTTCAAGGATTCGGGCACCACGGTGGTCGCGATATGGGCGACCGTCGCCAGGGGAATGGCCTTGCCGCTGGCGCTCCGTATATAGTAGTTTTCCAGCTGCTGGGTATTGAGACGGTGACGTTGCTGGACCTGGGGTATCACCTTGTAAGACCGGCCTGCAAGGCTGAAATAGTTGACATAGTTGCCGCCGAGCATTGCAGAAAGGGCCCCGCCTATATCCCGCATCGAAAGCCCGAGCTGGGAGGTGAGGTCCCTGTCAATGACCAGCTCGGACTGCGGCAGATCGTATTTGAGGTCGCAATCAATGAAGACGAACATTCCGCTCTTCTGAGCCTCCTGCAGAAAATTATCGGCTACCTGGTTGAGCTGGCTGAAAGATTCCGTGGTCTGGAGGACAAACTGAACAGGGAGCCCCCGGCTTCCCGGCAAGGGCGGGTTTTGAAACGCGACGACGCGCACACCGGCTATATTGCTCAGTTCACGCTGCAGAACCGGCTGGAGATCGTTGGTGGTCTTTTTGCGTTCGTCCCATGGTTTGAATACCATGCCGGCAATGGACGTTCCCGGCATGTCAAGCTGGAAGACATGATCTGTTTCCGGATGCTGCATAAAGGTTTGAAAAACCGCACCGGAATACACTTCACGTTGCTGCAGGGTCGCATCCGGGGCCGCCGAGGAAGCGGTAATGACAACACCCTGGTCCTCTTGCGGAGCCAGCTCGGATTTTGCCCCGGCATAGAGAAAATAGATGCTGGAAAGGATGACCACTGCAAAGACCACCGTAACCGGGACATACTGCAGCGTTTGATGCAGCAGTCTTTGATACCAGCGGTGCAGGGCATCGAACTGGCCATCGAGAAAGATCACGAACCTGGCCTGCAGGCCTTTCCTGTTGGGATCATGCGGCTGAAGCAGCCGTGAACACATCATCGGCGAGAGGGTAAGGGCCACGATTCCGGAAATGGTGACCGCGGCGACCAGCGTGAAAGCGAATTCAGTAAAGAGTGCGCCGGTCAGTCCACCCATGAAGCCGATCGGGATATACACGGCTATCAGGACCACGGTCATGACGATAATCGGGTTGGCCAGCTCACGGGCGGCCATAAGCGAGGCATCCATCGGACTGGCCCCTTCCTCCAGGTGGCGATTGACGTTTTCAACAATAATAATGGCGTCATCAACCACCAATCCGATGGCAAGAACCAGGGCGAGAAGCGTCAGCAGGTTGATCGAAAAATGAAACATCAACATGATGGTGAACGCGCCGATCAGCGACAGCGGGATGGCAATGACCGGGATCAGTACAGAGCGGAAAGAACCCAGGAAGAGGAAGACCACCACGGTGACAATCACGAGCGCCTCAAGAAGAGAGTGCTCGACCTCGGAAATGGAACTGTCGACGAACTTGGTCGAATCGTAGACGATCTGGCCGTTGATACCTTCGGGAAACTGCTTCTGGATTCCGGGGAAAATATCACGGACCCGCTTGATGACGTCGAGCAGATTGGCTTTGGGCGTCACCTGTATCCCGATATAGACAGCCCTCTCGCCGTCAAAGGCCACCTGCGACTCATAGTCGTCCGAGCCAAGCGTTACATTCGCCACATCCTTGAGACGGACAACAGCTCCGTTCTGCTGTTTGATGATGAGATCGCGAAATTCATCGATGGAATGGAGGCTGGTTGAGGCGGTCAGGTTGATCTGCACCATCTGCCCTTTGGTGTTTCCGACAGCGGCGATATAGTTGTTGGCGGCAAGGGCGTTCCAGACATCGGTTGCAGTGAGATTATAGGAGCCGAGTTTCTCGGGGTTGAGCCAGGCCCGCATGGCAAAGAGCTTCTGACCGAGAATCTCAGCCGTCTGCACGCCGTCAATGGCCTGCAATTTCGGCTGAACCACCCGGACCAGATAGTCGGTGATCTTGTTTGAGCTGAGGACCTTGCTGTTGAAGCCTATATACATGGCGTCGATCGTCTGTCCGACCGCAACGTTCAATACCGACTGCTGCGAATCGGGGGGCAACTGATTGCGCACCGCATTGACCTTGGTATTGATCTCGGTCAGTGACTGATTGACGTCGGCATTCAGACGCAGATTGGCGGTGATGGTGCTCAACCCCTGGATGCTGGTTGAGGTCATATAGTCGATTCCATTGGCCTGGGCGATGGAATTTTCCAACGGCGTAGTAATGAACCCGGCCACCAGGTCGGCATTGGCGCCGGTGTAGGCGGTGGTAACGGTGACCACGGCGTTTTCCGTCCTGGGAAACTGCAATACAGGCAGTGTGCCGATGGATCGCAGCCCGAGTACGAGGATAAACAGACTCAGCACCGTCGCCAATACCGGGCGTCGAATGAAAATATCGGTAAACTTCATCAATGTCTCCTGGTTATTCGTCTTTGGGCTGCGGCGCCGGGTCATCGGCTGGCTGTATACTGTTGTTTATCAGCACCGGGGTGCCGTTATGCAGCTTCAGCTGGCCTGAGGTCACAACGATATCTCCCGGCTGCAAACCCTCGAGAATGGAGATCTGGTCTCCTCTGGCGGCGCCTGTAGTTACAAATTTCTGGGCAGCCACAAGGCGCGGCTTACCTGCGGCATCCGCTCCTTTGTCCGTGACCAGATAAACAATGTTGCCATAAGGATTAAAGGAGATCGCCGTCTGCGGGAGCGTAATCTGCATCTGCTGCTCGCCGACCGAGATTCCGGCGGTCACAAACATTCCCGGCAAAAGGAGGTGCTCCGGGTTATGTATGCTGGCCCTGACCTTGATATTGCGCGTGTCCTGATCGACCTTCGAATTGATCGCCGAGATTTCTCCGGTGAAGAGTTTTCCGGTAAAGGCATCGCTTTTCACCTGAACCTGCATGCCTGTTGCTATCAGGTTCAGCGAACGCTGGGGCAGAAAAAAATCGACATAAATCGGATCAAGGGCCTGCAGAGTGACAATCGGGGCGCCGGCATTGAGGTATTGCCCCAAATCGACCGCCCGGATACCGAGACGGCCTGAAAAAGGCGCCTTGATGATTTTTTTGTCGGCCAGCGCCTGTTGCTCGGCGACCTGAGCCTCGGAGCCCTTCAGTGTGGCTGTGTCGATATCCAGGGCCGCCTGGCTTATCGTATGATCCTTCAATTGCTGCCGGTCACGCTGGTAGGTAATCCGTGCCAGTTCCGCAATCGCCTTGAGGGATTCCAGTTTGGCCAAATCTTCACTGGCATCCAGTTCGAGAAGCAAGGATCCCGCCTTCACCTCCTGTCCGGAGGAGAAATGGATCTTCGCCACCAGGCCGCTTACTTCCGGAGCAAGATCAGCTCCGTTCACGGCCTGAAGGCTCCCGACAACTTCCACCTGTCGCTGCCAGGGGCTTGTGCTTACCGTGGTCGTCGACACGGTTTGCGGCGGAATGCCCTGAGATGCCATGAATTTCTTGGTCATGACTGCCTTGAATGCTTGAAAGCCGAAAATCCCGCCGAACAGCACGCCAAGGAAAATCAGTACGAGTATCATACGTTTGGTCATTCGAAACCTCTTCTCTAGAAAATGGCCTGTTGCCGGTTTGTCAGTTGTTATTTTTTTCCGTCACGCTGCCGTCCACTGCCGGGGAACGGTTCCACCAGCCGCCCCCGAGGGCCTGAAACAGCGTTGCGGTATCCGCAAACCGTTGAGCCCTGGCGGTAATCAGACCGATGAGTGTCTGCTGGTAATCCCGCTGCGCCACAAGCAGCGTCAAATAATTCACTGCGCCGATCTTAAACTGCCGCTGGGTCAGATCGAGAGTGGCCTGCGCTGCAGACTCTGCCTGAGCCTGTGCCTGCAGGGTTTGGGCATCGTTGTCAAGAGCACGCAAGGCATCGGCAACATTTTGAAATGCCTGAATAACCGTCAGCCGGTATTGAGAAGCAGCCTGATTGTAGGCCTCAATGGACCCGCGCCGTTTAGCCTCCAAGGCCCCGCCATGGAACAGCGGCTGCAGGACCCCGCCGCCAAGACTCCAGATTGAGTTCTGATTCGTGAACAGATCGCCAAGAGAGGACGACTCAAACCCATAGCTGCCGCTCAGTGTGATCTGGGGATACAGGTTCGCCGTAGCGACTCCCACCATGGCTGAGGCCTGATGGAACAACGCCTCGCTGGCGCGTATATCGGGACGTTGCCGGACAAGCGCCGAAGGAAGACTGACCGGGAGTGTTTCCGGCAGATGCAGGGCCTCCAGCGTGAAGGTCGGAAGCTCGCCATCCCCCGGCAAATCGCCTGCAAGGGCCGTCAGGGCATGGCGGGTAAAGGCAAGTTGTTTCATCAGCACAGGCAGGCTGGCGCGGGTTCGGGCCAGTTCCGATTGCTGGGAAAGGACCGAGGCCTGCGCTACGGCCCCCAACTCGTATTGCCGCTCCACCAGCGTCAGTTCCTTCTGCTCGGCTGCCAGGATTTCGTTTGTCGCGGCAATCTGGGCACGGAGCGAAGCCTCCTGAATGGCGGTAGTCACCAGATTGGAAGTCAAGGTCAGATACGCCCCTTCATACTGAAATTGCTGGAAATCAACCTGCGCTCCCAGGGCCTCAAGCTGCCGCCGCGAAGCGCCGAACGCATCGAGAGTATAGGAAACATTGACAGAGGGATTCAGCATATTAAATGTCGAGCTGCCTGTCTTGTAGGGAAGGCCTGAAATCTTGTCCCGCGCAGCAGACAGATTGGCGTCAACCGCAGGATACAGCAGGGTCCCGCCGGCGGCACGGAGATTCTCCCTGGCCTCGTTAACCGCAGCCTCAGCCGCCGAGAGGGACGGATTTTTCTCCAGACCATGTTCGATCAGGGCGTCGAGCGCAGGCGAACGAAACATTTTCCACCATTGGGCTGACAACTCCCGGGTAAAATCAAGGTGCTGGGCGGCGCCTCCATCGGTTGGCGCTGCCGCCGTCTCTTGCGGCAGCGGGGAAGCTGTATAGCTGCCGGCAGCAGGAGGGGCCGGGGTATGAAAATCGGGACCGACCGCACAACCGACCATGGCAATCGCCGTAATTCCTGTTGCGGCGGCAAAAAAAGACGACCATTTCATCATGTTAGATTCCAGTCATGGGGGAAAGGTTATTTTCTGTCGGACGGGGTTCAAGTCCTTTCAGAAGCACGCGTACTCTCTCCAGATGCTGATGCTGAGCCGCATCGGATGATACCTCTCGGGCAAAAAAATGATCGAGCATCGCTTGATGAAAACTCCCGGCAAGCAACAGTTCGGCAGCAGCATGAGACGCAATATCCGATGCCACCCGGCCTATCCGCTGCTCGGCTTCAAGATAGACAGCAATCACTGCGACGGAACGTTGCGGGCCGATTCCGCGTTCGGTCAGAATTTCCCGTGTCCGGGCAAGCAAGGCATTGTCGGCAAAGAGTGAACATGCTATGGGCATGATTTTGAAGTGAAAATCGAAAGCCGCCTGCAGCATGTATTCGAGATTTTCGCCCACAGTCCCCTGCCCTACCATGAAAGGGAGGGTGTCCAGAACCTCACGAAAATCCCCCATGCTCCGTTGAACAACTGCATGCAGCAGCTCAGCCTTGTCGTTGAAATGATGATACAGCGCTCCTTCGGAAATCCCTGCTTCACGGGCAATTTTCCGGGTAGTCACCTTCGATAAACCATCTCTGCGCAAAAGACATTCTGTCGCGAGGATGAGTTTCTGGCGTGTTGAAGTCATCATTCTGTCATGGTCTGATTTTGCCACTTCGCTTCCCCGTTTGCCTTCAGATCATTCTGTTCCATAGTGACGCATACCGCATGAACGTTTGTTCGATATAATTGATCAAGCGCTCATTTTTGTCAAGTAAAAATGTCCGCTCTTCTTTGTACGATTGGTGTTCTCTTCTGCAAGGAGTTGAAAAAAGGACTTTTTCAGAGATCCATCCTGCTGAAAACATTGCAAAACCACGCAGGACACGAGGTCAACTCGTGCAGATACGGAGAGCGGGCCGAAAGCGATTGCTAAAGGCTCTCGAACTTCACATCTGCAAAGCGGGAGTGGATTTCCTTAAAGGCAGCCAGAACCCGAGGATCGAAGTGTTGCGGGAGGGTGCGGCCATCCCCCTCGGTAAGGATGTTATACGTGGTGCCGTGGTCAAAGGCCGGCTTATAACAACGGACTGTACGCAGGGCATCATACTGGTCCGCCAGGGTCAGTATACGCCCCTCGATAGGAATCTTTTCCCCGGAGAGGCCGTACGGATACCCTGTGCCGTCATAGCGCTCATGATGGCACAGGGCAATTTTCGCCGCCATGGTCAACCGGGGGTACGACCCGATGATTCTTGAGCCGTACACGGTATGCCTCTGCATCTCCCGCCATTCATCCTCGGTCAACGCACCGGACTTTTCAAGAATAGAGGGAGAAACCTTGATTTTTCCGATATCGTGCAACGAGGCCTGAAGCCGGATGAACTTGGTTCTATTTTCTGGAATTTTAAGGTGGTTGGCAAGCAACGTGCAATACTCGCCCACCAACAGGGCATGATCTCCCCTCCCCTCGTCAGTTGCCTTCAGGACCCTGTGTGATTCTCGGCACAAACCGTTCAAAAATTTCATAGATAAAGGGATTTACGCCTTGAGAAAATTCTCCTTTGATTCGTAAGAGTATGCAGTACGGGCGATCGCAGACGGTCCGGCGCCGCGCAGGGCATGACACGGCAGCAATGATTTTGAAAATCCAGCGTATCAAAGCACACCCAGGACGCAGATGATGATCTATTTGACTGCGTCAGAAAGAGTTTTCCCCGCTTTGAATTTAACGGCTTTTCCTGCGGCAATCGGGATGACGGCACCCGTCTGGGGATTGCGTCCCTCACGGGCAGCCCTCTCAGTGACGGAAAATGTCCCGAATCCAACCAAAGCAACTTTATCCCCTGTTGCCACGGCATTGGTGATTGTGCCAATCATGCTGTTCAGTGCTTGCTCAGCTGCTGATTTAGTCATTTTACAATCCTGCGCCAGTTTTTTTACCAGATCGCTTTTGTTCATAGGTTGTCCTGTTTGAATTTTCCGGGGAAACATCGTTGCATTCAATGCATTTTGCATTACGTGACGGTCCTGCAGCCGTAAAAATATTACGGAAAGAAACAAATCAAAAAATATTGCTCTTGCATCGGAGCACCGGTCACCCGGAGGTGGCAAGTGACACCCTGTAGCATTTTTCATAAGGATCATATTTACAAAAGTTTGTGCAAAAAACCCACTTTTTTCAACCATCTCCCGGTTTTTCTTTTCCCACGGCGAAGAAGGAGACTGTGCAGAGAGATACACCTGAATGCCAATTGACATTACATCCTGTAAGAGCGATTATAAAAGAAGGGCCACCGGCAAGTGCTCGATGACTCACGAAGCCGGCCAGCAAATCCCGACGGAAAAAAGATTCAGCCTTCGCGTCGTCCCGGGGTTTGCCGGGACAGCAACTGAGAAAACTTTTGAAAATCGGGAAAATCCCGGGAAATCGCTGAGGATCGTCATGGCAAAAAGGCCTTCGTACAAGGACCTGCTGGCTCGTATCGCGGAACTGGAGAGTGAGCGGGTAGAGCGTCATACGCACCCCTCTCTGCGCCCCTCTCCTTCCCTCCAAGCCATGATATCGAGCCAGACTACAACGAGACAAGAACTCATCGACCAGCTGCGATTTATTCGGATATTATTCGATACTGTCCCCAACCCGATCTTTTATAAAAATAAAGAGGGTGTCTACCTGGGATGCAATCAATCCTTTTCCATGCAGATTTTAGGCATTTCCCCTGAAGATATTGTTGGCCGGACACTGTTTGACCTGCCCGAAAATATCCCCAGAGAACTGGCGGAAATATACTTCAGACAGGACCAGGAGTTGATGCGCCAACCGGGAAAGCAGATCTATGATGCAAAAGTGCGTTGTGCTGACGGCATCTTCAGGGATTTTATTTTCTATAAAGCCACCTATATGGATTATTCCGGCGAGGTCGCAGGCATAATCGGTTTGATGCTTGACGTGACCGAAAGAAAAAAGATGCAGATCGCCCTCAAAGAAAGTGAGGAAAAATACCGTTCAATGATGGAATCGATGAACGATGCCGTCTATATCTGCTCTCCGGACTATCGCATCTCCTATATGAACCCGAAAATGATCCAGAAGATAGGGTATGATGCAACAGGACAGTTATGCTACAAGGTTCTGCATAACCTTGAATCACAGTGCCCCTGGTGCACCTTTTCCCAGGTCAGAAAGGGGAAGATAACGGAGGTCGAGGTGTCCAGTCCCAAGGATGGACAGACCTATATTATAACGAATTCGCCGATCTTCCATCACGACGGATCGATTTCAAAAATGACGATTTATAGAGATAAAACCAATAGAAAGAAGGTGGAGGAAGAGCTCCTCAAAGCCAGGAAAATTGAAGCGACAGGCGTATTTGCCGGATGTATTGCCCATGACTATAATAATCTTTTATTAACGATATTGGGCAACCTGCTTATGCTGAAAAAGGAAATGCCAGAATCATTGACATCGCGTACGCTCCTGCTGGAAGCGGAAGCAGCAGCACAGAAAGCCGCAAGGCTCACAAAACGTTTACTTGCGTTCACACATGGGGATTCCCTTGCATTAGAGCGTCATGACCCTGGAAGCCTGATTGAAAATCTGGTGAAGAGAACCGACCATGAAAAAAAATACACTCTCGACCTGCACATTCCCCCAGGCCTTCCCCCTGTATACGTTGATTCAGGTCTCATATCCATGGCCATGGGCAACATAATTACCAACGCAAAAGAGGCTATGGAATCCGGCGGAATCATCACCATTTCAGTAAACAATATCTGCTTCAACGAGAACTCAGCCCAGGTCCTCAGCGCCTCAATCGATTCTCACGGCGAATATGTCTGTATTGACGTTACTGATCAAGGGACAGGCATTGAAGAAGAAGTACTGCCAAAAATTTTTGATCCTTATTTTTCTACAAAACAAAGAGGGACGCAAAAAGGGCTGGGCCTGGGGCTTTCAACGAGCTATTCCATTATCCGTAAACATAACGGGACAATATTGGTCAAGTCAACACATGGGGCAGGGACAACGGTTTCCATTTATCTGCCGGTGAATATTTCTACTCCATCTTTGGCATCACTAGGCTAGCCCTCCTTCTGTTCTCATCCATGAGACAGAGGCTGCACCATCGTACGGGCATGAGAGTGCGCGGACACAGAAAACAACTTTTCAGGAGACGGTGGAGTTATAAAAACCCACCGGGACTGTTCTGCAGCTGAGACCTGAGCCCTGCCCTTTACCAGGTTTCCCCTTCTTCGTCGAGTACCCTCCTGATATGCAGTGCTATTTGATTCTTTGCCAGGGGTTTCAAGGCAAAGCCTCTAATCCCTATGAGTCTGGCCTTTTCCTCAGAAATCAGATTACTGTACCCAGAACAAAGAATAATCGGAATTCCCGGACGAATCTGCATCAGACTCCGTGCCAGATCAATGCCGGTCATCCCGGGCATGGTTTGGTCGGTAATCACCAGATCAAAGGCATCTGGCTGGTTTTTGAAGGTGGTAAGCGCTTCGATGCTGCTCATACGCACTGTGACAGAATAACCAAGTCTTTCCAGCATAGTCCGCCCCATTTTAGCCAGCATTTCCTCATCATCGATAAAAAGAATACGCTCAGTGCCGACAGGGGTCAACTCGACCGATTTGGCCTCAGGCTCAATCTTTTTCAGTAAGGATGGCAGACTGATCTCAAAAACGGTTCCTCTTCCGATATCACTGCGGCAGACCGCAAATCCTCCGAAACTCTTCACAATCCCGTGAACTATCGCAAGTCCCATGCCCGTTCCTTTCCCGGCTTCTTTAGTGGTGAAATAGGGATCAAAGACCTTTTCCAAAATATCCTGCGTTATCCCAGGCCCCGAATCTGTCACGGACAGCTGCACGAACTGCCCTGGCTGGACATGAGGAACGCTCGACAGATCCTGTGGGGTGAGCACCTTGTTTCTTAGCGAAATTGAAAGAGTTCCCCCGGTATCTTCCATGGCATGGAAAGAATTCGTGCAGAGGTTCATGATGATCTGATGGATCTGAGTCGGATCGGCAAGAACGAGATCCGCTTCAGGATCGATGTCCTGCCGGATTTCGATGGTTGTCGGCAAGAGAGAGCGGAGCAACTTAATAGATTCCTTAACTATCACAGTGGGCTGAAGAGGAATCTTCTGCGATTCCGCTTGCCGGCTGAAGGCGAGAATCTGTTTCACGAGTTCTCTTGCCCTGTTCCCTGCCTGAATAACTTGATCAAGGTCACTCGGGTTTACTGAACCCAACCGGCAGTCTTCCTGCGCAATTTCCGCATAACCGAGGATTGCCCCGAGGATGTTATTGAAGTCATGAGCGATTCCTCCAGCCAGGGTGCCGATTGCCTCCATCTTTTGGGCTTGCTGGAGCTGAGACTGCATATTCTTCCGTTCTTCTTCGGCTTTTTTTCGCCCGGTAATGTCGCGGACAATGACAACCACCCTGACTGGCTTCCCCTCATCGTCTCTGATGAAATCGCTCTTCACCTCGATATCAAACGTGCTTCCATCCTTTCGCAGTCCACGATATTCGTCCTGCCCGGAGAGAAGTCCATGAGCCTTGAGGGCCAGATTCGACAAAGCGCGGTCCCGGTCCTCAAGAGCGAGATGATCGGCAACGCTTTCGCCCAAAACTTCCGTATCGCGCCCATACCCGAACATTGTCAGGCCCGCAGGTGAAATCATAAGGATTTTCCCCTCAATGTCCGTAATTGTAATATTATCCGGAGAAGCATTAATGATGGATTGATACCGCTGTTCACTTTCGCGGAGGGCCTCTTCCGCCTTCTTGTACTCGGTGATATCCCGCATGATATGGATATACCCATTTGTTGGTCCATGAGCCGGTTTCAAGGCGTCTACGATCACATGATAGGTCTTTTCCCCAAGCGGGAGCACCAGTTCTTCGCGTGCACCACTTTCTCGAGCCCTGACAAACGGGCAATCTTTACAGAAAGTTTCTGTCCTGTGGACGAACTGATAGCATGCGCTCCCTTGCAGGGACACGGCATCATTGCCGGACAAATCAGCGAAGGCCTGGTTGCATTGTTTCAATGATCCGTCTGCATGTAACAGCGCTACCGGGTCGACCATAGTGTCAAAGGTCATCTGCCATAATTTTTCGGCTTGGAGCAGTTCATTCTTTGTCTTTTTAAATTCAGTAATATCCGTAAGCAGAATGATCTGGCTTCCGCTGTCCCCTTTCATGGACAGGCATTGCGGAATGATATGCCGATCATGAATTTTTATACATCCATGATCAGCGTTAAGGGGCAGGTCTTCTCGAACGGCTTCGATGAGCGGCGCCAGATTTCCCCAGGTCGAACCGTCCAGAATCGTATCGAGATAGGCGCCCAGAAGGTGTTCCTGCGTGGTCTGGAGAAGAAAAAGTGCCGCCGGGTTTGCGTAAAAAACCCGATTATCGGCAAGAGCCAGGATTCCTTGGGACATACTATCCAGAATAATCTGCAGATGGTTGTTCTGGGTGAGGAGTTCTTTCGTGATCTGCCTCGAATTGAGGTTCTCAATCCCCCGGATTTTTTTGCATCCAGGTTGAGTATGCCGGGGGGCTTCAGACTCGGCTATCGTCTCAAGAATATGCTGACGCATCATTGAAAAAGGGCCCTTGGCGATGTAGGCATCAGCACCAATCTCAAGAAAATCCACGTCCTGCTCAACAGCGGCTGCAGAAATAATGGCCACGTAACAATTGGCCAGGAGGGGAAGCGTCCTGAAAATTTTACACAGCCTGTCTCCTGCAATTTTAGGCATGACCAAGTCAAGATAAATAATCTCAGGAGTGAATTCCCGCAGCACATCAAGAGCATCAAACGCATCCTGGACGCCTTTGACATCATGCCCCTCATCAGCCAGGAACGTGGTCATCAGCTTTAAAATTACCGTGTTATTGTCAACAACCAGAATTTTCTTTTTTCCCATGGCAGTTTACCGGCTCATATTTTTAAAAAGCGGATAAAGCAATCCGAGGACCGAACACGCGTTTAAACCTCACCAGAAGGTGCACAGGAGTGTAACTATTACGCCTCCATACAGAGAAATTTCCCGGTTTTCAAAATTTTCCTTTCTTTACAAGTCCCTGTGGAGACTGGCCCTGTCACGCTGGATGAGAGTTTTCATGGTTTTCCGGGACTGGCTATTCCAGTCCATTCCTGCCGTTTTATATGAAAGTCTCGTGTTGATGCTGGCCAAGGCCATACTGAAATGAGAGCTTTCATGTTTCGCCCAGGCTGGTCTTTCTGATCCAGATATGCTGGGGTTAGAGATGGATTTCGCCCCATCCAACCTCGGGAGGTACGGGCTCACAGTTCATCACAAATTCAGTCCAACCCAACGGAAGGGTCATGATCTCCACACCAACGGATCTGCGCGCACCATCGCAGGTATGCCATCGCGGCCTGACCTTCATTTTAAAATGTCCCGCCTTTCCCGAAACGACGACCATCAGTCTTTTGGCTTCCACATTCATCCGTTTTGGCAAATCAGTCATACATAATCCAAACCGGGAAACATCTGAGACCTCACCTTGGAAAAACCCGTTTTCATCTGCAATATCCGCAGACAGATTTTTAATAGGCATGCGTACATGTTTTCTTTTTTCCATTTCATCCCCGATATGCAAGATTTGACGGTTGGCTGCAAAAAAACAACCGCTGCAGGTTGTTTGATCCTACCGCCGACGTCTAACATTTTTCTTACATTTTCCAGCAATAGATGAAACTGATCAAAAGAATCTGGATTTTCTCTTAGCAATCACGAGGAATGAATGACATATCATTTTGATATTTAAGGAAAGGTAACAAAAGAAGGAAAGAATTGAGAGCTGCAAGCTTGACAGGGTTCATTAACATCAGACCCGTCACAGCAATGCAGAGGGAACATTTTTTGTCAAGTCAAGGGGGGGCAGAACCGGGCTCTGATTTCAAAAACGCAACTTTATCTTTGTAAAGCCAAAAAGGTTCTTAATATCTCTCGTAGCCTGTCCAGCCGGGTCATCCTCCAATACGCATCGGCCATCGGAGATAGATGTTTTAAACGCCGGATTGTCTGATATGCCGAAATCCAGCACAGGGTAATCATACCTTTGCAGTTGCGTTCGTGTGATATGTGCCAGCTCACCTTGCCGGCAAAAATTCGGGAGAATGAAGACAGGCGTCTTCTGAGGTTTGGGCAACGCCCTTGTGTACGGTATTTTATCCGTGCTAAATAATTTGGGCCTGCAGGGAAAATACGCAAGATCCGCCATTTGAAATGCGATTTCCATGGTTTCGGAGGATTGTGCGGATGTATCGATAATGACAAGGTCCGTATTGCGCCGCTTCGATTTCACAAAAAGGCGGGAGAGCGCGCCGGGTTGGACCTCAAGAGCGGACAGGGTTTCATTATGCCTCTCCCTTCTCCGCTTGAACCATTGCATCATACTGCCTTGACGTTCCGTATCAACCAGAACAACCTTTTTACCAGCCCGAACCGCCATCTCAGCCATGTGAATTGCCAGTGTCGTTTTACCAGAATTGTCCTCCTGTGATACAAAGGCGATTGTCTTCATGACATCAATGGGCTATAGAGCTTTATTACAAGGCACGATTCCCCATGAGCGCTTCTCTCACCGGAATCGATACGTTCGGCCCCAACACTTTCTCCCTTTGGGCAGGTCCTTCCCCTACCATCACAACCTCCTTGCAACCGAGGATGCATACTATGGGAAAATCAAACCACCCAAAGGGGGACATTCATTACCCTGCGGCTGAATCCAGAAGACGGAAATCGATATCGATGGACTGATCTTTTTGCCGGTTGGTAATTCTCTTCAAACACAGGCGGGTCAAACGGACAATGAGGATGACAAGGGGAATCGCTATCTGCAATACTACAGGTAAAAACCAGATCAATACAAGAGCATCAGGTACAGAAAACATGGTGCACCTCCGTATTAAAGATTATAAATTCAGATAGTTAATCCTAGAGGAGAAGAGGAAATCTCAAAGAAACCTCTTCGCAGATGATAGATATCTATCGTAAAAATAAAAGAATGTAAATCGGAGTTGAACCTATTTTTTGCAGGGTATAGAGGCAGGCGCCTGTAGGTTGCACACCTACAGGCGAGAATAGAGGTTCAGAGCAAGAGGGGAGAGACCGCTCAGGCCTTCACCACCAAAACTGCACAGCCCGCAAGGGCGATGACATTTTCAGTCGAACTGCCCATAAGAAATTTTTTGAGTCCCGATTTCCCGTATGCGCCCATGACAATCAAATCCACGCCTCTGCTTTCTGCAATCTCGGCAATCACTTCGTGGGTTTTGCCCACTGGAGTCAGGGTCAAAACGCCAATGTTCTCCTGCCGTGCCAGCGCAGCCCCCTTTTCACTATTCATTTTGGCTTCTTTCATCTCGTTTTCAGTACGGCCAGCCGAGACAAGTATGATATTGCTGCCCATGCTCTTTGCAATATTCAGAGCCTCACAAACCGCAGCGTCGCTATGTTTTGATCCGTCGACTGCAACCAGAAGGTTTTTATATTCAATTTGAGCAGCCCTCGGGATGACTAAAACTTTACACGAAGCGTGTCCGATGACCTGCGCCGCCAATTCCCCGCGCAGCAGTTTCGTGACGCCCGTATACCCCCGTCGTCCGATGATGATCAGGTCGATCTGCCTCTGAACCGATTCATCAATAATTTCCTGGTAAGAAGATTGCAATGTTTCACGGAAGATAGTCTCGCACACCAGGCCTTCCTGCATGGCCCTTGCTTTTAAGGATTCGAGATGTCCCAGTATTTCGGATGATTCCGCATCTGAAACGTATTCCCCCATAGGGTGATATTCCGGGTTCATTTCGAGTACCGAGATTGCGCAGAGTTTCTTCGAACATTTTTTGGCAAGATGTATCGCCTCCCGTATCGCTCCTTCACTGAAGGCAGACCCCTCTGTCACGACCATCAATCGTTCATTTTTTGATACCGGACATGCCTGAGATTCAACCATACGTCCTCCTTGTTCTCTTCGTTCATGTTTATCGGATAATAATGAAACAAATATTCAAAATACGGGAAACAGAGCCCGTATCCATGCGATGGATTGATTGCAGAAATCATCTCCTCCCTTTCCTCGCGGCAGCACGAAGCCCACACAGGCAGCTCTCATCCGGCAGCTTTCACGGAAGAAATTGCCGTATATCGCTCACTACTGATTCCGGCAGCTCCCAATGAAGCGCATGCCCGGCTTCATGCTCAATAAGGCGTGAATTTCTCATCTTTGAATTCAGATAGAGTTGATCGTCTTTCCTGAAAATACCATCCTGCGACCCCCAAAGGATCAGAGTTTCCGCAGTGATACTCTCGAGAAGAGCATCATGATCGACACGAAGAAGCTCTTCGATTGCAGATTTCCATATATGCGCCGGAATTTTTTGGCTTTCCGCAATCATCGTTTGCAGGAATTCGTGAGGGACAGGTAGGCTTGGCTTTTGGAATTCCTCAATAAAATACTTGCTGACAGGATCCTGCAATGTAAATATTTCGTTTTGAATCCCGGTAAGCACCTTGTTTTCTGTGGCTTTATGGGATGAACTGATCAAGACCAATTTCTCGGTTCGCTCGGGGTAGACAGCTGCAAAAAACTGCCCGATGAAGCTGCCCATGGAATGGCCCACGAGTGTTGCGGTTTGTATCCCCATCGCGTTTTGAAAGAAGAAAACGTCCTCTGCGTAATCCTTCATGCGATAGCAGCATTCTGGTTTTGATGAATCGCCATGGCCTCTCAGATCTATCGCATAACATCTGTAATCTTTCGGAAAAATCTGGAGTATGCGCTCATATGAACGCCATGAGTCAGCGTAGCCATGCAGAAAAAGAACAGTTCCTTTTTCGTTTGAGCCGGATTCGACATACTTGATTGTCAAATTATTGGGCAATGTGATTCGCGTATCTTGCATATTCCGACAAAGAAAATCTGTTGAACTTGTCGCAGGTTACGATCAAACTCTCTCACACGGGCAGTGCGCGCACGAAGCATATATTTCATTCTGACACAGTTTCTGCCGTAATATCAAGCACTGATTGCGCTGGCGACGAAATCGCCTGCCTGTTCCCAAAAATCAAGGATCATTGCACATCCTCTTCCCCGGCGGACGCTTTCCCGCAGGAACAGGCACGGCCTTTATAACCGAAAAAGAATTTCAGGACCTTGCGCACGGTGCCGGAAAAAATCTTTGGTGAAAAAACCGAACCTGCAAGCCTTTTGTTCATCTCTCCCAGACTGGGATAGGGGTGCATAGCCGAAGCGATTTTTGACAGGCTGACCGCGCCATTCATGATTGCAACCCATTCGCTTGCAATGTCTCCGGCACGATGCCCCAGAATCTGGATGCCGAGGGGGTTTTCTTTATTGTCCACCAGCAATTTGATACGGCCGGCGCTTTCTCCTTCTGCAAGCGCCCGGTCGTTCATTGTGAATTCCTCGCTGAAGACCGTATACGGAAAACCGGCCCGCTGAGCGCTCTTCTCATTCATACCGATGCTGGCCAGTTCAGGATGGGTATAGGTGCACCAGGGCACATGCGTATAGTTGGCCTTTTTCGGGAGATGAAAAATGGCGTTGCTCAAAACCACCCCGCCTTCATATCCGGCCACATGCGTAAATTGGTAACCGCCGATGACATCCCCGGCGGCATAGATGTTCTTGTGACGGGTCCGGAGATACTGATTGACCTTGATCCCGTTGCCGACGTCAAAAGGGATATCTATTTTTTCAAGACCAAGCCCGGCCACGTTGGGCGAACGGCCAAGGGCGACCAGGATTGCATCGGCCGTAAGCGTTCGGGTATCACCGTCAATATTTTTGATCACCACTTCGCGTTCACATCCCAGATCGCCAACCCGGACCACCTCAGCGTTCAGGTGAAAAGCAACGCCCTCTTTCTCAAGCTCGTCCCTGACGATTTCAGCCATGTCACGATCTTCTTTGCTGAGGATCTGGCCGCTGCGCTGGATCACCGTCACCTTGGTACCAAGCCGGCAGAAGGCCTGGGCCATTTCGACCGCGATGGGACCGGCGCCGAGGACGATCATTGAACGGGGGAGTGTCTCAAGAGAAAAGATGTCGCGATTGGTCAGATAGGGCGTTTGCGCAAGCCCATCAATGGAAGGAACTGCAGCCGAGGAACCGGTGGCAATCACCCAGGTTCGGGCGGAAATGGATGTACCGTTCAAGGAGATCGCATGTTCGTCTGTAAATGCAGGGTTTCCGAACATCACATCAACTCCAAGCCGGCGGAACCGTTCCACCGAGTCATGCTTTTGAATAACTCCGATCACGGACCTGATCCGGTCTGACACCTCTTTGAAATCCACCGCAGGCGGGGAAATGGCAGGGAGGCCGAATTTCGGACCGCTGTGCATGAGATGATAGACATGAGCTGTCTTGATCAGGGTTTTACTGGGAACGCACCCATAATGAAGGCAATCGCCGCCAAGTTCCTCTTCTTTCTCGACAAGCAACGTTTTGGCGCCCAGCTGGGCCGCCCCGGATGCTACGGTGAGCCCTGCCGCACCGCCTCCGATAATACCGATATCATAATCATAACCCGTCATGCCGATTCTCCTTTTGCACTCCTGCATGAGGATGCGCGGCAGTGCGCGCTTGCCGCAGACTGGCCTGTATTGTTTCCCATGAAAGTCCCTGCGGAACACGATCCCTGCCAGTCAAGCCTGGATTCATTGCCCCTGAAAGCTTGCAAGGGGCAATGAAAGGAGCTTCCCTATTTGTCCGCAGGGTTTACATGAAACAAAGCAAGGTATTTCCCGTATCCTGATTCGGCCAGTTTATCAACCGGTATAAAACGCAGGGCTGCGGAATTCATACAGTAACGCATACCGGTGGGAGGAGGCCCGTCGTTAAATACATGACCGAGATGCGACATTCCATGCCTGCTGAGAA
>Ga0214250_1000026_pt1 | contig 73035 bp, 61 predicted proteins | sample TroBogypolimnion_35_FD_153088 | JGI IMG/M metagenome (GOLD analysis project Ga0214250, IMG submission 153088) | Freshwater microbial communities from Trout Bog Lake, WI - 29JUN2009 hypolimnion | ecosystem: Environmental > Aquatic > Freshwater > Lake > Hypolimnion/Profundal zone | place: Trout...
GCTCAAGGAGATCTATCAGAACCGCCTAAAAACCGGCAAAATAGAAGACTAGGGTTTATTGCGGGGAGCGTATCACATAATACGCTCCCCGCCTTTTTATTTTAAGAGCCTCAATATCTTCCTTTTCTTGTAGCCCCTCTTAAAGAGCATTAATCCAAGGTCCTCTTGGACTGATTATTTTATTCGAGAGATACTTCTTCATTTTCATCTTGTGTTTTCTCAGCTTGTCAACTTAAGCCATAAACATTACGGCAATCGTACTCTTTCATCTTCGGGACCGAAGCCCAATCACCTCGGTTTCTGGTTTTCACCTTGAATTTGTAAAATCAAATGTACTATGATTGTCTTAATCTTCTGTGCAATATCCATAAACCTGATCAATAAAGTAAGGAGCATATCAATGTCAATGTTCTGCCATCAATGCCAGGAAACGGCTAAAAACACCGGCTGTACCGTTCAGGGAGTCTGCGGAAAGAAAGAAGATGTCGCCAATCTGCAGGATCTTTTTATCTGGACCTTAAAGGGCATCTCCGTATGGGGAGTCATGGGAAAGGAGTTTGATATCTACGAGGAAGAAATTGCCTTCTTCATCGATAAGGGGCTCTTCTCAACCATAACAAACGCCAACTTCAGCCGAAGTGATTTCCTGAACTTTATCAGACAGGGCCTCATCCTCCGCGAACGATTGAAAGGGCAGGTTCTGGAAGCCTATCAGAAGGCACAGGGCACAGCCTTTACCGGCAATGTTCCGGAATGTGCGACATTCACCTGCAATACCGAAGCTGAAATCCTGGCCAAGGCCGCGAGCGGGGCTGGAGGCTGGCTTTCAATCGCCGATGAAGACGAACGATCGCTGAAAGCCACCATCCAGTATGGCCTGAAAGGCATGTCCGCCTATGCCGAGCATGCGTATCAATTGAAAAAGCACAGCCGGAATATTTTTGAATTTCTGATGGAGGGGCTTGCCGCCCTGGTCGACCCTTCACTCACCAAAGACGACCTTCTGGCCATGGTCATTAAAACCGGTCAAATGGGAGTCGAGACCATGGCGCTCCTCGATAGTGCCAATGCCGCAGGCTACGGAATCCCGAAGATTACCACCGTCAATCTTGGGACCGGCAAGAATCCGGGCATCCTTGTGACCGGCCACGACCTGGTTGATCTGCATGATCTCCTGGAGCAGACAAAAGACCAGGGAATTGATATCTATACCCATAGCGAAATGCTGCCGGCCCATTATTATCCCCAACTGAAACACTACAAACACCTCGTCGGCAACTACGGGAATGCCTGGTGGATGCAGAAGACTGAAATCGAATCTTTTCACGGCCCGATCCTCTTTACCTCCAACTGTATTGTTCCGCCCAAGCAGGAACACATGGACAAGATTTTCACCACCGGCGCGGTCGGTTTTGAGGGCTGCGCGCACATCCCTGACCGCAAGGATGGCAAGCCCAAGGACTTCTCGCAGATCATTGCAAAGGCCAAAACCTGCAAGCCTCCCGAGCAGATCGAAGTCGGATCCATTGTCGGCGGATTCGGCCACAGTCAGGTTCTGGAGTTGAAAGACAAGATTATTGACGCGGTAAAATCAGGAGCCATAAAACGTTTTGTGGTCATGGCAGGCTGCGACGGCCGTCATAAGACCCGCGACTACTATACAAAAGTGGCTGAACTACTTCCAAAAGACGCCGTCATCCTGACAGCCGGATGCGCCAAGTATAAATACCTCAAGCTCCAATTGGGCGATATCGGCGGCATCCCCCGGATCCTTGACGCCGGTCAATGCAACGATTCCTATTCTCTGGCGGTTATCGCCATGGAACTGCAAAAAGCCTTCGGTCTTAATGATATCAATGATCTGCCTCTCTCTTTTGATATCGCCTGGTATGAACAGAAGGCGGTCCTGGTTTTACTGGCCCTGCTTGCCTTAGGAGTAAAGGGAATTCGTCTCGGCCCGACTCTTCCCGGTTTCCTCTCCCCTAATATCGGCAAAACTCTGATCGAAAAATTTGATATCAAGGCAATCACAACACCCGAAGATGATGTTGCGGCCATGATGGCCGGTCATTGAAAGACTGGGGTCGATAGGCAAAAGCAAGGAGGTGGATTCAACATCCCGGGTCCTCCTCCTTGCTCATTTTCAACAAATTGATTTACATCAATTACTTTACCCGTTGTTGGTAGTTTTATTATCACGTCAACCGCGAAACACTGACACGGGCCTGCCCCTTCAAATGCAGGCATGTCTCCTCCTGTTCCGTGCCGAAACGTTTTGCCTTCTCTTATGGAGGGAGTGATGTCCGGCAAAGATTTCATGAAACGGCTTCGATTTTTTCACCCCCGCAGCACTTCGGACGGCTGCCAGGAAGAGAAATTTTCAGGCGGCTGGGCTGAAAATCGCTGCGGTCAGCGAGAATGGGAGAGTTTTTACCGTAACCGATGGCAGTACGATAAAAAAGTGCGATCCACCCACGGCGTCAACTGCACCGGATCGTGTTCGTGGGAGGTCTATGTAAAGAACGGGATCATCGTGTGGGAAACCCAGGCCACCAATTATCCGGCCTGCGGTGAAGGCTTCCCCAACCATGAACCCAGGGGGTGTCCCCGGGGAGCGACCTTCTCCTGGTACACCTACAGCCCCGTCCGCCTCAAATATCCTCTTATCCGCGCATCCCTGCTTAAACTCTGGCGACAGTCCCTGGCCATCAATGGAGATCCCGTCGAGTCCTGGCGCGATATCATAAACAATTCCGAGAAACGAAGGGACTTCCAGCACGACCGGGGTAAAGGAGGCCTGGTACGCCTCTCCTGGGACGAGGCCGCAACGATTACCGCGGCCTCCCTTGTCCATGTCATCCAGCGCTACGGTCCCGACCGGATCTTCGGTTTCTCGCCCATTCCGGCCATGTCCATGGTTGCCTATGCCGCCGGCACCCGATTTCTTTCGCTGATCGGCGGCTCCGTGATCAGTTTCTATGACTGGTATGCCGACCTGCCTCCGGCCTCGCCGCAGATTTGGGGCGAGCAGACAGACGTTCCGGAGAGCGCCGACTGGTATGAATCCACCTATATGATCGTATGGGGGACCAACCTGCCGATGACCCGGACTCCGGACGCCCATTTCTTCACCGAGGCCCGCTACCGCGGGGCACGGGTCGCGGCGGTGGCCCCTGATTACGCGGAATATGTCAAGTTCGCGGACACCTGGCTGCCGGCCCGCGCGGGCACCGATGCGGCCCTGGCCATGGCCATGACCCATGTGATCGTCAAGGAATTCTATATTGATCACCCGACCGCCTATTTTGTTGATTATGGCAAACAATTTACCGACCTACCCTTTGCTGTCGTCCTTGAACAAAAGGGCGATACCCTCGTCTCCGGCCGCTTTCTGACTGCAGCCGATCTGAGACCGGAGACGACCAATCCCAGCTGGAAAACCATATTTTTCGACAGCAGGACGAAAAACTGGGTGATCCCCAACGGCAGCATAGGTTTTCGCTGGGACGATACCGGCGGAACCTGGAATCTTCATTTGCAGGATTCGCAAGACGGAGCGGCTGTCGATCCGCTGCTCAGCTACGCGGGCTATGCCGAAGGCTGGCGGACAGTCACCCTGCCCTATTTCGACGACCATGGTCCGAAAACCTTGAACGGCCGGGTGCCGGTGAAGAAGATCCGGACACCGGCAGGCGACGTGCTTGTGACCACGGTATTCGATCTGATGACCGCCCATTTGGGGATTGCCAGGCCTGAGGACAAGGACGGGGCTCAAGACCTTTCGTTGAATTGCCCCAAGGACTATGACGATCCAGGCCCCTTCACTCCGGCCTGGCAGGAGGGCATCACCGGTGTTCCCCGGCAAGACGCCATCCGGGTAGCGCGGGAGTTTGCCGAAAATGCCGAAAAGACCCACGGCAAGTCTATGATCTTTTTGGGCGCCGGTACCAACCACTGGTATCACAGCGACATGATCTACCGGGCCATCATCAACCTGACAACCCTCTGCGGCTGCCAGGGAGTCAACGGCGGAGGATGGGCCCATTATGTGGGACAGGAGAAGGTCCGGCCCCAGGCATCCTGGTCCCAACTGGCCTTTGGCCTTGACTGGACGCGCCCTCCCAGGCAACAGAACGGCACATCCTTCTACTATTTTGCAACGGACCAGTGGCGCTATGATGACAGCAATGCCGAATCCCTTCTCTGGCCCATGGCAGGTCCCGGCAGACCGCAGCACATGGCCGACTACAACGCCCTTGCCGTCCGGCTTGGCTGGCTGCCCTCCTACCCGCAGTTTAACCGCAACCCCTTGGACATCTGCCGGGAGGCGGTGGAAAAAGGGGCACAAGAGGACACCGAAATCATCGCGCATGCCCTTGAACAATTGAAAAACGGCTCTCTGCGCTTTGCGGTGGAGGATCCCGATCACCCGGATAATTTTCCCCGGATGCTTTTCCTCTGGCGGGCGAACCTTCTTGGGGCCAGCAGCAAGGGACATGAATATTTTCTCAAACATCTCCTGGGGGTGGAAAATGCCGTATTCAACGACGAAAGCACCCTCAGGCCAAAGGAAATCCAATGGCGGGATCCGGCCCCCGAAGGTAAACTCGACCTTCTCGTCACGCTGGAACTCAGGATGTCAACCAGCGCCATGTATTCCGATATCGTCCTGCCTGCCGCCGGCTGGTATGAGATGCACGACCTCAGCACCACCGACATGCACCCCTTTATCCATCCCTTCAATCCGGCCGTCGATCCACCCTGGGAGGCCAAGACCAGCTGGGATCAGTTTTCCGCCATCGCCGAAAAATTCTCGGAGCTTGCAGCGCTTCATCTGGGGGAAATGAAGGACCTTGTGGCCACGCCACTGATGCACGACAGCCCGGGCGAGATTGCCCAGGCCGAAGTTGCCGACTGGAGCCATGGAGAAACCGAAGCGGTGCCGGGACGAACGATGCCTCAGTTTTCAGTGATCACCAGGGATTTTCCCAATACCTTCAAAATGATGACGGCATTGGGGCCATTAGTCCACCAGGCAGGTGTGGGGTCCAAAGGTGTCTCCTGGTCCGGAAAGGAAGAATATGGCGAGCTTGCAGCAGAACTCGGCACGGCAACAGCTCCGGGCAAGAGCCACGGCATGCCCTCGCTTGCCACCGGCAGGCAGGCCGCCGAGGCCATCTTAAGGATGGCGCCGGAGACCAACGGCGAAACGGCGTTCAAATCCTGGGCAGGGGTTGAAAAAAAGACCGGACTCTCCCTCTCTCATCTGAGCGCGGGACGCCGTGACGAGAAGATTACCTTTAACGATATCACGGCCCAGCCCCGGAAGATTATCACCTCACCGGTCTGGAGCGGCATCGAATCGGAGACCCGGCGCTATTCAGCCTTCGTGATCAACATCGAGGAAAAGGTCCCGTTCAGAACCCTTACGGGCCGGGCCCAGTTTTACCAGGACCATCCATGGATGCTCGATTTCGGCGAGGGACTGCCTCTTTACCGGCCGCCGATACACCTACCGCCGGACAATCGGCCCTACAGCGTCTCGGACTCCCTCGCTAAAATGAAGCAAAAGGTGGTCAAGGACGGTCGAAAGGCCCTGGCCCTCAACTACCTGACGCCCCATTCCAAGTGGTCGATCCACTCTACCTATTCCGATACCTTGATCATGCTCACTCTTTTCCGGGGCGGCGAGGCCATCTGGATCAGCGATGAGGATGCCCGAACTCTGGAGGTGAAGGACAACGACTGGCTGGAGTGCTTCAACGAAAATGGCGTCGTGATGGCAAGGGCCGTGGTCAGCCACCGGATTCCTCCGGGCAAGGCCTTTATGTACCATGCCCAGGAGCGCCTGATAAACACACCGGGAGCGCCGCTTTCAGGCCATCGGGGCGGTACCCACAACAGCGTGACCCGCATCATGGTGAAGCCGACCCATATGATCGGCGGTTACGCCCAACTCAGCTACGGCTTCAACTATTACGGTCCGGTCGGGTCCCAACGGGACGAGGTGATCGTGATACGCAAGGCCGGGGAGGTGGATTGGTATGAGGATTAAAGTCCAGCTATCCATGGTGCTCAACCTGGACAAATGCATCGGCTGCCATACCTGCAGCATCCCGTGCAAGAATGTCTGGACCAACCGCAAGGGCGCCGAATATATGTGGTTCAACAACGTGGAGACCAAACCCGGCATCGGTTATCCCAAGGAATGGGAGAACCAGTCGCTCCACAAAGGCGGCTGGACCATGGACAAGGGTGAGCTCCGTCTCAAGTCCGGCGGACGCATCCATAAGGCCTCCCGTATCTTCCACAACCCCGATCTCCCGGTCATCGACGACTACTACGAACCGTGGGACTATGATTACGAGTCCCTGATCACCGCACCCCGTAAAAATCACCAGCCTGCAATCCATCCCAAATCACGGATTACCGGGGAGTCCATGAGTATCCAATGGGGACCGAACTGGGAGGACGACCTGGCCGGTGTCTGCGAGACGGGGGTTCGGGATATCAACTTCAACGGCCTTGACTACGCCGTCTATCTGTCTTTCAAACGGGTCTTCATGTTCTATCTGCCCAGGCTGTGCGAGCATTGCCTCAACCCTGCCTGCGTTGCCTCCTGCCCGTCGGGAGCGATGTACAAGCGGGACGAGGACGGAATCGTGCTGGTGGATCAGGAGCGGTGCCGGGGATGGCGCTCCTGTGTGTCCGGCTGCCCCTATAAAAAGGTCTATTTCAACTGGAAGACCGGCCGGTCGGAAAAGTGCATCTTCTGTTACCCCCGGATCGAGGCAGGGCTCACCACGCTCTGTGCCCACAGCTGCGTTGGCCGTATCCGCTACGTGGGGGTGGTCCTCTATGATGCGGACCGCATCCATGAAGCCGCATCGGCCAAAACCGATCAGGAGGCCTATCCGGCCCACCTGGATCTCTTTCTCGACCCCTCGGCCTCGGAAACGATTGCCGCGGCCCGTAGCCAAGATATCCCCGATCACGTGATGGCCGCGGCCCGGAAATCACCCATCTATCTGCTGGCCAAGACCTGGAAGCTTGCCCTGCCTCTGCATCCTGAATTCCGGACCCTGCCGATGGTCTGGTACATCCCGCCCCTCAGCCCGGTGGAAAAACTGGCGGCAGATGAAAACGTCATGACAGCTGTCGACAACCTCAGGATCCCGATCAGGTACTTGTCCAACCTGCTTACGGCAGGAGACGAGACACCGGTTCGTTTAGCCCTGAAACGGCTGGCCGCAGTCCGGGCCTACATGCGCTCGGTGCGGGTGGAAGGCAAGCCCGACCTGACCATCGCCGCATCCGTAGGCCTTGACTCCGAAAGCATTGAAAAAATGTACGATCTTCTGGCCATCGCAAGGCTGGAGGACCGGTTTGTGATACCAACCGCCTTTCATCCGGACAAGAGCCCGCTGCATGCCGTCCAGGGCTGTACCGGATTCCCGGAATGCCGGTAGGCCGAGAACGGGTGGATTTCATGACTGAAAATGATCAAATACACTGCAAGCTGCTCTCTTTTCTTCTCGAGTACCCGGACACCTCATGGAGTACGAATTTTGAGGAGATACGTGAGATCATCCCAGCAGTGACGGATGAGCAGCGCCGGCAACTCCTGCGAGGGTTTTTGGACTATGCCCGCAACACCCCGCTAATAGAGCTCCAGGAGGTCTACACGCAGGCCTTTGATCTCGATCCGGATACCAGTCTGCACCTGAGCTATCATCTCATAGGCGACAGCGAGGACCGCGGGAAGGTGCTGGCGGGACTCCTCTGGATATACCATCGGGAAGGCTTTGATGCCGCCATCGGCGAACTGCCGGATTATTTGCCCATGATGCTGGAGTTTCTCTCGGTGTGTCCAGAGCCGGAGGATGCCGCCCTGCTCTGGTCCTGCCTCGGCACTGTGGCCGCTCTGGCAGAACGGCTGGAAGAAAAAAAACATCCTTATGCGGAACTGATGAGACTGGCGGCCAATATCCTCCAGCCCCATGCGGCTGCCCTCTCTGACCAAAGAAGCAAGGAGGTCTGATATGAATTCGGCCAATACGCTGGCGTTTCTTGTTTTCCCCTATATCGCTCTGACAATTTTCACCTTTGGCCATGCCTCACGGTATCTCACCGACCGCTACAACTGGAACGCCAGATCCAGTGAATTTCTGGAAAAGAAGCAGCTGTTTTTTGGAGCAACGATTTTTCACTGGGGCATACTGCTGACCCTTCTGGGCCATGCGGGAGGACTGTTGATCCCTCAGCGCTTCCTGGATCTTGTGGGCATCAACGGCAAAACGCACACGCTGATCGCGCACTACAACGGGATGGCGGTCGGTCTTGCCGCACTGATCGGCCTTGTGCTGCTGCTCTATCGCCGCCTCTCAATACCGCGCATCAGGCTCACCACGAGCGGCAACGATTTTATCACCCTGGCCGGCCTGATCGTCGTCTCCGGGGCCGGTCTCTACAGCGTCTTCTTCGGCGACTATTACATTCTGGACACCGTGGCCCCCTGGATTCGCGGGATCGTCACCTTTTCTCCCGACCCGGCCTTGATGCAGGGCGTTCCCTTGACATACAAGATTCACATCATAAGCGCACTGGCCTTTCTAGCATTTTCTCCCTTCAGCCGCCTCGTTCACATCTGGAGTGCGCCCCTAGGCTATTTCTTCCGGGGCTGGATCGTGTTTCGGCGCAAGATTGCGGAATAAGAGAAAAGTGTCACGATATCGATCCGCGTATGAAGAGAGAGCATCGGTCACGAAGGAAGATAATGATTTCAAAGAGAAGCAGGAGGAGGACGGGCCAGGCGAAATAGTCAAGGACCGCCTGGTGGAGCGGCAGCAGAAAGGTACCTGCTGCTGCGCTCTTTGAAAGGTCGAAATTCAGGGTAAAGGCATAGAGCATGCCGAAGGTGAAGTTTCGGGACCACTGGCTTGGATGGTACTGGAGAAGCCCGCCGATGAATCCGTGAAGTCCGATGCGTTTGACGGCACGCGCAATTTCGATGATCTCGATGATCACAAACCAGAATATGGCCCACAGCCAGATCAGGAGGATGAGATCCGGCGGGACCGCACCGGAGACGGCGCTCGCCAGTCCGGTGATTGACATCGCTCCGTGGGTGATGCAGTTTGTATTGAACCAGCCTGCATCCAAGTCGATATTCGCACCTTCAACGGCATAACGCCGGGCGATAAGCCAGAAGCTCACACAGTAGAAGATTACACCAAGCAGGATCACCCAGGGGGCAAGGATCCGATACCACGCGCCTTCGCCAAAGCCCGCCTTCCAGACAATGACCAGCGACTGGGTGCTGACCGTCGAGAGAAACAGGACGCCGTGAACTTTCCGCCAGGCTTCGGTGGAAAAGAATTGGCAGAAGCTCACCACCGCGCGAGTCATGAAATAAAACCATAGCCCGATATTGCCGATCACCAGCACCTGCACGAACGGTTTCCAATCCGGCAGCAGCCGGCAGAGCGCAATGCCGCAGACGGACGTCCCGGCAATCCAGGTACCCACGGCGAAACATCCAACCTGATCGGCGAAGTGCACTGTATAGATCTTTCGCCGGACTGCATCCAGAATGAAAGAACCGGCGATAAAAAGAAAGAGGATGAAGAGGATCACCGCAAGGGAGCGGGTAAATTCCTTATTGAGAAAAGAATAGTGGACAATTGCACCGTTGATGAAGATGCCGATCGCCATCACGATGGCCCCGGAGCCTGTCGGCGAGGAGATCTTCTTCATGAAGAGCCGCCTGACAGCAAGGAACAGAACGGCCAAGGCGGTCATGCGCGGAATTTCAAGGGGAGTGGCAATCGAGCCGCTCACCGTGAGCCAGACGGCGGCGGCCAGGAAGAGGACTCCTGCAGTTGCGCCTTCCAGCAACCTATTGTTCATGATCTTCATTGCCCGCCTCATGTCCCGCCTGATCCGAACCGGACCTGGTGCACCGCTGATCCTGCCGACCGGTTCCGCGAAAGCGCCTAGAGCTGCGCTGCCTTCAGAAAGAGGATGTTATTTTCGAGGTGCACATGCTTGTGGAGATCATCCTCGAATTCTTTAAGTCTTTGGTATGTAATCATAAAGGTATTACAGACATCCCCCGGTATCGCATATCCTTTGGCAAGACGGCGGATTGTGTGAATCGCATCGCCCACCTCTTCATGCTCGGAAGTGAGTTTCGAAAGTGCGTTCCTGATGGTCTCGATATCTTTTGCCGCCGGTTTTCCACCTGCCTTTTTCTCCTTTTCCGCTCGTTTGATTGCCGGAAAGAAATCTTCCTCTTCTTCCTTGAGGTGAACCACAAGATCGGCTGCCATCTTATCAAAAATAGCGGCGATCTGTATTACCTCGGGGTGATGAGCGCCATGCACCTCGGCAATCTTATGCGCGTATGCGGAAATCTGTCCGGAATTCTCCCTGATATAGGTGTGGTGGACATTTATGATATAGTCGATCAGAAATGACGTTTCCCACGAAGTGAAATTCTGGCTATGCTCGATCGGCTTGCTCTTGAACGCCTCAAGCTCCTCAGTAATAGAGGCAAGATTGATTCGTTTTTTTAGGCAGGTTTCAGAAAGTGTAACCTTTCCACCGCAGCAGAAATCAATCCCGTGATCTTCAAAGACCTTGGCGGTTCTGTAATCACTGGCGACAATCTCGCCTATCGTTCTCTTTGACTCGTTCATTATCTGTACCTCCAGTGTAGTTATTGTATCTCGTAAAAATCGGGATAGAGCCTTTTTGCACAGTCCGGACATATGCTGTGTGTAAATGTAGCTTCTGAGTGATCCTTGATATACCCTTCTATCTGCATCCAATAGCCGTTATCGTCCCGGATTTTTTTACAAGAAGCACAGATAGGCAGAAGGCCTCGTAATATCCGGACCTCCTGAAGAGCTTTCTCCCGTTCAAGAAAAATCACTTTCCTCTGTTGTTCCATTTTGTTTTTCTGTAAACCAAGTATTACTGTAACCCAGACAACAAAAAGTGATATCCCGCGATTGAATAACACTTTCCACATTTCCGCCACGGGTGGCTTATAGATAAAAGGCGCAACAATGAGAAGAGAAGACACCGTGGCGACAACGAGAATGACTTTATATTGCGGTCTCCGCAGTGTTAACAAAACGGCCACCAGATACAAAACCCCGACGGCAACACCGAGAGGAACGAACAGGTCAAATACAAAAATGACTACCATCATTCCTGCACAGACAATATACAATCCAGGGGAAGAATGTCTCTTCGAATCTCCGTAAGACGCTATAGTTTTTCCCATATTCTCTCCTCATAATAACATGCGTTTACAGGAAACTTTTCAAAACAGTACAGCAAGGGGCAAGAATAAATAAGGGAGGCATTGCCGCTTCAGAATGTATCAGGAGTAGCTGCATTTGCCGATGGCTATTCTCCTAAAACCAGAATTCCGGATATTTCCGGCTCTTCGGGATATTGTTGATTATAAGGGCGATAATCAGCATTACGCACGCTCCTAAAGCGGCCGGCATCACGACATAGAAATAGCCGAGAGCATACACACTCTTACCGCCGATCACTGCAATCAAGGCAGTAGCCCCTCCTGGCGGATGGAGGGTCCTGGTAAGATGCATCACCGCAATCGAGGTGGAAACAGCAACAGCAGCGGCAAGCCACAGCTCACTTCCCAGCCAGTGGAAGGCGGTCACCCCGATAAAGGCGGAAAGAATATGCCCGCCAAGGAGATTGCGCGGCTGGGCCAGGGGGCTGCGAACGGCTCCATAGATGAGCACGGCTGAAGCGCCAAAGGAGCCAAGGATCATCATCAAGCCGGTCTGATCAAGCAGTTTATAGTGGATGAGAGACACTGCGGCAATGCCGAAAAAGCTGCCTATCCATGACCAGACCACTTCGGAGAGGCTGACCTTAGGCGGACTTTGTCCGCTGCCTTTCAACTTTTGCAAATAGCTCATGATTTCAGCCCCTCTCTGAACATGTTGTAGGAATGCGCCAGATCCGTCCGGGTGACAATACCAACAGGCCGCCCGTCCGCGGTGACAATCGGCAATCGGTTGATCTTCCGCTCGGCAAAAAGGGCTGAAATCTCGCCTATGGTCATCTCCGGAATGCCCGTAATCGGCGGCTCTGTCATGATGCCGCCAACGGTTTTGTTCCGTAAATTGCCGATCATGCACGCCTTGTTATTGAGACAATGCGTTGCGATCTGCATAAAAGACGGTGTTGCGCCAAATCCCATCTCTTTGAGAAAATCCTTTTCAGAGACAACCCCTACGATCCTTCCGTTCGGGTCGACAACCGGAGCGCCCGAAATCTGTTTTTCGGCTAGCAGGGCTGCGGCCTTGACCAGATCCATTTCCCGCCCCAACGACTGCACCTGTTTTGTCATGAGGTCGGCAGCCTTCAAAGAAGTCAGCAGTCGCTTTACCGCCAGGGAATATGCAGCCTGATACACCTCCTTGAAATCTCCGGGAGTGATATCAAGATAGCCAGGAATCAATTTCATCGCCGCGACGACATCCTGCTCGGAAATCTCCACGGGGAGTGATTGGACATTGTTCTTGTCTTGCATGTTCGATTCTCCTATGATCGATAAGAAGGTTTTCTGAGGGAGATTGTGAGAGCCTCTTTTCGTTCCTTGAAACGATAGAGTTGAATGCAGTAAAACCCAAACTCCGCATTAATCAATTGACGTGAATCAAATTTCTGCATTTATTCAATGCAGCCAGACCTTGTCCACCTTGATTATAGCCTCTGAGCCCGTCGCATACAGGAGAAAAGACCTATGCCGATACCCGGAAACCTTTTAACAACGGCCATGGCAGTAATGCCCCAAACCGATGTCAAGCATGCCCTCGACCTTGCTTTGACCCTGGATATACCATTTTGGCCGCAGCTTCCAAACTTCAGTTATTACGAAGATATGTATGTGCAGGCGGCAGAGCATTTTCCGGGCATTGTGCTGAATATTGAAAAAAGGACCCTGCGCTTCTCGATGGAAAAATTTATCGAGGAATATGAGGAGACCATGAGCCGGTTCGACGAACCGGCCACCTTTGATATCAGCGAGCAGTACTCGGTAGTATACCATGATTTTCTATCCATGGATCTTGCCGAGAGACCGGCCATACGCGGGCAGCTTGAAGGACCGATCAGTTTCGGTTTTAATATCCTGGACCAGGATGAACGTCCGATCCTCTTTGATGACACCATCAGGCCGTTTATGCTCGAGTTCATGGCCAAAAGGATCAATGTCCAATTGGAGCGGTTACAAGAGCGCAATGCCAATGCCTTCATGTTTATCGACGAACCGGGTCTGCAATTTATCTTCTCCGCAATGTCCGGCTATGGAGACCAGAAGGCGAAAACGGACCTGGATGCCTTTTTCTCGACAGTCAATGGCCCGCGGGGGATTCATCTCTGCGGCAACCCCGACTGGGAATTCCTGCTCAATCTTGACCTGGATATCCTTTCCATGGATATCTATACCAATGCTGAAATCTTCTCTTCCTGCGCCGCATCAATCAAGAAATTTCTTGACCGGGGAGGTGTTCTGGTCTGGGGAATCGTACCGACCGGTTATGAACTGTTCGCCAAGGAAAGCCTCGGGTTTCTCATCATGAAGCTTGAGGGGATATGGAATTTTCTGGTTAAGAAGGGAATCGATCGTGAGTTGCTGATCAACCGGAGCCTGCTCTCGCCCGCAACCTGCTGCCTGGTAAATCCCGACAAAGGGAAAACCGTTGAAAACGCCTTTTCGATGGTCAACCACCTCTCTCAGATGCTCAGGGAGAAATACAAGCTGCCTGAGAAATAATATTGAAAATCAGATGATTGTCCATGCGGTTCCAGCTATTTTCCCTCTGGAGGGAAAGGAATTTTTAGCGCTCTTTCAATTCTTGTTATTGGGAGACCAGAATTCAAGCCTGTTTCCTTCTGGATCATGAAGGTAAAAAACTTTCGCCCCCCAGGCGTGATCCCGTATTGCCTGGGGATGAAGCCCCGCCTGTTCAAGGAATACATGGGATGAGGCAATATCCTCGACTTCCATGGCGATGGTGATGCCTTTGCCTTTACAGGCTTCCATTGAGGTTCGAGTCGCGTCGGCAATACTCAGACGGGCTGTTTCGTTCAATTTGAATTCTACAAACCAGTCAAGAGCCGTTGTGACCTCAAGCTGTAATCGGTACTTGTAAAAGTCCACCGTCTCTTCCCATTGAGCACAATAGACTATCGTATTGGCCATCCGTATTTCCATGATTCAACGCATCCTTATCGGTATTCATTTTCAAAGGCCTGCCGTAATCCCTATCAGGAATTTGTTTGTCTACCCCTCTCCCCAGTCCTTCTTTGAGTTTCATGAGAAATAAAATATTCATCAACTCTTTGAGAAGAGTATCGACCATGCTGCAGGAGAGCCAGCCAACAGACAGAGACCATATTTTCCGGGCCGCTCGCAGGGGGAAGCGCCTAATGCTTTTGCAATATCACCAGCGGCAGGAGAAAAATAGACCGTAACCTCACAATGAAGACGCCCTTCTGATTCATGTCGATAAAAAACTGCCATATCATCGGGACTGCCGGCTTTTTGATAAGCCGGTACACAGACTGCTTCAATATTCTCTAAATCATTGTATGCCAGCAGCGCATCTCCGATATTTTTGCTATACCATTTCATTCTCTTAACGCGAGGTCATATATTCAAGGATCCGGGCCATTGTCTCGTTGATCCGGGCAAATTTCTCTATGCCTTCAATAATCTCCCGCTCCGTCTGAATCGAAAGTCCCGGCACAAGTTCGTTCCGACAATTTTGTATTAAGGGTATCGCACTTTCGGAGGTTGTTTCAAGATGAAATTGCAGTGCTAATACCCTGTCTTTGTATAGGAAGGCCTGATTGCGGCAGGCAAGGCTGGAGTAAAGATGAACCGCATCGGCAGGAAGGTCGAAGGTATCGCCATGCCAGTGAAAAACCGTCTGATTCTTGGGAAGGACGCCTTCAAGTCCGCTGGGGACGGCATCGGTCCGGGTTACAGGAAACCAGCCTATCTCTTTCTGCTTATTGGCAAACACTCGCGCACCCAGGACATCCGCGATAAGCTGAGCCCCTAGACAAATGCCAAGGACAGGCCGGCCCGCGTCGAGAGTGGCCCGGATGAAAGATTTTTCAGCGGTCAGCCATGGATACTCCTGCTCGTCATAGATCCCCATGGGTCCGCCCATGACCACCAGCATCCCGAATTGGTCGAGATGCGGCAGCAGGTCACCATCAAATAACCGGGTACAGGAAAGAGTATGTCCCGTTCTTTCAGCCCACTTTTCGATTGTGCCCAACCCTTCAAACGGCACATGCTGCAACCAGTGAATATTCATATTTATTCAATTTTGTTAGATTGAGCTGTTTCTCCATCGGCAGCCAAAAATCGTAAAAGAACGTTCAGCGTAAACGCCGTTCTTCGATATCTGTTTACCCTGCGAAAAACCTTTCAGACCCGCATCAAATCGCAATACCTTGGTGCCGAGGCCAAGGAAAGAGGGAGATTGCGTATTATTCTTTGCTTACCGGTCTCAGCGAGGCAGGCAATAATCTTTGCCGGCGAACTGGATATTATCTGCTGTCGGTGTCATGGGGGCGACAGCATGTACTCCTCCGCAATCCGGGCACAATCCAAGGTATGTTTCCAGGTGAAAAGACGCATTACAACCTTGGCAGACTGTAGCCAATGGCCCCTGCATGATCTTTTGATCCCTGACCACGCCACCATGGGCATAAAAGACAAATTCCACCAAATCTCTGCCTTTGGAAAAAGGCCCAGTCTCGCTGCTGTTGCTGCCACATCCGCATCCGGACATATTTACCACCTTTTATCTTATTTTTTATTTGTGTTTTAACGCCGAGTTTGCCAGTACCTTCGGCTACTGCATCTTGCGCCAGCCTTCACTGGTAAAGCGTTTTTCCCGCTTAATCCCCCATTCCTTCATCGCCTTTATGTAGGCCAGCAGGTCGGTTTTAGCCAAAACCTGAATTTCCTCCCGTTCCCTATTGCGTTTTTCCGTGTCATCGGGGGTGATACCCGCCCAGGTGACATAGCCTCTGTCAAAGACCCAGTTCGCTGTCAGTTCATCTTGATCGATGCCGAAAGTGGATGCATGGGTTCTGATGAGATCCATATTTAGTTCAAGAACCCATTCGTTGTCCCAAACCCTCTCGGGCCTATCGTCTTCATACCCCTTGCTGCATTCAGGGCAGAAGAGAACATTGACGGATTGTTCGTCAAGGAGCATCTTCCCAAAGAAAATCTCAGCACTTTTCTTGCCACACTGGCATGTTACATGGTAACTTTCGCACATGGTTTTCTCCTTCCGTTTTGTGGTCTATGCCTCCACCTGTTTGGAGTAAGAGGCGATCTCTATCCTTTTACCTGCTGCTCAAGTCTCTCGATAAAGTCATGGTATTTTCGGTGATCTATTGCAAGGTTTCTGTCTGATTGTTCAAATCTGGCCAAGAGTTCCTCCCTTTTCTTTTCAGTCAACCTGCCGTCCAGCCAGGGGAAAAGCGTCTCATCCTCCTTGCGGATATGTTCTTCGAGGAGAACTGCATATTCAATCATGCTGGAAGCAAGCTCATTGGTGTTTTTGTCATTGAGGGCATGAAGCATTTTCTGAACAAGAGATCTTGCCCGCCGGTGATCTTCATAGATGACCTGAAAGATGTCTGCGGTGTTATCGAAATAGGTGAACAGAATGTCTTCTTCTTTCCCATGATGCAACTGATCGGCATAGGAGCGGATGAGATCAATGCATCCCTCGACCACCTGACGGTCTTTTTCTACGTTCAGATCGAGTTGTTTTACAAATTCAGGTATCAATGCCAACCAGCGCTTAATAAGCTTGTGCTCATCCACAAGGGTTTGCAGTGCTCTGGAATAGAAAATTTTTTCTGAAGATGCACTTTCAGATGGAGCTTCATGGGATTGTACAACGATATTCCTTTCAGGATAAATCGCAGCTTCAATACGGAGCATCAACTCCACCTCAGCTTCCTTGGATATTTTATGGATTTCAAGAATATCCTTAAGCTGACAGATTCCTACCGTGCAAGGACCACAGCCAATGCCATACTCCTCAAGTATTTTGTCAACCACGGGGAATTCTGCAATGATGTCTTTAATTCCTCTAGTTATATATGCGTGCATGGAAGCCCCTCCTTTTTCACTGTTGAATCAGTGCAGGTTTCTGGTTCGATGACTTCATGCTAGCAGTAGAGGAGCGCTTAAGCTTTGACCTAGATCAAGGCCTGATTTTTTTTCACTCTGATGACCATCAAACCGACCTGGCTGGGTCAGTGCTCCGCAGGGACTTTCATATAAACAGTCTGGCTTTCGGGATCTTATGCGCTGAAAATTCTGAAGGTGGATAGGTATCTTCCTACTGAAAACACACCATCTTTCCACGGTCCTTTGAAAGGGAATTCATTACTTGACTTAGATCAAGGAAACTGAATAATTTATATATTAGCTTTCTGAATAGTTCGGGAATAACACTTGTTCAGACAAAGCGACACCTTAATTCTCTCAATTTTGCCTGAGCAAGAGATCTTGCCGCATTTATTACAGCAATTTTTTCCGCTGTTTTTCCGTTCAAGAGACTTCGTTCGACAGATTCGATGCGGTAGCTCTTGTTACCCCATCCCACTTTTCAAGGAGGTGTTATGCCCATTTTTTCCTATCTGGCCATGCCCATCGAAGGGGCCAAAGAGGCTCTGGCGGAAGAACTGAAGGCGCTGTCTTTTTGCGAAGTCCTTCCCGCTGATAATGTCGATCTCCTGGTCCTTGTGACCGATGCACCCGATGAAAAGGCCCAGCAGGACCTGCTGGAACAGTTGCAGAAAATCCCGTCATTACAATCGCTCAGTATGACATTCGGCTGCAGTGATGAACTCCAACCCGAGAGATAACGAGGTGACCATGAATCTTGACAGACGATCATTTATCAAATGCGCAGCCGCCTTGAGCGCAGTGACGGCGGCAGGCTCAATCTTTCCCGGCATCAGTTTCGCGGATTGGAAAAGACAGGAAGGCGCCTCGGGAATGATCACCTGGAAAAAGGCCCCCTGTAGGTTCTGCGGCACGGGCTGCGGGCTTTTGATCGGGGTTTCGGGAGACCGGGCTGTCGCGGTCAAGGGGGATCCCAACAGCAGTGTCAACAAGGGCCTCTGCTGCGTGAAGGGGTATCATTCCGTCCAGGCGCTCTACGGTGCCGACAGGATCACCACGGCAAAGGTGAAGAGAAACGGCAAAATGGTCGAGGTACCCATTCAGGAGGCTTTGGATATCGTCGCGGCAAAGATCAAAGAGACCATCGGCGAGCACGGCAAGAACGCTGTGGCGATCTATGGCTCCGGTCAGTGGACAATCCCCGACGGCTATGTGGCGTCCAAGCTATTCAAGGGCTGTCTCGGCACCAACAATGTCGAGGCGAACGCCAGGCTCTGCATGGCCAGTGCGGTGACCGGCTTCATGACCTCCTTCGGTCTGGATGAGCCTATGGGATGCTATGAGGACATCGATCATGCCAACGTCTTCATTACCTGGGGCAACAATATGGCCGAGATGCATCCCGTCCTCTTTTCCAGGATGCTGTCCAACCGCAAGCTACGCAAGGATGTCGAAATAATCGACTTCGCCACACGGTCCACAAGGTCAAGCCAAGCCGCCGACAAATCGATCCTCTTCAGGCCCCAGACCGACCTCGCCGTGGCCAATGCCATCTGCTATGAGATAATCAGAAACAACTGGGTTAACTGGGATTTCGTCAACAAAAACGTCTCTTTCCATAAAGGCAAGACCAATATCGGCTACGGTCTGGAAGATAATTTTCAGTTCACCGACAAGGAGGAGCCCCTTACCTTCGAGCAATACAAGACCTTTCTTGAGGACTACTCCCCGGAGAAGGTGGAAAAGCTGTCAGGAGTTTCAGCACGAGATATCAAGTACATGGCAGCCCTCTACGGGGATCCCGCCAAAAAGGTCACCTCTTTCTGGTGTATGGGCATGAATCAGCACAGCCGAGGAACCTGGATCAACAATCTGGTCTACAATATCCACCTGCTGGTGGGCAAGATCTCAACACCGGGCAACAGTCCCTTTTCCCTGACCGGCCAGCCCAGCGCCTGCGGCACCGTCCGTGAGGTGGGAACTCTGACCCATGCCCTTCCCCATGGCGCGGTTGCCAACCCTGAAGACCGGGCCTTGGCGGAAAAGATCTGGGACCTGCCTGAGGGCAGCATTGATCCGAAACCGACCTACCATACTGTCGAGATGTTCCGGGCCTTGGACCGCGGCGACATTCGATTCATCTGGATTCAGGTCACCAACCCGATGGTCACCATGCCCAAGCTGACCCGTTATCGGGATGGAGCCAAAAAAGAGGGCAGATTTATCGTCGTCTCCGATGTATACCCGACGCCTACCACCGATGTGGCGGATGTGATCCTGCCTGCGGCGATGTGGATAGAAAAGGAGGGCATGTTCGGCAACTCGGAGCGGCGGACCCAGCATTTCGAGGAGATCGTGCCGCCGCAGGGAGAGGCCATGTCGGACACCTGGCAGATCATCGAGGTTGCCAGGAGACTTGGCTTCGAGAAGCAGTTCCCCTGGGCCAAAGAAGACTATATCGGTAAAATTTGGGAAGAATACCGGCGGTTCCATGACAATCCCAAACACAATATGGCTCCCTATACCGTTTTGAAGGAGCGGCCCGGAGTCCAGTGGCCCTTTGTCAACGGCAAGGAGACCCGATGGCGGTACAACCCCGAGTATGATCCGGCCTGCGACAAGGGCCGCGATTTCCATTTTTACGGACAGAATGACAACAGGGCCTGGATCTGGGCCAGGCCCTATGAACCGGCGGCCGAGTCCCCGGACAAGGAGTACAATTTCTGGCTCGATACCGGCCGGGTCATCGAACACTGGCACACCGGTTCGATGACTATGCGAATTCCGGTCCTCTACAATGCGGTCCCATCGTCGTATGTGGAGATCCATCCCGATGACGCGGCCGATCTGGGTGTTGTCAACGGTGAGATGGTGAAGATCATCTCCAGGCGAGGTTCGGTGACGATGCCGGCCTCTATCCTGGGCAGAGGAGTTCCTCCCAGAGGGCAGGTCTTTGTACCCTTCTTCGATGAACGCTATCTGATCAACGAGGTCACACTGGACTCCTTCTGCCCGATTTCCAAGCAGCCCGACTACAAAAAATGCGCCGTGAAACTGGAGAAAGCATGATGAGACCATCAGGGAAAACCATCGGTACCTGGGGACCAGTTCTCGCTGCCGTCTGTTTTCTGGGCCTCGGTACCCTGCAGATAACCACCGCACAGGCAGCCACTGCCATGATTTTCGACCAGGGCGGGGAGGTGCTGTACAAACAATATGACAGCACCCCGGACAATTACCTGGCCACCGGATCTGGCGGACGAAATTTGAACAGCTATTATGCGTTGCGGCAGTATCCCGGATCTCCTCCCCGGATACCGCATCCGGTGGAGGAATCTTTCAGTACAGCTCCCGTAAACTGCCTGGCCTGCCATGCCAAAGGCGGCTACAGCGCTGAGTACCAGAATTTCATCCCGGTAACGCCACATCCGGAGAAGGAACTCTGCACACAGTGCCATGTGCCGCTCAAGGAGACAAAAAGCCGTTTCCCGGAAAACCGCTGGGAATCCATAAATCCGCCCAAGCTCGGCAGATCGATGCTGGGAGGTTCTCCGCCGCCGATTCCGCACAGCCTGCAGATGCGGGAAAATTGCATCGCTTGTCATACAGGACCGGCTGCCGTGGCCGAGATCCAGATCGGGCATGCCGCACGGGGAAACTGCCGGCAATGCCATGTGCCCATGGTTCAAACAGAGCCCATGAAAGTCTACATTCGAAAATAAGAGCGAGGTTCATTCATGAACATTTCAGCATGGTTTCCTCGTTGGTTGCACGTGTCTCCTTTGAGTGTGGCGGGTTTGCTCATCGTCTGCTTTTTCACCTGTGTCGGTAACTCCATTGCTGTCGAGGAATCAGTGCTGACCCGGATCGGGCAGGCGACGAATCCCTACGACACCACTGCCGTCGAATCGGTTCAGCCGCTGTTGCAGGAGACCGTCGTCGCCAAGGAAAAGGATCAGCGGGGCGCTTTCAGGGTCCTGGCCCGGAAAAAATTCATTGAACGGTATCCCTGCAGCAGCTGCCATAACGGCAAGCCGGTGCTGGCCAGGAACGGAGAGGCGCTTACCCATGGAACCGTGATCATCAGGCATGGTATGGAAGGCAACGGACTCACCTGCATCGATTGCCACCACCAGGATGAGAGAAATTATCTCGAGAATAAAAAGGGGGAGAAGATCGATTTCGATCACAGCTATCTCCTCTGCGGGCAGTGCCATTTCAGGCAGAAGCGGGACTGGCTGGGCGGAGCCCATGGTAAACGGGTTACGTATTGGGCTGGTGAACGCGTTGTCTACAACTGCACCACATGCCACAACCCGCACGCACCGCGATTTGAAAAACGATTCCCGGCAACCTATTCGCCGCCAGCGGAATAAAGGGGAAATTTCATGATCAAGCCGAAAAAAGATGATGAGGCAGCGGAGCTGGAAATCTCCCCATCCGCGCACAACAGCCGCAGAAACTTCCTGAAAGGTCTTTCAATTGCAGCTGCGGCCTGCAGCGCCTCTCTGGTTACCGGCTGCCTGCCTGATGTCAAGGCAGAGAGCGGGGAAAAATTTGCCCTGCAATGGAAAGAGTACTTCAAAAAGCATTACCGGCTGATGACCCAGCAGGAGAAAGAGGAAACCGTCGCCAGACTGGAGCGGCTGGCCAAGCTGCAGAGCGGCCTGGATCTGCAGATCAGCACTCGCGCCCCCAGAGAGAACGTCCTCTACGGCTATGCCTTCAATATCACCCGTTGCGAGGGCTTCATGGAATGCGTCGCCGCTTGCGTGAAGGAAAACAATCTCGACAGAAAGACAAAAACCCAATACATCAGGGTCTTTGAGATGAAGCCCGGGCAGCTTGACCCGAGCACCGGGGACGGTAAATACTTCCATGAAGTCCCCGTCGACAATAAATTTTATATGGCGACCCAATGCTTTCACTGTGAGAACGCCCCCTGCACCAAGGCCTGCCCGACCAAGGCCACCTGGAGGGAACCCGACGGGATAGTGGTGGTGGATTACGACTGGTGCATCGGCTGCCGCTACTGTCAGGCCGCCTGCCCGTATTTCGGCCGCAGGTTCAATTGGGGAAAACCCTCAATCCCAAAAGAAGAAGTCAACAGGAAGCAGCACTATCTCGGCAACCGGATACGGCCCATGGGAAAGATGGAGAAATGCACATTCTGCATCCAGCGGACCCGCGAGGGGAAGCTCCCGGCCTGCGTTGAGGCCTGTCCGACCGGATCGCGGGTCTTCGGCAACCTGCTTGATCCCGACAGCGAGATCAGGTTCGTGCTGAAGAACAAGAAGGTCTTCAGGATGAAAGAGGATCTCGGAACCGATCCGAAATTCTGGTACTTCATTGATTAACCAGCAAAGCTGGACTAGACTTGTAAAAAACAGAAAAGGACCATCATGGAACAAACCTCCCGCCACGGTTTTCCGGCATTTGTGAAGGATGTCATCGTCTGGAACGTTACAGGCGGTTTCGGCCTTCAGTTGTACCGGCTGCTTCTGATTCTGGGGATGGGCGTCGGAATATACGCCTATTCCTTCCAGGCCCGTTACGGACTTTCTGTCACCGGCATGGGCGATATTGTCAGCTGGGGGCTCTATATCTCCAATTTCACCTTCCTGGTCGGGGTGGCCGCCGCTGCAGTTATGCTGATCCTGCCGGCCTATATCTTCCATGATCCCGATTTCCACCGGGTTGTCATCATCGGCGAGGGCGTTGCGGTCGGCGCGCTGGTGATGTGCCTGAGTTTTATCATGGTGGATCTAGGCGGACCGCTACAGGCCTGGCATCTCATCCCCGGAATCGGTCAGTTCAACTTCCCTTCGTCAATCCTGGCTTGGGATGTGGTGGTGCTGAACGGCTACCTGCTTCTCAACGGACTGGTGCCGCTCTATATCCTTTACAACCACTATCATGGCCGTAAAGCCGATGAAAGGAAATACCGTCCCTTTGTCTTTCTGTCGATATTCTGGGCTTTTTCCATCCATATGGTCACCGCCTTTCTCTACCAGGGACTCCCGGCCCGTCCGTTTTGGAACAATCCGCTTATGGGACCGCGTTTTCTTGCCTCCGCCTTTGCCGCTGGCCCGGCCCTCATCACCCTGGCGCTGGCCATCATCCACCATGTTACCGGTTATGCGATAGACAGGAAGATCTTTCAGAAGCTGCGGCTGATTATTGTCGTCTCGGCGATTATCAACCTGATCATGCTATTTTCCGAGATCTTCAAAGAATTTTATTTCCGTACCCATCATTCCATCTCCGCCGCCTATCTCTTTTTCGGGCTGGACGGCCACAATTCACTGGTCCCCTGGATCTGGACTTCAATCATGGGCAATATAATTGCGACCCTGATCCTGGCCTTCAATCCAGGCAAAGATAATCCCAAGGTCCTTCTTCCGGCGTCCGGACTGCTGTTTATCGCCATCTGGATGGAAAAGGGCATCGGCTTGATCGTACCGGGCCTCATTCCTTCACCTTTGGGTGAGATCGTGGACTATCTGCCGACTTGGGTGGAACTCTGCGTGACCTTGGGTGTGTTCTCGCTGGGGCTGACGGTCGTCACCTGGCTGATCCGCGCCGCCTTGATCATTGAAGACAAGTATGAAAAATCATCTCAATAATTCAATAGATTTTGCCTATAATTACCAGTTGGGCCTGATACGATCTGAAAGAGAAGCTTCGGGTTAACGTCGCTTTTGAAGATCAAAGACAGCACCGAAAGCATAATAGAAGAAGGTGTTCACTGGATATCCTAAGATCATGATAGGATGGCCAACATGGCCTTATCCTGAGGAAGGTCTGATAACAATATATCCCTGAAATGTCTCCGTTAAAAACTATTCCAGATGTGAAGATGAAACAGAAAACACATTACGCAGCCCTGATATAGCGGCAATTGAGCATCTAATGCAGGAGCTTTTAGAGCTTCTCCCACACCATATACACCCTCGTTTCATGAGATGATCGTCTTCCGACCCAGCGTATATCATCAAAGACCCGTGAATCAGATTGATAACCAAAAAAGGCGGACTGTATTTGTCGCGCTCCTGTTCAACAGAAGCAAAGAACGCGACTATGTCGATATGCACGATTTTTCTATTACTTTTCATGTAAATTGCATGGACGAATCTGTAATCAAGCGTGAATGGTTATCGTGCTACAACCCGAAATGACACAATATTATTTTTTTCACTAACTTTAAGACGGTCCAAATAATCAGCCCAGGCCTGCATCATCTTCTTTCTTTCAGGAAGGTGAGACGTTCTGTTGTATGCCCTGCCAAGTGGATCACGAACCGTGTGTGCTAATTGGTGTTCTATAAAGTCAGGTCGAAAGCCTAGCACCTCGTCAAGTATTGTCCTTGCGACTGCTCGCCAGCCATGCCCTGTGATTTCCTGAGTTGTATCAATGCCCATTCTTTTCATTGCAGCATTAATAGCCATATCACTCATGGGCCGATTGTTGCTTCTCTGCGAGGGGAAAACGTAAGGTGCATTTCCCGTCACAAGATGAAGTTCCTTCAGAATGTCAATTGCTTGGGAAGCAAGTGGGACAATATGCGGAGTTTGCGTTTTCGTGACCAGATAGTTCCATTCTGCTGTTTGAAAATTCACGGACTCCCACTTCATATTTCTGAGTTCCCCAGGGCGACAAAAGAGCAGCGGTAGTAATTTAAGAGCACACGCCACAACAAATGTACCGGTATAATTGTCCAACATTCTCAATAAAGCCCCGACCTCGGTCGGGTTGGTAACAGCAGCCCGGTGCGTTTTTTTGAAGGCTGGAAGCGCCCCCTTTAGATCACCGGTGGGATCTCGCTCACAACGGCCAGTGGCAACCCCATAGCGCATCACTTGACCGATGACAGTACGCAACCGATGTGCTGTATGAAGAACACCGCGGCTTTCCGCCCTACGAAGTACCATCAGTACATCTGGGGCCTTGATGTCCGCGATTTGGTGCTTGCCAATGTACGGGAAAATATCTTTTTTCAAATAACTGATAATACGCTCGGCTGAGTCAGGTTTCCATTGGTCAAGAAATCTCTCATGCCATTCAAAGGCAATATTCTGAAATGTCGCCCCACCTTCCATCTGCCGGGCTTCTTCCCGTCGCTTCCCTGCATTACTCATTGATTTAGGCGCAGCACCTTGAGTTAGTTGCTCTTTTGCCTTGGCAAGGATTGCGATTGCTTCTTTAAGACTTGTTTCTGGGTACTGGCCTATGGCCAAGGTTTTTCGTTTCCCTTCAAATTTAAAATCCCATCGAAAAAACTTCTTGCTGTTCGGCATGACAAGTAGGTATAGTCCGGCACCGGAAAGTTTATATGGTTTTTCTTTTGCTTTAGCATTACGTATTGCGATATCAGTAAGTTGTGCCATACAGACATCTCCTTCAATATTGAATGTAACAAAAAAATGAATGTGGCCGTTTTCCTTTTTTTCACATACCCAACACGACCAAACGTCACAAAACCATGCAAGATAACAACTTGTTTTCATTTAATAAAAACGAACAAACACGGTATCAAAGACGGTATCAGCCAAGACCTACTTTAAAAACTGATACCGTATATTACGCTAGAAATTGCTCTGAAACCCTTGTAGAATCACAGCAAGAGGGAAAACACGGTATCAGAAATCACCAATTAGTTGATACCGTGTTTAATACCGTGTTTATCCTGCGGATGTCAATGAATTTGTCCGGACGGTGTCGGACGCTAAAAGGAGAAAACCCCAGAATTACGGGGATCAGACGGGACAAAACAGGATGTTGCCGGATGATGTATGGCGGAAGTGCATGGGAATCGAACCCACCCGAGAGGCTATTAACCCCACACACCGGATTTGAAGTCCGGGAGGACCACCAGTGTCCTATCCACTTCCATGAAAATCGGAGAATCAAAAACAGGCGCTCATACTAATAGGTGTTGACCATGAAAACAACTCTTTATTATAATGCCGAATTCAATTATTGAAAATGGAGATAGCCTGACACGGCACTCGGTCTCTCGAAAATCTTTAAATAAAATCAAACTATGCAGTGTGATAGACTAATAAAACTTATTAAAACGTGGTATGTGAGCGTCCGGGACGAGACGATGGCACCGGCCCGCATGGTTTCTTTCATCGAACAGCATGTCGCCAGTTGCAGTGTCTGCCAGCAAGACCCCGTGATTCGTGACGAAGTCACCAAAATAACCGAAATCGTTTTGCCGGAATCAAAGATTCCCAAGGCCATCCGCTCATCTCAGTTGGATGACGAGAATCTTGATGATGACGATCTCGAAGATGACGATGTCCTTGACGACGAGGATGACGAGGATGAAGACGATGATGATCTTGACGGCGACGGACTGGGTGACGATCTTGCTGAAGACGACCTCGATGAAGAGAACGACCTGCTGGAACCGGACGATCTCTAAGTACCACACCAGAGCGCTCCTGAAATGCTCCTTCTTGCTCCGTCTCAGAGCAAGAGGGGAGGATAAAACCTTCTCCTCGCAGACTTCTGTTATTCTGTGCCCCACTCGTTCAAAGTGTCTTCAATGAACCGGGCGACCGCCTGATGTTCGTCAGCACCCTTGCCTTGAACGCGCAAGGGTGCTCCAAAGGAGAACCTGACACTCTCTGATACATTTATAACACCGAAATCTTTAATTATCTTTCCATTTTTCCAGGCGCTTGTCCGTAAAGCTAACGGGATAATGGGCACACCCGCTTTCTTTGCGAGTTTTACCCCTATGGTACTCATCTGTTCCGGATCAAAGGAAGAGGAACGCGTGGTCTGGGGAAAAACGATTATTGAAATTCCTTTTTTTAATCTATCGACACCCTCTTCCATCACAGTTTGAAAATCATGTCTCGGGTTGGTTCGGGTCACCGCGATAGGGTTACGCGACCGCATGATATGCTGAAAGACGGGATACCTCAGCAGGCCCTCTTTGATAATGAAGGTGATCGCCTTGACCGGACCGATAATCACCGGCAGCACGACACTCTCCATGAGGCTCATGTGGTTGCCGATTATTACACACGGACCCTCCACCTCCCGGAGATGATCAATCCCCGAGATATGGAAACATATTCCAATCTTCTCCAGTTCTTTAAGAACATCGAAACTGCTCTCGTACCATTTCTCGTTGTCATAAAGCCCCAGTCTGGCCATTTTGCTGGCCCTGATAACGATTTCAATAAACCGGCAATAAAACCCAAGAGAAGGCAGCAACCGTGCCGCCAAGGAAATCTTTTCAGGTTTGGTCAGGTAATTTGAGTTGGTATAATCGAGTTGTTTCATAGACCTGCCTCCTGTGCGTGTGCGTGATCCTGCATATGAAATGAGGCAGGGTATACCGAATGTGCCAATTTGTAAAGCAATGACTTAAGCAGCGCAGCCGTTATCGTTTTATATGAAAGTCTCTTCATAACCTGGCCGTTCCATACTGAAATGACAAGCTTTCATGTTTCGTTGAGCCTGGTCATTCTGGTCCAGCCATGCTGGTTAGAGGAAAGTCTCATCATAATCCGGCCGCGCCATACTGAAATGACACGCTTTCACGTTTCGATAATTCTGGTCATTCTGGTCCAGCCATGCTTGTGCTTGAGAATCGGAATTCCGATCCCGTTGAATTATGTATCCCGCCGTTGACAAGCGGGCGGAAAGGCAATAAATAAAGGGTACCATGAAAAATTAGAATTTTCGTTTGAGATCAAGGCATGCGAAAAATTTTACCGCAGGTATATACAGGATCTCGGAGTCTCCGCTTACCTCCGAGGATAAATTTTTGAGCATAACGCCGAGATCGGGCGAAAAGGCAATTTTTCAAGGTGACCTAAAGTAAGCATTCGATCGATATCCCTATGTGTGCTCCATACTGATGCCATTAGAGAAATACCATGCCGGAACATTTTTCCCATCATCTCATTTATGGCACCCTTTCCGATTATCTCACAGGGGAGGAACTGACTGATACCGATGACGAAAGACTCCGGCAGGGTATCTATCAGATGATGGTGGAAGAAAAGGGCTATCAGAAAGAAGAGTTGATCGCAAGAGCCGCTATTGACACCCTTTTTACCCGCTGCTTTGTGCGATCAACCATTGATCTCACGGTCAGGCTTGGGAATCTGTCGTTCATGATCATCCGATACGGTCCCGGTTCGCTGGTGAGCAGGGAACGTGCGGCCGTTGCCGCAGCCAGGGTGCTTCATCCGGAATATCGCATTCCCCTGGCGGTTGTAACCAATGGCCGTGAAGCTGAGCTGCTTGATACTGCGACTGGCAAGATTCTTGGAAATGGATTAAGCTCTATCCCTGACCGTAAGGCTGCGGCCATCCTGCTGCCCTCTCTGATGTTCCTGCCCAAACAGGAGGCCTGCAAACTTGAACGGGAAAAACGTATCCTCAATGCCTTTGATGTCGAACGGTGCTGTCTTTAGGCGACAGTTGCAGGATCCAGAATATATCATTACATACTGATAAAAGGAAGTCACCATGACCAGCAAGCAGAATACGTGGACGAAATCAAGTTGGAAGGAGTATGTGGCCCTCCAGCAGCCGAATTGGCCTGATCAGGGCGAAGTTGACAAAGTCCTTGCGAATCTCGCCCAGTTGCCTCCCCTGGTCTTTGCAGGTGAAATTCGCTCCCTGAAGGAATTGCTGGCAAAGGCGGTCACCGGAGACGCGTTTCTGCTGCAGGGCGGCGACTGCTCCGAAGATTTTTCTCAGATCACCGCGCCGAAGATCAGAGAGGCTCTGAAGGTGCTGCTGCAGATGTCCATAATCTTAACGTACGCAGGCGGCAAACCGGTGATCAAGGTCGGCCGCATAGCCGGCCAGTTTGCCAAGCCCCGCTCCTCGGATACGGAAACGATAAACGGCATTGAGATTCCGTCGTACCGGGGCGATATGGTCAACCGGCCGGAACCGACCCTCGAAGCCCGTACCCCGAATCCCAAATACATGCTGAAAGGCTACAATATGTCCGCGGCCACCTTGAACCTCCTGCGGGCCTTCACGCGGGGCGGCTTCGCGGCCTTAAGCAGGGTCCATGCCTGGAACCAGGAGTTTGTGGTGCAGTCCCCCATGGGACGCTCCTATGAACGTCTGGCTAAACACATCCAGCAGGCCATTAAATTCATGGAAACCATCGGCATACCTGCCGATAACCCCCAGCTCAGGGAAGCGCAGGTGTTCACATCCCACGAGGCGCTTCTGCTCGGCTACGAAGAGGCGATGACGCGTCAGGATTCGCTGACCGGAGGCTGGTATGACTGTTCCGCCCATCTGCTCTGGATCGGCGAACGGACCAGGCAGCTCGACGGGGCGCATCTGGAATTTTTCCGCGGAGTCCTGAACCCTGTCGCGGTCAAAGTCGGCCCTGATTATGATCTGGACAATATTAAACGGCTCATCGACAAACTGAACCCGGAAAACGAGGCCGGACGCCTGACGCTGATCACCAGGCTGGGCATGAAAAAGATCGAAAAGGTCCTGCCGCCGCTGCTCAGGGAAGCAAAACGGGAAGGATACAAGATCGTCTGGAGCTGCGATCCGATGCACGCCAATACCTACACAGCCGAGACAGGGCATAAAACACGGAATTTCAACGACATCCTGTCGGAAATCACCTGCTTTTTCGAAACCCACTGGGCTGAAGGAACTGTTCCCGGCGGCCTGCATTTCGAGATGACCGGCGAAAATGTAACGGAATGTACCGGAGGAGCCAGAAACATCATCGATGAAGAGCTTCACCAAAACTATCTGACCACCTGCGACCCCCGCCTGAATGCCGAACAGAGTCTGGAAGTCGCCTTTCAGATTGCGGAAATGATCAGGAGCTGACAAGCCCGCCCCTCCCCGCATGCCGCCACGGTCTTTCCGTACGGCATGCGGCATCTTCAGCCTGCCGTTTTGCCCTGCCCGCTTGCCCTTGCCTGAACGCCGGTTAGATTACATTTCAGTAATCTTTCTTGACGAAAAATTGTTCGGTTTTACCCTTTTGAGTATCGAAATGACAGACTTGTCTTCTCAAACCGGTCGCAGGGAGAAGACGTCACCTTTACTTTGGAGGCAGAGCAATGCAGAAGCAACCATCTTTCATTTTCAGGACATTGGCATTTTTTGTTCTCGGCATGTTGTTCCTGACAAGCACCGTCCCATTGGCCTCGGCTGATGAGGACAGCGATTTTTTGAGCCGTTCATCTAAGGCCTTCACCAGCGTGGTGAAAAAGGTCATGCCCGCCGTCGTGCATATCCGGGTCGAAAAGACCGTCAAAAACACCGGGGGCTTCGGCGGCGACGACGATTTTTACAACAACCCCTTCTTTCAGCAGTTTTTCGGTCCTCAGTTCCGTCAGCAACCCCGCCAGTTTAAGCAGCAGGGCCAGGGGTCTGGATTTATCATCAGCAAGGACGGTGAGATCCTGACCAACAATCATGTGGTGGAAGGTGCGGACAGCATCACCGTCATCCTCTCGGATAAGCAGCAGGTGAAAGCAAAGCTTATCGGGGCCGATCCCGAGACCGACATAGCCTTGCTGAAAATCGACGACGGCAATAATCTTCCCGTCGTCCCTCTTGGGGATTCGGATGCCCTTGAGGTCGGAGAATGGGTCATCGCCATCGGCAACCCCTTTGGTCTGAGCCAGACGGTAACCGTCGGTGTGGTCAGCGCCAAGGGCAGGAACCAGGTCGGCATCAACGATTATGAGAACTTCATTCAGACCGACGCCGCCATCAATCCCGGAAACTCGGGCGGACCGCTGCTCAATATCCATGGCGAGGTTATAGGCATCAACTCCGCCCTCTATACCAAGACCGGCGGCTACATGGGCATCGGTTTCGCGATCCCCATCAACATGGTGAAGACGGTCGAAGCCCAGCTCAATGCTAAAGGGAAGGTGACAAGGGGCTGGGTCGGCGTTGCCATACAGAACGTGGATGAGAACCTGGCAAAATCCTTCAATCTGAAAAAGGCGGAAGGAATCCTGATCAGCGAGGTCCAACATGGCTCTCCCGCAGAAAAGGCGGGCCTGAAACAGGGTGATGTGATTCTTCGTCTGAACAATACGCCGCTGGACGACGCGAACGATCTGCGGAACCAGATCTCTCTGCTTCCTCCTGGCTCCAAGGCCGGACTGCAGATCATCCGTGACGGAAAAACACAGGATATTGAAATAACAATCGGTGAACAACCGGCGAATTTCAGCAAATTGGCAAAGGGAGGCTCCGCCGACACAACAGGCCTCAATCAATTCGGGCTTTCAATGCAGAATCTCTCCCCGGAGTTGGCGGAACGATTCGGTTACAAGCAGGATCAGGGAGTTATCATCAAGGGCGTTGAGCCTGGAAGCACAGCGGCTCTGGCCGGTCTGAAACCTGGGCTGCTCATAGAAGAGGTAAACAGGCAAAGAGTGCATACCCTGCAGGAACTGGATACGGTGCTCCGGAATTCCAAAACATCAAAACGGGTCCTGTTGCGGGTGCAAAATGGAGAATTCAGTCAATATGTGGTATTGACCACGGAATAAGGAACAATTATTCACTGTTCCCGGGCTCTTGTCCGGGAACAGTCTTGCATTTCAACTGCGGCCCGGCATCAGTTCGATTTTTTTCTCTTGCTGGCAATCTTCTTGAATATCTTCTTTATGACCGGAAGCATATCGAATTTCTCACTGGAAATCCGTCTCACCACCACATCGGTATTGGCGACAATTGTGGCGTTACGCTTTTTGTTTCGGGTAAAATACGCCATCTCTCCAAAGACATTTCCGGCAACAAGGGTCGCAATGACGGTTCCATTTTCGTCCAGCGCGTTGACACTGCCGCTGTCAAGATAGTAGACCCCGTTGGGCGACTCGTTTATCCGCACGATAATGTCGCCTTTCTTTTTCCATTCCAGCTTGAAATGCCTTTCCCAATCGGTATCCACAACCAACGCGTGATAAAATTCAAAATCCATGGCCCGCAGCAACTCATTCGAGAGATGCAGGATGCGGGTCCCCAGGGAATCTCCCGAGGTTTCCTTCACCTTCATCCCGATCTTTCTGAAATCTTCACTGGGATAGGGCATGTTCCTGATATATTCCAGGATGCGCTCCGAGGCGACATCCTCCCTGCCGGTCATCTCGAAAAAAAACGTCTGCGCCTCTTCCAGCTTCTCCCGCGCCAGGGGAAAATCAGGACGAATCCCCTGAAGGGAATTTCCGCAAAACAACTCAATCGCCCGGTTTTTCTTTGAAATAAACTGCAGGAGCCGTTTTGCATCGATATCACGGGGACAACCGTGAATCCCCGGCTTATAGACCGTATACACATGAATCGGATGATTGAAATTCTTCGGGGTCACCTTGCCGATGCAGACCAGGGATCCGGACTCATCGGTCTGCCAGAAGGCAACCTCCTTATCCATAAGAAAAATTGTGCCGAAATAGCCGCACAATTCTTCAAGACGGCTGGCGACGGCAAAGCTCGCTCCGAAATGCATCGTCTTCCCGTCGAGACAGACTTCAATGATATCACCGGAAAAAAGTCCGATACGCGTGGGAGGGATACGCCCATCTTCAACCGCGAAGGCAATATTGATGGCAGCCTTCAGGGCCCTGATGCACATGCCGGATTTGCCGCATTCGTCTTCCTTTTTTTCAAAGATCGCTATGGCCCCATCGCCGGCGGAGGGCTCTATTTCCTGCAGGCCATTCTCTTCAGCCTGAATGATTTTCCGCAGATTCCTATGATACTCAACAATAAAATCACGAATCTCATTGGGGCGCATATCCTCAGTAATCTGTGTATAGCGGACCATATCACAGAGAAGAATGACAACCTCTTTTTCTGTGTCACCCTCAAGGCCTGATGCACATGTCGAGCCGTCCTGTATCATCATGGTTCAGTTCACACCCTGCAGCAAACAACGTTTATATGAAAGTCTCGTTTTGATGCTGGCCAAGCCATACTGCAATGATGAGCTTTCATGTTTCGCTTGAGGCTGGTCATTCTGGTCCAGCCATGCTGGTTTGAAGGAGATTGAGCCAAAGGCATGCGCTTGATACTGCACAGATTTCTGGCTTGCCCCTGGGCTCAGGTCTTCTTAAAACGGACCAGAACATTGCCCGATTCAACCGCATCCCCCGCCTTCACCAGAATCTCCTCTATAACGCCGTCTCCGGGAGAAGAGACCGCACTTTCCATCTTCATGGACTCCAGAATAACCAGTTCCTGGCCTTTGAAAACCTGATCGCCTACGGCACACTTCACATCCACGACCAGACCCGGCATCGGGCATTCGAGGATGTTGTCGACAACCTTCATCGACGGTACCGGCATATAGTGGGCCAGCTTCCATTCCCGGAGATTGTAAATCTCATAGAGAAGGGATACGCCGCAATAGGCCGCGACAATGAAATTTCCCTCATAGTTCAACCGGAAATGATATTCCTGTTCATTGATGCTGAGCTTCAGCCTGCGGCGGTAAAATTCCGGTTGCGGAGTGATGACCCGATAGATATCATCGTTCACCCGGATCCGCCACTGAAATTCCGATCCATTCTTGTCCAGCCGCATCTTGAAAACGTTTCCCTCGGTCCTGGCCACAAACTCATAGGTATTTTTGGAAAAATGGCTGGGGCCAACCCGCGATTTCAACGGCCGGAGGGCATGCTGCACCAGGCTCTTGCGCAGATGGTGCATCAGCGTGGTGGCGATCGCCATGGCGTGGAGAGAAGACAACGGCGGTTCTATCTTCTTGCTCTCATCAAAAATATAGGTGGGGATGAAATCAGTGGAAAGCTCACCCTTGATGAATACCGGATGATTGAGAATCCGGTTGGCAAAATCGATGTTGGTGAAGACGCCTTCGATATGGTAGCCGTTTAAGGCCTGCACCATGCGCTGGCGGGCCTGCTCTCTGTTTTCTCCCCAGGTGATGACCTTGGCCAGCATGGGATCATAAAAAACGCCCACGGAACTGCCGGCATCCACCCCGGAATCAACCCGGACGCGCTTGCCCTTTGGGGCCGCATACCGGGTGATCAGCCCCACCGAGGGAGCAAAATCCCGTGCCGGATTCTCGGCGCAGACCCGCACCTCGATGGACCAGCCCTTGAGAACAACATCCGTCTGGGCTATGGGCAGGACCTCACCTGACGAAACGCGCAACTGCATCTCCACCAGATCAAGGTTATTGACCAACTCGGTCACCGGATGCTCCACCTGCAGACGGGTATTCATCTCAAGAAAAAAGAACTCCTGATTTTCATCCAGGATAAATTCCACAGTACCGGCGTTGGTGTAGCCTGCCCTTTTGGCCAGGGAACACGCCAGACTCCCCATCTTCTCGCGCAGACCGGCATCCAGAGCGCAAGAGGGCGACTCCTCGATGATCTTCTGATATCGCCGCTGAATCGAACACTCCCTTTCTCCAAGATGCACCACATTTCCATGGCTGTCCGCCATGATCTGGATCTCAATATGCCGCGGCCGTTTTATATAGCGCTCAACGAAGATACGCGCGTCACCGAAGGACTTCAGGGTCTCCTTCTGACACAGGCTCAGGGCCGAGGCCAGATCATCAGGACCGTCCACAGCCCGCATACCCTTGCCGCCGCCGCCGGCAGCAGGCTTCAGCAGCACGGGGTAGCCGACCTCATCGGCCACCTTGACCGCCGACTCCAGATCGGCCACCGGCTCGATATGCCCCGGCACCGTCGGCACGCCCGCTATAATAGCCAGCTTTTTGGCCTCGATCTTATCGCCCATGGCCGCAATAACCTTGGCCGGCGGCCCGATGAAGACCAGACCGGCGGCCTCCACCTTTTCGGCGAAGACGGCGTTCTCCGAGAGAAAGCCATAGCCGGGATGAATGGCCTGACAGCCTGTTCCCAGGGCTGCCTCAATGATTTTGTCCATATTCAGATAGGATTCTGCAGGCCTGGCTCCGCCCAGAAGGACAGCCTCATCGGCATTGATAACGTGCATGCTCCTGAAATCAGAATCCGAGTAAACAGCCACGGTTCGAACGCCGAGGCGTTTGCAGGTGCTGAGTATACGTACGGCAATTTCACCGCGATTGGCTATTAGGATTTTCTCAAACATTCTCTACCTCACAGGGGAATATTACCGTGTTTACGATCAGGCCTGCCGCCTTTCTTGTTCTCCAGGATCTGGAGAGTTCTGATAAGCCGATGTCTTGTATCTCGAGGGAAGATAACGTCATCAATGTACCCCCGCTTGGCAGCCAGAAACGGATTCATGAAGTGTTTGCGGTAATTTTCCATTTTTTCATTGAACAGGGCTTCAGGATTCTCCGCCGCTTTGATCTCCTTGCGGTAAATGACCTCCGTTGCGCCTCGCGCTCCCATCACGGCAATCTCCGCCGTCGGCCAGGCATAATTGATATCACAGTGGATATGTTTGGAATTCATGACGATGTAGGCACCGCCATAGGCCTTGCGCACAATCACCGTTATACGGGGAACCGTGGCCTCGGTAAAGGCGTAGAGGAGTTTGGCGCCGTGACGGATGATGCCTCCGTGTTCCTGTTCCGGTCCCGGCATGAATCCGGGGACATCCACCAGGCAGACCAGCGGGATGTTGAAGGAATCGCAGAAGCGGACGAAACGCGCGCCCTTGGCGGAGGCGTTATTGTCCAAGGCCCCGGCCAGGACTGCAGGCTGATTGGCGACAAGGCCGATGGTCTGTCCTCCCAGGCGCCCGAGGCCGCAGATGATATTGGGGGCATATTGGGGCTGGACCTCCAGGAACTCGGCCCCGTCCAGGATGCTTTTGATCAGGACGTTCATGTCGTAGCTCTGGTTGGGATTGGAGGGGACCAGATAGTCGAGAGCCGGGTCGGTACGCTCCGGCGGATCGTTCAGATCAAGGATCGGCGCCTTCTGGCGATTGTTGGAGGGCAGATAGCTGATCAGCTGCCGCACCGCACGGAGGCAGAGAATATCGTTGGGATAGACGAACTGTGCCACGCCGCTCTTGCTGGCATGGGTCTGGGAACCACCCAGTTCCTCGGAGGTGATCTCCTTGTGAATGACCGTCTTGACCACATTGGGCCCGGTCACGAACATATAGGAAGTCTGTTCCACCATGAAGATGAAATCGGTGATGGCGGGGCTGTAGACCGCTCCGCCCGCACAGGGTCCCATAATGCAGGATATCTGGGGAATGACGCCGCTGGCATTGACATTCCTGTGGAAAATTTCCCCGTAGGCAGCCAGGGCATCCACACCCTCCTGGATCCGGGCTCCGCCGGAATCGTTGAGACCGATGACGGGAGAGCCGACCTTTGCCGCCAGATCCATTATCTTGCAGATTTTTTGCGAATGCCCCTCGCCAAGAGAGCCGCCGGTAACCGTGAAATCCTGACTGAAGACAAAGACCTCCCTGCCGTTGATCGTGCCATGGCCGGTAATGACCCCGTCTCCCGGATATGTCTCACCGGCGCTGACTGCGTTGCGCCCCACCTTGAGGATATCCAGTTCTTCAAACGATCCTTCGTCCAGCAGCAGATCTATCCGCTCCCTGGCGGTAAGCTTCCCCCCCTTGTGCTGGTGATCAATCCGCTTCTGCCCTCCCCCTTCAAGGGCATCTTCGCGTAACTCATAGAGTTCCAGGATGTTACTGTGCATTATTTCAACCATGAACTTCTCCTCTTGACAGACAATAGATCATATATTGACACAAAATCTCAACATCATTCGAGCTGCTCTTCGAACAACCTGTTATTTCAACATTGCGATAAACACGATCATACCGATGACCGCGATAAAAAACACACCGACCTTCATGCAGATCGTATGATCCTCTTCATGGCCGTGGCCGTGATCATTTCCTTGTCCACTCATGATTTCCCTCCTTACGCCGTATACTTCATTAAAAAAGGAAGCCCGTCAGATGGTAAAAGCCGGGCGAGAAATAGCCGGAATCCATGCAACAGCTGCCGTGCGCCGTCACCCTACACTCATTGCGCTTAGCCGGAATCGTTGGCTAATTTAGCGTATCAGAGGACACCTGATTGATCAATCGTCCTCGTGAAAGTCATTTTCCATGGGGCCTTCAAGGCAGCATTCCTAAGGGATAATCCACGCGCAGAGATACGGTGAAAGGCCTGCTGGAACGGTCAAGGCCGACAAAATAAAACCAAGGATAATTGAATACATAAATCCGATGCCGATTGCAATAACTATTGCGCGCTAAACGCGTCAAGGGAAAGGGAAACGGCCTTCCGGAACAGAGTTCTGCAGGCCGAACGCCCCCCGCCGCCAAAGCCGGGATATCGTGCTCCAGACGGATAACCGTTGTAGGTTTCCACCAAAAACTTGGAAAAGAGCTGAGACGATGCATGCAGGATGTTGTCCGTCCGCATACCGGGCGGGTCTTCCTTTCCGGCTTTCATTTTCCCCGCTTACTTTCGTCCCTTTCCCATGAAAAGATGGCGGAAAACATCTTGCACAGTGGAGACGCACAGGATCTCCATCTCTGATTTCCACCCTCCCCGGTCCCGGTTTCCCTTGGGCATCATGAATCGGGTAAAACCGAGACGCTCGGCCTCCCGAACCCGCATATCCATCTGACCGATGGCCCGTATCTCGCCGGCCAGGCCGACTTCGCCGCAGACCACGGTTGTGGAGGAAATAGGCTGATCAAGAAGGCTTGAGGCTAAAGCACAGATAACGCCCAGATCCAGCGCCGGCTCGTCGATACGGATGCCTCCGGCAATATTAAGAAATATATCATGACCATACATATCCTGTCCTGCTTTTTTTTCCAGGACGGCACAGAGCAGGGACAAGCGCTGCGGATCGGCTCCGATGGCCGTACGGCGGGCTGTTCCCAGATTTGTCGGGCTGACCAGGGCCTGAATCTCCACTAAAATCGGCCGCGTGCCCTCAACACTGGGCAGAACCACCGATCCGGGCGCATCCAGAGGCCTCTCGGCCAGGAAGATCTCGGAGGGGTTTGTGACTTCCACCAAGCCCTCGCCCTTCATTTCAAAAACGCCAAGCTCATTGGCCGAACCGAACCGGTTCTTGACCGTCCGGAGAATGCGAAAGGCATGGCTGCGGTCGCCTTCAAAGTAGAGCACGGTATCCACCATATGCTCCAGGGTCTTCGGACCTGCCAGCGCCCCGTCCTTGGTCACATGCCCGACCAGCATCACCGGGATATTTTCCTTTTTCGCCATCTTCAGCAGACGAAACGCCGACTCCCGGACCTGAGTCACAGACCCCGGCGCCGAGGGGATGTCATCGCAGGTCAGCGTCTGGATAGAATCCACCGCCAGCAATCCCGGCCGCATCTCTTCAGCCATCGCGATTATCCGGTCGACATTACTGGCAGTAGCTATAAATTCCTGGGGATGCAGGGCGTTAAGCCGTGTGGCCCGCATTTTGATCTGACGGGCTGATTCCTCACCCGAGACATAAAGAACCTGATGGCCCTGCCTGGCAATGGCGGCAAGGGTCTGGAGGATCAGGGTCGATTTCCCGATACCCGGATCGCCGCCGATCAGGACCAGAGAACCGGGGACAATGCCGCCGCCGAGAACCCGGTCCAACTCCCCGATGGAGGTGACGATACGCTCTTCATCACCGTCGGGCGCCAGGTACAACGGCACGGGATGGCTCCCGGAATCCTCCTTGCCGGTCTTTACGGCAGGCCGTACCGTCTCTTCAACAAAACTTTCCCAGGCATGGCAATCGGGGCAACGGCCCAGCCATTTGACACTCTGGTAACCACAGGAACTGCAGGAAAAGACAGTCTGGTTCTTCTTTTTACTTGTCATGGCCATTTTGCAGTCACTGGAGGTCTTTATAAACAGGGGATGCAAGGGCCGCCGCCGATGCCCTATCCGCGAAAATCAATATAATAAATAACTGGAAGATCAAAGCCATGGGATATTATAACACAATCCCCTCCCAAATGGCTCTCCTTTTCCCGAGTCATGGCCTTGCATATCGCCACCCGGCAGAAGGCTGCGAAACTTTCAACAGACACTTCCCTGTTTCTCAACACTTTTTGCTTTGAAGCAACCGGGGGATCCGCAGCCGCAATGAGAAAAATTTATCTGCAAGCCTTTACGATTGCCTCAATATCCCTATTATTACAGCACGCCATTGCTTTTTCCATGAAAGTCTCTTCATAACCTGGCCGTGCCATACTGAAAGGACAGGCTTTCATGTTTTGATGAAGCCTGTATGCTGGTCCGGCCATGCCGGGTAGAGCGCATATTTTTCCCGGAGCAGCGATCTGTCGCCTCCAACCCCTTAATGACCCGGTTGCCAAATCCATGTGGATCCCGCTTTCACGATCGGCCTTTTTTCTCATTTCCCATACAAAACTCCTCATCCTGAGCCTGTTGCTTTTTTTAATCACTCTGGCCGTTACTGCGCTCTTCTATGAGATGAGCATCCATTATTTCGACCAGTTCGCAGGCAGCCATTTCATACAGGGTCCTGAAACCGCGACAATCTGGGAATGGATCAAGCATCAGGGCTGGCTTATCCTCACATGGATCTCCCTGATTATCTCGCGGATTATTGCCTTTTATGTGGCCTTCCTGGCTGCCTACAGCCTGACTATGCCCGGTTACTGCCTGCTCAGCGCCTCTGCTGAAAAAATTCACTCCGGCAGCGGCGAGAGCGGCGAAGCGTTTTCTGTCCATGGTCTTCTTGTCGATATACTCGAGGGCTGCAAAATCGGTCTCTTCGGTCTGGCGGTCACCGCCTTTGCCTTAGCCCTCAACGTTATTCCAGGGGCTGGCCAGATTCTCGTCTTTCTGATCTACAGTTTTTATTCCAGCCTGATGTTCATCGACTATCCGGCCTCCCGTCGCCACTGGTCTCTGGGAAGCAAGCTCTTCTGGCTCGGCAGACATCCCTTGACGGCCCTGCGCCTGGGTGTGCTCCCTGCCATCATCAGCATGATTCCGGTGGTGAATATCTTTCTCATGGCCCTGTTGTTTCCGCTGTTCACGGTTCATTCCACCTTGAATTTTTTAGCGCTTGCCCCGGCACCGGACCGGAAGCCTGCGCCAAACCTGTAACCTCTTACACAGTGGAGAGACTTCCTGGCATGGGCAAAGAGATCGAAAGAAAATTCTTGCTGGCAAGCGAGGAGTGGAGGGAAAATGCCTCAGGGCAGCTGTTCCGCCAGGGCTACATCAACACCCGGCCTGGCCGGACCGTCAGAGTACGAACATGCAATGATGCAGGTTATGTAACAATTAAAGGAAAGACCAGCGGCATCACCCGGCTGGAATTTGAATATCCCATCCCCGTGGACGATGCCAAGACCCTGCTTGACCAGCTGTGCGAGCATCCGCTGGTGGAAAAGATCAGATATCTGGTGGATTATAAAGGGTTTCGATGGGAAATCGATGAATTCCTGGGCGAAAACGCAGGATTGATTGTCGCCGAAATAGAACTGGACCGAGAAGACCAGCCCTTTCCCCGCCCCCCCTGGCTTGGAGAAGAGGTGTCCGGCGACATCCGGTATTACAATTCCAACCTGAGGGAAAACCCCTTTAAAAACTGGGGGGAAAAATAATCGGGAACCTTTGGTCACAGGCGGTTTTTTCTGTTTGCGGACAGTGTATCCGGACAGAAAATTCAGGCAGAGTCACGTGACAACGGCCGCAAAAAAAAGGGTCGCCAGCACAGCCTGATCCGCACTGTGCAAGCGACCCTTTGTTCTCTCATGGGGTGAACGTTATTTAAGACACCTTCTCCACCCGAACTGCGCAGGCCTTGTATTCCGGGGTCCCGGTAATCGGATCCCGGTGCTCTGAGGTCAGCACATTGGTCAGCGCATTCTGATGGTGGAAGGTCATGAAAACGCTCCCGGCCTGGGTCCGGTCAGTAACCTTGGCCCGAACCTGCAGCTCTCCCCGGCGCGATGAGACCTTCACCCAGTCCATATGGGCAACCCCCAGAGACGTGGCATCCTCCGGGCTGATCTCGACCAGTTCCTCAGGGACCACCTCGGCAATGCCTGCACACCGCCTGGTCATGGAGCCGTTATTGTAATGCTCGCGGATCCGGCCGGTGATCAGCACCAGCGGATAGGTCTCGTCGGGCACCTCGGCCGAGCCCTGATGATCAAGGGCCATAAATTGCGCCAGACCGCCGGGACGCGAGAACAGGTCGGTGTACAGCGTCGTCGTCCCCGGATGGTCCTTGGTCGGACAGGGCCACTGGATGCCCTTCTGCTCGATGCGGTCATAGCTGATACCGCCGTAGATCGGGACAAGACTGGCTATTTCATCCATTATTTCAGAGGGATGAGAATAGGTCATCGGATAGCCCATCAGTGTCGAGATCCGGGAGATGACCTCCCACTCGGCCATGCCGGCGACGGGCTCGATGGCCTTGCGGATGCGCTGAACCCGGCGTTCGCCGTTGGTGAAGGTCCCGTCCTTTTCGGCAAAGCTGGCGCCGGGCAGGATTACATCGGCGTATTTTGTCGTCTCGGTCGGGAAGATGTCCAGGACCACCAGGAAATCGACACTCTCCAGGGCCTTGCGCACATGAACCAGGTCGGGATCGGTCTGGGCCGGATCCTCGCCCAGGATAAAGATCCCTTTAAAATTCCCTTTGGTGCATTCATCAAGCATCTCCACCGATTTCAGTCCCGGCTTATCCTTGATGGCAACGCCCCAGGCCTTCTTGAATTTCTCCCGGCATTGAGGATCGGTGACCGACTGATATCCAGGCAGCGTTGCGGGCAGCGGCCCCAGGTCGGAGGCCCCCTGGACGTTGTTCTGACCGCGCAGGGCCATGATACCGGTGGCCGGCCTGCCGATATGACCGCAGACCAGGGCCAGATTGGCGATGGCCATGGCGTTTTCGGTGCCGGTCTGGTGTTCGGTAACCCCCAGCCCGTAGACGATCATCGATTTTTCGGCCTGGGCATAAAGCCGGGCCGCCTCGATGATCTTGTCGCGATCCACGCCAGTCAGCGCTTCCACGCGTTCCAGATCATATTCCTGGACCTTGGCCCGCAATTTTTCAAGCCCTTCAGTCCGTTTGCTGATAAATTCCGCGTTTTCCCAGCCGTTATCCAGGATAACCCGGATAATCCCGTTCAAAAGGGCGATATTGCTCCCCGGCTTCAGGTTCAGCCAGACATCGGCCCGGCGGGCCATCCAGGTCTTCCGGGGGTCGGCGACGACGAGCTTGGCCCCGTTGGCCAAGGCCTTTTTCAAATGGAGCGAAACAATGGGATGCCCCTCGGTCGGGTTAGAGCCGAAGAGGAAAAGGGTATCCATATCGGGCATCTGCTCAAGCGAGTTCGTTGCTGCACCTGCACCAAGACTTGTGGCCAGACCGGCCACGGTTGGAGCGTGTCAGACTCGGGCGCAGTTGTCCACGTTGTTGGACCCCACTGCGCAGCGCACCCATTTCGACAGAAGATAGTTTTCTTCGTTGGAGCATCGGGAGGACGAAAAGCCGCCCACCTTGTCTGCTCCGTGTTCCTTGATCAGGGCATTAAATTTGCTGGCCACCAGGGTTAAGGCCTCATCCCAGCTGGCCTCCCGGTAACCCTCGCCTTCACGGATGAGCGGGGTCTTCAGGCGTTCAGGACTGTGGATGAAATCGTAGCCATAACGGCCCTTGATGCAGAGATTGCCCTTATTCACCGGGGCCGTCAGATCCGACGTGACCCGGACAACCTTGCCGTTTTTGACGTTAAGATAAAAATTGCAGCCGGTGCCGCAATAAGAACAGGTGGTCTTCACCTTCCGGACATCGCCAATCCGTCCCTTGCCCCGGCCTTTCTTGTCGGTCAAGGCGCCGGTGGGGCAGGTGGAGACGCACTGTCCGCAGAACTCGCAGTTCTCAAGGCTGCGGGGTTTGCTGAAGGCCGTTTCAGGGATGGCGTTGAAGCCGCGGTTGACCAGATCGATAGTACCGGCCATGACCACCTCGTTGCAGATCCGGGTGCAGCGGCCGCACACTATGCACTTATTGGGTTCAAAGGTGATAAAGGGGTTGTCTTCCCTGATGGGAAGCGTCCACTGCTCGCCCTGAAAACGATCCAGGCTGGCGCCATAAAGATAAGCCATCTCCTGAAGGCTGCAGTCTCCCGAAGCCTCGCAGCACATGCAATCGTTGGGATGATTGGAGAGCAGGAGTTCCAGCACCGTCTTTCTGAGGCGGGTCAGCTTCGGGGATTCGGTTGCGATCTCCATCCCTGCCTCACCCGGCGTGGTGCAGGAGGCCAGGGGGACAGGCCTGCCTTTGATTTCCACCAGACAGAGCCGGCAGCCGCCATAGGGTTTCAATCGTTCGTCATGACAGAGGGTCGGAATATAAATTCCCGCATCCCTGCAGACCTCCAGAATGGTCTTCCCTTTCGGGAAGTGCACATCCATTCCGTTGATTTTCATCTTGATCAGTTCGTTCATTGCAATGATCTCCAATTCCAAAAGGGCCCCGAAGGGAGGAAGAAGCGCAAGAAGGGGATCGCCGGCAAGTCTCCAGCAGGCAACCGCCCGAAAACTCGATGAAGCAGCGTGGAATCTAGAACGTCATTAGCGTTATAGGAGATTTTTATAAAGAGTCAAACATATTTCATCATGGACGCATCTTGTTCCTCTTACAAACGAAGAATAACCCTCGATAACCACCGGAATGGAAACTCTCATGGAATCGCCGATCAGGACCGGCCCTGACCGGAATTCCAATGGACAGCCTGATTGCAAATGGCTATAACAAAGGGATGGATAAAAAAATGAGCGGGAATTATTGAGTGTCGTAAAATATTCAGGATATCAGTATGAAAGTAAACGTAACCGGCAAACAGCCGAATGCAAGAATGTGTTTTGTCTGCGGGCTTTCGAACGAATTCGGGTTAAAAAGCCGCTTTTACGAACTGGAAAACGGCGAGACCATGGCCCTGTTTCAACCGGCTGAAGAGCATCAGGGGTATCCGGGACGGCTGCACGGCGGGCTGGCCGCAGCTATTCTGGACGAGACCATCGGCAGAGCGATTATGGCCTTGTATCCCGACAATATATGGGGAGTGACAGTGGATTTCACCATGAGCCTGAGAAAACCCGTTCCTCTGGACCGGAAAGTCCGGGTAATCGGCAGGATCACCAAGGACAGCAAGCGATTTTTTGAGGGAAGCGGCGAGATCCTCCTTGAGGACGGGACCGTGGCTATCTCGGGGAAGGGCCGATACCTGAAGATGCCCATCGACAAGATCGCCGACATGGATATTGAAGGCGGAGAATGGAAGATTGTCAAAGAGGCGGAAGATCCGGCTGTTACTGATTTGCCGCAGCAGGCGTCTGAGCGGGACTGACAGGCAGGCTGACGGTGAAGGTTGTCCCCTGCCCCGGTTTGGAGGAGCAGGTGATGGTGCCGCCATGTCTGGCAATGATGCCGTACGAAACGGGCAGACCGAGTCCGGTTCCCTCCGCGGCCGGTTTGGTTGAGAAAAAGGGTTCGAAAAGATGGTCCAGGTCCTCCGGCCGAATGCCGCTTCCCGTGTCCTTGATGCTGATGAAGACCTTCTCCGCATTCCCCGAGGTCGAGACGGTGATGCAGCCGCCCTCCGCAGGCATGGCGTCCACGGCGTTGATGGTCAGGTTAATCAGGACCTGGGTGATCTGATCCTCCACCGCCACGATCTCCGGGAGGCTCAGGTCATAGGCCTTGACGATGGCGATTTTCTTGTTCTTCAGGTTTTTTTTCTGAAACAGCAGTACGTTGTCGATGGTGTTGTGAATGTTGAATCGCTCATGTTTTCCGGACGACGGCTTGTTTATCTGCTGCAGGTCGTTGATCAGATGCTTCATCCTGTCGCATTCCTCAAGCCCGATCTCAAGCAGGTCCCGATCCTCCTTGCTGAGGGTGGGGCGGTTTTTAATATCTTCGATGAGATACCGCACTCCGATCAGAGGATTGCCGAATTCATGCGCGATCGAGGCAGACAACCGCCCGAGGGCCGACAGCTTTTCGGCATGGAGGAGCTGCAGCTGGGCCGCCTGCCGTTTGTCGATCTCTTTATGCAGCTGCTCAACGGTGCTGGAAAATTGCTCATAGAGATTGGAATTTCTGAGCGACAAGGCTGCAAGGGATCCCAAAAGCCGGATGAGCTCCTGGCAGGAAGACGGAAAGGCTGAGGATGTCAGGTTATTTTCCAGATACACCATACACAGGATTTCATCCTGGTAGACGATAGGCGTGCAGAGAACGGATTTCGGCTTATGGCGGACCAGATAAACATCACCCGCAAAAGGCCCCGTCTCGCCCGGATCATGCAAAACGACGGTCTTCCTGGTCTGCGACACGGCCTCGACAATACTTAAGGGGATATCTCGGGGAGAGGCGGGCGTATGGGTTTCAAGCACCTGTTTTCCGCCCATCGTCCCTTTGACCCTGACAGACCACCCCGCCCCTTCCTTCATCAGGAGAAGGCCCTGCTGGGCATCAGCGGTTTCGATCATGATGCCGGTCATCTTCAGAAGCAGTTCCTCCAGCACGATTTCGTCCACCAGCCTTCGGGATGCATCGATGAGCGCTTCAACATCGATCAGGGGAGCTGTCCCGACAGGCGATGGGGACGATGAAGCGACTCCGGCGCTTCCTCCACGAGTGGCGCTGCCAGCCGGCATAGTTGCATCCAGCTGTCTGACCTTGGCCCAGGCCCCCCATCGTTCATAACGGCTGCGCGCCTCCTGAATATACAGCAGGGCAATCTGATCCCGGCCCATGCCGAGGTGATATCGCGAAACGGCCTCATACGCCAGGCCTTCCTCCTGAAGATATCTGCTCTCCCTGGCCTGCTTGAGGGCACGGTCGTAGAACTTCAGCGGATCGCGGCCCTGCACGCGAGCCATCTCAGCTTCCACCAGCCAGTACCTGTGCTCATGGTTCATCGGCGCCCAATCGGACCATTGGCGCATCTTCCGTTGCGAGGCGGCGACCTTTTTCCGGATGGCCCTCTGCTCAGAGGCCTGCGCCGTATCATACAGGGCAAGCTCTATCAGCGATCCGTAGAAATTGAACAGGGGGCCGAGGATGGTGGCGTCGTCCAAGGGCAGATGCGCCTGGGCAATGGCCAGGCTTTCCCAAGCCTGCTCCAGATCGTCAAAGAGATAGGAATGCGCCATCTTCAAAAGATGCAAAAGGAAAACTGACCCCCCATCGCCGGACCTGGCATGCAGGGAGAGCATGGACAACTCATCGTAGAAGGCGCCGGCAAACCGATCAGGTTTTTCATTCTTGCCAAGGAGATTTTCGACGGCCTGCTGATAGAGCCTGTGGCGATGTAAGGGTATTTCCTGGCCCAGACCTTGAAGCAAGTCCCCGTTTTTCTCCATCTCTTCCCGGATATCGGGAAGGGAGCCGCCTGTCCAGTACAGGTGTGAGGCGCAGGCCAGCAGGGCGTCGGCGGCAACCTCGAAATCGCCCTCATTCAGCGCATCCCGGCAGGCAGTTCGCAGGACGGGAATAGAGTTCGTTACATGATTATTCCAGTGTATTATCAGTGTATTAACGACAGTCAATGTCCCCGGACGGGCCCGGCCCTCCCGTTGTTTTTCCAGGTCAAGGGCCAGCATGCCGAAGGCATTGCCCCGCCCGATATGGCCATGGGGAAGACTGCATTGAAGAACACCGCAGGGTGCATAGCACGCACCTGCCGAGTGCAGGGAATTCCCATGCTTCAGGGAGATTGCAAGAGCCCTGCTGGTGAGAAGCGACAGGAGCCCGGGAGCCGAAACACGGGCAATCAATCCGATCTCGGAGATAAGCTCCATAATCAGCTTCTGGGTAGAATCCGTCATCGCAGGCAGGCGCAGCAGTTCATCGACCCGGGTATTGGCAAGGAGGAGTTGCATCTTTCGCCGGGAAAGACGGATGTGGATCTTTCGAGGATTGGCGGGAAGGCGAACCCCCAGCCGGGCAAGGCCGTTCAAGCCGGTCTGCAGGGCTTCGGCCAGCCTATTCCGGGACTTCAGGAGACGCAGCATAGACAGACAGGCCCTGGCTTTGTCCAGCGTGGACGCGCTGTTGACCACAATGGCATCGACAAGACCCAATGTTCTCTCCAGGCCGTGACATTCGGCCCCGATACACTCAAGATGAAGAGAAAGTGTCAAATCGTCATGCTGTTGCCAGCTCCCGTTCGGCAGCAGCCTAAGGCCCGTTTCAAAATATACAGCGGCCTGACGAAAGGCTGCCAGTGCCATGGCCCTCCGGCCTGCCAGCAGATTTTTTCGGGCAAGATCCTTTTTTTCTCCGGGACCAAGCATCCCGTTTTATCTCTTTCACCTACCTTCACGTTAAATCATTAAATACTCTTTTTTGATTGCATTTACAGTACTATATTGTGTATGCTTCTTCATATAGCATAATTCAACTTTAGTTTGTTTTCACCTTTTAGAGCGGGACAGGAGCGGGACAGAATTTGAAAAAGGGATCTTTCATCCGGGTCCCGAACTTAAAAAGAGGCACGATATGTCAGAATGGATCAAGTGCAACACCACCGGCATTCGATTCCGGCTTCACGCTACCCGTAAGCATGGTGTGGGATTCGATAAATACTTCACGATCAGATACAAGGTTTCAGGCAAGGAGAGATCCGAGGGCCTGGGGTGGGCTTCTGAAGGTTGGTCCGAGAAGAAGGCGGCGGCGATCTTGTCCGAACTGAAGGCAAACCATACCACCGCCACCGGTCCTAGAACGCTGACCGAGAAAAGAGAACTCCAGACAGCAGCAGATATTGAAGAGATGACCCGGCAGCAGGCAGAGAAGGCCCGGAATATTACCTTTGGTGAGATCTTCACGGAACGGTATTACCCTCAGGTCCAGCACACCCGGCGCAGTGTGCGCAGTGTTGAGCGGGAATTAGAGCTTTATCGTCATTGGATTGCTCCGGTACTCGGTACCCGGCCTATCCGTGAAATCATGCCCCTGCATCTTGAACGGATCAAGAAGGATATGGCAAAGGCTGGAAGGGCAGCCCGCACTATTCAATATTGTCTTGCAGTTGTCCGGCAGGTGTTCAATTATGCCCTCATGAATAACCTGTTCACCGGGAAGAATCCGGCAGGCGCTACCGGCGGAGTCAAACGCCCTACCCTTGATAACCGGCGAACCCGTTTTCTTACCCGTGAGGAAGCATCCGACTTGCTGGCGGAGCTGGCGAAGAGTTCGGACGATGTTCACGATATGGCGCTATTTAGTCTCTACACTGGCTCGCGTGCTGGCGAGGTGTTCAACCTTAAATGGGCAGACGTTGATTTGTTTCAGGGGACCGCTATGCTCAAAGATACAAAGAGTGGCAAAAATCGCCCCGTATTCTTGACGGATGAGGTTAAGGCCATGCTGGTGCGCAGAAAGCCCGCCGATTCACAGAGCAGCGCCCTTGTCTTCCCTGGGTGCGATGGCTTGAAGTTGATGAGAATATCGAGGCCATTCAAAATGGCAATTGATAAGTTGCAATGGAATGAAGGCGTGACGGATCGGCGGGAGCGAGTCAGTTTTCACACCTTGCGGCATACCTTTGCGTCATGGCTGGCAATGGACGGGATAAACCCTTTCCACCTTAAAGAATTACTAGGTCATGCTGACCTGAAATTGACAGAGCGTTACAGCCACCTTTCGGAATCGGCATTGAAACAGGCGGCCATGAGGATCAATCAAAGATAACGGTTTTGACGTTCTGCGGCAGCGACACTTGCGACAGATGGACAACCGATAACACCTTTCACCGGGCTAGGGTAGCTCCCGAAAAGCCGCACTCTCCCTGCGGCCTGCCTGGTGGTTCTTTTCAGGGAGTGCTTGCCGGGAGAAAGGTATGGAATTTATAGGCCTTGTCGATGTTGTTATGAGTATTCAATCGTGCATCTCGGTTGCGGAGCCAAACTATTTCAAGGATCGAGAGGCCCGGCTTGCATATCGGTTTCGAGAAGCAACCAGAAAATTACACAATGCTCTTTCTGCCGTCCCACCTTCGCAGCGTCCGACTTTGCTCCACTATAATTCTAACCTGCAGATTGTAACCATCTGTAATGAACCGGAAGCTGCAACGAACATTCTACTTCTTGCTCTACATCTGGGCAGATCACCCCATACCTATGATGCGGAAAAGATTCAATCACTTGGATTCGATCTAAAAAGCATTATCGCCTTTCTTAATGATAATGGGCTGATAAAGCATTCATTGAAAGTTAAAGATGCCACCTTACCGGACCCGACCGTACAGCAGGAACAGCAGTTCCCCAACAAAAAAACGGAATCAACCTCAAAACAAATATCTGAGGAGCTGAACAAAAATGTTTTTGAACCGGAGATATTACAGCGTCTTGGCTATGATTCTTCAAAAAACAACAAAACTGCATTATATCGTCTTATGGAAGAGATTGATTCTTCCCGGAAATTTAATCTTGAAATTCCACCTTCAGGTGGAAAAAGAAAGAAACGTTGCCTTCCTGAATGGTTTGTTTTGAGGATGATTGAGTATAAAAACAGGAACACGAAAAAATAGTTTGTGTTCTTTGTGTCACCTTCCCCCGCCTTTTTTGTGTCACCCTTCCAACATAGCCTAAGTCACCGGCCGTATTGTTTTTTTAAGATATGGCCTTCTTTTCATCACCACCCCCTTGTGTCACCCTTTTTAGTAGATGTTGTGTCAGCTAACACACTGTAATTACGTATTTTTTACTTTACTCCTTATGTTTTGTGCCGTAGTGTTTGCCTATATCAAGCGCCACATGTGGTTAATTGGTTTGGTTCTGCAGGACCAGGCCAGGCATTAACACCAGGAGTTAAAATAATGGCAGCACAACAAAGTAGAGAAGCAGCAATTTCGGTTATCAGGCAGGCAGGGGAAAAATACAAATCAACTTTTATTTGCCGTGATGAGGTCCCATCTTTTACCGGCGGCGCTCTTTCGGCTGGGTACTTAGCAAATTTGGACAGCAAGGGAGAAGGCCCCGCTAATCCCTTTAAGTTTGGGCGGCGGCAATGTTACCCGGTTGACAGCCTGGTCAATTGGTTGATTTCCAGGTTGGAGGCATAAGCTATGGCAGAAAATACCAAAGCAGCTTCACCCCCTCAGGCTGGCACCTTGGGCAAAACTGCTTCAAAACAACGTACCAATTATACCACAAGCGCACATTGCCTTCCAGCCCTTTCGGCTCGTCACAGAAGGATTCTCAAGGCACTGACCGAAAAACCGGCGGGGCTACTCTCATTCGATCTACGTAAACATTGCGGCTGCATGAACGTCGCGGATGAAGTGATGGCTATGCGGCGGCGAGGGTTTGATATTCCCTGTGTCATGGAGCCATATATAACTGTCGACGGGACTGAATCTAGAATCGGTCGGTATCGTCTGGTTGGTCAGGGGGTGCCCAAAATATGAATGGGCAATTTTCCGACTTAAAAAAGCCAGCATTGCAGATGGTGACAGCCGGTTTTTCGGTTATCCCCACCGGTGCCGACAAGAAGGCCTCTACCCCATGGAAACCTTACCAAGATCGGTTGATGACAGCGGCAGAGGTCAATGAACATTTCAGCCGTGCTGAGCGAATAGCGATCATCAGTGGCAAGATCTCCGGCAATCTTGAATGCTTGGATTTCGATGACCCGAGAGTATACCAGCCCTTCCTTGACCTATTGGAAGTCAGGAGGCCGGGTCTTGCCGGAAAGCTTTTGAAGAGGCAGACCCCAAGTGGAGGCTTCCACTTGATTTTTCGCTGCACCAATCCGGTTTCTGGAAATATGAAGCTCGCCTGCACAGAAAACAATCAAGTCAGAATCGAGACACGGGGTGAAGGGGGCTATTTCCTATCCGCTCCTTCACCCGGCTACACAGTATTGTCTGGCAGTATGTTGGAATGCCCTACCCTTTCCGCTGAAGAGGTTCAAACGATTCACAGTACAGCAAAGGTTTTTGACCAGAAGCAACAGCATGCACCGCTGGAACAGAAACAGCACTCCAAAAAATCAGGGGGTGACAGCGACCGGCCAGGAGACCATTTTAAGGAAGAACATTCTATTTCCGAAATGCTGGAAAAGTATGGATGGCGTGAGGATAAAAAAACCTCTGGCGGCATGGGGTGGACCAGGCCGGGAAAAGATCAGGGGACCAGTGGCGTGTTATTGGAGACAGGAAACTTCTATTGTTGGAGTGCTAACGCCTCTCCACTTGAACCTGAAAAATCCTATGATGCGTTCGCAATCTTTGTCGCATATGAGCATGGCGGTGACTTCTCGGCGGCGGCTCGGTCACTCGGTGGAGGATATAATACGGCAGATCAGCAACGAAAAGAATATTCTTCTGTACAGAAGGGTCCGGCAGCGGACCAACAGAGAAAAATTGTTCCGGTCAGTATTGCCGATTTCCTTTCAATGGAGTTTCCACCCCGCGACCAGCTATTAGCTCCATGGCTTCCTTCTCAAGGACTTACGATGGTCTTTGCATACCGAGGTGTAGGCAAGACACATTTTGCTTTAGGTGTTGCTTATGCCGTCAGTTCGGGAGGATCTTTTCTTGGATGGCAGGCACCGGGGGCGGCGGGAGTTCTCTACATTGACGGCGAAATGCCCGGCCCGGTGATGCAGGAACGTTTAAGCGCGATCATTACCAGTAACGATAAGGAGCCAGCAGCACCGTTCATCCTATTGACTCCAGACCTACAACCTGAAGGAATGCCGAGGCTTGACTCAGATGAGGGGCAGGCAGCTATTGAGGGCATTATCACGGATGATATAAAGCTCATCGTCGTGGACAATATCAGCACACTATCAGGCGCAAAGGAAAACGAGGCTGATGGATGGACCCCAATCCAAGAGTGGGCGCTGCGTCAACGGTCAAAAGGGCGCTCTGTTTTGTTTGTTCATCATAGCGGCAAGGGTGGGCAGCAGAGAGGCACCAGCAGGCGCGAGGATGTTCTTGATACCGTTATCGCCTTACGTCGACCGGTTGACTACAAGCCCGACCAAGGTGCCGTATTTGAGATTCATTTTGAAAAAGCCAGGGGCATCTATGGCGATGATGTGCAATCCATCGAGGCCACTCTATCAACAGACGACCAGGGGCGCAGGTCTTGGCTTACCCGGACTGTTGAGGCCGGAAACTTTGACCGCATCGTTCAGATGACCAATGACGGCATGAAACAAGGAGAGATTGCAGCGGAGCTTAATTTGCATAAATCAAATGTCTCCCGGCACCTCAAGAAAGCGAAAGCCGAAGGATTGGTGAAATAATGAGTCCATTTTATGACAAAGTTGCGAGTTGCGTGGGTATGGGGCGCAACAGCGCAACTTTTCACCGTTTGAGCGCAACTTGCAGCGCAACGACCCCGCAACCACTAAGCTTGAAAGCCTTAGCCAGTAAGGTTTTAGAGCGCAACGCATACCGCAACATGCACGCAACTTTACCTGACAATGGAGCGCAACTTTCACCCCTAATAGAGGCTAAAAAGTTGCGTACCATTTCAGAGTTAGGCAAGACAGGGGACAGTTTACCGGACCCCGGACACCGGCGGCAAATCACATGCCAGGCGTTTGAACACAACGGGGTGATGATGTCCACCAGTTCGTACCATTGCCGGGAATGGCAGGGAGAATACTGCCATGGATGCGTACTCCAAATACCAACGAATACTGGTTCAAGCAATCAGCGACGAAGATGCAGCCGGACACATGGGGGTGCCGGTTGAAGAGGCCAGGGCGATACAGGAAGAGATGCAGGCAGATGTGGTCTATCCTGGATGACAGGACCGAGGCAAGGGGGGAGGCGTAGGCTGTACTACCTATCCATTAGGTTTCTGCGGGTCCCTGGTGCCACCTTCTGCCGCACGTGGCTTGCCCGCCCCGATGTATCCCTAGCTATAAACTTTTTGAAATCTGGTTGACCTTGTAACACGAAAAATGAAATATGTGTTCAGGAAGATTGAAAAATCAGTCACCTGCTTGACGTCAACTAAGTTAACCGGTTGACGGTTAACCGGCGGTTGACCTAAAAAATCCTATGAGGAATTTCATGAACAAAAACCAAAAAACGGCGTTCATCACATACCAGCCCACAGAACCGGAGCAAAAAGCAATTGAAGCCTTCAGAGAGAGCAGGAGGAAACGGCCCTCGGCACCGAGGATGAAGAAAATTGGCCGTGAAGAACCTGGGAATGTGAACATTGATGTTGATCATGCCAATACGAATGTTGGTTACGAGCTCTTGTATGCTTCCCTGGCCACAACGTCGGGTGATTTCGCGAACGGAATACTGGCACAGTTGGGAAACATCTGTCCTGATGAGGGTGGCATCAGCCTGGATGGCCTCAACTTCTGCCTGGCGGTCGTTGATGGAATCAAGCCACAGGATCAACTTGAAACCCTCCTGGCCGCACAAATGGCCGCAGTCCACTGCGCAACCATGAAGATGGCGAGCCGGTTAGTCAGGGCCGAAAATATGTTCCAAAGAAATCATGCGGAACTCTCCCTAAACAGGTTCACCAGGACCTTCGCGGCGCAGCTTGAAGCCTTGAAGAAATACCGGAGCACAGGGCAGCAGACCGTCAAGGTAGAGCATGTCCATGTCAATGAGGGAGGTCAGGCGATCATCGGAAATGTTGACCGGGGGGAGGGGGAGTAAATGAAGCCTTCAAAAATGAAGCCTTCAACTTACCCCATGCAATCCGTTTACTGCGGAGCAAAAACCCGTAACGGTGGCAAGTGCAGGAATCATCCGGTTGACGGAGCAAAAAGATGCAGGATGCATGGGGGAAAGAGCAAATCCGGCGTGGATCATGGCCGCTATACGGAGGGCTTCTACACCAGGGAGGCGATTGCCGAAAGGCGTAAAATTTCAGAACTTATGCGGATGTCTCGGGAATTATTAAAAGGGATATCTTGTAAATAAAATAAACACGGAGAAAAACCATGTGTGCAGTGAAGAGTATTATTGATGTCCAGGTCAACAGTGCCGAGTTTGAGAGGTTTTACGACAAATTCGAAGAATACCAGAAGCACCTGGAAGCCATGCCCGACAATTGGTCGGAGGTGGGCGCGGCAGGGAAGAAAACCACCGCCGTCTTTGCCGCACTCTTTGGAGAGATGGCAAGCGTTGCCGATTCCTCAAATGAGATCGTCAAGGCTTTAAAGCTGGCATCCAAGGCACAAGCGGAATTTCACAAGGCTACGAGAACATCAGGAGGCAGCATGAAGGAACTCGTGAGGGATGCAGAAAAACTCTCTAAAGAGATAACCGGCATAGGAAAATTTCTCTTTAAGCTTGGCGCTATTGGCTTCGGAACGGCCTCGGCTGGCGTGTACGGCCTTGACCGGCTCGGACAATCAGCGGTTACAAACCAGCGATCAGCGCGAGGGATAGGGCTTACCCAGGGTGCCGTTAAGGCGTTCAACCAGGATTTTGGGCGATACATCAATGAATCAACTCTGGGAAACATGGCGAATGCCCAGAGCGACACTAATAAGTGGGCTTTTCTTTCGAGCGCTACCAGAATGTCGATCTCCGATGCGCGAGGGGCTGGCGCTGACACTTTAGCAATCCGCTCTTCTGAAAATTTGCGGAAGTGGATGAACACCCCTGGCCTACATACTGACCAGACCCTTTTGTCTTCAGGTTTTGGAGCGATTGGATACTCCATGGAGGATGCCCGGCGGATTGGTGCCATGTCTGACGCTGAATTGGCGCAGGCCAAGGGGGCATACGGGAAGGACAAGAACACTTTTGATATCACCAGCCAGGCAGTAGATAAATGGTATAGCCTGACAAATGCAATAGAAAGAGCAGGTAATACAATAGATAAGGCATTAACCGAAAAATTATCCGCTCTTGGTCCTTCTATTGGGGAATTAACCTCCGCAATCTCAGGAGATGTAACAAAATTAATCAACAGCATAACCCAAGAGCAGCTTGATACATTCAGAAAAGGGATAGACACATTCACTACATACATGGGTTCCTCTGATTTCAAGCAGGATATGGGAAGTTTTGTGTCTGGAATTAAGGATTTAGCTGAAGTAATTGGGACTGTTGTTAAGTGGCTAAAAAACGGACCTTTCTACGATGAAAAAGGGAAAGAAACAGATCTCCTTAAATGGTTGGGCAGTCCAATAGGCGGGGAATCTTCTCCCGCCACTTACACCCTGGCCGGACAACAGGCAATAAACAACAAGGTTTACCAGGACGTTGCAAGAGCAAACGGAATGCCGATAAATTTCATTTCCGGGATTGCAAGCGTAGAGTCCTCCTATGGAATCAATAACGGCAAAAATCCAAAAAGCACCGCTGAAGGCCCTTTTGGGCAGACGGTAGACTTCAGAAAGCAGTGGGGGGCAAAAGATGCGTCCCAATACGAAGAAATACCCGCTCTGGTAAAATTTTATCAGACAGAAGCGCCTAAATACAACTATGACGTAAGGAAGGTTATCGCTGCCTATTACGAGGGAGAAAGCAAACTTGACAAGGATTTGGAGGTTGCTTCTAAAATGAAAGACTCTTCAAACTGGACCAATCATCTTTCAAACCCGGATACAAAGGGATATGTCAACAAGGTCATGCTGGTAGTTGACAATAAGACCGGCTCTGATGTCTCCATTTCCGCCAACGCCGCAGCGGCCACACACTGATGAGCTTTCTCAACTTCCTGTTGACAGCGGCATCCTTTCCGGGCTATGATCCAATGTCTCACGAAAAAGGTGAGATCGGGTTTGGTAGCCCGGTTCGTAGGTGGACAGCCACCACAGATTGATTTCTCCGGTGGTATTTTTTTGTCCATCGTTCAGCGAGCTTTAGGGCGAGTTGAGCAGGGAGCCTCCCGGCTCGCCGGTCCTACGTCCGGTCTACCAACCTGCTTTACTCGCCCTTTTTGCGTTTGGTAGCGCAAAGGGGTGTAAATTCAAATCTACGTAGGAGAATCCCACCATGGAAGAGCGATACTTTTCAAAAAACCTCGATAATCTTTCAACCATCAATTTTTCAAGAAATGAACTGTCATTCCTTGGGCAAAACCTGGAAATGATAAGTAAGGCGGGGTATGGCCTGGAGGGCATTGCCCGTACAATGGATTTTATTCTTGTCTGCCATGGTTGCGGAGTAGACAATTTAACCGAGGGGTTCACTGACGGGGAAGCTGTGCTTGGAGACCTCGTTAATGCCGTGGCGGCAATAGGAATGCTTCTCCACCATGAGACTGAGCACGCGAAAAAAAAGTGTGACCGTCTCATTGACCAAGAGGCCGCACGCCTCGCAACCCGGTAGGAGAGAAAGCCGAGCTAGGAAATATAAAGAGCCCCCCTGTTGGCTGACGCTGGCAGGGGAAACAAAAAAAGGCAGAGCCAATTGAATGACCCTGCCTTGATGGATCTGGTTTACTGAGAAGAGAATCAGGCGTTCTTCCTTCTCCGTGCCAATCCGGCAAGACCTACTAAGCCAGTTCCGAAGAGAACCATGGTGGCTGGCTCAGGGGTCGCAGTGCTTTGATTAACCGTAATATTATCAACTGCAAAGTCAGGCGCACTCGTGCTCAGGACTATTCGGTCAAAGGTAGTGGCGCTTGTGAAATCGAGCGTTCCCTCAGGGAAGCTAAACCCGCTCGGGATACTACCACTACTACTAGCAGAACCTATCAAACTGGCTCCAGAAAATGCTTGAACTGTCAAGGGAATAGCAGTATTTGAGGTATTTAGTGCGTAATCCAATTCAGCACTTGTGATCGGCACATTGAACTGCACGGTCAAGGTTAGGTTGGAAAGTTCGGCTGGGCCTGGATCGTAAAGTATGTTTCCTGTGAGACTCTGAAAGAATGATGTGCTAACCTGAAAACCGCCTGGATCACCACTAGAGGTAAAAGTTGCTGAAATACCATTATTGGAGTCGGTGAAAGATGTCGATGTCCCCACTACATCACTGTTGAAATTAAATGTTGCAACAGCTTGTGCTTTAATAGGAATCAAGCTGATTGAGGAGACACATAGTATTGCACTTAAGGTTATTACCAACTTTTTGTATTTTTTCATCCGACCTCCTTTTTTTTGGTTATAAATCTGTATTGTTTAAATTCTTTTTTGAATACAAACAGAGAAACTAACAAATAATTATGCAATATTGATTCCATGTCGAATAAAAGCTTTAAACACCTATAAACACAACACTTCTCTACAACTAAACAACGCTATCTGCTTATATTTTGGACATATTTGTGGAATTACTATCCGGAAAAGCGAAATCTGCTTTTGTGTTATGGTCTTTCAGTTAGAGTTATCTGAGGCTCTTGCGCAGCAGCACCTGCCGCACTATGTCAGTATTTAACACGCAATATTCTCTTCCCAGTAAGGAACTATGAGCTATTAGCCCAGGGCCTCGAACGTTGCTGGTACGGTTCACGCTGTATCGGCCTTTTTTGTCCTTAGAAAATTAAAAGGCGGGACAGGAGCGGGACAAAATGACCTGTAAAAGAAAAATAGGCTATGTAGTTTCGTCTTAAACTATTAATTTATTATTATAATTCGACACAACCCTAAAGGGACCAAGCATCCCAGTCCCCCCGGCATTGAGATGACCGGCAATCTCAAAAAGCCGCCCGCTGCCGTCTTGCGGCCTGGCTGATTGCTCAAGCCTGCGAGCGGATGCATGGTGAAGAGCGGCGAGCTCATCCTCGGCAATCAGACTAAAGGCCGCCTGCCGGGCAAGCTCATGGACAAATCCGTAGGCGCCCGCTGGAACCAGGGCCTGATCGGACTGGACAAGCAGGCCCTGATCGGCAAGCTGCTGCAGACGCTTCTGCACATCCTCTGCAGGCTCATGGTCTGCGGGGAGATCCGCGCTGCCGTCCTGGAAGGCCATCATTTTCAGGATTCTCTGCGATGCCTCCGGAAGGTTTCTCATCTTTGCGGAATACAGCCCCAGGAGGTCATTCAGAACCTCTCTCTTTTCAATGGCCTCCATTTTCCATTGCCAGATCATCCGTATGGTATCGAAAAACAAAAGCCCATCCCTGTGGAGAGCACAGAGAAACTCCCGTATGCATAGCGGGATGCCGAGGGTCTTCTCCAGGCAGACCTGGGCCAGAGCCGCACTCTGTTCCGGCTTGCAGAACAGGGTCTCCGACAGCAGCCTTCTTATATCGTCCCGGGTCAAAGGGGAAAGGCTGATGCAATGAGACTTTTTCCCAGAATTATCCCATACATCCAACATGGATTCCGCCTGCCTGGGACACATCCCTCCCTCGTCTTCAGAGCAGACGAGGAGCAGACCATGGAGGCTGGAATCGGCCGGCAGATCCGCAATCAGCCTGATGCTGTCCGGGTCTGCCCATTCCACATTATCCAGAAAGAGGATAATCGGACTTCTGCAAACCGTACAGGCCTTGAGAAAACTGCGAAAAACCAGGCGGAACCGGTTGAACGTCTGCTCCGGCGGAAGTTCAGGGACTGGCGGCTGCTCTCCGATGATGCCTTTGATCTCCGGAATAAAATCAATAAGAATCCGGCCGTTGGGGTCTATTGCAGTGAGAATCTCCCTCTTCCAGCGCTGAATCGAGGCATCGTTTTCCGTGAGGATCTGACGCACCAGTTCCTTCAACGCCCGGATAATCGGCAAATACGGAATCCCGCTCTGAAACTGTGCACACGGCCCGGACAGGAAGCACCCCTTTTTCACCTCCGCATATTTCCCCAAGGCCTGTGCCAGCGCAGTCTTGCCAATACCCGCTCTTCCTCTGAGCAGGACAAACTCCGCCGCGCCGGCGCTGACGGCATCGCAGACCTGATGCAGAGCCTCCTGCTCCGGGAAACGGCCGAAAAGAGTTTCCGGGATTCTGAAGATGCTGGAGACCTCATGGAGGCCGAGCAGAAACTCCGATGTTTTCCCCAACACCTTGCAATCATTGAGACACTGGAAGAGATCATTGCGAAGTCCTGAACAGCTCTGATAGCGGCCAGCCGCGGATTTCTCTAAAAGTTTCAGGATAATTTTCGAAAGGATCGGCGGAATATCCGGATTGACGCTATCCGGCGGACTGGGGACCCGGGTGCACTGAAGATGGCTCATCGTGCTGCTATCGCTGTCCTGAAATGGCGAAACTCCGGTCAGAAGCTCATAGATGCAGATGCCCAGAGAATACAAATCAGAACGCCGGTCGGGCGCTGCATGTATCCTGCCGGCCTGCTCGGGAGACAGAGAGGGAGGGCTCACCTCGGCAAAAAAAGAACCAGCATCCAGAGAAGCAGCGCCGCCGGAAGCCATACTGAAATCAATGATCTTCAAATGGCCGGAGTCGGGATTGAAGAGGATGTTTGTGAGATTCAGATTCCGATGGATGATCTTTTTCTGGTGAATGTCGTCCAGGGCATCCGCGATTTTGATCGCGATTGCCAGATATTTTTCTAAAGAATACGGATATATGTTTCTTATATGCGTGAGCGGGAGGCCCTTGAAATCTTCAAGGACCATGGCCAGGGTGTTGCCGTACGGATGGAGGGAGAAGGCCTGAATAATCTGATTTGAATGAAATGAGCGGATTATTTCATATTCCCGCTGGAATCCTGCCAATTTTCCCGGAGCGGGCGGGTCTCCTTTCAGGACCTTGAGTATGACGGTCTCCTGTTCTTTACCGCTCTTTCCGCGGAAGATCGAGGATCTGCTGCTTTCACTGATCTGCTCGCTGATTTCTATATCGAAAGGGAGTTGCATAGCTGTCTCGCGCAGGTATCGCGACGGCCATGAGCCGTCGGTGGTTTCCCCAATAATTACAAGAGGAATATCTACTATACAGGTTTTCTCCTGGTAAGGCGGCTTCTCTTGTATCACCTCTGCCTGAGGATGCTCTGTCCCTCTCCTGAAGGGAAGGGACAGAGCATCCCCACTTGTCCCAACTCGAAAAAACCCTTGCCCGAAAGACGAAATACTGATAAGAATATCCTAAACTTATCGCTTCAATGGGGTAATCCCTGCACGGGATATCGCAGAGCCCCTTGGCTCCGGCCCTGGCCGGATATCGCTGTCTTCTCTTCCTGTATTCTCTTCGATGATCAATCTTCCCGACATCCAGCCGATAGGCATCATCCATTCCTGCTACACCGAGAAATTCGGCATCCCCCGTCAGCCCGGCCTGGTGAAATCGGCCACGGCCAGATTGGAGATGCTGGCCCCCTTCAACCGGATGGAGATGCTGAAAGGGCTTGATCGTTTCTCTCACATCTGGCTCCAGTTCGTGTTCCATGAGACCATGACGGAAGGCTGGAAGGCCACCATCCGGCCGCCCTGGCTAGGGGGACGGGAAAGGGTGGGAATCTTTGCCAGCCGCTCTCCGCACCGGCCCAATCATCTGGGACTGTCCGTCGTCCGGCTAACCGGCATCGTCAGGGAAGGAAAGGGGATCTTCTGCGATCTGGCCGCAATCGATCTTCTCGACCAGACCCCTGTGATCGATATAAAACCCTATATTCCTTACAGTGACAGGCTTATGGACGCCAGCGACGGGTACACGCAGCCCGTAGAAAAAAGCGCGCCCCAAAACGTTGTCTTCACCGAAGAGGCCAGGGATTTCTGCCGCCGCTACGAGGAAACGACAGGGCGAAAGCTGTACAATCTCATTGACGAAACGCTGTCTCTGGACCCCCGTCCGGCCAGTCATCGGGTAAGGTCAGGTGAATATGGGACCTTGTTCTGGGACATCAATGTCCGCTGGCAGGCCGGAGCAGAATTTTTCCTGGTTGTGAATTGCGCAGAGAAAGACAGGGTAGAGGGACAATGATCAGAGACGGCCAAACCCCTGCATGGTGGAATGGACCCGTCCCCCGACATCGTACGTACGCTCGACCAGAGAGTACGTCATGCTGCTGCCGATAATCTCCACGCCATTTCCCGTTATTCTGGTTCGCCCCGGACACACGACCTTCTTCGTGTCATCGTAATAGTCCAAAAGATCTGTATACAGCTTGTAATTGTCCTTTTCCCTGACTGCCACAACCTCATTCGTCAGGATCAGATGTCTGGAAACCGTATTGTAGAGGCCATTTCTGGCAGTGATATTGGTTTTTTCGCCGTTATCGCTGAAGATATCGGCATTGACCGTCTCAAGCATATAATCGTTGGGCTGGGTTCCGGTCAGGGCCTTCTCTGCCCTGATATCCGCAGTCTTCTCACCATGATCGCTCTGAAATATATCGGCATTTTCGATAACGAAATGTTGCTCGTCGGTCTGGCGGTTGGCAAATTCGGGATCATAGCCGCCTCGGGGAGCAAGAAAACCGCCAACCGGTATCTTCCAGAACGGAAAGGTCAGGATCAGGAGGAGGGGGATCAGCCAGACGCTGTTTCTTTTGCTGATCATAGGCTCAGGTAACGCTGAAGGAGTTGCTCTTTGAGCCCTTTGGCCTCCAGCAGAAAGATGCAGATCTCGCGGACGGCGCCATTCCCACCCGTCTTTTGAGCAACGAAATGGGCAAGCTGCTTCACCTCGTCAACGGCATTGGCCGGGGCCGCCGCCAATCCGACTCTGGAGAGCAGGGGCATATCAAGCCAATCGTCTCCCATGTAGGCGATCTCAAAGGGCTTCAGGCCGGACTCATGCATGATATCCTTCAATACCGTGAGCTTATTGGATATGCCCTGGTGCACGTACCGCATCCGCAAATCATGAGTTCGCCGGGTAACGGCCTCCGATGTCCGGGCCGTTATCACCCCGGTTTCTATCCCCGCCTCCCGGAGAAGCCGCAGCCCGAAACCGTCCTGGGTATTGAAGGTTTTCCCCTCCGAGCCTTCGGCTGCGTAGTGGATCGAGCCGTCGGTGAGGACACCGTCCACGTCCAGCAGCAGAAGCCTTATGGGCACAGCCCTGCCGATCAGGGCCTGCCGCCGGGTATCCGGCTCGGCCTCGGCAGCACGGTTTCTGGCCCGATCACGATATCCCTCCATCAGTTCACAATCGGATGGATAGACATCGGAAGAAGGGGTGCAAGAGTCGGTCATGAAAAAAACACAGGGTAATCGGGAATTAATCTTCAGCGGCAGCCCTGATCCGGACAAGCCTGGCCAGCACATCCTCCACCTGATCAAGCGGCATGGAGTTAGGTCCGTCGCAGAGGGCGCGGTCGGGGTCGGGATGGATCTCCATGAACAGTCCGTCCACGCCCGCTGCCACTGCCGCCCTGCTCAAAGGGGCGATGAACTCCCGCTGCCCTCCTGAGGCGCCGCCAAGCCCGCCCGGCAGCTGCACGGAATGGGTGGCATCGTAGATCACCGGACAGTCAAAGGAGCGCATGACCGGCAGGGAGCGCATATCCACCACCAGATTGTTATAGCCGAAACTGCTCCCCCGTTCGACCAGCATGACCTGACTTTTTCCGCAGGCCCGGATCTTGTTCACCGCATTGCGCATATCCCAGGGCGAGAGGAACTGCCCTTTTTTGAGATTGATGGGCTTGCCGGATCCTGCAGCCGCCACCAGCAGATCGGTCTGTCTGCAGAGAAAGGCGGGAATCTGGAGGACGTCGAGGACCTCCGCTGCGGCAGGGACCTGAGACCGGTCATGGATATCCGAGATCACCGGCACCTGGAATTCTTCTCTGATCTTCTGCAGGATGCGCAGGCCCTCATCAATCCCCGGCCCCCGGTACGCATCGAGAGAGGTGCGGTTGGCCTTGTCAAAAGAGGCTTTGAAGACGTAGGAGAGGCCAAGGCGCCCGCAGATCTCCCGCAGGGTTCCTGCGACCTGGCGGGCGATCTCCTCCGACTCCAGCACACAGGGTCCGCCGATCAGCAGCATGGGCTGTCCGCTGCCGACCAGGACCGGTTTGCCTGCCGGATGCGTGATTGAGACGATCATTCTCCCGCCTGTTTCTTCTTGAGGGCGGCACTGATGAAGGCATGGAAAAGCGGATGCGGTTTCATCGGCTTGGATTTAAACTCAGGATGGAATTGGCAGCCGAGGAACCAGGGATGATCGGCCAGTTCGACGATCTCCACCAGGTTGTTATCCGGCGAGGTTCCGGACACCACCAGTCCATGCCCTTCCAGGGTTGCCCGATAGGCATTGTTGAACTCGTAGCGATGCCTGTGCCTCTCGGAAATCTCGGTTTTCTTGTAGGCGGCCGAGGCGTTTGTGCCGTCTTTCAGAACGCAGGGATAGGCCCCCAGGCGCAGGGTCCCGCCCATGTCGGCGGTCTCATCCCGGGTCTGTGTCTTGTTAGCCCTGTAATCGAACCATTCCTTCATCAGATAGATCACCGGATCGGGTGTTTCCGGATCAAGCTCAGTGGATTGCGCCCTGACTATTCCTGCGATATTTCGAGAAAATTCGATAACAGCCAGCTGCATCCCCAGGCAGATGCCGAAATAGGGAATCTTTTTTTCACGGGCATAGGTGATGGCGTTGATCTTGCCTTCGGCCCCTCGACGGCCGAAACCTCCGGGAACCAGGATGCCATGGCACCCCTCCAGCAACTCGGCCGGATTCTTCACCTCCAGCTCTTCGGCGCTGATATAGCGGAGGTTGACCTTGGTCTTGGTGGCGATGCCGCCATGGATCAAGGATTCGTGCAGGCTCTTGTAGGACTCCGTCAGGTCGATATATTTTCCGGTAATGGCAATGGTGACCTCATGCCTGGGGTTCTTAACGATCTTGGCCAGATCCACCCATGGCTGGATGTTCGGCTTGCCGGTCCAGACATTCAGGAGCTCCAGAATTTTCGTATCCAGACCCTCTGCGTGGAAGTGCAGCGGGACCTCGTAGATATTGTCGACATCGATGGCTGTGATAACAGCATCCTTGGGCACGTTGCAGAACAGGGCGATCTTGGCCTTCAGGCTGTCCTCGATGGGCACCTCGGTCCGGCAGACCAGGATGTCCGGCTGGATGCCGTCGGCCCGCAGTTCCCGCACCGAATGCTGGGTCGGTTTGGTCTTGACCTCGCCCGCCGCCTTGATATAGGGAACCAGGGTCAGATGGATGAAAAGGGTATACTCCCGGCCCAGGTCACCGCGCAGCTGGCGGATGGCCTCGATGAACGGCAGGCCCTCGATGTCTCCCACCGTGCCGCCGATCTCGATGATGGCCACATCGGCGCTCCCGTCCAGCTGGAGGACCGCAGCTTTAATCTCGTCGGTGATATGAGGGATGACCTGTACGGTGCCGCCCAGATATTCTCCGCGCCGCTCCTTGGTAATGACAGAGTAGTAAATCCGGCCCGAAGTATAGTTGTTCTTCTGGGACATCACCGCGTTGGTGTACCGCTCATAATGGCCCATATCCAGATCGGTTTCCGCCCCGTCATCTGTGACGTAGACCTCACCGTGCTGAAAGGGGTTCATCGTGCCCGGATCGACGTTTATATAGGGATCAAGCTTCTGAAAGGTTACCGTCAATCCGCGGCTTTCCAGAAGGGCTCCGATAGACGCCGACGCGAGTCCCTTTCCCAGGGAAGAAAGGACACCGCCCGTGACAAAGATAAATTTGGTCCGTTTACTATTGTTTGTAGTTTTCATCGTGGTACTATAGCAGCGGAAATCTGTTTTTGAAATAGAAAAATGGGATTGATCCGCCTGCCGCACAATGCGCTGGGGTCCCTTTCCTGACCCTCCATTTTTGTCTTCTATACCGCCAAAGAACGGATCAACAACCGGCATGTCCGAACCCTATGCAACTACCGCAGGAAAAACACGTCAATCCGGCTGCCGGGACACCGCTTGCAATCGAGGCCGGGCTTCTGTCTGAAAGGTGCATTGAATGCACCCTCTGCCGGAAGGAGTGCGCTTTTTTACGAAAATACGGTTCCCCCAAAAACATTGCCGAACGCTATGGATTTGCACCTGCTGCAGCGCAGTCTATGGCCTTTGCCTGCAGTCTGTGCCAGCTCTGCGCCGCTGTCTGTCCGGTGGCCCTCAATCCCGCGGCCATGTTTCTGGAAATGCGCCGTGCCTCAATGGCCCAGGGGGTAATGGATGATTCCCGCTTCAGGCGTATCCTGAACTATGAAAAGCGGGGCATCTCCCGGCGCTATTCCTATTATGCCCTGCCAACGGGATGCGACACGGTCCTGTTTCCCGGTTGCGCCCTCTCAGGCACCAGGCCAGCACGGGTCAGGCAACTTTATGCGCATTTGCTCAAAACGATTCCCCGTCTCGGCCTGGTCCTGGACTGCTGCGCCAGCCCCTCTCACAGTCTGGGCCGGCAGGAGTCTTTTCATGCCGTCTTTAATGAAATGAAGGAATATCTTCTGCACAATGGCGTCAGAAACGTGATCGTGGCCTGCCCGAACTGCTACATGGTCTTTCAAAGATACGGAAACGGTCTTCAGGCAACAACTGTCTATGAATACCTGTCCTCCGCACCTGCAAAAACCGCTATTGCCGCGACCGTTGCCATCCACGACCCCTGCGCCACCCGGAATCAGCCCCATATCCATTCCGCCGTGCGCAGGCTCATTTCAGAAGGACCTCTGATCATTCAGGAGATGGACCATCACGGCCCTCAAACGCTCTGCTGCGGCGAGGGCGGCTCGGTCGGATGCGTTGCCCCCGATTTTTCCAGGAAATGGGGGGGAAAATGCAGACAAGAGGCTCGCGGCGCCATGATTGTCACCTATTGCGCGGGATGCGCCCACTTTCTCTGTGCTTCCGGGCCATCCTGTCACATCCTCGATCTCCTCTTCGAGCCGGAAGCCACGCTTGCCGGCAAAGCGAAGGCCGCAAAAGCCCCCTGGACCTCCCTCAATAGATTGCTGCTCAAGCGCCATTTCAAAAAAACTATCCGGGCAGCTGCCGCCCGCGTCAGGACCTTCACGGGTACCTGAAGTATGCGTTGAGACGAGCTTTTCAGCGGAAGATATTGAAATCAGAAAAAGTCTGTGTTAGCTTTGCCGGTAATTCTCAGGCCTCTCTGATTGCCCTCTTTCGGGAATATCGATTTTTCTCCTGTTCTTTTTAGGGGAATTCTTTAACCGTGCGCTGCTATGATTATGTATTTCGTTGATTTCATTCTGCACCTGGATGTCCACCTCGTTGAAATTTTCCACCAGTATGGAACGCTGACATATGCCATCCTGTTTCTGATCGTCTTCTGCGAAACAGGCCTGGTGGTAACGCCCTTTCTGCCTGGGGACTCGCTGCTGTTTGCGGCAGGCGCACTGGCCGCCGGGAGCGCTCTGCAGATCCGTATTCTGCTGGTGGTCCTGTTTATCGCTCCCCTGCTGGGCGATCAGGTCAACTATTGGCTGGGCAGGATTCTGGGCGGCAAATTGCCTTTTTCAGAGGATGCGCGGTTCCTGAAAAAGCAGTACTTGGACAAGACCCACTCCTATTACGAGAAATTCGGCGGCAAGACAGTAATAATCGCGAGGTTTGTGCCGATAGTCCGCACTTTTGCGCCTTTTGTCGCCGGGATCGGCAAAATGCATTATCTGAAATTCATCAGTTTCAGCATCGCAGGCGCCCTGCTCTGGGTCGGGTCGTTTCTGCTGGGAGGATACTACTTCGGCAATATCCCCGTGATTAAAAAGAACTTCACGCTCACCGTCATGGCCATCATCCTTATCTCGTTGCTGCCGGGCCTGATCGAATACCTGCGCCACCGCAGATCTGCTGCCGGGAATCGATCCTGAGGATTTGTTTCAGAGGATTTTTCAGACGAAGGAGACAGGGATCCGGGATTGCTGTCTCCTCACACCAGATCGGCCATCACCTGATTGGCCAGAGCCCTGCCTTTAGCCGTCAGGCGAAGATACGGTTTTTCAAATTCGACAAGCTTCAGGGTCAGGAGCTTTTCCAGGGCCTCGCCGTAATACAGCTGCAGATCAATACCATAACGGCTGAACAGATGCTCCGAAGAGATACCGGTGACCATGCGAAGCCCCATAATGACGCTCTCGCGAAAAGACGCTTCGGAATCGAGTTTCTCCCGGTCCACGACGGCGCTGTCGCCCCGCTCTATCTTCTCGCAGTAGACCAGCGGGTCCTCAACATTCTTCACTCGTTCCCCAGCCAGATAGCGCACGGCCCCTGCCCCGATTCCGTAATACTCCTGATTGAGCCAGTAGTTGATATTATGCCGGCATTCGAATCCGGGTCTTGCGAAATTGGAAATCTCGTATTGCCAGAAATCCGCGGCCCGGCACACTTCCGGCGTAACAGCGTCTATCCTTTCTATTTCATCTTCATCGGGAAGAACAAGGCGGCCCTGCGCTCTTTGCGCGTGAAAGGGCGTCCCCTCCTCCACGGAAAGTTGATAAAGAGAGAGGTGATCCGGCTTGAGTGTAATGGCCGTCTGCAGGTTCCAGAGCCACGAATCAAGCGTCTGGCCGGGAATGCCGGAAATCAGATCGATATTGACCGCGGCTATCCCTGAATTTCTCGCCATCTCCACCGCATCCAAAGCCTCCTGGGCGTTATGAACCCTTCCCAGATGCTGCAGTTCCCTGTCGATAAACGATTGAACGCCGATGGATACCCTGTTTATACCGCTTTCCTTCAAGGCAATCATTTTCATGAAATCAGCGGTCTTAGGATTGAGTTCCAAGGATATTTCAGCGTCTTCTCTCATCTCGAATCTCTGTCGACAACGGGTGAGCAACGCTGAGATATGGTCCGCAGACAAAAGCGAAGGGGTGCCGCCGCCGAAAAAAACCGTCTCAAGGGTGTCGGGACGGCGGCCATGGGCGTTCAGCAGCGAAAATTCCATTCCCAAAGCCTCCACATACCTGTCGAAGAGGTGGGCCATTCCGGGATAGGAGACAAACGAGCAATAGTCGCATTTGCTCAGGCAGAAAGGGATATGAATATAGAGGTTCGCCATCTTCAGGACTGCATCAGAAAGAGGATTGAGGGAGGCTGCCGCCAGCTCTCGCCAGAGTACTGCACTCTTCCCGTATCTGGTCCATCAGTCCATGGTCGGCAAAACTGAAGAACCCGTCTCCGATTATCAGATGATCAAGGATCCGTATATCAAGGTAGTGAGCGACAAGATACAGAGATCGCGTCAAATTTCTGTCTTGAAGCGAGGGTTTCAACGAGCCGGAGGGATGATTATGCGCGACAATCAGGGCTGCGGCATTATGGTGCAACGCCTTTATCACCAGCTCCCGCGGATACACTGTCGTACTGGCCAGGGTTCCCTCCGTCAGTATCTCCGAATCGATTACGGCATGCGAGGAATCCAGAAAAATGACCGTAAATATCTCTTTTTTCAGTCCCCGCATGGAATGAAGCAGGTATTCCCTCACCTGTTCTGATGAGTGCAGATAGCGTTTACCTCGCAGCCTTTCCTTCAAATACCGGCGAGATACAGCCTGGACAAAATGGACGGCAAAGCTGTTTTTCGGCCCAATCCCCTCAATCAACTGCAGGTCAGCAGAAGATGCCTCCAGTACAGAAGAAAAGGAACCGAAACGGTCAAGGGCCGCACGGGTCTGTTCCTTACAATCGCTGCGGGGAGTGCCGAAAGACAACAGAAGCTCCAGGACCTCGGCGTCGTTAAGGCTGTCGAGCCCTTTTTCCTGAAACCGGTCGCGGAGCCGTCCGCGGTGTCCCTTCCCTTTTTCCTGCCAATGATCCTTATCCACGTTTCACTCGATCAGACGTTCAGTTCCTTTGAAAAAAGTTCATTCGCAACTTGAGGATTTGCCTTGCCCTTGGTTCTCTGCATAAGCTGACCGACAAAAAATCCCATCAGTTTGGCCTTCCCCCCCCTGAACTCCTCAACCTGCTGAGGGTTAGCGGCAACAATCTCCTTGACCAGGGTCAGGAGTTCGCCCTGATCGGAGACCTGAACCAGGTTCTGCTCGCGTACGATATCCATCGGAGACTTGCCCGTTTCCATCATAGCCTGAAAGACGGTCTTGGCTATCTTTCCGTTGATACTTCCTTTTTCAAGGAGATCGATGAGCAGTCCCAGGGATTGGGCCTCGACCTTGCATGTGGAAGTGATCCAGGGGCCGACCTCGCCCTGTATCTCCCGAAGGAACTCGGTCATAATCCAGTTCGAGAGTTTCTTCGGCGCCTTGCATACCAGCAAGGCGGCCTCGAAGTAGTCGGCCAGCTCACGGGTCCCGGTCAGAATCCCGGCATCATAGGCGGGCAGTCCGAATTCGTCCATAAACCGCCTTCGGCGCTCATCGGGCAATTCGGGGAGCAGAGACCGCACCTGGGCTATCCACTCCTCGCCAATCATCACCGGAACAAGATCAGGGCAAGGGAAGTATCTGTAATCATGGGCGTCTTCTTTTCCGCGCATGGACTCTGTCCTGTTCATGTCGGGATTCCACAGAAGGGTCTCCTGGATGACCGTTCCTCCATCCAGGAGGATATCGCGTTGACGCCGTATCTCATACTCCAGAGCAGATTGAACATTCCGGAATGAATTCATATTCTTCAACTCTGTCCTGATCCCCAGCTTGTCCTGTCCCAGCGGCCGCAGCGAGATATTGGCGTCGCAGCGGAAACTCCCCTCCTGCATGTTGCCGTCACAGATATCGAGATAGCGCAGCAGAAGATGGATCTTCCGGAGGTAGGCCACAGCCTCCTCGGACGAGCGCATATCAGGCTCGGAGACGATCTCGAGCAGAGGGGTGCCGGTGCGGTTCAGGTCCACAAAAGAGAAGGGCTCGCGCTCATCATGGAGCAGTTTGCCGGCGTCCTCTTCCATGTGGATCCTGGTAATGCCGATCTTGCGCGTGCCGTTTTCGACCTCTATTTCGATAAACCCGTGTTCAATGATGGGAAGGTCAAACTGGGATGTTTGATACCCTTTGGGCAGATCAGGATAAAAGTAATTTTTTCTGGCAAACTGACTGAAGGAATTAATTCTCGACCCTGTTGCAAGCCCGAGTTTTATCGCGAACTCAACGACCTTCTTATTCAATACCGGCAATACGCCAGGCATTCCAAGACAAATCTCACAGGTCTGCGTATTGGGAGCAGCCCCGAAGGCCGTCGAGCATCCGCAAAAAATTTTCGATTGCGTTTTTAATTGGGCATGAATTTCAAGCCCGATTACAGTTTCTAACTTCATATGGTTCCCATTATCTGTCCGTTCGGCAGTGCCCTTATATCGCTGTTACGGCACTGCTTACCCAGTTTCTCATTTTCAGCACTTCCTCTCTCCACTGCGGGTTTATGCGAATCTCAAGGAACATGCGAAAGAGATCGGTCATGATTCGAATCAGTTCTTCAAATAAATAGATCCGCTCCAGGATCATGCCTTCGGTCTCCTCCTTATTGCCGCCCTCCTCCGAGGCCGCTGTCTTCGGCAGCCGGACATTACGGAATTCCATGCATCCCGCAGCCAGGGTAAACGACCATTCATGCTGATCCTGCTCCAGGCGCAGCCTTGCCTGCTCCAGTTTTTTGCCGATAAACATGCCGGTTCGCGCTTCCTTGAGCTCGGTCTGCAACCCCCTGCAGATCAGCTTTTCATTCGCCTCGCCTTCTCCATACTCAAGCAGCATGTGCTTCTCAAATATGATACTGATATCGCCCTGCCCGGACAGCGCAACGCTTCCCCCTCGCTCTTCGCTCTTCCACCAGAGCCAGGTCAGAAACTCCTGCCCGAGAAACTTCTTTTCAACTATAATATCGACTAAATCCATAGATATACGATCCGTATTTCAACAAATATTTCGGAAGAACTCTTCCCCTTTTGAGCACAATCCGCAGCAGTGTCATGCATGCGGAAGGAACCGTAATTTTTTTTCGACAGGCGGTTTCATATGAAAACATCCGGTGCAATACCGGACAGTCTTTTCATATCCTCCTCATTAAGAAGGTGTTCCGCCGTCGTATAGGGCACCTGCTGCATCAGCGTCAGGCCGAAAGATTGTTTAAAAAAGTCCTCCAGAAGGGTATGCGCCTTCTTGTTTGTGGTAAAGAAGAGAAGGGTTGCATCCGCCAGATTCCAGGACAGATCAAAGACCGACGGCAAAGGAATTGCCTTTCTCATCAGCTCTGTATGAATTCTTTCCTTGATTTCCACCCGTAAGGTTCTGCTGATCTTGGGGATCTGCTTCTCCCTTTTTATCCGTTCCTCTTCCTTCTGAACAAATTTTTTGAGGATTGCCGAGGAGACCTTTCGCTCGTCAAACCGCAAAGAAAGTGTGACAAAATTCCCATTTGCATAGGATCCATATCTGAATTCTGAGTCGAACATGCTCATAAGGGAAACCCACCCCAGAGAACTTTCGTCATAGGTATCATCAATATCCTTAAAGGAAAAGAGATGCACTTTCTCTGCAATATAATCCCATGAATTTTCAGGTAATTCTCCCTGAACAGAAAATCGGACAAAGCTGGCCGTACCATTCAATAAACCCATCGTCTTTCACCCTCCATATATTTGAGGCTATTGTAGCCTGACTTACCGAATAAATAACCTTTTATTTAAAATTGGCTGGCAATAAATTTGTTTTTCTGTAAAAAATCACCTTCACTCAGATGAGGAAAATAATATACCATATCAAATTAGCCTGTTACAATGATGGCATCTCTTGGATACCCGCATCTTACACTTCTCCAACTCTGCTGTGCATCCGATGGTACTCTAAAACAGCTACCTTTTTCCTTGACACATTATAAATGTGATTGTATAAAACTGTGCTTCAGACTCAGAGGGTCGTTAACTCAGTCGGTAGAGTATCTGCCTTTTAAGCAGAGAGTCGCGCGTTCAAGTCGCGCACGACCCACCACGATCATTCGTCCTCATCGTCTAGTCAGGTCCAGGACACCGGCCTTTCACGCCGGCAACACCGGTTCAAATCCGGTTGGGGACGCCAAATAATTTCAGTTGTTTAGCGTTCGTTGTAAAATCTCTTCTTCTTTCTCGGGGGCCTTTCGGGGGCCTTTGGGAGAAAAAGCACCATTTAAGCCGGTCAGTGCAGCAACCACTGACCGGCTTTCTTGTATCTGGTGTACATACCTTTCTGTCGTCGAAAGATGATCGTGCCGCAAATGGTTTTGAATATCCACGGTTGGCACTCCCTTCGCCGCCAATATCGAGGCACACAGGTGCCGGATACCCTGGAATCCGAATCTTTCAACTTTTGATCGGAAGCATAACCGAGGCAACCAATGCAGGCGGTAAAGATACGGTCTGTCCGTTCCCGGTTCACAAAATACCCATTTACCCTTCCCTGTCATCTTGTGTTGATCTCGCAAAGCCTCCATGGCCTCATCGGTCAATGAGATCCAGGCGTTTTTTGTGGTTCCAAGCTTGTTTTTTTTCCAGTGCAGTGAAATCCGGCCATTGATAAAATCAACGTCCACCCATCGCAATTGAAAAAGCTCTGCCCTTCTCGTCGCTGAATACAGATACACAATCAGCATTCGTTTATCTTGAGGCTCTTTACAAACATCATAAACCCGATTGAATTCGGCAAGCGATGGAACACGCCGACTCTGCCGAATCTCCCCTTGCTTGATCACACGTGAAAAAGGGTTCTCAAATGGAATGCCGATGTAATTAGATTAACCTCAAAAACAGTTAATAGTTTGATATTATTGATGTAAATATCTGTATATATGGTATAATGTGCAAGAAATACTACAAAAACCCTTAATAGGCTTGCACATGATCAGATATAAAAGTAACCGACAGATGGGCTTGGAAGGTTTCCACCTCCCTTTTGGTGGAGAACTGAACCCAGAGAATAGATGGGTAAAATGGAGCAGGGTCATCCCCTGGGATGAACTGGCGCTTGGGTATTACAAGGCCATGGATTCAGGGCGTGGACGTCCCTGCAAGGATGCCCGGCTGATAATCGGGGCGGTGATTATAAAGCACAAGCTGAATCTCAGCGACGAGGAGACGGTGTTGCAGATCC